>Ga0073934_10001679_pt1 | contig 51305 bp, 48 predicted proteins | sample LarsenN4metaG_FD_76834 | JGI IMG/M metagenome (GOLD analysis project Ga0073934, IMG submission 76834) | Hot spring sediment bacterial and archeal communities from British Columbia, Canada, to study Microbial Dark Matter (Phase II) - Larsen... ...
AACACGTTGTCGGGAAACAGATCGGTATGGGTCTGCGATACTGGCAGCGCGGCCAGATCGAGCGCGGCGGCGGCGCGGGCATGATCGATCATCGCCGGCAGGCCGGGATCGATCCTCGCCAGCCGTTCGGGTCCGCAGGCTGCGAGGATTGCGGCGCTCGCAGCGAAGTCCATGGCATTGGCGCGGGTCCGCGGAAAATCGCGCGCGGCAAGGTGGACCTGCGCCAGCACCGCGCCCACGGCCTGCGCCTGCGCCGCCGTTGGCCGGGTGGGGGACACTCCGGGCAGGAACTCGATCAGCGCGGCGGCCTTGCCTTCGACCATCCGGCTCGAGGCCCCGGCGCGATCATGCATGGTGCGCGGCACCGGGCAGCCCCTCGCGGCGAGGTGATCGAGCAGATCGAGGAAATAGGGCAGGTCGGCAGTGTCGATCCGGCGTTCGTAGAGCGTCAGGATAAAGCGATTGCCGCTGCCCCCGGCACCCGTCGTCTCGACCAGCCAGTTCGAATTGGAGACACCCTCGGCAATCCCCTTGGCCGAAATCAGCTCACCCACGTCATATTCGGCGATCAGCCGGGCGAGATCCTCAGCCCCGAGGTGGGTGTAGACCGCCACCGCGCGCCTCCGCTGTCTATTCGGTGAGCTGGCGCGGCAGCTTGAACACCATCTTTTCTTCCGCCGCCTTGATCTCGCGCTCGCGGATCGGGCGGTAGCGGGCCAGCGCGGCGACCACCTCGCGCACGAGGATTTCGGGGGCCGATGCGCCTGCCGTCAGCCCCAGCGTCTTTACGCCGTCAAGCCAGCCGAAGTCGATCTCGCTGGCACGCTGGATCAGCTTGGCCGGGGTGCCGAGCCGCTCGGACACCTCGACCAGCCGCAGCGAGTTGGACGAATTGGGCGCGCCGATCACCAGCACCAGATCGCAGTCGTGCGCCAGTTCCTTGACCGCTGCCTGGCGGTTCGAGGTGGCATAGCAGATGTCCTCCGCCTTGGGCCCGCTGATGTTGGGATAGCGCCATTCGAGCGCCTGGATCACCTCGCGCGTATCGTCGACCGACAGCGTGGTCTGCGTGAGGTAGGCGAGTTCCTCGTCCGAATCGAACGGCAGCTTCTCGACATCCTCGATCGTCTCGACCAGCGTCATCTGCCCCGGTTCGACCTGGCCCATCGTGCCGATCACTTCGGGGTGGCCTTCGTGGCCGATGAAGATGATGTGGCGGCCCTTCTCGATCTGCCGTTCGGCCTGGCGGTGGACCTTGGAGACGAGCGGGCAGGTGGCATCGACATAGAGCAGCTTGCGTCGCCGCGCTTCGGCCGGGACCGCCTTGGGCACGCCGTGGGCGCTGAACACCACCGGCGCATCGTCGGGCACCTCGTCGAGCTCCTCGACGAAGATCGCACCCTTGGCCTTCAATTGTTCGACCACGTATTTGTTGTGGACGATCTCGTGGCGGACATAGACCGGCTGGCCGTAGCGTTCGAGCGCCTTCTCGACGATCTCGATTGCCCGATCGACCCCGGCGCAGAAGCCGCGTGGGGCGGCGATCAGCAGGTTGAGCGTGGGCCGTGCGGCGACGCTGGCGTCGCTATCGGCTGCGGAAGCGGGAAAGGGCGCGTTCATGTCTGCCCCTCTAGCGCTTTGCGGCGCGTCTCGCTAGGGCGTGCTTGCGCCACGGCGCGCACGATCCGGTTTTCGAGGACGGTTTTGCCAATGATGTTTTCCTCCCGAGCTCTTCCTGCCCTTGCCGCCATGGCGGCGCTGGCCGCCTGTGCCGGCGAAGGCGAGCTGGTTCTCGACCAGGGCGTCGGCATCACCTCGGTGCTGAGCACCTGCCCGGCGGTGGGCATTCCCGACTATACCGGCGATATCACCACGTTCCGCGCGGGCGAGGATCGCAGCGTTGCCAGCCTCGATGTCAGCGCAGCGATCACCAACCTGCGCGCCACCTGCAACGACAGCGGCGAAAAGGTCTATAGCGAGGCGACCTTCGAGGTTCACGCCCGCCGCACCGACACCCGCGGCGCGCGCACGGTCGAACTGCCTTATTTTGTCACCGTCCTGCGTGGCGGCAGCGCGGTGGTCAGCAAGCGGGTGGCGATGGTGACGCTGACCTTCGCCGACGGGCAGGAGCGCGCGGTGGGCACGGCCCGGGCCGGTTCCTTCGTCAACCGCGCCGATGCCGCCTTGCCCGAGGACATCCGCGAGAAGATCACCCGACGACGCCGTCCGGGCGAGGTCGACGCGGCGCTCGATCCGCTGGCCGACCCGGAAGTGAAGGCGGCGATCGCGCGTACCCGCTTCGAAATGCTGGTGGGATTCCAGCTCACCGAGGAACAGCTCGCATATAATGTGACGCGCTGATTTGGTCGCGAAGGCGCATTTCGCGCCTTCGTCCTCGGCGCGTTCCTGTCGCTGCGCGCCTGAGCGCCTGCGGGCGGCCGGTCGGCCTTACGACGCCTTGGCGTCGATGGGTGCCACAGGCAGCATTGCAGGTGCCGCTCCTGATCCTTTCGTTTTCCCGGGCTTGACCCGGGACCCCGCTTCCTTCTTTGCAGCCGCGAGACTCCGCGCCTGACGCTAGAGAAACCGATGACCAAGCCCAAGACCCTCTATGCCGCCTATGCGGCGCTGATCGAAACCGTACTGGCCGGACTGGTCGGCGAAGGCACATTGCCAGCGGGAACCAGCTTCGCCAACGTCACGCTCGAGCCGCCGCGCGATCCCGCCCACGGCGATCTCGCCACCAATGCCGCGATGGTGCTGGCCAAGCCCGCGGGCCTGAACCCGCGCGCGCTGGCCGAGGCGATCACCGGGAAGCTCGTAGCGCACCCGGCGATCACCAGCGCCGACATCGCCGGCCCGGGCTTCATCAATCTGCGCCTTGCGCCCGATGCCTGGCTCGACGAACTGGCCGCCATCGCGCAGCTGGGGGGCGATTATGGCCGCTCAGCGATGGGCGAGGGCCGGGTGGTCAATGTCGAATATGTCTCGGCCAATCCCACCGGGCCGATGCACATGGGCCATTGCCGCGGGGCGGTGGTGGGCGATGCGCTTGCGTCGCTGCTGGAGTTCGCGGGCCATGGGGTGATCCGCGAATATTACGTCAACGATGCCGGTGCGCAGGTCGACGTGCTCGCCCGCTCGGTGCACATGCGCTATCGCGAGGCTCTGGGTGAGGCGATCACCATCCCGGAAGGGCTTTACCCGGGCGATTATCTTGTGCCCGTGGGCGAGGCGCTTGCCGCCGAGTTCGGTGACACCTATGCCGCTGTCCCCGAGGCCGACTGGCTGGTGCTGTTCCGCACCCGCGCGGTCGGGGCAATGATGGACATGATCCGTGCAGACCTCGCCACCCTCGGGATCAAGCACGACCTGTTTTCCTCCGAGGCCGAGCTGCAGGCCTCGGGAAAGGTCGATGCCGCTGAAGGCTGGCTGCGCGAACACGATCTCGTCTATGACGGCGTGCTCGAGGCTCCCAAGGGCAAGGCCCCGCCCGAGGACTGGGAGCCGGTCTCGCTCCCGCTGTTCCGTTCCACGAAGTTCGGCGATGATCAGGACCGCCCGATCAAGAAGTCGAACGGCGCCTGGACCTATTTCGGTGCGGACTTGGCTTACCACTTCCAGAAGGCCCAGAACGCCGACGCTCTCGTCGATATCTGGGGCGCGGACCATGCGGGCACGGTGAAGCGGATCAAGGCCGCGGTCGCCGCGCTCACCAGCGCCGAGGGGGGCGAGCCCAAGCCTTTCGAGGTCAAGCTGGTACAGATGGTGCAGCTGATGAAAGGCGGCCAGCCGTTCAAGATGTCGAAGCGCGCAGGGAATTTCGTGACCCTCGCCGATGTCGTCGAGATGGTCGGCAAGGATGTGGTGCGGTTCACCATGCTCACCCGCAAGCCCGATGCGCAGATGGATTTCGACTTCGACAAGGTGGTCGAGGCATCGAAGGACAACCCGGTGTTCTATGTCCAATATGCCCATGCCCGGATCCGCTCGACGCTGAGGAAGGCCGCTGAAGCGGGCTTTACCCCCGATTCGGCCGGGCTGGCGCGGCTTGGCGAGGAGGAGCTTGTGCTGGTGCGCCGCGCCGCGCAGTTCCCGCGCGAGATCGAGGCTGCCGCCCGCGCACGTGAACCGCACCGGATCGCCTTCTATCTCTACGATCTGGCCGCCGATCTTCACTCTTTCTGGAATCTCGGTAATGACCGCCCTGAAAAGCGGTTCATCGTGGAACAGGATGGCGAGCTGACCGCAGCAAGGCTTTTCTTGGCGAGCGCCATCGGGCAAGTGATCCGCAATGGTCTCGGCGTGCTCGGCGTCGAGGCGGTCGAGACGATGTAAGCCATCCGGATAGGCATTGCAGGGGGAAGGGCACGAGGGATCGCCATGATCGATGCCGAATACGAGGAACTCGAGGATGACGGCGGCGAGCTCGATCTCGCCGATACCGACAATCTGCCCTGGCTCGAATCGGATGCGGAGGACGAGGATGCGGGCGGGCTCGATATCGGGCAGATCCTCGGCTTTGCCGCTGTCCTGATCGGGCTGCTGGCCGTCGTGGTCGGCGCGGTGTGGTATGTCTCCAACCGCTCGACCGGGGCCGAGGCCGTGGCTGACGGCAGCGTCATCGCCGCACCCGAAGGGCCGATCAAGGAACGCCCCGAGGATCCTGGCGGCAAGACCTTTGCCGGCACCGGCAATGTCGCACCCGTCGTCGGCGAAGGCGGCACCCGCGAGGCGGTGGTGGCCGAAAAGACCGTCGCCGCGCCTGCTCCCGTGCCCGCGCCGTCGCCCCGGCCGTCGGCTTCGGCCAGTGCGGCTGCAGTCCCGGCACCTCAGGCCAATGTTCCGGGAGTCGGTGTGCAGCTCGCCGCCTATGGCACCCGCGCCCGCGCCGAACAGGGGTGGAGCGATCTGTCGCGCCGCACCGACGTTCTGGCCGGGGTCAAGTATCGCGTGGTCGAGGGCAAGGTCGACATCGGCACGGTCTATCGCCTGCAGGCGGTGGCACCAAACCGCGCCGAGGCCGAGAAGCTGTGCGAAGCGCTCAAGGCCGACGGGCTCGATTGCCAGGTCAAGTAAGGCCCCCGCCCCCGGGCTTTTCCCCCGCCGCGACAGGTTAGCGCGCTTGCCTGACGCGAACATGCCTGCAAGGCTGCGCGGATGATTCCGGCGATCTTCGGTTTGAGCGGCCCGCACCTCACCGCCGATGAGCGTGCCTTTTTCCGCGAGGCCGATCCGGCAGGCTACATCCTGTTCGGGCGCAACTGCGAGAACCCCGAACAATTGCGCGCGCTGACCGATGATCTGCGCGCGATCCACGGGCGCGAGCGCCTGCTGGTCTCGATCGACCAGGAAGGTGGCCGGGTGGCCCGGCTGCGCCCGCCGCACTGGTCGTCCTATCCGGCGGGCGAAATCTTCGCCCGGCTCTATGACATCGCTCCCGCCAGCGCGATCCAGGCGGCGCGGGCCAACGCAACCGCCATGGCGCTCGAACTGGCGGCGATGGGCATCACGGTCGATTACCATCCCCCGCTCGATCTGCGCCTTCCCGGCGCGCACGACGTGATCGGCGACCGCGCCTTCGGCAGCGATCCGATAGTCGTGGCGGCGCTCGGCCGCGCGGTGCTCGAGGGTCTGGCCGCAGGCGGGGTGACGGGCTGCATCAAGCATATGCCGGGCCATGGGCGCAGCGATGTCGATACCCACAAGGCGCTACCCACGGTGTCGGCCAGCGCGGCCGAACTCGCGGCCGATCTTGCCCCGTTCCGAGCGCTCAATCATGCACTGATCGGGATGACCGGGCATCTCAAATTCGCGGTGTGGGATACTGAAAACCCGGCGACGCTATCGCCCGTGATCATCGCGGACATCATCCGCGGCCAGATCGGCTTTGACGGCCTGCTGCTCACCGACGATATCGACATGGAAGCATTGGGCGGCACCATCCCGGAACGCGCCGCCCGCGCGCACGCTGCCGGGTGCGACATCATCCTCAACTGCTGGGCGAAGCGGGACGACATGGCGGGCATCTGCAAGGTGTTGCCGTCGATGCCCGATATCAGCGCCGCGCGGCTCGAGCGCGCGCTCGCCGGCACCCGGATCGCTCCCGCTCTCCCGGCCGAACAGCGCGAATATCTCGCCCAGCGCGATGCGCTGCTGGCGCTCGTCGGAGCGGCGGCGTGAACGCGGCCGGCCAGCCCTTCATGCTCGCCGGAACCGGTGCCGGCACCAGCGAGGTAGCGCTGGTGCAGGGCGCTCCTGCCGGGGAGGAGGCGCTCTATCTCGCGCTGGGCGCGTGGGAGGGGCCGCTCGACCTGCTGCTCGATCTCGCCCGACGACAGAAGGTCGATCTGCGGCAGATCTCGATCCTCGCGCTGGTCGATCAATACCTTGTCTATATCGAGCGAGCCGGGGCGATGCGGCTCGAACTGGCCGCCGATTACCTCGTGATGGCGGCATGGCTGGCCTATCTCAAATCGGCGCTGCTGCTGCCGAGGGATGAGCAGGAAGACCCGAGCCCCGAGGAACTCGCGCTGCGGCTGCAATTGCGGCTCCAGCGCCTGGGCGCGATGCGGGAGGCGGCCGCAAGGCTGATGGCGCGCGACCGGATCGGACGCGACGTATTCTTGCGCGGGCGACCCGAAGGCCTGCGCACCGACCGCAAGACGGTGTGGCGCTCCGACCTGTTTTCGCTGATCCAGGCCTATGGGCAGGTCAAGGCGCGCACGGCGCCGCGCATCTATCACGTCGCCAATCGCCCGGTGATGACGCTCGACTCCGCGCTCGAGCGGGTTTCGGCGATGCTTGGGGTGACGCTCGAATGGATGGAAATCCGGGATTTCCTGCCACCTCACGCCTCGCCCGAACTGCGACGCTCGGCGCTGGCATCGAGCTTCGTCGCCGCGCTCGAACTCACCAAGCGCGGCCGGGCCGAGCTTGATCAGGACGAGGCCTTCGCTCCGCTGCGAATTCGCCGGCTGAAGCAGGGCGCGGCGGCATGAGCGCGGCGGCTGAGCCCGGCACGCTCGAACGCGCGCTCGAGGCTACGCTTTTCGCTGCCGAGGAGCCGCTGAGCGCCGAGGCGCTCGCCGCCCGTCTCGGCGGGATCGGCTTGAGCGAGGTGCGCGAGGCGTTGGCGGCGCTCGCGCTGCATTACCGCGCGCGCGGGATCCAACTCGTCGAGCGGGCTTCTCGCTGGCATTTCGAAACCGCGCCCGATCTGGCTCACCTGCTGCGCCGCGAGAAGGAACAGGTGCGCCGCCTGAGCCGCGCGGCGACCGAGGTTCTGGCTATCATCGCCTATCATGAACCCGTCAGCCGCGCCGAGATCGAATCGATCCGCGGGGTGCAGACCAGTGCGGGCACATTGGATGTGCTGATGGAGGCGGGCTGGATCCGTCCCGCTGGGCGCCGCGAGGTGCCGGGGCGTCCGGTGATCTATGCTACCACCCCCGAATTCCTCGATCATTTCGGGCTCGAATCGCGCCGCGACCTACCCGGCATCGATGAACTTCGCGCTGCCGGTCTGCTCGATCCGGTCGACGAGGCGATGGAGGCGGCGATGCGCTTCGAACCGGACGAGGACGATAACGACAACGAGAATCTGGCAGACTGACTCGCAATTGCCGCAAGCTTGCCCTAAATGACCCCTGTTCGGTCGCCGGGCGAGGCCCGGCCCTGCGGCACCTGACTCCCCCCGGCCGCCTTCAGGAGTTGAAAAAATGGGTTTTGGTTCGCTGTGGCACTGGATCATCGTTCTGCTGATCGTGCTGGTCTTGTTCGGACGCGGGCGCATCTCGGAAATGATGGGCGACTTCGGCAAAGGCATCTCGAGCTTCAAGAAAGGTCTCAACGAGACCGAGGATACCGTCGCAAAGGCCGCGCGGATCGAGCCTCCTGCGACAACCCCGGGCGCTGCCGAAACCCCGGCCCCGGTTGACAAGAACGACGCCACCGGCAGCTGATCGCTCGCCTTTCAAGGAGGCGGCGCGGCCGCACCTGACATGTTCGACATCGGCGTTGGAGAACTGTTGGTCATTCTGATCGTGACGGTTGTTGTGATCGGACCAAAGGACCTGCCGCTGGCGATGCGCACCGCGGGGCGCTGGATCGGCAAGATGCGGCGCGTCTCGGCCCATGTCCGCTCGGGCATCGACGCGATGGTGCGCGAAGCCGAACTCGAGGACATGGAGAAGAAGTGGAAGGCGCAGAACGAGGAGATCATGCGCCGCTCCGCCGCTTTGACCGAGGCCGAGGCGGGCGCACCGCTGATGACGGGGCCGCCGCCGCTCGATGAACCGCCCGTGGCCGATCCTCCCGCGCCAATCGCGCCGTCCCGTCCGGGTCGCGTGGCGGTGGTGAAGATCGGCAACCACGCCGAGGCGTCCGAGGAGGACACGGTGCGCGAACCGATCCTCCCGGCGCGGCCCCACACGGGCGAAGACGATGTTTGAGATCAAGGACCTCGACGAGACGCGCGCGCCGCTGCTCGACCACCTGATCGAACTGCGCACCCGCGTCATCCGCGCGCTGCTGGCGCTTGGGGTCGGGTTTGCCGTTTGCCTCTATTTCGCCGACGAAATCCTCGGCCTGCTGGTCTGGCCGCTCAAGCAGGCCTTTCCCGAGGGTGAGGGCCAGCTGATCTTCACCAAGTTGCCCGAGGTGTTCTTTGTCGAATTGAAGGTCGCGCTGTTCGCAGGCTTCATGGTCAGCTTCTCGGTGGTCGCCGACCAGCTCTGGGACTTCGTCGCACCGGGGCTGTATGCTCGCGAGAAGAAGGCGTTCCTGCCGTTTCTGTTCGCTACGCCAGTGCTGTTCGCCGCGGGTGCCTCGCTCGCCTATTTCCTGGTGATGCCGGTCGCCTTCAAGTTCTTCCTCGGCTTCGGCGGCGAGGCTGGCGGGCTGACGGTGCAGGCCCTGCCGAGCGCGGGCGAATATCTCAACCTGGTGATGCAGTTCATCCTCGCTTTCGGGGTGACGTTCCTTTTGCCGGTGCTGTTGCTGCTGCTCCACCGCGCGGGGATCGTCACCCGCGCGCAGATGGTGGCGGCGCGGCGTTATGTGATCGTCGGGATCTTCGTGATCGCGGCGATCGTAACGCCGCCCGATCCCGGCTCGCAGATCATTCTCGCCGTGCCGCTGTGGTTACTGTTCGAAGCGTCGCTGATGCTGATGCGCCTGCAGGAAAAGGCGGTCGAGGCCGACAGGGCTGCGCGCGAAGCCGAGAAGGCAGAGGAACATTCGGCGGCCGAAAAGCAGGCCGCCGAATAATCACTCGCCCCTGACTTTCACCCCGCCGATCCACACCTCGATCACCTTGGTCTGGCGGATTTCATCCGGCGAGGCGAGCAGCGGGTCACGGTCGACCAGCAGGAAGTCCGCGCGTTCGCCGGGGATCAGCCGCCCGAAGCGGCCCTCGGCAAAGCCGGCATAGGCGGCATCGGCGGTGAAGCCGGCGAGGGCCTGTTCGCGGCTCACCGTTTCCTGCGGGAACCATCCGCCGAAGGGTTCGCCCCTGGCATCGGTGCGGCTGATCGCGGCGGCCATCCCGGCGAAGGGATCGGCCGGTTCCACCGGCGCATCCGAACCGAAGGCCAGCCGCCCGCCCGCCGTGAGCACGGAGCGCCACGCATAGGCGCCCGCGAGCCGGTTCGGCCCCAGCCGCGCCTCGGCCATCAGCCGGTCGGAGGTCTGGTGGAGCGGCTGCATCGAGGCGATGATGCCGTGCTGTCCGACCCGCACAATATCGACCGGATCGATGATCTGCGCGTGTTCGATCCGCCAGCGCCGGTCGCCCTTGTAGCTTTCGGAGAGCTCCTCGATCGCCGCCAGCACTTCGGCATTGGCGCCGTCGCCGATGGCGTGGACCGCGGTCTGGAAATTGTCCATCGCCGCGCGGCTCATCAGGTTCCTCAGCTGCGCCGGGGTGAGCAGCGGCAGGCCACGCGCGCCCGGATCGTCGTGATAGGGCGCCTTCAGCACCGCGCCGCGCGATCCCAGTGCGCCGTCGAGATAGAGCTTGATCCCGCCCATCCGCAAACGATCGTCGTAGAGCCACACCGTCGGTTCCGGCCCGGCGACCGTCTCGAGCGTCTCGAAGCTGTCGGCATAGGCCATGATGCGGATGATCAGGCGGCCCTGGTCGCCCGCGCGGCGGAAGGTGGTCCAGTCGGCCATTTCGGTGCCCATGTCGGCGACCGCGGTCACCCCCTTGACGAGCAGCACCTCCTGCGCCTTGGCAAAGGCCAGATCGCGGTCCTCGGGGCGCGGCGCGGGGACGAACTTGCCGACCAGCTGCACCGCGTTGTCGACGAACACGCCGGCGGGATTGCCTTTGGCGTCGCGGATGATCTTGCCGCCGGACGGGTCGGTGGTCTTGGCGGTCACGCCTGCGGTCTGGATGGCGAGGCTGTTCGCCCAGTTGGCGTGATTGTCGGCGCGTTCGAGCCACACCGGGCGATCGGAAACCACCGCATCAAGCTCGGCTGCGGTGGGAAAGCGCCCGAGGCCCCACTTCTCCTGGTTCCAGCCGCGTCCGAGGATCCACGGGCGCCCGGGGTTCTCCTCGGCAAAGGCCTTGATCTTCGCCAGCGCGTCTTCGAGCGAGGTCGTGTCCGACAGATCGAGCGTCAGCGCGGCAATGCCGATATCCATCACGTGGACATGGGCGTCGATCATGCCCGGGATCATCACCCGTCCTTCGCCGTCCAGCCGGTAATCGACCTGCGGGCGTGTCTCGCCGCGCTCGAGCACCTGTAGCACCCGGCCATCATCGTCGAAGACCAGCCCGGTGAACCGCTTGACCTTGCCGGCCTCGTCGATGGTCACGCCGTCGACATTGTCGATCAGGGTGTCGGCCAGCGCCGGCGCGGTGAGCGAAAGGGCAGAGGTGGCGGCCAAGGCCGCAAGCACGTGACGCAGCATGATCATCCTTCTTCGGGAATACGGCGGGGCAGGCGGGTAACGAGCGCGCTGGTGTCGTTGCGCCCGCCACCCGCAGCTTGCACATCGGCATAGAACTGGTCGACCAGCGCGGTCACCGGCGCGGCAAGGCCCAGTCGGCGCGCTTCGGCGAGGGCATAGCCGAGGTCCTTCCTCATCCAGTCGATTGCGAAGCCGAAATCGAACCGGTCTTGCGTCATCGTCGCCCAGCGGTTGTCCATCTGCCAGCTCTGTGCGGCCCCGCCTGAAATCGCCTCGTAGGTCTTGTCGAGATCGAGTCCTGCCGCCTCGGCCAGCCGCACCGCTTCGGAGAGGCCCGCGAGCACACCGGCGATGCACATCTGGTTGGCCATCTTGGCGGTCTGGCCCGCACCCACCGGACCGACATGAACGATCGCCTTGGCATAGGCATCCATCACCGGACGGGCGCGCTCGACAGTTTCGGTGCTTCCCCCGCACATGATCGCCAGCTGGCCGTTGACCGCGCCTGCCTCACCGCCGCTGACCGGGGCGTCGGCAAAGCCGATGTCGAGATTGCCGCAGCGATCGCCGATGGACCGCGCCATGTTTGCCGAGGTGGTGGTATGGTCCACAAGGATTGCGCCTTGCGGCAGCGAGGCGAGGACGCCATCGCTTCCTTCGAGGACCGCCAATAGGTCTTCATCATTGCCGACGCAGGTGAAAGCGAAATCGGTACCCTTTGCCGCTTGCGCGGGTGTTTGTGCGAAAGCGACCGCGAGCCCTTCGGCAGCCCAGGCCTCGCGCCATCTTGCGGCGCGCGCGGGCGAACGGTTGTAGGCGGTGACGGCAAACCCAGCGCGGGCGAGGTGTCCCGCCATCGGCCCGCCCATCACGCCCAGCCCGATAAAGGCAATCTTCGGCTCATAGCTCATGGCCGGGGTGCCTATCGCGTTGCCGCGCGCTTGCCAACGCCGAGCGCGCACGAAATCCGTGCCAAACAAATTGCTCTGGAGCGCCCATGCGACTAATCGGCGCGGCATCATGTCGACACAGACCGCCTCGCTCAGCCCCAAGGGTGCCGCCGCTTCGCCGGCCGACCTGACCCTCGACGATGTTCGCGCCGCTGCCCAGCGTATTGCCGGATCGGTGGTCGAGACCCCGATGATGCACTCGATCACGCTGTCCGAGATCACCGGCGCGGATATCTGGCTGAAGTTCGAGAACCTCCAGTTCACTGCCGCATACAAGGAGCGCGGCGCCTTGAACGCGCTGCTCCAGCTCGACGACGAACAGCGCAGCCGGGGCGTGATCGCGGCTTCGGCGGGCAATCATTCGCAGGGCCTTTCCTATCACGGCACCCGGCTTGGCGTGCCGGTTACCATCGTCATGCCGCGCACCACCCCCACGGTGAAGGTGATGCAGACCGAAAGCGTCGGCGGCAAGGTGGTGCTCGAAGGCGAGACCTTCGACGAAGCCTATGCCCATGCGAGGAAGCTCGAAGGCGAACTCGGCCTCACTTTTGTCCACCCTTTCGACGATCCCCATGTCGCCGCGGGCGCCGGAACCGTCGCGCTCGAGATGTTCGCGGTGAAGCCCGATCTCGACTGCATCGTCACTCCGATCGGAGGCGGCGGGCTGATTTCGGGCATGGCGACCGTGGCCAAGGCGCACAATCCGGCAATGGAAGTGGTGGGGGTGCAGGCGGCTCTGTTCCCGAGCATGTTCGACAAGATCAAGGGCGCCGATCTGCCCTGCGGCGGAGACACGCTGGCCGAAGGCATTGCGGTCAAGAAGCCGGGCGAGTTCACCGCCAAGGTGATTGCCGAGCGGGTAGACGACATCCTGCTGGTGGATGAACCCGCGCTCGAGAAGGCGGTCGCCCTGCTGCTCCAGATCGAGAAGACCGTTGTTGAGGGTGCGGGCGCGGCGGGGCTGGCGGCAGTGCTGAGCAATCCGGCGCGCTTCGCGGGCAAGACCATCGGTCTCGTGCTGTGCGGCGGCAATATCGACACCCGCCTGCTCGCCAACGTGCTGCTGCGCGATCTTGCCCGCCAGGGGCGGCTGGCCCGCCTCAGGATCACGCTGCAGGATCGTCCCGGTGCGCTGTTCCGGGTGATGCGCCTGTTCGATCAGCACAACGTCAACATCATCGAGATCTATCACCAGCGCATCTTCACCACGCTGCCGGCCAAGGGCCTGATCACCGATATCGAATGCGAGGCGCGCGATGCCGAGCAGGTCGACCGGCTGGTCGAAGGGCTGCGTGCCCAGGGCTATTCGGTGCAGCTGGTCGAACTGGGCTGATCGACCCGGCGCTAGTCGGACCCGTCCCGACGCGCAGTCCGGCACCGGTTTCCCCCCTGCCGGTGGGCAGCCTGTGCACTGCACAGGACTTTTGTTGCCCTTTCATGGTTAAGGGACTTTTACCGCGGCCCTCGTCCATGCATAAGTTTGTCACGAACCATAGCCCGCGATTCCTGTCAAAAGGACTGAGCCCGCCCGTGACGGCACCGATCCGCTTCCCGAGATTTTTCGTGACCAGCCCCGCGCCGTGTCCCTATCTCCCGGGCCGGAGCGAGCGCAAGGTGTTCACCGAATTGAAGGGCCCCCATGCCGATCAGCTCAACGAGGCGTTGGGGCGCATCGGTTTCCGGCGCAGCCAGACGGTGGCCTATCGGCCTTCCTGCCTCGATTGCCAGGCCTGCGTCTCGGTGCGGGTGGTGGCGGGCAGCTTCCGTCCCTCGGCCACGCAGAAGCGCGATCTCAAGCGGAACGACGATCTGATCGTCACCGAATGCCGCCCCTGGGCGACCGACGAACAATTCGCGCTGCTCGCCAAGTATCTCGGGGTGCGTCATCCCGATGGCGGCATGGCGGCAATGGACGAGCTCGACTATGCCGACATGATCGAGCACACACCGGTCAACAGCGTGGTGACCGAATATCGCGAGCGGGGCATCGCTGGCCGGCCGGGACGGCTGGTGGGCGCCTGCCTGACCGATCGGCAGGGCGACGGGCTGTCGATGATCTATTCCTTCTACGATCCGGATCTGCCGGAGCGCGCGGGCCTCGGCAGCTTCATCATTCTCGATCACATCCGCCGTGCTGCCGCCGAAGGCCTGCCCTATGTCTATCTCGGCTACTGGGTCGAGGGCAGCCCGCGCATGCAGTACAAGGTCCGCTATCGCCCGCTCGAGCGCCTCACGCGCGAAGGCTGGCAGCTGATGGACCCCGATGAACAGTACCGGCTGATCGCCGCGGCGACAGCGCCGCGCCAGCCGCAGGACGCGTCGCTGGCGGGCGCCAGAGGCAAGGATGGCCAGCCTGTCAAGTTCCCGGGAAGCTGACCATCGCCATTTCCTGAAGCGCGGCCTTGCTCTGGCGGCCGGACTGGGACACGCAGCGATCGTCTTGTCCGCCGCGCCTGCGTGGGCGCAGGATGGCGAGAGTGTCGCCGCAGACGAGGCGGCGGTGAGCGAGGCCGAGCCGCCGCCTGCCGCAGCATCGCGGCCCGAACCCGCGCCGGTGCCGGACACACTCGACGCGCTGATCCCGCCCGGCGCGCCCGACGATCCCGAAGGCTGGGCGAGCCAGGGTGTGCCCGCTCCGGCCCAGGGTTCGTCCGAAACGGAGGCCGAGGAGCCCTTCCTTCCCCCGCCGATCCCCGAGCTCCAGCCCGCGCTCGATGCCGCCTTCGCCGATTTCGCCGTCGAGGTGCCCGAGCCGTTGACGCCCGATCCCGAAGTCGAGGCGCTCGCCAACATCGCGACGCCGGTGCTGGGCGAATTGCCCGAACTCGCCGATGTGCGGATCGGCGATACGCTGGTGCTGGGCTTTCCCGCAGCCCCCGGCTCCTTCCCCGAACAGGACGAATTCGTGGACCGGTTCCGCGAGCTGTCCAACCTGCGCCAGCTCAATGGCGACGCCGAAAGTGCTCCGCAGGTCGCCGCGCGCGCCCGCGCCGACGAGGAGCTGCTTGGCGAAATGCTGCGCACCTACGGCTATTACGCCGGCGAGGTGGTGCGCCAGCTTTCGGGCGGCCGGCGCACGCGCGAGAACGGCGCGGGCAGCGAGGACGCCGCGGGCGACGCGGCGCGCGAGCCGAGCGTCCGCTTCGATATCCTGCCCGGCCCGCAGTACCGGTTCGGTCGCATCGATCTCGGCGCGCTCGAGCGCCTTCCCGAGCCCGACACCAAGCGCCTGCTCGCCGCTTTCGCCATCGCATCGGGCGATCCGTTGCTGGCCGACCGGATCGTCGAACGCGAACTCGAACTGCGGGTCGCGTTGGGCGAGACGGGCTATCCCTTCGCGGAGGTGGCCGAGCCCGAGTTGCTGATCGATCATGCCCGCATCGAGGGCGATCTGACCATGCCGGTCGATCCGGGTGGCAAGTTTGCTTTCGGCGCAGTGGTGAGCGCCGATCCGGAATTCCTCTCCAGCCGTCACCTCCAGCGAATCGCCCGCTTCGAGGCGGGCGACATCTACCAGCAGAGCCTCGAGACCGACTTACGCCGCGCGATCATCGCCACCGGGCTTGTCTCCAGCGTCACCATCACCCCGCGCGAGGCCGCGCCGCCGCAGGGCGATGCGCCGGGCGAGGTCGCACTCGATGTCGCCTTTGAACGCGCGCCGGTGCGCACCATCGCCGGGGCAATCGGTTACGGCACCGAGGACGGCTTCAAGGTCGAGGGGCGCTGGGAACACCGCAACCTGTTCCCGCCCGAGGGTGCGCTGCGGCTGCGCGGCATTTTCGGGACGCGCGAGGCGCTCGCCAGCATCGGCGTGCGGCGCAACAATTTCCGCGGGCGCGACCAGGTGCTGGCCGCCGACATCTTTGCCAGCGACATCCAGACCGAAGCGGTCGATGCCCGCACCATCGGCGCCCGCGCCACTTTCGAAAAGGTGTCCAACATCCTGTTCCAGAAGGAGTTCAGCTGGCAGGTGGGCGGCGAAGTGCTCTACAGCGACGAGCGCAACCGCAGCGTCAAGCTTGCGCCCGGCATTCCTCTGCCGAGCCGCACCTTCCTGATCGGCGGGCTGTTCGGCAGCGTTACCCTCGATGAGAGCGACGACCTGCTCGATCCGTCTACCGGCTATCGCGCGACCCTCTATGTCGCGCCCGAGGTGTCGCGCTCGGAAGGCAACGAGAGCTTCTATGTCCGCACCCAGGTGGATGCGGCCTATTACAAGTCGGTCGGATCGACCGTCCTTGCCGGGCGGGTGCGCGCCGCGACGATCCAGGGCACTGCGCTGGAGAACATCGCGCCGTCGCGTCGGCTCTATTCGGGCGGCGGCGGATCGGTGCGCGGTTACGGGTTCCAGGGGGTTGGCCCGCGCAACGACCGGGGCGAGGCGACCGGCGGGGCCTCGCTGGTCGAATTCTCGCTCGAGGCGCGGATCGAGACCCCGCTGATGGACGGCGCGATCGAGGTCGTACCCTTTGTCGATGCCGGTTCGGTCAGTCTCGGCAGCACCCCCGATTTCCGCTTCATCAGCTACGGCGCGGGCATCGGAATTCGCTACAAGACCACCTTCGGCCCGATCCGGGTCGATGTCGCGGCGCCGCTCAATCCCGGGCCGTTCGACAGTCCGGTGGTGGTCTATGTCAGCCTCGGGCAGGCTTTCTGATGGCGTTGCCCGACGAGACCTTGCCCGATGCGGTAGACGGCGCCCCGCCCGCCCGCCGCAAGCGCCGCTGGGCCAAGCGGCTGGGCTGGTTCCTGGCGCTGTTGCTGGCACCGCTGGTGCTGGCGGCGGGGTTCTTCAGCACTCCGATCGGCAAGCGCTTTATCGCCGACCAGATCGCCGCGGTGGCCCCGGCTTCGGGCCTGCGTTTCACCGTGGGGCGGATCGAGGGCGACATCTACGGCAAGGCACGCTTGCGCGACGTGCGGATCAGCGATCCCAGAGGCGTGTTCCTTACCATTCCCGAAGTTGCACTCGACTGGCGGCCGCTGAACTGGTTGTGGAGCGGGCTCGACATCCGCGAGGTGACCGCGCGGCGCGGGCGGCTGGCCCGCCTGCCGGAATTGCTGCCGGGCGATCCCGATGCGCCGCTGCTGCCCGATTTCGACATCAGGGTCGACAAGCTGGCAATCGAGGATCTGGTGATCGCCGAAGGGGTGGCGACCGCGAAGGCCGAGCGGGTGGACGCGCTGGCCAAGGTCGACATCCGCGAAGGTCGTGCGCTGGTCGATGCCAAGGCGCGGCTCGGCGCGCGCGACCGGATCGCGGTGTTGCTCGATGTCGAGCCGGATGGCGACCGTTTCGATCTCGAAGCCGATTATCGCGCACCCGCCGGCGGGGTGCTGGCGGGCCTCGCCGGGTTTTCGGCGGGCTATGACGCGCACATCGCCGGGGACGGAAGCTGGCGGCGCTGGCGCGGGACGGCGCTGGCGCGGCGGCTGCCGGAGGAGGGCGCCGCGGGCGCGCGCGAGCCGGCCGTGGCGGCCTTCCGGATCACCAATGATGCCGGCAAGATCGGCCTTCTCGGGCGGGTGCGCCCCCAGCTGGAGGGCGAGGACCTGATCGCCCGCGCGCTGGGTGACAAGATCGCGCTCGCCGCCAGCTTCACCGTCGCGGACAGCGTCGTCGAGGGGCGCACCGCGGTGATCACCCGCGCGCTCGACCTGCGCGGTGCGGGGGTGATCGACCTGGCCGACAATCGCATCGAGGGTGCGCGCACCAGCGCGGTTCTCCGCGATCCCGATCTGCTTGGCGACGGCTGGCGCTTCGAGGACGCGCGGCTGCGCGCCGATCTGTCGGGACCGCTGCGCGACCTTGCGATCGATCACCGTCTCGCGGTCGGCCGCCTGCTGGCGAGCGGCGTCGAGGCGCGCGGGCTGGTGCAGGAAGGGCTCGCGCGGTACGATGGCAAGCGGCTGACCGTGCCGATGGCGCTGACCGCCGAGCGGGTGACCACCGGCATTGCCGAGGCCGATCCGCGCCTCGTCAAGGGCCGGGTGACGGGCGACCTCGTCTACGATCTTGAACGCCGGAAGCTTGCCGCCGATGCTGCGCGGATCGTGTTCCCTGGCCTCGAGGCGACGCTCGCGCTGCGCGGCGACATTCCCGCCGGCGCCTATGCGCTGGCCGGCCCGGTCGCCGCGCGCGGCCTGCGGATCGACGGGCTGGGCGAGGCCACCGCCAATGCCAAGATCCTCGCCAAGTTCGGCCCTGCCGTCCCGTGGAGCCTGCGCGCCAATCTCGCCGGGGTGCTCTCGCGGATCGGCAATGACACCATCGTCAGCCTTGCCGGCGAACGGATCCGCTTTGCCGGCACTCTCGGCACCGGGGCGGCGCAGCCGCTGGTGCTGCGCAACGTGGTGATCACCAGTGCGCGGCTCAATGCCCGGCTCGATAGCAAGGTGGTGCCCGGCAGCGGCGGCGCGCGCACCACGCTCGCCGGGAGCGGGCAGCAGGCGCAATACGGCCCCTTCACCTTCGACGCCGAGATCGCTTCCGATGGCCCGCGCGGGGTGCTGGTGCTGGCCGATCCCTACCCCGCCGCGGGGCTCGAGAATGTCCGCATCGCGCTGGCGCCCAGCCGTGAAGGCTTTGCGCTCGACGTTTCGGGCGGATCGCTGCTCGGCCCTTTCGAGGGCTTGCTCGGCCTGATCCTGCCCGAGCGCGGGCCGACCCGCATCGCGATCGATCGGCTCGACATCTACCGCACCAAGGTAACCGGCGGGCTGGTGCTGGCCGACGCCGGCGTCTCGGGCGATCTGGCGCTGGCCGGCGGCGGGCTTGACGGCACGCTGTCGTTCCGACCGCTCGGCGGTGAGGCGATCGGCTTCGCGGTCGATCTGACCGCCCGCGATGCGGCCTTCGGCGGCGCGGTTCCGATCAGGCTCGACCGCGCGAGCATCGTCGCCAACGGGCGCTACGCCGAGGGCGACACCAAGATCGATGCCGATATCGACGGGACGGGCTTCGAGTATGGCGCACTCTATCTCGCCAGCTTCACTGCGAGGGCCGACATTCTCAACGGGCGCGGCAAGGTCACCGGCGGGATCGCCGGGCGGCGGGCGGATCGTTTCGCGCTCAATTTCGATGCCGATGTCGCACCCGATCGGATCGCGGCGGTGGCGCGCGGGCAGTATGGCGGGGTGGCGATCACCATGCCGCGCCGCGCGGTGCTGACCGCCGAGGAGGACGGCGGCTGGCGGCTGGCGCAGACGCAGATCGGCTTTGCCAGAGGTTACGCGCTGATCGAGGGTGCGCTCGGCGGCGAGGAGACCGCGCTCGAAGTCAAGTTCGCGCGGATGCCGCTGCGCCTGCTCGATCTGGCGGGGGCCGAACTGGGCCTGGGCGGACGGCTTTCGGGGATCATCGACTACCGGCAGGTCGGCGACGCCGCGCCGACCGCCAAGGCGCGGGTGCAGATCGACAACTTCAGCCGCGCCGGGCTGGTGCTCTCGTCCAAGCCTGTCGGGGTGCTCGGAGTGATCGACCTCAACGACCAGCGACTGACCGCCGCCGGGCGCCTGACCGAGGGCGGGCAGCGGCTTGGCGACATCGCGCTGCGCATCAGCAGCCTCCCGCCGGAGGGCTCGCTGACCGAACGGCTGCTCAACGGCCGGCTCGACGGGCGGCTGATGTTCGACGGCGCCGCCGAGACGCTGTGGCGGCTTGCCGCGATCGAGGCCTTCGATCTCACCGGTCCGATCAACGTCGCCGCGAGGGCCACCGGCACGCTCGCCGATCCGCGCATCACCGGCACGCTGGCGACCGACGATCTCAAGGTCACCAGCGCGCTGACCGGCACGCGCATCGACAAGGTGAGCGCACGCGGCCGGTTTGCGGGCTCGCGGCTGGAGCTCACCCGCTTTGCCGGCACCACGCCGGGCGGGGGCAGCGTGACCGGGAGCGGCACGGTCGATCTCGCCGGGATGAGCGCCATGCGCGGTCCCGCCCTCGATCTGCGCGCCGCGGCCAAGGGCGCGCGGCTGCTCGATGCCAACGGGCTCGAGGCGACCATCACCGGCCCCTTGCGCATCGTCTCCAACGGTCGCGGCGGCACCATCGCCGGGCGAGTGACGCTCGACCGGGCGCGCTGGGAGCTGGGCATGGCCGCCGAGGATGTCGCCCTGCCGCGGATCGCCACCCGCGAGATCAACCGCGAGGATGGCCGCACCCGCGAACAGGTGTCGGCGCGCGACGTGGCCTGGCGCTATCTCGTCAATGCCTCGGCCGCCAGCCGGGTGGTGGTCGAGGGGATGGGGCTGGAGAGCGAGTGGGGCGTCGACCTGGCGCTGCGCGGCACGGTCGATGACCCGCGCATCGGCGGCAGCGCGCGACTGGTGCGCGGCGACTACAGCTTTGCCGGCACCCGCTTCGAGCTGACCCGCGGGCGCATCCTGTTCGACGAGAACGAGCCGATCGACCCGCGGCTCGACATCGTCGCCGAGACCTCGCGCAGCGGCACCGATGTCGACATCAGCATCACCGGCAACGCCCAGTCACCCGCCATCGCCTTCTCCTCGGACCCGGCGCTGCCCGAGGAGGAGATCCTCGCGCGGCTGCTGTTCGGCGGGTCGGTCACCTCGCTCTCGGCGACCGACGCGCTGCAGCTTGCCGCCGCGATTGCCTCGCTCCAGGGGGGGGGCGGGGGGCTCGATCCGATCGGCGATCTGCGGCGCTCGATCGGGCTCGACCAGCTGCGGATCGTCAGCGCCGACCCGCTGACCGGGCGCGAGACCGGGGTGGCCTTGGGCAAGAACATCGGACGGCGCCTCTATGTCGAACTGGTCACCGACGGGCAGGGCTACAGCGCGACGACGATCGAGTATCGCATCACCAGCTGGCTGGCGCTGCTCGGCACGGTGTCGACCATCGGCCGCGACAGCGTGCTGATCGAGGTTTCGCGCGACTACTGAGCGGACAGGTAGAGCTCCGCCTCGGCCGCGCGGCGGCGCACCAGGCCCTTGAGCACCCGGCCCCCGGCGCGGTTCCAGCGGGCGAATTCGCGCGCGGCGCCTTGCCAGTCCCCGGCGCGGTGCTTCCGGGTCAAGGTGGCGCGGGCAATCGCGCCGGTGTTGTAGTGGAAGCTCACCAGCGCATCGAACTGCGGCTGGGTGGTCGGCGCATCGCCCAGCGCGGCGGCGACTTCGGCGGCGTAGCGGGCCAGATCGCTCGCCAGCCGCGCATCGCACTGGGCCTGAGTCCAGACCGTGCCGGGGCCGATCCGCCCGCCATGGACGTCATCGCGCCCGGTCGCGCCCCAGCCGATCGTCCACGGCTCGCCGCCGGTGCCGGGATCGGGATAGGCCTCAACCAGCCCGTCGAGCCGCAGCCGCGCGCAGCCCTCGAACCGCTTGATCAGCGCGATCCCGGCCGGGCCGACGCTGCGCGGCATCGCCGTGTTGGAGACACATGAGACACTGTCCAGAACAGAATAATCCTGCCCCTCCGCCGCCTCCGCCTCCGCCTCCGGCTCCGGCTCTGCGGCGGCCGCTTCAGGGCGCGGGCGCGGGCGCAGGGCGCGCAGGCCGTTGATCAGATCGGCGATCAGCGAAAGGGTGGTGTGCTTGGGCATGACGGGGGCCTCCATGACTGGGTGAGCGGCAGTGAGGCGCAGCAATTAGGCACAAAGCCCCCGAGTAGGAAAATGGCGATTTTCGTGCCTGACAAGAATCCTTGACTGACAAGAGTTCTTGTCTGTAAAGAGCTCTTGTCAGGGCCGCAGGCGATTCGCACAATCGCAAGCGGTATCCGGGCGAGACCCGATCAACTTGCAGGCGCGGCACACGTGGAAAACCGTCTGAAACATTATCGCGAAGCGCAGGGCTGGAGCCAGGGCGAACTGGCCCGGCGGCTCGGCGTCTCGCGCCAGACGATCAACGCGGTCGAAACCGACAAGTATGATCCCTCGCTGCCGCTGGCGCTGCGCATGGCGCGGCTGTTCGGCGTCGGCGTGCCCGAACTGTTCATCGATCACTGGGAACCTGAAGCATGACGACTGATCACGACTCTCCGGCCAAGAGCACATGGCCGCGCAAGACCTTGTTCCGTCTGGTGACGGGCGGCATGGCAGGCTTCGTCGGTGCCAACGTGATGATGGCGTTGATCGATGGCCCGGTTGTCGGCGGGCTCGAAGACTCGGCGGCGATCGCTGCCCTTGTCGGCTTCCTTTATGGCCTGATGGGCATCGGCGTGCTGGTGGGTTCGGCAATGCCGCGCGCCGGGGCGGCCTTTCTCAATGTCGAGGATGCCGATGAAATCCGCGAACAGAAGCGGATGCTGCTCTATTCGGGCGTTTCCTCGCTGCTGTGGGGCGGGGCCTTGATCGTGCTGGCCTTGGCGGCGCCCGATGGCCCGATCCCGCAAGCCACCGCGCTGATTGTTGCCGCCGGCTTTCTCGTGATCGGCACGGCCTTGTGCGTACCGATCTATCGCGCTGCGGACGAGCTGATGCTGGCCGTGATGCGCGAAGGAGGATCGCTCGGCGGATGGCTGATGTTTGCCGTGATCGGTTCGTGGGCGGCCTTCGCGCATCTCGGTTATGTGCCGGGGCCGCAGCCGCTCGATCTGCTCAGCCTGCTCTACGCGCTGATGCTGGCCGCGAGCTTCATCGTGATTTTCCGGCGAGGCATGGTGCGCGGGGGCTAGGCCTCGCCGAGCGCGATACAGCCGGAGAACGCCAGAAGGGGGCGGCCGCGGCAGCGGTCGCCCCCTCCGTCATGCTCGGCGCGGGCCGTCAGAAGCGATAGGTCGCCCCGGCGCGGAACACCCGGGCATCGGCGCTGTCGCGGCCGATGGTGGTGTCGAAACCCACGCCCATCTGGAACGGACCCTCGCCGATGGTGGCGGCAACGCCCAGTTCCACCCAGGTGTGATCGGCGGTGTCGAGCACGAAATTGGCATTGGGGCCGGTGCCGGTCGCAAAGTTCGCAGCCAGCAGTTGCGGGCCATCCTCGAATTCCCACACCAGCTGCGCATTGGCGGTGACCTGCACCATTTTCGCCTGCTTTTCATAGTCGAAGCCGAAGCGCGCCTGGGCGCTCTTGAAGGTCTCGCGCTCGATCGCCAGCGCGGTGAGCCCGCCGGTTTCGCGCACCGCGTCCAGATCGACGCTGGCATAGCGGCCCTCGATCCCGGGCGAGATCGTGCCGATCCCGGTCTCGAGATCGTAGGACAGCCCGAGCGCGCCCGAGACCAGCAGATCGTCGGTGGAGGATTCGAGCGTCTGCCCGGCGCCGAGGAACTCCACCGTGCGGGTGGTGTCGAAGCCCATGCTGCCCATCGCGAACTGGCCGTCGATCACCGGGCCATCGGCAAACGCGTGCCGCAGGTAGAGCGAGACGGCATAGGTTTCGCTGTCGACCTGCTGGCCGAGCGGGGCCTCGGCCTCGAGCGAATTGAAATAGCCGGCAAGGCCCAGCATGGTGTTCTCGCCCGGGTAGAACTCGATCCCGCCCGACACGAACAGGCCCTCGATCTCGGTCTCCTCGGTGAAGCCTGGGAGCGAGGTGACATCGCCGCGCACGAACCCGCCGGCGAGGAAGATCGCGACATCATCGGGCAGGTTCGCCTCGCGCCGCTCGGTTTCCCCGGCGCCGCTCTGGAATGCCGGCGCGCCCGCACCGATCGGCTGGCCGACCGGGGCCAGACCCGCCTGCAGCACGTTGAGCGGTGCGCCGGTGACTGCGATCGTGCCGCCCGCCCGGGCGCGATCGGCCTCGCGCAGGCGCGTGTCGTTGAAGTTCTGGAGCAGGTTGATGCTCTGCCCCGCGATCGAGCGCACCGCCTGTTCGGTCACCGGGGCAAGGCCGGTGAAGGTGCTGCGGATGGTCTCCGCATCGGCAAAGTCGAGCCCGTAGAGCCCGGCCACGGCGGCGTTGGTGCGGTTCTGATCGAACAGCTGGGCATAGGCCGCCTGCACCGGATCCCCGGGATCGATCACGCCGGCATAGCTCGCCGCCGCAATTTCCATCAGCACGGCGTTTTCTTCGTAGAAGAACGTCTGGGAGAGGATCGCCGAGAGGCTGGTTTCGGTGAAGGCCCCGCTCACCCCGCCCTCGGCGGTGAGGATGGTGTAGCGCCGGCCGGTGCCGTTGACCTGCCGGGCGACGCCCGCGCCCAGCCCGACCACCCCGCCGACATCGGCGATGCCGGTCACCGCGATCCGATCCGAAGTGCCGTCGGCATTGATGTCGGCAAGGATGGTGCTGCCCGAGGACATCACCAGATTGCCATCGATCGTCAGCGTGCCGGTGGTGCCCATGGTGCCGGGCGAGAACACCCCGGTGATGCTGGTCACGAAGGGCGCGGTGACGGTGCCGGTGCCTTCGAGCATCCCGGCGAACAGCGTGTAGTCGCCCGCCGTGGTGACGGCCCCGTCGACGTTCACCCGACCGCCGAACTGGTTGATGTCGATCAGCGATGTGAGGCTGCCCGCCGAGGCGACATCGAGCCCGGCGGTCCCGCGCACCGTCAGCCGGTCGATGGTGACATCGCTCGACAGCGTGGTGGTGCCGGCCTCGCTGAGCGTGACGTCGAAATAGCGCGGATCGACGGTCGCTGCGGGATCGAGGCTGACGACGGGATCGATGTTGTCGGGCACGAAGCCGGTCGCGCCCGGCAGGCCGTTGGCGAGCGTGGGTGCGGGCAGGGTTTCGCCCTCGGCCTCGACATCGCCCGCGGCCGCGGCAAGCGCGGGATCGAAAGTGCTCTCGAAGGTGCCGGTCGCGACGTCGACACAGCCGTCGCTCGGCAATCCCTGCTCGACGCAGACCGCGCCGAAATCGCCTTCGGTGCCTGCAAGGCCGAGTTCGGGCGTGGTCGGCAGGCCGTTCACGACAGCGCCGTTCGGGTCGATCACGCGGTAGACCGGATCGAGCAGCGTTACCCAGTGATCCGGATCCTCCCAGTTGCCGTCCCCGGCCACCGCCCCGACGTAGCGATAGGGGTTGGTGGCGACGATATACTGCCAGTAGAGCGAGAGCGGCTGGTAGAAGCTGGTGGTGCCGAGCGAGCTGAACGGCTGGCCGCCGAAGAAGCGCGATCCGCCCGACAGCACTCCGATCACCAGGTCCTCGTCCGACAGCGTGTTGTTCGCCGCGTCGAGGATCAGCGGGCCGCCCGAATCCCCGCCCGCCGTGGTGCCTTCGTTGGGCAGGGCGTCGTCGCGGTGGACGTTGATGTCGAACACGGCATCGCGGTCCTGCGAATCGAAATCGAGCTGGTAGAGGTTCTGCGGCAGCCCCGAATTGACGCCGAACAGGATGGCGTTGCGATCATTGAGCGAGAGGAACCCGCCGAGCATGTTCTCGGCGGCGCGGCGGCGGAAATCGATCCCCTCGACATCGCCCTCCAGCGCATTGCCGGTGCCGCCGTAGCCGACGATGTCGACATGGTAGCCGGTGCCGCGCACCGGATCGATGCTGCCGGGCGCGGGCAGGGTGGTGAACAGCAGGGCCCAGGTCGGGATGTCCGCCGCAGGGGTATCGAGGCTGGCGAGCGCGATGTCGGCCTCGATGAAGCCGCCAGCCTGCGGGTTCAGCAGCGAGCGCGGATCGTAGAAGATGCGGTTGACGTTGAACACCGCCAGATCGGGATTGCTGGCGAAGCCGTTGGTGATCCAGTTCACGAAGCCGGGCAGGGCGTCGACGTTGAACGACCAGGCGGCCGGGATGTTGTCCTCGTTGTAATCGGTATCGGGCCGATCGTTGACGCAATGCGCCGCGAACAGCACGGTGCGCGGATTGATCAGCGTGCCGGTGCACACCGAGCCGTCGGCGCGGAAGAACATGCCGACGCCGCGATATTCGTCATTGGTGTCGACGATCTCGTCCGAGGTCGTGTCCTCGTTGGGCACGACGGCAAGCGCCGGGGCGGCCGTGGCGGCGATCGCGAGGGCGAGGCTGGCGGAACCGGCCAAAAGGCCGCGGCGGCGCGAATCGGTGCTGTTCATGAAGGACCCCTTGTGCGTTGTCGGCACGATCGTCTGACCACGATCGCATGAGCCAAGGTAACCCATTCACTTCGGAAGACAATTCAGAAAATTCAATTTGTTGTGCGCAGTCGCGCGTAGCGGCAACCCGCCTCAGCGCAGCGCGAGAAAGGAAGTGTAGGCGATGTAGAGCACCATCAGCAGCGCCCCTTCGATCCGCGACAACCGCCAGCCGCTGCGCAGCTGCACGATCAGCAGCGCCGTCACTCCGAGCATCACCCAGATGTCGAAAGCCGCGATTTCGGCAGGCACCTCAATCGGCTTGATTACGGCCGTGACCCCGAGAATGCCGAGGATGTTGTAGATGTTGGAGCCCACGATGTTGCCCAGCGCGACATCCTCGTGCTTGCGGATCACCGCGACGATGCAGGCGATCAGCTCGGGCAGGCTGGTGCCGACCGCGACCACGGTGAGGCCGATCACGCTTTCCGACACCCCGGCGGCGCTGGCGAGCACGGTTGCCCCATCCACCAGCAGCCGCGCGCCGAAGATTGCCGCCGCCAGCCCCGCAATGATCATCCCGCCCAGCACCACCGGCCCGGTATTGGGTGGCACCGGGCGATCCTCGGCCTCCTGTTCGTGGCGCGTGCCCTCGGGGCAGGGGGCGGCGCTCTCCGATTTGTAGGCCCACCACACATAGCCGGCGAGGCACGCGAGCAGGGCGATGCCGACCAGCGGGCTCAGCACCCCGTAAACCGCCGCTCCGGTGCACAGCAGCGCCGATCCGCCCATCGCCAGCGAATCGCGCTGGAACGAGGCCGGATTGACCGACAGCGGCAGGATCGCCGCCGAAGCCCCGAGGATGAACAGGATATTGGCGATGTTCGATCCCACCACATTGCCGACCGCGATCCCCGGCGATCCCGCCAGCGCGGCCTGCACGCTGGTGGCGAGTTCCGGGGTCGAGGTGCCGAAGCCGACGATGGTGAGCCCCGCCAGCAGCGGCGAGATGCCCAGCCTTGCGGCCATCCCCACCGCGCCGCGCACCAGCAGTTCGCCGCCGGCCGCGAGCAGGACAAGGCCGCCGGCCACCAGGAGGATCGTGTTCATCATGACGCTCGTTGCTCGCGTGGAAGTGGGCCGACCATAGGGATGGCCGGGCCGGTCATGCAAATCGTCGCCCGTCCCGGTCACCGCACCTTGCACAAGAAAAGGCCCGGGGGTTGGTTCCCGGGCCTTTTGCCATATCTCGCAGCGATAGGCCGGGCCCGCAGGGGGCGCGCGCCCGGCCGGACGCGGGTTACATCGAGTAATACATGTCGAATTCGACCGGGCAGGGGGTGGTTTCGGTGCGGATCACCTCCTCCCACTTGAGCTCCATATAGGCCTCGATCTGGTCCTTGGTGAACACGTCGCCCTTGAGCAGGAAGTCGTGATCGGCGGCGAGCGAGTCGAGCGCCTCGCGCAAGCTGCCGCACACGGTCGGCACTTCGGCGAGTTCGGCCGGGGGCAGATCGTAGAGGTTCTTGTCCATCGCCTCGCCCGGGTGGATCTTGTTCTCGATCCCGTCGAGCCCGGCCATCAGCAGCGCCGAATAGGCAAGATAGGGGTTGGCGAGCGCGTCGGGGAACCGGAATTCCACCCGCTTGGCCTTCTCGCCCGCGCCATAGGGAATCCGGCACGAGGCCGAACGGTTGCGCGCCGAATAGGCCAGCAGCACCGGCGCCTCGAAGCCCGGCACCAGCCGCTTGTAGCTGTTGGTGGTCGGGTTGGTGAAGGCATTCAGCGCCTTGGCGTGCTTGATCACCCCGCCGATGTAATAGAGGCACATTTCCGACAGGCCGGCATATTCATTGCCCGCGAACATCGGCTTGCCGTCCTTCCAGATCGACATGTGGGTGTGCATCCCCGAGCCGTTGTCCTGCTTGATCGGCTTGGGCATGAAGGTCGCGGTCTTGCCGTAGGCGTGGGCGACCTGATGCACGACATACTTGTAGATCTGCATCCGGTCGGCGGTCTGCACCAGGGTGCCGAAGGTCAGGCCCAGTTCGTGCTGGGCGGCGGCCACTTCGTGGTGGTGCTTGTCGCAGGGCAGGCCCATTTCGAGCATGGTCGCGACCATTTCGGCCCGGATATCGACGGCAGAATCGACCGGGGCGACCGGGAAGTAACCACCCTTGGCGCGCGGGCGGTGGCCCATGTTGCCGTTGTCATATTCCTTGCCGGTGTTGGTCGGCAGTTCGATATCGTCGATCGCGAAGCCCGAGCCCGAATAGCCGTCCTCGAAGCGCACGTCGTCAAACATGAAGAATTCGGCTTCGGGGCCAACATAGACGGTGTCGCCGATGCCGGTCGACTTCAGGTAGGCCTCGGCGCGCTTGGCGGTGGTGCGCGGATCGCGCGAATACCAGTCGCCGGTCGAAGGCTCGACGATGTCGCAGTTGATGATCAGCATCGGCGAGGCGCTGAACGGATCAACCCAGGTCTCGGTGAGATCGGGCTTGAGGATCATGTCGCTTTCGTTGATCACCTTCCAGCCAGCGATCGAGGAACCGTCGAACATCAGACCGTCCTCGAGCGCGTCCTCGTCCATGACGCTGGCGACCATGGTGAGGTGCTGCCACTTGCCCTTGGGATCGGTGAAGCGCAGGTCCACCCACTCGATTTCCTCGTCCTTGATCTGCTTGAGGACGTCTTTCACTTTCGACATTTGCTTGGTGCCTCCGAGGTTTGTCTTGGCCGGCCCGCCGGTCTGGCGGGCAGGAGAGGGTGGAAAATCAGATCGCGTCGTCGTCGGTCTCGCCGGTGCGGATGCGCAGCGCGCTTTCGATGGCGGTAACGAAGATCTTGCCGTCGCCGATCCGCCCGGTCTGCGCCGCGGCGGCGATCGCCTCGACCACGCGTGCGGACTGATCGTCGGGCACGACGACTTCGAGTTTCACCTTGGGCAGGAAATCGACGACATATTCGGCGCCGCGGTAGAGTTCGGTGTGGCCCTTCTGGCGGCCGAAGCCCTTGGCTTCGGTCACGGTGATGCCCGAAACGCCGATTTCGTGCAGGGCTTCCTTCACCTCGTCGAGCTTGAAGGGTTTGATGATCGCTTCGATCTTTTTCACGTCGTTCCCATCCGTGCCTGGCCGGATTCCTGACAAATTCGTTACAAGAATCGTGCCAAGCCCGCCTGTTGCCGGGTTGAACAATCCTTGCCCATGGAGGAATCCGGACAGGGGTTGTCTTTCGCCTTGGCCCTGCCGGTAGCAAGATTATGGTGCGCTGCGCAATGGGTGCACAGCCAATGGACGGCCATTGCCTAAATTTTAGGCAAAAGCTTGCGGGTCAGAGCCGCAGGCCGGTGGTCTCGGGCAGGCCGCACAGGATGTTGAGGTTCTGGATCGCCGCGCCGGACGCGCCCTTGCCGAGGTTGTCGAGCCGGGCGATGAGGCGGGCTTGCGTCCCGTCGGCCGATGCGCTGACGAACAGCGCCATCGCGTCGCCCGCGGGTGCGCCTTGACGCAGCAGCAATTCGTCCGGCACGCCCTCGGCGCATGTGACGACGCTGCTGCCAGTGTAGAATGCGGCGAGACATTCGCGCATCGCGGCCGCAGTGGCAGCGCATCCCATCGCGGCGAGCGGCAGCGGCACGTCCACCACCATCCCACGATGGGCCGGAATCACGGCGGGCGAGAATACCGGCGCGTAAGCGAGGCCGGCATAGGTCTGCATTTCGGGAAGGTGCTTGTGGCCGAGCCCAAGGCCGTAAGCGCGAAAGGCGATGCCGGGATGCCCTGCGACATTCTCAAATTGCTCGAACCGCTCGATCAGCGCATTGCCGCCGCCCGAATAGCCGCTGACCGCGTTGACGGTGTAGGGCCAGTCGGCGGGCAGCAGACCGCTTCGCACAAGCGGCGCAACGAGCGCGAGGAATCCGGTGGGGTAGCAGCCGGGATTGCTGACGAGGCGCGCATTGGCGATGGCATCGTGCCCGATCAGCTCGGGAAAGCCGTAGGTCCACCCCTCGGCCACGCGGTGCGCGGACGAGGCGTCGATGATGCGCGTGTTCGAGCCTTCCGCCAGCCTCACCGCCTCTTTCGCGGCGTCATCCGGCAGGCACAAAATCGCGATGTCGGCGGCGTGGAGCGCGTCGCGGCGGGCGCTCTCGTCCTTGCGCTGGGCATGGTCCAGCACGATCAGATCGAATTCGCTGCGCCCCTCCAGCCGTTCGCGGATTTCGAGGCCCGTGGTGCCGGCCGCTCCGTCGATGAACAGGCGGATCGCCACTGTCTAGCCCTCGGTGGGAGCGAGTTCACTCGCCCGGCACCATCCGGCAGGCCCTTGCGGCCCCGGACACCCCCAGACCCATTCGCCCGCCACGTCGAGCAGTTCGAACCGGCTGCCTGGCGCCAGATCGGCGAAGGGCTCGGCCTCCTCGCGCGGGGCGAGCCGCAGCCGCAGGCCGCCGGGGCCGACCGCGCGTTGATGCGGGATCACGTAATGCGCGGCCAGATGGCTCCCGGCGAGCGCGATATGGGCTAGGTCGCCGCGCAGCGGCAGCGCGCCGGGCGCAGGCTTCTCCACCGGGCCCTTGAGGCCCAGCACGCCTTGCGGCACGGCATAATCGGGTTCGTCGCGCGTCGCGCCGCTCATCTGCGTTCCGTCAACCTTTGTCGGTGTGGCTGCGCTTGCCCCTGCGTCAGCGTGGCAGGCCCGTTAGCGGCAAGTCGCCCGTGGGGCAAGCATCCGCGCCCCTTGGTCACCCGGAATAGCGCGCGCGGATTGCGTGCCATGCGGCTCTCAGGCCCAGTCCGCGCCCCCCGCGCGCACGGCCGGGACGCGGATTGGGGTTCCAGGCGAAGGTGTCGAAGTGAACCCAGTCAAGGCCTTCGCCGACGAAGCGATCGAGAAACAGCCCGGCGACGCTCGCCCCGGCGAAGGGCTGGGCCGAGGCATTGGCCATGTCGGCGACGTCGGAGACGAGGTATTCGCGGTAGGTCTCGGGCAGCGGGAGGCGCCAGGGCTGGTCGTCATGGGCCTTGCCGGCGGCGAGGAAGGCCTCGGCGGTCTCGTCGCGGCGCGCCATCAGCGCGGGCAGGTCCGGCCCCAGCGCCACGCGTGCCGCGCCCGTGAGCGTGGCGAAATCGACGATCAGATCGGGGTTCTCCTCCGAGGCGCGGGTCAGGGCGTCGCCGAGGATCAGCCGGCCTTCGGCATCGGTGTTGTGGATCTCGATCGTCAGCCCCTTGCGGCTGGCCAGCACGTCGCCCGGGCGGAAGGCTCCGCCAGAAATCGCGTTCTCCACCGCGGGGATCAGCAGGTGCAGCCGCACCTTCAGCCGCGCGCCCATCACCAGCCCGGCCAGCGCCAGCGCATGCGCCGCGCCGCCCATGTCCTTCTTCATCAGCCGCATGCCGGACGAGGGCTTGATGTCGAGCCCGCCGGAATCGAAGCACACGCCCTTGCCGACGATGGCGAGCACCGGGTGCCCGGGATCGCCCCAGATGAGGTGCATCAGCCGCGGGGCATGATGACGCGCCGCCGCGCGGCCCACGGCGTGGACCATCGGATAGCCCTGTTCCAGCGCATCGCCGCGCACCACCGCCAGTTCCGCCTTGTGCGCTTTCGCGAGACGTTCGCACTCGGCCTCGAGCGCGGCGGGGCCCATGTCCTCGGCCGGGATGTTGACCAGATCGCGCAAATAGCATTCGGCCTCGGCCTCGGCGATCGCCGCCGCGATCGGCGCGACCTGGGCGGTCAGCAGCACCCGCGGCCCCTGGGCCTTGTCCTCGCTGCGATAGCGGGCGAAGCGGTATTGCCCGGTGATCCAGCCGAACATCGCCGCACCCGGTTCGGTGTTGGCGACGCGGTAGGTGCCTTCGGGCAGGTCTTCGGCCAGCTTGGCGAGGCACCAGCTCGACAGGCTTTCGGGATTGGCGACCCCGCCCACGGCAAACCACGAATCGCCCTCGGGCACGATCGCGATCTGATAGCCCGCGCCCTCGAATTTCTGCGCTGAGAGCGCGGCGCGCTGCCCGGCGGTGAGCCCCTTGGCGAAGGCCTCGAAGCCGTCCTTGCTGACAAGGTGAATGGCAATCGCGTCCTGTCCGCGATCGGGCTGGATCAGTGCTTTGGGTTCGCTCATGCCTGTTCCATAATCGCCCGCGACGGCTTGTCACCAGCAGATTCGCGAGGGGGAAGGGCAGTGATGGTGCGAAAGGTGATGTTTCGGGTGAAACATGGGGCAAAGGGGGGCTGGAGGGGGCCGAACGCGGGCCTGGCGCTGCTTGCCGGCCTCGTGCTGGCGGCCTGTTCCTCGCCCGAGGACATTGCTCAGGCGACCGCCAGTGCCGAGGCGAAGGCGAGCGGCGGCGCGGCCGGCACGGCCAAGGCGGAGGCGTTCGAGGACAATGCCGAAAAGGACGGCGGCAAGCGTGAATTCGCGTACAAGTGGCCCGCCTCCGTCAGCGCGATCCCGGCGCTCGCCCAGCGTTTCGCTGCCGAGCGCGACAAGGCGCTCGCCGAACAGAAGACCGACTGGGACAGCGCGCTCGCCGAATTCGCCGGGGAGGACTGCGCCGGCTGCAAGGCGCTCAGCTTCTCCAAGGAATGGCAGGTGGTCGCCGATCTGCCGCGCTACCTCTCGCTCTCGGCCGATATCTATCTCTACACCGGCGGGGCGCATGGCAATTCGGGCTTCGACGCGCTGGTGTGGGACCGCGAGGCGGGCACGGCGATCGATCCCAGGGCGATGTTCGTGTCCGAAGCCGGTTTGCAGGAAGCGCTCGGCGAGGCGTGGTGCACGGCGCTCAAGGCCGAGCGCGGCAAGCGGCTGGGCGAGGACTATGCCGCCGACGACATCTTCCCCTGCCCGGACATCGCCCAGCTGACCCTGCTGGTCGGCTCGTCCGACCGCAAGGCCTTCAACCGCATCGGCCTGATCGCCGCGCCCTATGTGGCGGGTTCCTATGCCGAAGGCCCCTATGAGGTGACCCTGCCGGTGACCGAGGCAGTGCTGGCGGCGGTCAAGCCCGAACACAAGGCGGCTTTCGCACTGGGTACGTAGCATTTCCCGCGGGCAATCGCTATGTAACGGCGATGCACGAATACCAACTTATCGACGGCGACCAGACCGTCTACCGCGACGGCACCATCAAGCTCCACGGGCCCGAGGGCTTCGAGGGGATGCGCAAGGCCGGGCGGCTGGCCGCCGAAATCCTCGATGCCTGCGTGGAATTGGTCAAGCCCGGCGTCACCACCGGCAGCATCGACGATGCGATCCGGGGGATGATGCTGGATGCGGGCGCGGTGCCCGCGACATTGGGCTACCGCGGCTATGCCCATTCGTCGTGCATCTCGATCAACCATGTGATCTGCCACGGCATTCCCGGCGACAAGGTGCTGAAGGATGGCGACATCCTCAACATCGACGTGACCCCGCTGGTCGACGGCTGGCATGGCGACACCAGCCGGATGTTCTACGCCGGCGAGCCGCCCTTGAAGGCGAGAAAGCTGGTCGAGGTGACCTATGAATGCCTGATGCTCGGCATCGCCGCCGCGCAGCCCGGCGCGCGGCTCGGCGATATCGGCGCGGCGATCGAGGCGCACGCGAACCAGTTCCGCTACGGCGTGGTGCGCGAGTTCTGCGGGCACGGCCTCGGCCGCCTGTTCCACGACGCCCCCGAAGTGGTCCACGCCGCCAAGGCCGGGACCGGGCCGGAGCTGAAGCCGGGGATGTTCTTCACCATCGAACCGATGATCAACCTCGGCAAGCCCTGGGCGAAGGTGCTCGGCGACGGCTGGACCGCCGTGACGCGCGACAAGAGCCTCTCGGCGCAGTTCGAGCACTCGATTGCGATCACCGAGACGGGCAACGAGATCTTCACCAAGAGCCCGACGGGGCGGGATTGCCCGCCTTATATCTAGTCTGGCTCCTTGAGTTAACGTCTCCCCGGGCTTGACCCGGGGCCCGGCTTCCTTGGGCTACAAAAACAACACCGCCAACACGCCGCTCATCACCACCACCAGCCCGAACGAGAACGCCAGCATCGCCAGCACCGGCCTGGTCACGCGCCCGTGCAGCACCCAGTCGTAGCCCGCCGAGACCAGCACCGTGATCGGCGGCTGGACCGCAATCGCCACAGGATCGGGCAGGCCCAGCACCTGCACCACGCGCGCATAGGCAGGCGTCATCAGCGCGAGGGTCGCGATCAGCATCGCCTGCCGGTGCGCGGCAATGTCGCGGCGGCGGGCGTAGTGGACGCTGAGGAAATAGAGCGGCACGAAGGTCGCGAAGGCGGCGAGGTTCACTACCGTCACCTCGGGGCGGCCAAGCTCCTGCCCGATCCGCCACGAGATCACCCCGCCGCTCACCAGCATTGCCCCGACCAGCGCGATCGAGGCGCGGCCCGTTGCCCGGTGCGCCGCCAGCTTGAAGCGGGCGGCAAGGAAGCTCTGGCTCGCCAGCAGGCTCAGCCACGCGATCATCGACCCGGCGTGGAACACCACGATCGGCGTGTAGCGCGCCTGCACCTCTGGGTGCACAATCGCCTTGGCCGCAAAGGCGATCAGCGTGAAGCCGAGCAGCCCCAGCGCGATATTGCCCATCAGTTCATTGGCGCGGGTATGGCTTTCGGGGGCTCTCACTAGTTCTCTCTGGCAGCGCGGATCGCGGCGCCTGCGGCAAAGGGGGCGAGTGCCACCAGCGCGAGGCTTATCGCTCCAACGAAGCCGAGGCTGACTTGATCCTGACGGGCGAGCGCGCCTGCGCCGAAAATCAGGATCGGGAGCGCGAGCGGGATCAGCAGCAGGCCCGAAAGCGCCGCGCCGGCCCGAAGCGAGGCGGTCAGCGCGGCGATGATCAGCCCGATGGCGGCCAGCCCCGGCGTGCCGGCGATGAGGCCGAGCAGCAGGATTTCAAACGTCTCCCCTTCGATCTTGAGCAGCGCGGCGGCGGGAAAGGTCGCCAGCACCAGCGGCGGACCGAAGCTCAGCCAATGCGCCAGCAGCCGCACCGCCATCATTGCTTCCTCGGCGAGCCCGCGCAGGCGGAGCTGATCGAAGAACCCGAGTTCGATATCGCGTGCCACCAGCTTTTCCAGCGGCAGGATCGCGGCGAGCAGCGCCGCGATCCACACCACGCCGCCGCCCGTGCGCGTCATCAGGTTGGCATCCGGCCCGACCGCGAAGGGAAACAGCATGGCGACCGCGACGAAGAACACCACCGGCAGCGCCGCGCCGCTCCCGGTGAAGGGAAAGAACTGCGCCAGATCGCGGCGGAGCAGCGCGGCGATCATGCCGTCTCGTCCGCGTCGGCGGGGGCGTAGTCCTCGATGGCGAAGCTCGTCATCCCCGGCACATCGAGCGGCTGGTGCGAGGCGATCAGCGCGATCCCGCCGGCAGCGCAATGTTCGCGCACGAGTTCGCTGACGAGGCCCTGCGAGGCGGTATCGAGGCCCGAAAGCGGCTCGTCGAGCAGCCAGATGGGGGCTTGCTGCCCCAGCACCCGGGCCAGCGCGGCGCGCTTCTTCTGCCCGGTCGAAAGGTAGCGCACCGGCACCTCGGCTAGGCTCGCGAGACGCAGGCGGGCCATGATCGCCTCGCCATCGGACATGCCGTCGATCCCGAACCAGAAGGCCAGCGCCCTGGCGAGCGGCAGTTCGGGATCGAGCCCGCTGCGCTCGTCGAGCAGGGCCAGCGCGCCCTCGCGCGTCACCGTGCCGGCATGGGGCGTCGTCAGCCCGGCGAGCGCGCGGATCAGCGTGGTCTTGCCCGCGCCGTTGGCCCCCGTGACATGGCAGGCAGCGCCCGCCGCGAGCGTGAAAGACAGCCGCCGGAACAGCAGCCTCTCCCCTCGGCGGCAAGCCAGATCATGCGCGGACAGGGCGGGCGGGGGCGCTTGCATTGGCGGCCAGCGTTAGGGAAAAGGCACGCATCAAACAAGCGATCTGCATGGAAGGAACCCCTCAGATGTCCGTCCCCGAACTCGACCAAGCCGAGGTCAAGCAACTGCTCGCCGATTGCCCCGAATGGAGCCTCGCGCGCGGGGGCAAGGCGATCACCCGCACCTTCCAGTTCAAGGATTTTTCCGAGGCCTGGGGCTTCATGAGCCGGGTGGCGCTGCTGGCCGAGGCGCAGGATCACCATCCCGAATGGTTCAACGTCTATGCCAAAGTCGAGGTGACGCTCACGACCCATGACGCGGGCGACAGCGGCGGCCTTTCGCAGCGCGACGTCAAGCTGGCGCGCGCGATCGACGGGATCGTAGCCTAACTCACTTCCCCAGCAAGCCCTGCCGGCCGGCGGCGCGCTGCTGCTTGCGCACCCTGCCCGGCATCCAGCGCTTGGCGAAGGCGAGTTGGCGAGCGGTCTTGCCGACCAGGTAATGCAGTTCATCGCCGTGGACCGCGTTCCAAACGGCCTGCGCGACCTCTTCCACTGGCGTGATTTCCAGTCCGGCGGCGGTCACCCGGGTGCGGATGTTCTCGTTGGAATTGCGGTTGCCGGTGCCGTCGAGCAGCGGCGTGTCGATGAAGCTCGGGCAGATCGAGGAGACCTTGATCCCGTCCGGCGCCCATTCGGCATCGAGGCTTTCGGCGATCCCGCGCACCCCGAACTTGGTGGCGCTATAGACGCTCATCCCGCTGCCGCCCGCCAGCCCGGCCGCGCTGGCGATATTGACCAGCGCGGAGCCCGGCGCGCTCGCCTTGAGGTAGGGATAGGCCGCCTGTGCGCCATAGAGCACCCCGCGCAGGTTGATGTCGAGGCAGGCGTCGATCTCTTCCTTGGAAAGCTCCGCCAGCGCCCCCCCGGTGCCGATCCCGGCATTGTTGACCACCACGTCGATGCGCGATCCGGCGGCGGTGTGGAAGGCGGCGAGCGCCTCGTCCCAGCCGGCCCGGTCGCGCACGTCGAGCCGGTGCATGTATTTGAACCCGCCCTCGATCAGGCCGAGCGTGTCCTCCATCCCTTCGACATTGACGTCGGCGATGCCGATGAACCAGCCGCGCGCGCCGAAATGGCGGGCGACGGCGCGGCCGATGCCGGACGCGCCGCCGGTGATGAAGATGCTGCGCCTTGCGGCCATGATGAACCCTCTCCCATTGCTATTTGCAACCCGTCTAGAGCGGACTGACAGGCTTGTCAGCAGGGCAAATCAGCTCGCCGGTACCGCCGCCAGACCTTTCACATGGGCTGCACCTTCGACAATCTGCGCGCTCGAGGGCGCCAGCGCATCGCCCACCGGCTCGGCCCGCCCGCCGATGCATTCGGCGAGGAAGTTCTCGGCGATGGCGAAGAAGGCGATGTTGTTCTCGGGCCGGGCAAAGCCGTGGCCTTCATCGGGATAGAGCACATAGGTAACCGGGATCCCGGCGGATTTCATCGCGCCCACGATCTGGTCGCTTTCGGCCTGCTTCACCCGCGGATCGTTCGCCCCTTGCGCGATCAGCAGCGGGCGCACGATCCTGTCCGCCTTGTAGAGCGGGCTGGCGGCGCGCAGCAGCGCACGGCCTTCCTCGGTGCCCGGATCGCCCATGCGCTCGTGGAAGATCTTCACCATCGGCGCCCAGTAAGGCGGGATGGTGGCGAGCAGGGTTTCGAGGTTCGACGGCCCGACGATGTCCACCCCGCAGGCGAAGGTATCGGGGGTGAAGGTGAGCCCGGCGAGTGTGGCATAGCCGCCGTAGGAGCCGCCCATGATCGCCACCTTGTCGCCCTGCGCGATGCCTTCGCGCACCGCCCAGTCGACCGCGTCGATCAGATCATCGTGCATCTTGAGGCCCCACTGCTTGTTGGCGGCGTTGAGGAAGGCCTTGCCGAAGCCGGTCGACCCGCGGAAATTGACGCTGAGCACGCCGTAGCCGCGATTGGCGAGCAGCTGGTGGATGGCGTTGAACCCGTATCCGTCGCGCGCCCACGGCCCGCCATGCACCAGCAGCACCATCGGCACCGGACTATCGGGCTTGCCGTCGCCGTCGGCATCGCTGCCCGGCGGCAGGGTGAGGTAGGAGGGCAGGGTCAGGCCGTCGCGGCTGGCGATTTCGACGGGATGCATCGGCCGGAGCGGCATCCGCTCAAGCTCGGGCCGCGTGACGTAGAACGGGGTCAGCGTCTGCGCGTCCCGATCATAGATGAAGGTGCGCACCGGCTTTGTCAGCGGGTCGTTCCAGACGATCCAGATCTTGTCGTCGTCGGTGCGGCTGTTGATGCCGAAATCGCCCTCGATCCGCTGTTTCAGCCAGGCGAAGGAGGCGGCGATGTCGGGATCGGTCGCGTGCCATTCGGTGGTGAGGTAATTCACCGCATAGGCCTCGATCTCGCCGGTCAAGGGATCGCGCAGGGTGTTGCCGATATCGGCCTTGTCGTCCTCGGCGATCAGGCGCCGCTCGCCGGTGGCGGTATCCTGAGCGAACAGCGCCGCAGTGTTCCGTCCGCGGCTGTCGATCCAGTAGAGCGTGCTGCCGTCGGTAGTGTAGCCGGCGGGCGCGGTGGTGAGCGAATCCTCCATCGCCGTTGTCTCGAACGGGGCCGCCTCGACGACATTGCCGTTAACCCGGAAATAGTCGGTTCCGCCTGCTGCGTTCTGCTTCATCGCCATGCGCAGGGTCAGGGCATCGTCGGCGAGAAATCCGGCATAGGCGTTGTTCTCCAGCACCAGTGTGAGCGTGCCGGTGGCCAGATCGAGCAGGTGCACGTCGTGCCATTGCGGATCGCGGTTGTTGATGCCGAGCAGGAGCTTGTCCCTGATCGTGGTCGAGGTGCCGATCAGTTCGACCCTGGTATTTTCGAAGGGGGTGACGGTCGTCTCCTCGCCGCTCGCGATGTCGACGCGGTAGAGCAGGAAATTCTCGTCCCCGCCCTTGTCCTGAATGTACATGACGGCGCGCGAGTCCGGCGACCAGAAGTGCTGGCGGATCGGGCGATCGCTCGCTGCGGTCATCGCCCGCGCGGCGGCAGGATCGCTGATCGGCGCGATCCAGATGTTCATCACCCCGTCCCGCGGCGCGAGCCAGCTCAGCCACTGGCCGTCGGGGCTGATTTGCCCGCCCGCGCGGGTGGGGTTGCCGAACAGCGCATCGCGCGGGATCAGGGGGGCGGCTTGGGCGGGGTTGGTCATCGCGGCTCCGGTGATGGCGGAAGGGGTGGCGGGGTGATTGTCGGCACTGGCAAGACCGGGCAGCATCAGCGCCGTGGCAGCGACGCCGGCGGCGAGCAGGCGGGCGAAACGGGTCGGCATGAGAGTCTCTCCTCTCCGTTGCGTATCTGTGTTATTTGCTTAATACACCATAGGGGTCGGCGCAACCGGTCTTGCGCTCTCAAAGCGCCGGGTTGGCGTAGAAATGCCAGGTGAAGATCGCCATACTGCCGCGCTGCGGCGCCCAGGGTTCGGCCAGTTGCCGGGTGGCCTTTTCCGCCGGGCGTTCGGGCAGATCGAGCAGGCGCTTGACGCCTTCCTGCACCGCGAGGTCGCCCGCGGGCCAGATATCGGGGCGCCCTTCGGCGAACAGCAGGTAGATTTCCGCCGACCAGCGGCCGATGCCCTTGATCCGGGTCAGCAGCGCGATCGCCTCCTCATCATCGGCGGGCAGATTGTGGAAGTCCAGCTCGCCCGCCTCCACCAGTTCGCACAGGCTGCGCGCATAGCCCTGCTTCTGGCGCGACAACCCGCAGGCGCGCAGGGTGTCGAAATCGCGCGCCAGCAGGCAGGCCGGGGTGAAGGCCTCGCCCAGTTCCGCCTCGAGCTTGCGCCACATCGAAGCGGCCGCCGCGACCGAGACCTGCTGGCCGACGATGGTGCGCAGCAGGGTCTTGGTGCCGCGGGTGCGCAGGCGCGGTTCGGGATAGCCGATGCGGGCCAGTTCCCGCGCCAGCCGCGGCTCGCGGGCGGCGAGAGCATCGAGGTCTTCACGCAATTTTTCGGCTGACAACCCCACTCGCACTTTCCTTAACTTGCACTGGCCGCCAGACTATCTTAGCAGCGCGGCACCACTCTCACAGCGCAGAACCTTGCGTCCAATAGCCGAAAAGGAAATCCGATCCATGCCCAGACTGGTCGTCACCAACCGCGAAGGCGCCACCAGCGAGATCACCGTCGACGATGGCCTCACTGTGATGGAAGCGATCCGCGACAATGGCTTCGACGAGCTGCTGGCGCTGTGCGGCGGGTGCTGCTCCTGCGCGACCTGCCATGTCCATGTCGATCCGGCCTTTGCCGACAAGCTGCCGAAGATGAGCGAGGACGAGGACGATCTGCTCGAATCCTCCGATCACCGCGTGGCCACCAGCCGGTTGTCGTGCCAGATCCCCTTCACCGCCGATCTCGACGGTCTGCACGTCACCATCGCGCCCGAGGATTGATCCGCGGGGCGAGCCGGTGGACGCCGATCTCGCCCGGTTCCTGCGCGACGAGCTCGGCCATGCGCCCGAAGGCGAGGGTGCCGGGCCATGGCGCGTTGCCGGCCTGGTGTGGCTGTGGCAGGGCAGCGACGGCGCGCCTGCCAAGGGGGCGTGGTATTTCCTCACCGTGAATGGCGAGACCGCAAGCGCCATCCGCGCGGCAGCCGTCAAGGCCGATGCCTGGGGCTCGGTGAGGATCGAGGCCACAATCGGGGCCACCACCTGGCGCACCTCGCTGTTCCCGTCCAAGCAGGCGGGCGGCTGGCTGCTCCCGCTGAAGGCCACGGTCAGGAAGGCCGAGAAGCTGGCCGAGGGGAGCATGATCGAGGCGGTGCTCAGCCTCGCCTGACAGACTTGGCCGTTGCGGCCCGGCCCCCGAGAGCCTAATTCACGCGAATGAACATTACCCGACCCTTCGGCGATACCCTCGCTCTGATCGGCAATACCCCGCTGGTGCGCCTCGCCGGGCCTTCTGCGGAGGCGGGCTGCGACATCTACGGCAAGTGCGAATTCGCCAATCCCGGCTCCTCGGTGAAGGATCGCGCGGCGCTGTGGATTATCCGCGATGCCGAGGCGAGCGGCGAACTCAAGCCCGGCGGCACGGTGGTCGAAGGGACGGCGGGTAACACGGGCATCGGGATCGCGCTGGTGGCGAACGCGCGCGGCTACAAGACGATCATCGTGATGCCCGACAACCAGTCCAAGGAGAAGATCGACACCCTGCGCGCGCTGGGCGCGGAGCTGGTGCTGGTGCCGCCGACCAAATTTGCCGACGCGGGCCACTTCGTCCACACCTCGCGCCGCTTGGCCGAGGAAACCCCCGGCGCGGTGTGGGCCAACCAGTTCGACAACATCGCCAACCGCCGCGCCCATATCGAAGGGACCGCGCCCGAGATCTGGGAGCAGCTCCAGGGCCGCATCGACGGCTTCACCTGTGCGGCGGGCACCGGCGGGACGATCGCGGGGGTGGGGATGGGCCTCAAGGCCTTCGACGAGAACATCCGCATCGCGCTGACCGATCCGCACGGCGCGGCGCTCTACAACTATTATGCCCACGGCGAGCTCAAGGCCGAAGGCTCCTCGGTCGCCGAGGGCATCGGGCAGGGGCGCATCACCGCCAATCTCGAAGGCGCGCCGATCGACACCCAATACCGCATCAGCGACGAGGAAGGCCTCCACTGGGTCGCCCGGCTGCTGCGCGAGGAAGGGCTGTGCCTCGGCCTCAGCTCGGGCATCAATGTCGCTGGCGCGGTGATGCTGGGCAGGGAACTGGTGGCCGAGGGACGCGAAAACCCGCAGGTGGTGACGATCCTGTGCGACACCGGCTTCCGCTACCTCTCGACACTCTACAACCCCGAATGGCTGGCGGCCAAGCAACTGCCCGTGTTCGACTGGTTGCAGCAGCCGCAAGCGGGCGGGGCGTGACAGGCGTGTCGCTGCTGGCTAGGTTGCGCGCCATGACCCAGCGCAGTCTCTATTCGGCCGGGCGAAGCGATCGCACCGGCACCCGCGACCCGGTGGCCGAACCCGAAGCCGCTCCGCCGCCGAACGAAAGCCGCCAGGAAGCGATCCAGCGCCTGCAGATCGGGGTCTTCGGGATCGCCGCGATGGTGCTGCTGGTGGGGCTGGCCAGCATCATCGGCAGCCAGGCCGAGATTACCGAGGAAGCCGCCGTTCCCGAGGCCGCGCCCACCACCGAACCGACACCCACCCCGACCCAGGCCAATCCGCTCGCCGATGCCGGGGTGGTGCCGGATATCGGGGCCGAGCCGAGCCCGTCGCCGGCGGTCCCGCTCGACGTGCCGCCCCCCAACGCGCCGTCGGGCAATGCGCCTTCCGCGCCATAGGCTTGCCGCCTTAGTCGCCGCGGTGGCGCTGGCGCTGTCCGGCTGCGGTGCCGCGCCTGCCGAAACGCCGCCGCAGGATCGCCCGCCGCTGGGCTTGATGACCAGCCTGCCGCTCTACTGGCCGGCCGACGCCGCGATGGCCGATTTCGCCGCCGGACGCGCGGTGCCGCCGTGGCCGCGCCGCGTGATCGAGACCCGCTAAGTGCTGGTTCCGCTCGACACGCTGTCACCCATTCCCGCGCTTGCCCCGCAGGAGGGAGAGACCGATCCGCTTGCTGGCCTCGCGCGAATCGCGGTGATCCAGCCGCGCGGGCTTTCGCCGGCCGACAATGTCGCGCTCGATCACTGGGTGCGCGGCGGGGGGCGGCTGCTGCTGGCGCTCGATCCGGCGCTGACGGGGGATTACGAACAACCGCTCGGCGATCCGCGCCGTCCGGTCGATGCGGCGCTGATCCCGCCGGTGCTGGCGCGCTGGGGGCTGGCGATGGCCTTCGATCCCGAACAGCCGCTGGCCGTCAGCAAGGCCGAACTCGCCGGTGCGGTGCTCCCGTTGGCGCTGTCGGGGCGCCTCAGCCTTGTCGATCCCGCCGCCCCTTGCCGCCTGCTCGCCGATGGCGCGGCGGCGCGCTGCGCCATCGGCGAGGGCGAGGTGACGGTGATCGCCGATGCCGCGCTGTTCGAGCATGTCCAACTGGCCGGCGCCGACGGGGCGGTGCTGCTTGCGCTGCTTGCCGCGGCGCTGGAGCGGGCGGATCGGGGATGACGCGGGACGCGCGGGACTCGGACGGGCCGAGTCCCCGGGAAAACGCGGGAAATTGCCGCATCTCCCCGCCGGAACAGGGGTTTCGTTCAACAAGTTCAACCGGGTTGGATGCCTTAGTGAGACAGGATAACTGAATAAAATCAAATAAATGCCAAGTTTTCCCGCATTTTCCCGTAAAAATCCCTTTCATCCCCGCGTCTTCCCCGATAATACCAAGGTCCATCAGACATGGCCGTTTGACCTGTGCCCAGTCGGAGGGACTGGGGCACCGCCCGCGCTCGCGCGTGGGCGGCGCGGGGGAGGGCGTGTCGCGAACGGGGCGAGAGGGGATCAAGGCGCGTGTCAGCCTTTGGAGGATATAGTGGCCAAGCCTATTCGCCCGCGGGCGACAAGGGCCGCTTTGTCCTCCCGCCCGCCTTCCGCAAGGCGGTGAAGGACAGCTCGGGCGGCAATCGCATCCTGTGCCTTGCCGCGCATGACCGCTTCGACTGTCTCGTCGGTTTCGGCCTGTCGCGCACCGAAAAGCTCAATGAACAACTCGAACGCGAGGAAGAGCGCGCGATCCGCCTCGGTCTCGCCGATTTCGACCGCGACGTGCGCGCCCAGCAACTGTTCGGCTTCGAGCAGCTGCCCTTCGACGATAGCGGCCGCTTTGTCATGCCCGAGCATCTGCGCGATCTCGGCAAGGTGGGCGATGGGCTCTATTTCCAGGGCGCGGGCGACTTCTTCTTCGTCTGGAACCCCGACGAGCTCGCGCGCATGGATGCGGCGTGGAAAGGTGCCCAGGCGAGCTGTGCAAAGCTGGTCGCTGCGGCCAGGAAGGGGGGCGCATGATGGCCGATGCCCCTCACATTCCCGTGCTGCTCGATGAAGTCCTCGCCGCTCTCGCGCCGCGTCCGGGCATGACCATCGTCGACGCCACCTTCGGCGCGGGCGGATATAGCACCGCTTTGCTCGAAGCGGGTGCCAGCGTCCACGCCTTCGACCGCGATCCCGATGCCATCGCCGCCGGGCAGGCGCTGGTCGCGCGTTACGAGGGGCGGCTTGCGCTCCACCCTGCGCGCTTTTCCGCGATGCGCGCGGAACTGGCCGCGATCGGCGTCACCCATGTCGATGCGGTGGTGATGGATATCGGCGTCTCCTCGATGCAACTCGATCAGAGCGCGCGCGGTTTCGCCTTCATGCAGGACGGCCCGCTCGACATGCGCATGAGCCAGGCGGGGGAGAGCGCCGCCGATTTCCTCAACACCGCCGACGAGGAAGCGATTGCCGACGTGCTCTACCGCTATGGCGAGGAGCGTCAGTCGCGCCGCGTCGCCCGCGCGATCGTCGCCGCACGCCCGCTGGCGACCACCGGCGAACTTGCCCGCGTGGTGCGCCGCGCGCTCGGCCACAAGCCGCATGACAAGAAGGACCCTGCCACCCGCACCTTCCAGGCGGTGCGCATCCATGTGAACGACGAGCTCGGCGAACTCGAAGCCGGCCTCGCCGCCGCCGAGGCGCTGCTGGGCGAGGGCGGGGTGCTGGCGGTGGTCAGCTTCCACAGCCTTGAAGACCGCATCGTCAAGCATTTCCTTCGCACCGCGAGCGGCGCGGGCCGCGCGGTGTCGCGCCACCTGCCGGGCGAGGTTCCCGGTCCCGCGCCGACCTTCACCCGCGTCTCCAAGGGCATCCGTCCCTCGGACGCGGAAATCGCGCGCAACCCGCGCGCGCGTTCGTCAACCCTGCGCCATGCGATCCGCACCGGCGCCCCGGCAAGGAGCATGGCGGCATGATCACCGGCCTTCAGGCGCGTTCGCTCGGGTGGATGGCGGTGCTGGCGATTTGCCTCGCGCTGGTCGTCGTCCTCAGCTTCAAGGTTCACGCGGTGAAGAGCGAAGTGCTGCTGGCCGAGCGCGAGATCCTGTCGTTGAAGCGCGAGACGCTGCTGCTCGAAACCGAGTTCGAGACCCGCGCCAGCCAGCGCCAGCTCGCGGCCTGGAATGCGGTCGAATTCGGCTACGAGGCACCGCGCGCCGATCAGTTCCTCGATGGCGAGCGCCAGCTTGCCAGCCTCGGCCAGCGGCTCGGCCCCGATGCGCCGGCGCCGATCATGCTGGCCCGCGCCGAAGCCGGCAATGGGGCCGATTCCGGCCCGATGCGCTCGCCGCTGTCGGGCGCGCCGGTCACGCTCGCCTCGGCGTCGAGCGAGAAGGATGCGGGTGAAGTGTTCACCGAGGCCTTTGGCGACTTCCTGATCGAAGCCTCGCCGATCCGCGCCGCACAGGCCAAGACGGTCAGCCCCAAGGGTATCAGCGCCAAGGGGGTCGGCGAATGACCGCGATGGCTGCCGCCGCAGCCGTCCCCTCGCTTCCGGCCGGCCGGGTTCAGCGCACCAACCTGCGGGCGCAAATGTTGTGGACCGCACGCTTCCGGGTGCTGTGGGTGGCGCTCGGCTTCGTGCTGGTGACGCTGATCGCCATGGTGCGGATCGCCTCGCTCGCCTTTGCCGGGCAGGCGCCCGAGCGCACCAGCCTCGAAGAGGCGCTGCTGCCGCCGCGCGGCGAGATCACCGATCGCAACGGCGTGCCGCTGGCGCGCGCCTTCCCCGCCTATGCCTTGTGGTTCGATCCCAAGGCGATGGGCGACGAGGGCTCGCCGCTGGTCCGCTCGCCGGCGGAGGTGGCGCGCGAATTGAAGGCGATCTTCCCCGATATCGACGAGGCGCGCATGGCCCGCCGCCTCGCCTCGGGCCGGGCGGGCTATCTGCGCCGCCGGATCCTTCCCGAAGAAGCCAACAAGGTCTTCGCGCTTGGCGAGGTCGCGCTCGAAATCCCGCGCGAGACCGATCGTCATTATCCGCAGGGCACGCTCGCCGCGCACGTGCTCGGCTATGTGGTCGAGGACGAGGGCGGCAAACTCGGCATGGAGCAGGTGCTCGACCAGCAGCTGAGCGATCCCGCCAAGCGCGGCGAACCGGTGGCGCTGTCGCTCGACGTCCGGGTGCAGGGCGCGCTCGAGGACGAATTGCGCCGCGGGATGCTGGCGACCAACGCGATCGGCGCGGCTGGCATCGTGCTCGACGTCGATACCGGCGAGGTAATGGCGATGGCTTCCCTGCCCGAATTCGATCCCAACGTCGCGGGCGCGAGCGGGGCCAGGAACGTGTTCAACCGCGTCACCAACGGGGTTTACGAACTGGGCTCGACCTTCAAGCCGATCAGCGTCGCGGCGGCGATGGACGCGGGCGTGGTGCGCGATCTGTCCAAGCCGTGGAATGCCGCGCCGGTCGCGGTCGGCCGCCGCACGATCAAGGACTTGAAGCCCAAGGGCGCGAGCCTCAACGTGCCGCAGGCGCTGGTCTATTCCTCCAACACCGTCACCGCGCGGGTCGCCGACGCACTCGGGCCGGAACGCTTGCGCCGCGCCATGATTGATCTGGGCATGGACAGCCGCCCCTTCATCGAACTGCCCGCGCGCGGCAAGCCGATCTGGCCCGGCGGCCGGTGGAGCCGCGTGACCAACATGACGGTGAGCTACGGCCACGGTCTCGCGGTCACCCCGCTGCACCTCGCCAGCGCCTATGCGGCGATGGTCAATGGCGGGATCTGGCGGCCTTCGACGCTGATGAAGCTCGATCCGGCCGATGTGCCGCGCGGACGGCGGGTGTTCAAGGAATCGACCTCCTCGCGGATGCGCCAGATGCTGCGGATGATCTCGCTCTACGGTACCGGGCGCAGCGCCGATGCCCCGGGCTACCGGGTCGGCGGCAAGACCGGTTCGGCCGAAAAGGCGAGCGGCGGGGGCTATGCCAAGACCTCGCTGATCTCCTCCTTCGCCGCTGCCTTCCCGCTCGATGCGCCGCGCTATGTGGTGGTGGTGGTGATCGACGAGCCCAAGGGCACCGTTGCCAGTTCCTTCCAGCGCACCGCCGCCTATACCGCCGCGCCGGTGGTGGGCCGGCTGGTGCCGCGCATCGGGCCGATGCTGGGGGTGCAGCCCGACGAGAACCGCGACGTCGACATCTCGGATCTGCGTTATCTGGTGGACAAGCACTGATGCGCCTCGCCGATCTTCTGGCCCACGCCGGAATCAGCCCCACCGGCGCGGGCGAGGAGGCGGCCGTCACCGGCTTTGCCATCGATCACCGCAAGGTCGCCCCGGGCACGGTGTTCGGCGCCTTCGTGGGCGAGCGGTTCAACGGCGAGGATTTCATTCCCGCCGCGATTGCGGCCGGCGCGCTCGCGGTGGTCGCCCGGCCCGAAGCCCGGGTCGAGGGTGCGCTGCACATTGCCGATGCCAATCCCCGCCGCGCCTTCGCCCGGCTCGCCGCGCCCTTCTTTGCGCCGGTCCCCGCCACCATCGTCGCCGTCACAGGCACCAACGGCAAGACCTCGACCGTCGAGATGACCCGCCAGATCTGGCGCATGGCGGGCGAGCGTGCGGCGAGCATCGGCACGCTGGGGGTCACGACCCCCGACGGCAGCGTGTCGACCGGGCTTACCACGCCCGACATCGTCACCTTCCTTGCCAACATGGCGGGCCTTGCGCGCGAAGGGGTGACCCACGTGGCCTACGAGGCCTCGAGCCACGGGCTTTCCCAGTATCGCAACGAGGGACTGACCCTCGCGGCAAGCGCCTTCACCAATTTCAGCCGCGATCATCTCGACTATCACGGCACCATGGAGGCCTATTTCGCCGCCAAGATGCGGCTGTTCACCGAGGTGGTTGCCCCCGGCAGCCCGGCGGTGATCTACGACGCCGCCGACGGTTCGCAATGGACGGCCCGCGCGATCGCCGCGGCCGAAGCCCGAGGGCTGAGGGTGCTGACCGTCGGCGAGGGCGGCGCGCATTTGCGACTTGCCTCGCGCGAACCCGGACAGTTGGGCCAGCTTCTTGCCATCGAATATGAAGGCGAGATCCGTAAAGTGAACCTGCCGCTGATCGGCGCCTATCAGGCCGCCAATGCGCTGGTCGCTGCGGGGCTGGCGCTGGCGACCGGCGTTTCGCCGGGGACGGTGTTCGATGCGCTCACCCGGCTGCAGCCGGTGCGCGGGCGGCTTGAACGCGCCGCGCTCAATGTGGCGGGCGCGCCGGCCTATGTCGACTATGCTCATACCCCCGATGCGCTCGCGGCCGCGATTGCGGCGCTGCGGCCCCATGTGGCGGAGGGAGGACGGCTGATCGCGGTGTTCGGTGCCGGGGGCGACCGCGACGTGGGCAAGCGCGCCGAGATGGGCGCGGTCGCGGCTGGGGCGGCAGACATGGTGATCGTCACCGACGACAATCCGCGCAGCGAGGATCCCGCCGCCATTCGCGCCGCGATCCTTGCCGGCGCGGGCGCAGGCGCGCGCGAGATCGGCGATCGGCGCGCGGCCATCGCCGCCGCGATTGCCGAAGCGGGCGCAAGGGATATCGTGCTCATCGCGGGCAAGGGCCACGAACAGGGCCAGATTTTCGGGTCGGGAGACACTATGCGGATCGAAGCCTTCGACGATGTGGAGGTGGCGCGGGCCTGCGCCGGAGGGCAGTGCTGATGAACGCGCCTGTGTCTCACGCCAAGTTGCACCTCTGGCCGGTCACCGCACGCGATGCCCTGCCGCTGGCGCTGTGGACCGCGCAGGAGATCGCCGCAGCGACCGGGGGCACCGCCAGCCACGATTTCGCCGCTGCCGGGATCGAGATGGATTCGCGCGACGTAAAGCCCGGCGATGTCTTCGTCGCGCTCAAGGGCGAGGCGATGGACGGGCACAAGTTCATCCCGCAGGCCTTTGAAAAAGGGGCGGTCGCCGCCATTGTCGATCGTCCTGCGGACTACCCCCACGTCCTTGTGACGGACACCATCAAGGCACTTCATGACCTTGCTCACTTCGCGCGTGAGCGTTCACACGCGCTGCGCATCGGGATCACCGGATCGGTCGGCAAGACGGGCATCAAAGAGGCGATCTTCGCTTGTCTCGATCGCGCCAGCCGGGGCGGAGCGCATCGTTCGGTGAGAAGCTACAACAACCATGTCGGCGTGCCCCTGAGCCTCGCCCGGCTGCCCGCCCGCGCCCGCTTCGGGGTGTTCGAGATGGGCATGAACCATGCCGGCGAAATCGCCCCGCTCGCCGCCCATGTCCGCCCCCACGTAGCGCTGATCACCACCATCGCGCCCGCGCATATCGAGAACCTCGGCAGCCTCGAGGCGATCGCCGACGAGAAGGCGCAGATCTTCACCGGCCTGATGCCCGGCGGCACCGCGATCATCCCGGCCGACAGCGAATGGGCCGGGCGGTTGGTCGATCATGCCAAGGCCTGCGGGGCCGCGATCGTTACCTTTGGCCGCTCGGCGGACGCGGATGTGCGGCTGCTCGACGCCATCCCGGCGGCGGGCGGCGGGGCGCTGGTCACCGCCGATCTCGGCGACCGGCGGATCTGTTACCATGTCGCCGAGCCGGGCGATCACTGGATCGTGAACTCTCTGGGCGTGATGGCGGCGGTGCGCGCGGCCGGCGGCGATCTCGCCAGCGCCGGCCTGGCACTCGCCGAGATGGGCGGGTTGAAGGGGCGCGGTGCGCGTCACACCATCGCCTTGCCGGACGGCGAGGCGCTGTTGATCGACGAAAGCTACAACGCCAACCCCGCTTCGATGCGCGCCACCCTCAAGGCGCTGGCGGCAACGCCCGCCGCGCGCCGCATCGCGGTGCTCGGCAGCATGAAGGAGCTGGGCGACTTTTCGGATCGCTTCCACCGCCAGCTGGTCGAGCCGCTGACCGAGGCCGGAGTGAGCCACGCGATTCTCGTCGGCGAGGAGATGCGCGCGCTCGCCGAGGAACTGGGGAAACTCGCCGCAGGGCAGCTTGGCAAGGCGATGACCTTCGCGCATTGCGGGACACCTGCCGAAGCCATCGCGGCGCTCGGGCAATTCGGTCTTGCTCCGGGGGACGCGGTGCTGGTCAAGGGTTCCAATTCGGTGGGCCTTGGCAGGCTGGTGTCACATTTTACCGATAATGCCCCCGCCGGGACCGCAGCGGGAGGCTGAAGCCCGACCACCGGGCGCCGAGGAACGACGGAATGCTCTATCTGCTTGCCGAATGGCTGGGCTTCGAAGGCATCTTCAACCTGGTTCGCTACCAGAGCTTCCGTGCGGGCGCGACGCTGCTGACCGCGCTCGTGATCGGCCTGTTGATCGGCCCGCGCTTCATCAACCTCTTGCGCGTGCGCCAGGGCAAGGGCCAGCCGATCCGCGAGGACGGGCCGCAGACCCACCTCGCCAAGCGCGGCACGCCGACCATGGGCGGGCTGATGATCCTGACCGCGCTGACCTGTGCGCTGCTGTTGTGGATGGACCTTTCCAGCCCCTTCGTCTGGGCTTGCCTTGCGGTGACGATCGGGTTCGGATTCATCGGCTTCCTTGATGATTATGACAAGGTTTCGAAGAACAGCCACGCGGGTGTCCCGGCGCGGGTGCGGCTGCTGGGCGAGTTCGTGGTGGCGGGCCTTGCGGCGTGGTTGATCGTCAGCCAGATCAACACCAATCTCTACCTGCCCTTCCTGTCGGGCGTGAGCATCCCGCTGGGGCCGGCCTATTATGTCTTTGCCGCCTTCGTGATCGTCGGTGCGGGCAATGCGGTGAACCTCACCGACGGGCTCGATGGGCTCGCGATCATGCCGGTGATCATCGCGGCCGGCACCTTCGCGATCATCGCCTATCTGGTGGGCCGCGCCGATTTCAGCGCCTATCTCGGTATCCCGCACGTGCCGGGCGCAGGCGAGCTGGCGATCTTCTGCGGCGCGATCATGGGGGCGGGGCTTGCCTTCCTGTGGTTCAACGCGCCCCCTGCCGCAGTGTTCATGGGCGATACCGGCAGCCTTGCGCTCGGCGGCGCGCTGGGCGCGATCGCGGTGGCGAGCCATCACGAGGTCGTGCTCGCCATCGTCGGCGGGCTGTTCGTGCTCGAGGCGGTAAGCGTGATCGTGCAGGTGTTCTGGTTCAAGCGCACCGGCCGCCGGGTGTTCCGCATGGCCCCGATCCACCACCATTTCGAACAGCTCGGCTGGAGCGAAAGCAAGGTGGTGATCCGCTTCTGGATCATCGCCATCGTGCTGGCGCTGATCGGCCTGTCGACGCTCAAGCTGAGGTGAGGGCAGGCAAGCGGATGATCACCTCTCCCGCCTTTGCCGGAAAACGCTTCGCAGTCCTTGGCCTTGCCCGTTCGGGCGCCGCCGCCGCCGAGGCGCTGATCGCGAGCGGGGCCGAGGTGATCGCGTGGGATCGGCAGGACGTGGCGCGCGAACCCTTCGAGGGCCGCTGCCGCCTGATCGATCCGCTCGAACTCGATCTCACCGGTTTTTCCGGCGTGGTGGTCTCGCCGGGCGTCCCGCTCAACAGCCATCCGATCGGCCCGCACACCTGGCAATATGGCCTGCCGGTGATCGGCGATATCGAACTCTTCGCCATGGCCCGCCCCCACCTGCCCGCGCACCGCGTGGTCGGGATTACCGGCACCAACGGCAAGTCGACCACCACCGCACTCACCCACCACATCCT
>Ga0073934_10001680_pt1 | contig 51304 bp, 53 predicted proteins | sample LarsenN4metaG_FD_76834 | JGI IMG/M metagenome (GOLD analysis project Ga0073934, IMG submission 76834) | Hot spring sediment bacterial and archeal communities from British Columbia, Canada, to study Microbial Dark Matter (Phase II) - Larsen... ...
CGCATTCCGGGGTCACCCCGCATTCCGGGGTACCCGGCCTCCGGCGGATGTGGACCCTTCTCCTGTGCGTGGGTGTGTCCCTCGGCCTGACGGGGTGCCCCGGAGGGGGGAGCCCGACCCCGACTCCTCCGCCCCGACCGGCTTCCCCTGCCCAGGCCAGGCCGGCGGCCCCGGCGGTCGCTCCGGCTCCGGCTGCGGCTCCCGCGCGCCCGACGTACGTCTACGAGGTCCGGGGGCGCCGCGATCCATTCCGGCCGCTCATCGAGCCGCGGGTCCGGGCGGTCAAGACCGGTCCGAAGATTGGTCTGGCGGCGCTGTCGGTCAACGAGATCAAGCTCTCGGGCATCATCTGGGAACAGCGCGGATTCCTGGCATTGGTGGAAGCACCCGATGGCAAGGGCTATGTCCTGCGCGTCAACGATACCATCGGCGGGGATGCCCGGGTGACCAAGATCACCCCGGAAGGCGTGACCTTTGAGGTGAAGGGGCCGACCCCCTTGCCGCAAGTCCGGACCCGCTTGGTGGAGCTCCGCCTCAGGAAGGAGGAATAGCGCATGGGAACGCGGGTCTCCGCTGGTTTCCTCTGGCGCGGGCCACTCCTCGGAGTGGCGGCGCTTGTTCTGGCCGCCTGCGCCACGGACATGGCCGAGGTGCAGTCCCGGGAGGGTGGGGTCCCTCCGACCGCTCCGCCCGTCGCCGCCCCGGCGACGGCGCCGGTTCCGGCGACGGCTGCGGCACCGCCCCCGCCTGCGGTTCCCGAGCCCCCGCGCCCCGCGGAGGCACCGGCGCCACCGCAGGTGGCGCCACCGCAGGTGGCGCCCCCGCAGGTGGCGCCCCCGCCGCCCGCGCCTCCCGTGCCGACGCCCCCACCGGTTGCGATTGCACCGCCTCCGGCTCCGGCCCCGCGCGGGCCCGTCGAGGTGACGGCGGTCGAGGCGCAGGACGCCGGCCCGGGCGGAGTGATTGTGGCCGTGACCGCGGACGGTCCGATCACGACCTACGAGTCATTTACCCTTCCCGACCCGCCCCGGCTGATCGTGGATATCCCCAACGCGACGCATGCGATCCCCCAGCCGATCGCCGCACGGCCGCTCATGGTGACCGCCATCCGCTCGTCCCAGTATCGCGACCGGCCGGTCAAGATCGTCCGGATCGTCCTGGATCTGAAGGCGATGGTGACTTACCAGGTCGCGACGATTGACAACCAGCTTCGGGTTCAGCTTGGGACCGCGGTGGGGGCCGCCCCCGGCGCGGCACAGGGTGCCCCCGGGGCGGCGACTGCCCCCGCCGGAAAGGTCACGCGGGTGGACATGCAGAGCGTGCGGGGTCGCCAGCGGATCGTCATCGGGACCAGCGGCAAGGTCACCTACAAGGTCACGGAGTCCACCGAGCCGTTGCAGCTCGTGGTGGACGTCACGGGTGCGGAGATTTCCCCCGCGGACGCACGGACCCTGGACCTTCGCCAGGTGGCCTCCCCGGTCAACCGGCTCCAGGCGAGCCAGCATAGCCTGACGCCGGAACCGGTCGTGCGGGTCACGGCCGATCTCCGAGGCCCCACGCGGTACGATGTGCAGCAGACCCCGTCGGCCATCCTGGTCGATCTGCTTTCTCCGCCGGTCGCCGCCGCGCCCCGTCCGGGGGCACCCCCGGCCGCGGGGCCGCCTGCGGCGGCACCACCAGCCGCCCCGGGGGCGCCACCCGCGGTGGGTGCACCGGCCGCGGGGGCTCCCCCGGCCGTCCCGGCCCCCGCGATGCCCGGGACTGGCCGGCTGTCCATGGACTTCAAGGACGCGGATATCAATAACCTGCTTCGGATCGTCGCCGAGGTCAGCGGCATGAACGTGGTCGCCGGCGATGATGTCAGGGGGCGGGTCACGGTCCGGCTGGTGAACGTCGAGTGGCAGCAGGCCCTGGACGTCATCCTCAAGATCAACAACCTGGGCTATGAAATCGACGGGAACATCATCCGGGTCGCTCCTCTCGCCAAGCTCGAGGCAGAGCGCAAGGCCCGAGAGGACGCCCGGATCGCCGCCGCGCGCGCCCGGGTGACAGAGCAGCAGGCCCAGGTCCAGGTCGAGCCGCTGGTGACGAAGGTGGTATCGGTCAACTACGCCAAGGCGGCCGACGTCGTGAAGAACCTGGACCGCCTCAAGACCCCCGGCCGGACCGACGCCAGCGTCGTGGTGGACGACCGGACGAATACCCTGATCATCCAGGAGACCGCCACCACCATCGCCAAGATGGAGACCCTCCTGAAGCGCCTGGACATCCCCACGCCGCAGGTGTTGATCGAGGCCCGGCTCATCGAGGCGACCCGGACCTTCGCCCAGAGCCTCGGCATCGAGTGGGGGTTCTCGTTTACCACCAATGTTACGAGCGGGCAGGCAGGCAAGAACTTGACGCCCACCAGCGTCTTTACCTCCTTCACGGGGACCGATCTGACGGTGCCCACAACCACCGTGCCCCTGGCGCTTTCCTTCCCCGCCTCGGGAACGAACGTGTCGGGCGTCGGCATCATCACCGGGTCCCTGCTGAACAACGGCATCCTCATGACCCGTCTCTCGGCCGCCGAAAACGAGGGCAGGGTGCGAACCCTCTCGGCGCCCAAGGTGGCAACCCTGGACAACCAGGAGGCCGAGATCCGGCAGGGGACGCAGGTTCCCTACACCACCGTGGATTCCTCGGGCCGGACGGTGGTGGCGTTCCAGGACGCCTTCATCCGGATGAAGGTGACCCCCCACATTACGAATGACCGCCGCGTCTCCATGAAGGTTGAGGCGGAGCGCACCTTCCCCGGGGACCGGATTGATTTCGCCGGGGGCTTCGCCTTCGTGCTGAACCAGCGCAAGGCGACCACCAACATCCTGGTCAGCAACGGATCCACGATCGTCATCGGCGGCCTGCTGCAATCGACGGATGTCGTGGCCGAGTCCGGGCTCCCGTGGCTGAAGAACGTCCCGGCGTTGGGGTGGCTGTTCAAGAGCCACTCGGTCGGCCCGAACGACAAGACGGAACTGCTGATCTTCATCACCCCGACGATCCTGGAGGAGCCGCGGCTGAGCTGATTCGCGGACCGGTCTACGACAGCGGCGAGAAACGCACCCCGGGCCGGGGTGCGTTTTTCCTTTTCAGGGGAGGGGCGAGGCAGTAATATCCGCGCACACCTTCCTCCCCTCTCCCCAGGTGGGAGAGGGCGAGGGTGAGGGGGACAGGGAGTCCGCATGCTCCGTTACCTCACGGCCGGGGAATCGCACGGACCCGCCCTGGTGGCCATTCTGGAGGGCATGCCCTCCAACGTCCCCGTGACGGCGGCCGATATCAACGCCGACTTGCGCCGGCGCATGGGGGGCTACGGTCGCGGCGGCCGGATGAAGATCGAGCAGGACGAGGTGCAGATCCTGGGAGGCATCCGGCACGGGAAGACCCTGGGCAGCCCCGTCAGCCTGCAGATCCGGAACCGCGACTGGGAAAACTGGAAGCACGTCATGGCGCCGGAGCCGGAGGGGGCTCGCGCCGCGCAGGAGAAGCCCCCCATGACCCGGCCCCGGCCCGGGCATGCCGATCTCACCGGGGGCCTCAAGTATGATCACCGGGACCTCCGGAATGTCCTGGAGCGGGCCTCGGCCCGGGAGACGGCCGCGCGCGTCGCGGTCGGCGCGGTCTGCAAGTGCCTCCTCCGGGAGTTCGGGATCCAGGTGCTGAGCCACGTGGTCGAAATGGGAGGCATCCGGGCCAAGGCGGAGGGGCTGACGCCGGTTGAAATCGTGACGCGGGCCGAGGAGTCCGCCGTCCGCTGCGCCGACCCTGAGGCCACATCCGCCATCATGGCCAAGGTGGACGAGGCCCGCGCCAAGGGCACCTCCCTGGGGGGCGTCTTCGAGGTCGTGGTCGTGAACCCACCCGTCGGCCTGGGGAGCTACGTGCACTGGGACCGGCGTCTCGACGGGCGGCTGGCCCAGGCCCTCATGAGCATCCAGGCGATCAAGGGGGTGGAGATCGGCTTGGGCTTCGAGACCGCGCGGCGTTTCGGCTTCGAGGTGATGGACGAGATTTTTTACGGGGTCCCCGGGCAGGAGGGCGTGGAGGGAGAAGGGTTCCACCGGCGGACGAACTACGGGGGCGGGCTGGAGGGCGGGATGACCACCGGCCAGCCCATCGTGATCCGGGCGGCCATGAAGCCGCTCTCCACCCAGTACAAGCCCCTGGCCTCCGTGGACGTCGTGACGAAGGAGGCCAGCAAGGCCGGGGTGGAGCGTTCGGATATCACGGCCGTCCCAGCCGCCGGCGTGGTCGGGGAGGCGGTGGTGGCCTTCGAGATTGCCCGGGCGCTGTGCGAAAAGTTCGGCGGGGACAGCCTGGCGGAGATGCAGCGGAATTACGCCGCGTACGCGGCCTACCTCAAGACAGTTTAGCCCAAACATTCCACCGCAAAGTTCGCAAAGATCGCAAAGGTTCCTCCGGCTTCAACTTCCCGGACCCAGCGTTTGGGCCAAAATTTTCCGGTATGTCCCATGTCTTTTTCCCCGCTGTTACTCTTGGATATGAAGATTTCTTTGCGGACTTGGCGACCTTGGCGGTTCAAATGCTTTGTCCGGGTTTGACCCACCCGCTATTCGTCCTCCTCGCGGCCGATCTCCGCATCCAGGATCTCCTGGGCGCGTCCCTCGTCGGCCGCCCGGACGAACACCCGGCAGAAGCCGGCCGGCCCGATGCCGAAGTGGGTGGTGTCGTGAGTCCCCCGAACCAGACAGGGCACGCCGTGCGCCTCCAGCAGAGAGATGACCACATCCACCGAGGGGCGGTCCCACGTCTCGAATATGAGGGCGGTGGGCCGCTCCTCGGACCCTCCGCCCGACAGTACCAACCCCACGTGGCACACGGGACAGACCGTCGTTCCCCAGGGATAGGCTGCGGCGCAGCGCGGGCAGCGGGCGACCCGGCGGTGCGTCAGCGATCCTCGGGAGGCCAGATGTCGGCGTCGGCCAGCTCCAGGAGGTTGCCATCGGGATCCCGAAAATAGAAGGACCGGCCCCGCGGCCACTCCGCCTCCTGCAGGATGGCGATGCCGTGCTGCCGGATCCGGATCTTCCAGAGCTCGAACTCGGCCGGGGAGGTGGTGAAGCACACGTGGATCTCTCCGTCCGCCCCGTGCGGGGGCAGGCTCCCGGACCGCCGCGTCTCCTCGGCCCGGAACAGCAGCAGCACCCCGGATCCCACTCGGAAAAAGACGTGACGTCCCGCCTCCTTGCCGACCTGGGTCAGGCCCATCACATCCCGGTAGAATCGCTCGGCCCGTTCGATGTCCGCCACATACAACACGGTCTCCAGGATCCCGGTGATTCGCGGTGCCTGGTCAGCAGGACACACGACTCCCTCCGTTCCCCAAATTCAGCCGAACGTGTCCCCGTCAAGATCGCAAGCGCGCCCCCGCCGGAGAGATCCCTGGCCTGTTCCTGGCTGAACAACCACCGCCTCGGACCCGGTGGGTTCAGTTGACGGCATCACACTGGCGGGCAAAAACTCTCCTCCCCCTCGATGGGGGAGGACGAAGGTGGGGGTGGCATTCCCGGGACTGTCACCCCCATCCTTACCTTCCCCCATCCAGGGGGAAGGATGTGGAGCGGATTGGCGGTTCCTTGTGTCTCTTGAGAGTCAGTAGCGTACAGAGAACCCACGCTCACCGCGAGGCGCCTCCCACGTGACCTCCACACCCGTCACGCGCGAAGCGGGCGATCCCCGATGACACCACCGGACCATGGCCTCCACCGACTGCCGGGGCCCCTCGAAGACCGCCTCCACGCGGCCGTCCGAGGCATTCCGGATCCACCCGGCCACTGCCCGGAAGGCTGCCTCATCCTGGGCGTAGGCCCGGAAGTTCACGCCCTGGACCCTTCCCGAGACCCAGACGTGGGCCCGGACGATTTCTGGCTTGCCCGCGGTGGTCATCGGGTCTCCCGGGTCAGCCGGTCGGGCTCGGCACCGCGCCGATCCGGCCGCGGAGCGCCCGATAATACCGCTCGAGCCCTTCATCGGACCAGACCCTGGCGGCGGAGCGAAGCAGGATCGCGTACACCGCCGGCCGCGGGATCTTCACGGTCACCTGTGGGTCAAGGAGGTCGCGGGATTTCTGAACGCGCTCGAGAGTGCGCAGGCCGATGAAGTGCGGCCAGGTACAGGCCAACCGCAGCCGGATTTCCGTTGCGGGGATCGACAGGATGTAGGTCCATCCTTCGGCGTAGTGGTTTAGGGTGATGGCCACGAGCTCTCGCAGCAGGAGGCGCAGCCTCTCCACGGCGGCGGGATCGAGGAGATCCTCGGGAGTCAGGCCGATGCGGGCGAGGTCCTGGCGGGGCAGGTAGCACCGTCCGCTCTGCAGGTCATGGGCAACATCCCGGAGGACGTTCGTCATCTGGAGACCCTGACCGAACCGCCTGCCCCGAGTCCGCATGGCCGGGGCATCCCAGTCCCGCAAGGCGGGACAGTGGGCCATGGCCATCTCGGTCCAGAACTCCCCCACACAGCCCGCCGCGTAGTAGGTGTATTCGTCCAGATCCCCGCTGGATTCAAGGGCGACCAGCCCGTTCTTGCCTTCCCCGGGGAACCGCCTCAGATCGGTCTGCATGCCATGGATGAGCGTGCGCAGGAGCGTTCGAATCCGCTGGCGATCCTCCTCGGGCAGGCTCCGGAAGGCGGCGACGCACTCGGGCAACCGCGTCAACAAGTCCCGTTCGGCGCGATTCCGCTGCGGCCCGATCAGGGCCTGGGAGATCTCGTGGAGCCGGGACGCGGTCGCGCGGTCGATCTCCTCCCGGAACAGGTCCAGATACCGGCGTCGGTTCCCGGGAGGGATGATCCGGGTATCCGTGATGGTATCCGCTGCCCGCGCCAGCAGGTACGCAAGCCCCAGGGGTCCCCGGAGGGACGCGGGCAAGACGGCGAGCGTGAGGTAAAACGATCGGCTGACTTGCTTCAGGAGTCGCCGGAGATCATCCGGGATGTCGCCCACGGTTCTCCCCGTTCGGTGCTGCTCCAACGTCTCGACGGATAGGATAACATATTGCGGAAGAAAACCGGACGGGAAACGGATTGCGATTGCGTTTTGGCGGATTTTTTCATATAAGCGGCGGGAGAAGGGGGCCGCCCTATGATGCTCTCGGTCATCATCCCCGCCTACAATGAGAAGGACACCATCGAACCGATCATCGACAGGGTCAGGCAGGTGGCCTGTGTGAAGCAGATTATTGCGGTCGACGACGGGTCGACGGACGGGACCCGCGACATCCTCCGGAGATTGAGCGATCAATATCCGGGGACGTTGACGTGCCTGTTTCACTCCTCGAACCGCGGCAAGGGAGCGGCAATCAAGACCGCATTGGCCCATGCCAGCGGGGAGGTGATCGTCATTCAGGACGCCGACCTGGAATATCACCCGGAGGATTATCCGGCGGCGCTTCGGCTGATTGAGCAGGGATATGCGGATGCGGTGTACGGCTCCCGGTTCTTGGGCCCGCATCGGGCCTTCTTGTTCTGGCACTACCTCGGCAACAAGCTGCTCACGCTGCTCGGTAACGTGATGACATCCGGCATCCTCACCGACATGGAAACAGGGTTCAAAGTCATCCGCGCCGACGTCTTCAAGCGCCTGGAGATTCAGTCGTACTCGTTCGATTTTGAAGTCGAAGTGACGGTGAAGCTCTTCCGGTTTGGATACCGGGTCTACGAGATTCCGATCACCTACACCGGTCGGACCTATGCGGAAGGGAAGAAGATTACATGGCGGGATGGGGTGCGTGCGCTATGGGCCCTCGCCAAGTGGGGGGTGGTGGCGCGGCGCCGGAGGAGTTGAGCATCCGGTGACCAGCCAGCCATTCAGCAGCGCGGGGGTTCGGTGGGATCTGGGCGACCTGTTCGTCAGCCACGACGACCCCCGGATCGAAATAACACTGGCGGATTGTCGGGCGCGGGCCCAGGCGTTTGCCCGGCGATTCCGTGACACCATCCGGGTTCCCGGCGGGCCGGCGCTGGAGCATCTTCGAGGTGCCCTCGTACAGCTGGAGGCCCTCGAAGAGGACCTGAAACGGATCGGGACCTTCGCCGACCTGCTGTACGCGGCGGACACCTCGCGGCCGGAGCACCGGGACCTGAGGGAGCGGGTGGAGCTGGCCGCCACCGAAATCGGCAACCTGGTCCTGTTCTTTGACCTCGAATGGATGGAGCTGGAGGACGAGGTGGCCGACTCCCTGCAGGCGCACCCGCGTCTGGCCGGGTACCGGCACTATCTGGAGCGGGTGCGGCGGCATCGGCCGCATACCCTTTCGGAGGCGGAAGAGCGCCTGCTCAACGAACGCGACAACACGGGCCGGCGGGCCTTCGGGCGGCTCTTTACCGAGCTCATCACCAGCCTCCACTTCCCCCTGGCGCGGGAGGGGCGGACGGACAGGCTGACCATGAGTGAGGTCCTGGCCCTGGTCCACCACCAGGATCGGGACCTTCGACAGCGCGCCTACGAGGTGCTTTTCGCGGTGCTGTCGGAACACGCGCTGGTGCTGACCTCGGTGTACGAGACCGTGATCCAGGATCACCTGGCCATCGACCGGCTGCGCCGCTTCCCCCATCCCATGGCGGAACGCCACCTCGACAATGAGATCGACGACAAGGCCGTCGAGCAGATGATGGCCGTGACGGAGAAGAATTACGGCATCGCCCAGCAATATTTCCGGATGAAGGCCCGCCTGCTCGGCCTGCCACGGCTGGCCCTGTACGACCAGTACGCGCCGGTGAGCGACGCCCTGCCGCCATGCTCCTTCGACGCCGCTCGGGACATCATCCTGGAGGCATTCGAGGCCTTTACCCCGACGATTCGCGAGATCGCCCAGGAGTTTTTCGACCGGCGTTGGATCGATGCCGAGGTCCGCCCGGGAAAGCGGGGCGGGGCGTTTTGCGCCTCGCCCGCACCCTCCCTCCATCCCTATGTCCTGTGCAATTACACCGACACCCTGCGCGACGTGATGACGGTCGCGCACGAACTGGGGCACGGGCTGCACGGGTGGCTGGCGCGAAAGCAGACGCTGTTCAATTACGATCCGCCCCTGACGACGGCCGAAACCGCCTCGGTGTTCGGCGAGTTCCTGGTCTTTGATCACCTGTTGCGCGTGCAGAACGATCCGCGGGTTCAGCTCGCCCTCCTGTGCGGGAAGATCGAGGACACCTGCGCCACGGTCTTCCGGCAGAACGTCCTGACGCGCTTCGAGCAGGCGGCCTTCGAGCGGCGCAAGGCCGGGCGCCTCACATCGGACGTCATCTGCCAGGTGTGGCTCGAGGCCAATCGGCCCTACTATGGGGACGCAGTGGAGATGACGGAGGGATACCGGTGGGGGTGGTCGTATATCCCGCACTTCATCCATACCCGCTTCTACTGCTACAGCTACGTGTTTGGAGAGCTCCTCGTCCTGTCGCTGTACCGGCGGTACAAGGAGGAGGGTGCCGGCTTCGTTCCGCGGTATCTCGAGCTGCTTGCCGCCGGGGGCTCGGATGCGCCCGAGGCCTTGCTCAAGCCGCTCGGTGTGGATTTCCATGACCCAAGCTTTTGGCAAATGGGCTTTGAGGAGATCCGCAGCCTGGTGGACCGGGCCGAACAATTGGCCGCCAGGCTGGCAGGCTAGCTGCGGCCTGGTACGCTCTCGACCCAAGACGCGCGTACGCGGGAGGTGATCGTGGAGCTATTCGACGCGCACGCCCACCTGACCTCCGCGGACTTTGCCCAGGACCTGCCGGGTGTTCTGGCGAGGGCCGAGGCGGCCGGTGTCCGCGGCATCGTGGCCGTGAGCGAGACACAGGCCGAGGCCGAGCGGGCGCTCGCCCTCTCGCGACGGCACCCGTTGGTCAAGCCTGCGGCCGGTCTCTATCCCACGGTCCTGGATCGGGAGGCGGCTGAGGGCCTTGCGACGTTCATCCGTCAGCATGCCGACCGGCTGGTCGCCCTGGGAGAAGTCGGACTGGATCACTGGACGGTCAAGGCGGAGGCGGACTGGAAGGTCCAGGAGGAGATCCTGGCGAGATTCGTGACGCTGTCCACCGAGTTGGACCTGCCGTTGAACGTCCATTCCCGGTCAGCCGGGCGTCACACCATCGCGTTCCTCCGAGAGCGAGGCGCCCGCCGGGTCCTGATGCACGCCTTCGACGGCAAGGCCTCGGCCGCGCTGGAGGGCGTCCGGGCGGGCTACTTCTTCTCGATTCCCCCATCGGTGGTGCGCTCTGCGCAGAAGCAGAAGCTGGCCCGACAGGTGCCGTTGGAGTGCCTGCTCCTCGAGACGGACTCTCCGGTCCTGGGCCCTGACCCCGCCGTCCGGAATGAGCCGCAGAACGTGACCGTCGCCTGCCGGGCGGTGGCCGATCTGAAAGGCATCGCCCCGGACGAGGTCGCCCGAATCACCACGGAAAACGCCCGGCGCCTCTTCCCCCGCGCCTTCCCCTGATTCACCCCAAAGATTTCACCACCACGCCCCCAGGCGCCATCGGCTCATTAGGAGACGAATTTCCCTGGGCCAGACCGGGACGGCCCGATGTACGAGGTTCCTCGCTGTTCGGTCATGCGCAGGGCCGTGTTTTGCACCTGCCTTTCCTTGGTGTCCTGGTGCCTTGGCGGTGGGGAGATTCAGGTCAGTGCTTTGGCCCAGTCGGCATACGCATCAGCAGGGAGCTCAGGCACCCGACCAGGGAGACGGCGCCGGCCAGGAGGAAGGCGCCGGAGAAAGACAGGGTCCAGTCGGCCAGCCATCCCGCCGTCGGCGGACCGGCGGCCTGGCCCATGCCGAAGAGGATCGTGATGAATCCGAGGGCGGCGGGGACCAGCGGGGTCCGCGTGTAGTCTCCCACGGCCGCCGCCATGATGGCCGGAATACTCCAAGCGCTCAGGCCAAAGAGCATCGCCGAGGTGACGAAGGCGGGCGTGGCCCGAGCCAGGGCGAAGGTGACAAAGCAGGTGGTGTGGAGTCCAAAGACGATGGCCAGGCCGAATTTTTTCCCCATCCGGTCGGCCAGGCTGCCCCAGAGGAGGCCGCTCCCGAGGCTCAGGATCCCCACGAGGCCCCAGAGCTGGCCGGCCGCGGCCGGGGACAGGCCTCCCTCCTTGGTGAGATAAGCGGCGAAGAAGGTGGCGTAGATCACGTAGGAGAAACCGAAGCACGCATAGATCGCCCCCAGGGCCCAGAGGTGCGGGTTGGCGAAAACTTCCCGCCAGCGGGGAGGCGCCATCGGAAGCGGGGGGGAGGCCAGGCTGGCGCCATAGGGGTGCAGGCCGACCTCCTCCGGTCGGTTGCGGAGGAGGCCCAGGGTGAGGGTCCAGACGAGGGCCACCAGCCCCGCGAGGAACAGCCAGGAATGGCGCCATCCCTCGGGTCCGACGTGTCGGATGATCACCGGGATGACCAGCCCGCTCAAGATGAGGCCCAGGCCCGAGCCGCCGGTCTGGATGCCCGCGGCCATCCCGCGCCGATGGGGAGCAAACCAGAGGGTGGGCAGGACCATGGCCGGGATGTTCACGGCGCCACTGGCCAATCCGGTGACGGTGCGGGCCGCCAGGGCCGTCGGGAACCCGGTGGCCAGGGCGGTAACACCCAGTCCGGTTGCCAGGGACAGGAGGGCGATGGGAAGCAAGCGGCGCAGCGGCCAATGCGTGGCGAGGAGTCCGGCAACGAATGAGCAGAGGAGGTAGCCCACGAAATTCCCCGTGGCCAGCCACCCCGCCTCCGCGTAGGTGAGATGCAGCCCCTCCTTCATGCTTGGCAGGATCATGGTGTAGCCGAACCGGGCGAGACCCAGGGCGGAGAGAACGTTCAGGTGACCCAGGAGGACAATGACCCAAGCGTAGTGCAATCGGGACGGGCCGGCGCTTCGGGTACCCCTGAATGCGCCCATCGGGTGGGACCTCTCAGCGCACCAGGATCTTGGCGTCCACGATTACGCACCCCCGCTCGTAGGCCAGGACGGGATTCAGATCCATCTCGTGGATCTCGGGGTGTTCCGCGGCGATCCGGCCCACGGCGCACGCACAGGTGGCCAGGGCATCCAGATCGCGGGGGGGCTGGCCCCGGTAGCCGGTGAGGAGCGGGGCGGCCTTCAACTCCAAGAGCATGGCCCGGGCTCCCGCCGGGGTCAGCGGCGGGAGGCGAAAGGCGACGTCCTGGTATAGCTCCACAAAGATCCCACCCAGACCCGCCATCACGGCCGGTCCGAACTGGGAATCGCGCAGCATCCCCAGAATCACCTCGGTGCCTGGGGCGGCCATCCGGGCCACCAGGATACTATCGATCGTGAGGCGTGAGGGGTGAGGGGTGAGGCGATGGTAGAGCGTGGTGAAGGATGCGCCGGCCGCCTCCGGCGTGGGGATGTTGAGCATCACCCCGCCGATGTCAGTCTTGTGGAGGATATCGGGAGCGACGATCTTCATGGCGACGGGGCACCCCAGCTCTTGCGCTGCTGCGGCCGCTTCCTCCGCGCTTCTCGCCAGGCGATGGGGGATGACGGGTAGATCGTAGGTGGCCAGCAGGCGCAGTGCCTCGGGCTCGGGCAGCCAGCGGCCGGATGCGGCCGGAGGATGGGTGGTCACGGTCCCCCCTCGTCGAAAGCGTACAGGCGGGCCAGGGCGCGGATGCCGCGTTCCGGGGTGGGGAAGACCGGCACCTTCTTCTGGTGCATCCGCACCCGCTCCTGCCGCTCCACATCGGCGCCCCCAAGGAAGATCACGAGCTGGGGCGACCCGGGGGTGGGGACGTCGCTGGCCTGAAGGATGGGATCCCCGAAGATGATGATCTGGTAGTCGAAGTGCGGCGCGGTGGCGTCCGCCACCTGGCGATACAGCACGGCGTTGGCGTCGCCCGTGAGATCCAGGGGATTGGCCACGATGCAGTGGGGCGGGAGAATGGCGCGCAGTGAGTCGGCAACGTGGGCGGGGAGGGGCGCGATGGTGAGGCCCGACCACTCGGCCCAGTCCGTGGCCAGGATGCCCGAGCCGCCCGAGCTGGTGATCGTCACGACGCGGCGGCCGCGCGGTCTGGGAAGGTACGCCAACGCCTTGGCGGCGTCGTAGAGGTCCTGCAGGGTGTCCGCGCGATGGATCCGGAGCTGGCGGAACAGGGCGGTGTACAGCTCGTCCCGCCCGGCCAGCGACCGGGTGTGGGACTCGGCGGCGCGCCGGCCCTCCAGCGTGCGTCCCGATTTCAGGATCACGATGGGCTTCCGGCAGCGCGACACGACCTCGCGGAACCGCGTCAATTCCTTGACCCCTTCGAGATAGGCGGCGATGGCGCGGGTGTGGGGATCCTGAGCGAAGTAGTCGATCAGGTCCGTCTCGTCCACGTCGGAGCGGTTCCCCATGCTCACAAAGGCGGAGCAGCCCAGCTGCTCCTGGGAGGCCCAGTCCATCAGGGCCGCCCCCACCGTCCCGCTCTGGGAAATGACGGCGATGTCTCCCTTAAGGGTGAGGAGCGGCCAGGAGGCGCAGAGGCCGTGGTGCGGGTTGTTCACCCCCTGGCAGTTGGGGCCGACGACCCGGACGCCGGAGCGCCGGGCCGCCGCTACGACGTCGCGCTGGAGGGCGGCGCCCTCCTCGCCGGATTCGGCGAAGCCGCCGCTGATGATGATGGCGGCCTGCATCCCCCGCTGGCCGCAGTCCGCCACGGCCTGGGGGACCGCCTTGGCCGGGATGATGATGACCGCCAGGTCCACGCCGGGCGGCAGGTCCGCCACGCTCTTCGTGCAGGGGCGGCCGAGGATCTCGGTCGCCTTGGGATTGACGGGATAGACGGATCCGGCGAAGCCCGCGTCCAGGATGTTCTTCAGGATGATGTAGCCGTATTTCTCGGGCGCGTTGGACGCACCGACGACGGCCACGCTCTTGGGGCGGAAGATGGGGTCCAGGGGATGGCTCATGGTCCGGGTTGGATGATTTGCGGGGTGAAGAGCACGGCCCTGTCTACCATGGGCTTTCGAGAAATGTCAAGATTCACTTCCCGGCTTTTCGCTTGACGGGGTGCGCGGCGTTCTGCGATAAAGACGCAGCTTTGTGCCCTTGTGAATGCTGAAGCCGGGGGCGGGAGAGGATTATGCGAGGTCCTGGAGGGCGCGGGTGTACTCCTCGATCATGGGCTGGTGGCGGTGTCGCGTCGCCGCGGCCAGGCCTTCCCGATAGGTCTGCCGCGCCTCGTCCACTCTTCCCAATCGTTCCAGCGCCTGCGCCAGCATCCGGTACACCGCGCCTTCATCGTCCGCCAGCGTCAAGTACCTCCGAAACGCTGCGACGGCCTCTGCGTCCATTTGCGCCTTGAAGTATTCATTGCCCAGCATATAATGAAGCGTTCCGTCCGCGGGATCCTGGGCCACCATCGTCTTCAGGGCCTCGATCCTGGAGCTCGTCATCTTCGGACTCCTCGCCTGAGGATGGAAGCGTCTGCCAGCATCATAGGCGAGGGAGCCGCGAAGATCAAGGGAGCGGGGAACGGAATGCGAACTTCCCATGTCGAATGTCGAATGGGGAATGTCGAATTGGGCAGGGCCCGCGCGCGCCGATTGGGCCGTCCCGGGCTCAAGGTTCGCCATGAAGGTCATGACGGCGGACGTTGAAAGTGCGAGGCTTCTCCAGCGCATAGCGGAGCTGGAGAAGGTCAACGCCGAGCTGGCCGCTGCCCTGCAGGGGCTCCGCGCGTACCACGACGACCTGCTCTCCAGCCTCCAGGACGGGGTCATCATCCTGGATCCCAGCGGTCGCGTCGTGTCGCTGAACCAGGCGGCCGAGGAACTTACCAAGTTTTCGGGATCGCAGCTCGCGGGCCGGCCCATTGGGGAGGTGTTTCCGGCGCCGCTGGCTACCCTGGTGGCCAGGACCGTGGAGGTCGGGCGCAGCCACGCCGACTTCGACGTTGATCTGATCCGGGCGGACGGAGCGCACCTGTCGGTGAGCGCCGTGGCCTCGCTGGTCAGCAGCCCGCATGGCGAGACCCGGGGCGTGGTGTTGGTGCTGCGCGACCTGTCCCGGGTACGGGACCTGGAGGAGCAGGTGCGCCGAACCGACCGCCTGGCGGCGCTGGGTGTGCTGGCAGCCGGCGTCGCCCACGAGGTGCGGAACCCCCTGGTCGGCGTCCGGGCCGCCGCACAACTGATGCAAAAGGAGCCGAACTTTCCCGCCAGTCTGTCGGAGTTCACGGGGGTGATCATCCGGCAGGTGGATCGCTTGAACCGGATCGTGGATGGCCTCCTGGATTTTGCCGGCCAGCGCCCGCTGCGGATCCAGGCGTGCAACGTCCACCAGATTGTGGACGAGGCGTTGCGCCTGGAGGATCCCAGGATGCAAGCGGGCGGGGTGACCGCAGCACGGCGGTATGATCCGGGGCTGCCCGTGGTGTCAGGCGATCCGGATCGCCTCTTGCAGGTGTTCCTCAACCTGATCCGGAACGGCGTCGAGGCGATGCGAGGCGCGGGGGGGGAGCTGACGGTGCGGACCCGGTTCGAACGCGTGGCCCCGCAGTGCGGCGGTCGCCCCGCGGCCGTCGTGGAGATCGGGGACCGAGGATCCGGCATGTCTCCCGAAGTGCAGGCGCAGCTCTTCAACCCGTTCTTTACCACCAAGGACGGGGGGACCGGCCTGGGGCTTCCCATTTCGCTCCGGATCGTAGAAGAGCATGGCGGCGCCATCGAGGTGCAGAGCCAGGCGGGCGAGGGGACAACATTCCGGGTCCTCCTCCCAATCCAGATGGAGGAGGCGGGGAGCCGGCCATGACGGAGAAGCGCATCCTGGTCGTGGATGACGAAGAGAGCGTGCGCTGGGCCCTCCGAAAGGCGATGGAGGGCGCCGGGTACCGGGTGGACCTGGCGGCCGACGGACCCGCCGGCCTCACGGCGGCCGGGGATCCCGGGGTGGAGCTGGTCCTGCTGGACGTCCGCCTGCCAGGACAGGACGGCCTGGACGTCCTGCGGGCGATCCGGAAGCGCCGGCCGGACCTCCCCGTGATCATGATGACCGCCTACGGGACCCTCCAGGTGGCGGTGGAGGCCATGAGGCTGGGGGCCTACGACTACATCGGGAAACCCTTCGACACCGACGAAGTCCTCCTGGTGGTCCAGAAGGCGCTGGAGGCGAAGGCCCTGGCCCTTGAAGTGGCACGTCTCCGCCAGGCGGTGGAGGGGAGCGTGGACCTGGGGGGCATCGTGGGGGGCAGCCCCGCCATGCAGCAGATCTTCAAGGCGGTGGGCAAGGTGGCCGGGACGGATCTCACCGTCCTCCTGCGGGGTGAGAGTGGCACGGGCAAGGAGCTGGTCGCCAGGGCCATCCACGAAAACAGCCGGCGGAAGGGCCGGCCCTTCATGCCGGTCAACTGCGCGGCCATCCCACGGGAGCTCCTGGAGAGCGAGCTGTTCGGCCACGAAAAGGGCGCGTTCACGGGGGCCCTGGCAGCCCGGCGCGGCCGCTTCGAGCAGGCGGAAGGCGGCACGATCTTCCTCGACGAGGTTGGGGACATGGACCTCAGCCTGCAGACCAAACTGCTCCGGGTCCTCCAGGAGCGGTACATCGAGCGATTGGGAGGGGAGGGCTCCATCCCGGTGGATGTGCGAATCATCGCGGCAACCAATCAGGACCTGGAGGCCGCCGTCGCCTCTCGCTCCTTCCGCGAGGACCTGTTCTACCGGCTGAACGTGGTGGCGATCCATCTCCCTCCCCTGCGGGATCGCCGCGAGGACATCCCCGCCCTGGTGGGGCACTTCCTCACCGCCTTCGCGCAGGAGCAACGCAGCACCCCCAAGGTCGTCTCGCCCGAGGCCATGGCGATGCTTCTGGCCTACGGCTGGCCGGGCAATGTCCGGGAGCTGGAGAACGTCGTGAAGCGAGCCTCCGCCCTGACCACCACCGCGCTCATCCTTCCCGATCACCTGCCGGACGCGATTCGGCATGCGACCGGCGCGGCAGAGGCGGCTGCCCCCCCGATTCCCTTCCCGGCGGAATGGATCCGCGCCGAATTGACCCGGCTGGAGGGCACCCTGGACGGCCGCCTGCATGACCATTTCGTCGCCTGTCTGGAACGCCCGTTGCTCGAGCTGGTCCTTCGCCGCACGGGAGGCAATCAGGTCAAGGCGGCCGAGCTGCTGGGGATCAACCGCAACACGCTGCGCAAGCGGATCAAGGAGCTGGGCATCTCGCCGCCCGGGAAAGGTCCAGGGGAAGGCACCCGGTCCGGATAGCCGACACGTCTCCCAGCGCCCTCAGCCGTCTGGGCATCAGGTCGGGCCATGCCTGACCTAGCCCTTGACCGGCCCGGAGGTGTCTGGTAGAAGGCTACAAGTGATCTGGGACCAGCCAGCGGAGGCCACGTGGCGGCACGCAGCGCGGCGAGAGGAGGAAACATGGCCCTGAAGCGGGAGCGACCCACTGGCGCGAATCTGAAGGAGTTGCTTTCGCTCGAAACGTCGGTCCTCAAGACCCTCTGCCTCACCATCAACTCTGCCGGGTCCGTCCACAAGGACAAGCTCCTGGACGTCCTGTCGAGAGACGACTTCTACTTCCCGATCCACAAGGCCCTCTTCAGCATCCTGCGCGAGATGCAGCACCGGGGGGACTACATCGTCCTCGCCAATATCAAGGAGGAGCTGTTCAATCGCTCTGTGGAGCTCCCGGAGGGGTTCTACCTGGAGGATCTCTTCCGCGGGGATCTGCCCACGCTGCCCGAGTTGAGCCAGTGGGTTGTCCGGCTGAAGGAGCGGGTTGGCGGCGCATCGCCCTCCCTCTCCGAGGCGGCGGCCGAGTCGCCCGCGCCGGCGCCAGGTTCCCTGGCGCCAGGTTCCCTGGCACCGGCTTCCCCGGCGCCGGCGGCGCCGGCCTCCGAGGGCTCCCAGGGCTCGTCGGGAAGGATCGACGCCGCTTCCCTAGCGACCGCCCGCAGGGGAGAGGCCCTCGCGCCCGGCGGGGAGGCGGTGGCAGGGTTGACCAGGCCGGCACCCGAGGGTCGGAGGGTGCCTCCGGAATCGGAAAGGCCGGGGCGGATTCGCCCGGCCCCCAGCCCCGTGCTGGCATCTGAAGGGGAGGAGTGGACGTCTTATCTGCAAGAGGTGGCGGCCAAGCAGGGGCGCATCTTCGAGACGGGCTTCGCCGGGCTGGACGATTCCATGGGAGGGCTGTCGCCCGGCCTCATGCTCCTGATCGACCAGGACCACGACCGCCTCAGCGGCTTCCTGAAGCAGCTCACCGATCAGATCGCGATCCGGTCGAAGCTGCCCTGCCTGTACCTGTCCTTCGGGCTCTCCAAGGCCGCATTGCGCGTGTGGACCCTGGCCCGCCTTTCGGGAGTCCCCGCACGGGATATCGAGAAGGGACGGATGCGGAAAGGCTCACCGGAGTGGGAGCGGGTGGAGCGGAACGGGCGGGACGCGGCGGAGTGGCTCAAGCGGGTCTTTGTCCTGGAGGGCGATGCGGAGACGGACCTGGAGCTGGCCCGGGACATGGGGCGGAAGCTCCTGGACGCCGGTGGGGCGTCCACCTGCCTGGTCGTCGTGGACGGGCTGGAAAAGATGGCCCGAGACCGAAAGTCCCTCCAGGCCGTGGTCACTGGATTGAAAGAACTCTCTGATACCCTCGATGCGCTGGTGATCGCCGGAACCACAAACCGTGCGCTCTCCTCCGAGCCTCCGGCGGATTATTTTGCCACCTTTGGTGAGACCCAGGGATCGTTGCAACTCGACGTCCGGCGCGTCGAGGATTCCCGCCTGGCCACCCTGCGCTTCGACTACCAGTCCGACACCCATCGCTTCACCGAGAAATCGGGCTCCTGATTCGCGCGCCGCGCTGCCCGCCACGAGGGGATGTCGAACCTACCCGCCCCCGCGGCCGGGATTCGATCCCCTCTGGGAGCAGGGCGGGGGAGAGCAAGCGGCGGCCTTCGCTGGGGGGGCCCGGGGGGGGAAAACTATTGACACCCGGTGGGGGCCAGGGATAGATTCATCCCGGACTGTGGAACCCGGGAGGTGCGTCATCACGCCACGGTTTCTCGGGTTCACGCCGTCAGGAGCCGCACGGCCCACCGCGAGTGCCCCCACGGCCGGGTGCAGAGGGTCGAACGCCTGACGGCCAGGTGAGGGGGAGGGACTGCGGGCTGGGGGCACAGGGGAGGAATCCATGAGGCACGTGAAGTTGATAGGTGTTCTGGGAGTGGTAGGACTTGCAGTGCTGGCGCTCGGCGTGGCCACTCCGGCGTCAGGGGGGGAGAGGATCGTCCTCAATGTGGTGACGGCCGGCGACACCAACATGCACGAGCTGCAGAAGAGTGTCTTCGGTCCGGCCTTCATGAAGCAGTTCCCGAACGTGGAGGTGAACGCGGTGGGCAGCGGGCCCGGTGATCCGGGCAGCCGGGTCATCTTCCAGAAACTCAAGAGCCAGAAGGATGCCGGGACGTCCAAGTGGGACGTGGACGTGGCCATCGTTCACCAGAGCATCATGCCGGACATGATCCAGAACGACCTGCTGGCCAAGTACGCCCCGGAGATCGCGACCTGGAGGCTCATGACGGCGGCGGATGGCCGCAACGCCCTGGGGTTCAACGTGGAAGGCTACGTGATGCCCATGTTCCACAGCCAGGTGGTCCTGGCCTATAATCCCGAGATGGTGAAGACCCCACCCAACACCTTCGAGGAGCTGGTGGCCTGGATCAAGGCGAATCCCCGGAAATTCGGCTACAACGGCATCAAAGGTGGGATGAGCGGCCAAGCCTTCGTCACCGGCTGGGCCTACTGGAAGACGGGCAAGTATGACCAGTACGCGAAGGGGGCCTATGATAAGGCCGCGCAGGCGGGCTGGCCCGCGGCGATCAAGGAGCTGAAGGGCCTGCCTGTGACCATCACCACGGGAAACAACGACACCTTGGACAAGCTGAACCGCGGCGAGATTGCGATGGGCCCGGTCTGGGTGGACATGTTGATCAACATGAAGAACGAGGGGCGGATGGATCCCAAGATCAAGATGAAGCTGATCTCTCCCGGATTCCCAGGCCAGCCTATGTACCTGGTGGTGTCCAAGAATGCCGCCAATCCGGAGATGGCCAAGAAGTACGTCGAGTTCATCACGTCGCCGGAGCAGCAGGCTCGGGTCATCGTGGAGCGGAACGGGTGGCTCCCCGGCATCGATGCCAAGCACGTACTGCCGGTGGTGTCGGACAAGGCCAAACAGATGCTCTTCGGGGATGTCCCCCCGGATGTCCTGGAGAAGTACGGCCTGGTTTTCCCGCAGCAGCAGTACTTCAAGGATCTGCTCACGGCCTACGAGGAAAACTGACCCTGTCCTGACCGAGGAGCAAGGGGCGAGGGGGATAACTCCTCGCCCCTTCCGTATGCGACCCGCTCTCCGCATCGCCAGCCTGATCATCGCGCTGCCCCCCCTGGCCATTGTTGTCTGGTTATTCTTTCTCCCGTTCCTGTCCTCCGCCCACCTCAGCCTCCAGCGCGACGGCCAGTGGACGCTCCGGAATTACCATCTGGTGTGGCGCCTCTACCGGTACGATGTCCTGTACACTCTCTGGATCGCCTTCTTCAGCCTGGCCGCGGTTCTGGGGATCGCGGTGATCCTCTGCGGGTACCTGCGGATTCGCACCAACCGGGCGGTCGAGTTCCTGTTCAAGATTCCCCTGTTCATTCCCTTTGTGGTGGTCGGGCATGCCATGCGGGTCCTGCTGGCCCCCCGAGGGACGTTGAACTCTGTTCTCAGCCAGTTCGGCCTGCTGGACCTCAACGACCCGCCTTCGATTGCCTTTGGCTGGCTGGGGATCGCCGTGTCCCTCATCTGGAAGAATTTGGCCCTGGCGGTCCTCCTGGTGCTGGGGGCCTACCGGTCGGTGGACGAGACCTACCTGGAGGCGGCGCGCAACTTCGGGGCGTCCGCCTTCCGGCAGATCCGGGATGTCCTGATGCCGATGTCGGCGGCATCGCTGGCCGTGGCGGGGGCCTTCATGTTTACCTCCATGCTGGCCTCGTTTTCTATTCCCCTGATGATTGGCAGCGGCGAGCAGCCCCAGATGCTCATGATCGACGTCTATTACCGGATCAACTACCAGGGGGACTACGGGACGGCCAATGCCCTAGGGGTGGTCTCGTACCTTTTGGCAATGGGGGTGGCCGGATATTATCTGCGCACCATCACCCAGAAGGAAACCTGATGACAATTGCGGAATGCGGATTGCGGAATGCCAATCCACAATCCAAAATGGGGTTAGGATGGGTCGGCGGACTCTGAGGATGGCGGGGACCGTGTTGGCGGCGGCGGTGATCTTCGCGCCCATGTCCAGCCTGGTCATCTGGTCCTTCGCCGAGAAGTGGTACTGGCCGCACCTCTTCCCGCAACAGATCGGCCTGTTCTACTGGGCCAAGGTGATCGAAGGAGATATGCTGCGGGCCCTGCAGGCCGGCTTCCTGATCGCGGTGGTGGTGACCGGACTGACCCTTCTGATCACCGTGCCGTTGGCGTACCTGCTGGCGCGCACACCCATTCCCTTCAAGCCGGTCATCCTCATGATCTTCTTGCTCCCCCAGGCCTTCCCCCAATTGCCGGTCTTTGTGAATTCCACCACGCTGCTCTACCGCGTGAACCAAGGCGGGAAGTTTTGGGGCGTGGTGCTGATCCACATGGTGGGGGCGCTGGTCTTTGCCGTCTGGACCATGACGGCGGTGTTCAAGTCCGTTCCGGAGTCGCTCGAGGAGGCGGCAATCAACTTGGGCGCCTCCCGCCTCAAGAGCTTCTTTTCCGTGGCGCTTCCCCTGGCTACGCCGGGGATCATCGCCAGCACGCTCCTGGTGTTCCTGTATTCGCTGGACGAGTTCACCGGGACGCTCCTGGTCGGCAGCCCCTTCATCTTGACCCTGCCGGTGTACATGTACCGCACCTCGGTCGGGTACGAGCTGCAGGTGGCCTCCATCAGCGCGCTGCTGTTGATGATCCCGGGCATCCTGCTCCTGCTCCTGCTGGAGCGCTACATGAAGTCGGAGTACCTCTCGATGTTCGGACGGATATAGCGGAGAGCGCCTGGCGCTCAGCCCCCTCCCTTCCCCTCCCCCCGGGCGGGGGAGGGCCTGGGTGGGGGGGGCCGGCGCTCGAGGCTCGGCGCTGGGGGGAGCATGGTTGAGGTTCGCGTAGAGGAAGTCCGAAAGACCTACGGCAAGGTCGAGGCCTTGAAGGACGTCTCGCTCAATTTCCGGGGCGGGGCTCTGACCGCCATCCTGGGCCCCAGCGGTTGCGGCAAGACCACGCTGCTGCGGAGCATTGCCGGCTTTATCGGGGTGGACGCGGGCCGGATCCTCTTCGACACCGAGGAGGTCACGGCCCTGCCCCCGCAGCGGCGGGGCACCGCCATGGTCTTCCAGAACTACGCCCTCTGGCCGCACATGACTATCTTCGAGAACGTGGCCTACGGGCTGCGCCTGCAGAAGGTCGCCGCGCCGGAGATCCAGCGGCGCGTCCGCAAGGTCCTGGAGCTGGTCGAGATCGGGAACCTGGCGGACGTGGAATCCCGCAAGCCGGCGGCGCTGAGCGGCGGACAGCAGCAGCGGGTGGCGCTGGCGCGCGCCTTGGTGGTGGAGCCCAAGGTGCTCTTGATGGACGAGCCGTTATCGAACCTGGATGCCAAGGTGCGGCAGCGGCTTCGCGGCGAGTTGCGACGGCTGCAAAAGCGGGTGGGGATCACCGCCATCTACGTGACCCACGACCAGGAGGAGGCGCTGGCCCTGGCGGACACGGTGGTCCTGATGGACCAGGGGCGAATTGTCCAGACGGGGACGCCCCAGGAAATCTACCTGCGGCCACGCACGGCCTTTGCCGCCGAGTTCCTGGGAGTCAGCAACCAACTGGAGGGAGAGATCCGCGACGGGAAGCTTTTCGTCGCAGGGCAGGCCATCCCCTATCCGGGGCCGGTTCAGGGGAAGGCGACGATCATCTTCCGCGCCTCGGACGTCCAGATGGAAGATCCGTCCCTCCCGCTGCGCGAGGGGATGATGGGCCTGACCGGGCTGCTGGAGGAAAGTCTGTTCCTCGGGGCTCATTACCGCCACTACGTCCGGCTTGCGGACGCGATGGTGATGGCCGACAGTCCCGTGCCTCGTCGCCCCGGCCCCGTCCGGCTCACCCTCCCGGCCGACAAGGTCCAAGTGTACGGGTGAGCTTTCAGACTATTCCATGCGGAGGTGCGCCATGAGGCGAATTGGGTGTGTGAGTGTTGGGGCTCTTCTGGTTTCGCTGCTGCAGTTTGTCGAGCCTTCCCTGGCAGCGGAGCGGGTCACGCTGAACGTGGCGATCGGCGCCGACGTGAACGTGGTGGACGTCCACAAGAACCTGCTGGGACCCGGCTTCAAGGAGAAGAACCCGAACGTGGATTTCAATGTGGTCGGGACCGGGACCGGCGAAGCCGCCAGCCGCGCGATCTACACCAAGATCAAGGCCCAGCAGGACGCCGGGCGGAAGAACTGGGACATTGACGTGGGATTGGTGAGCATGATCGTGGCATCCCAGATGGTGCGGGAGGCGCTCCTCCATAAGTACGTCCCGGGTATCCAGGCGGCCAGACTGGTTACGGGTCCCGAGACGAAGCGCGCCTTTGGTGTGGAAGTGGATGGGTATGTGGTGCCGATGTTCCACAACCAGATCGCCATCGCCTACAACCCCAAGCATGTGTCAAAGCCGCCCAGGAGTTTCGAGGACCTGGTGGCGTGGGTCGGGCCCAATCCGAAGAAGTTTGGGTACAACGGGATCAAGGGCGGGGTGAGCGGCCAGGGGTTCACCGTGGGCTGGGTCTACTGGAAGACGGGCCAGTACCAGGCCTTCACCCAGGGCCCCTTCGACAAGGGGAAGGAGCCGTTATGGCGGAAGGCGCTGGAGGAGCTGCGCGACTTCAACAGGAACGTGGTCATCACCTCGGGCAACGCCGGCACGCTGGATGCGCTGAACCGGGGGGAGATCTGGATGGGGGCGGTGTGGATTGACCAGCTCGTGGCCTGGAAGAACGATGGCCGGATGGATCCGGCCATCACCCCGGTCATGATCAGCCCGGGGTTGCCCATCTATCCGCTCTACTTGGTGGTTCCTCGCGAGGCGGCCAACCGCGACTGGGCGGCGAAGTATATTGACCACGTCTCCCGGCCCGAGGTCCAGGCCAAGATCATCGTCGAGCGGTTCGGCTGGTACCCGGGCGTGGATGCCGCGCGGGTGCTGCCGCTCCTGTCGCCCAAGGCCAAGGATCTCTTGTTCAAGGACGTGACCCCCGACGACCTGGCAAAGTACTCGCGGCAGATGCCCATCGGCGAGTACTTCAACGCGATCCTGCTCGCTTACGAAGAGATCGTCCGGTAAGTCTCGCGTACCGGAACTGCAAATGAAAAACCGACCACTGACCGCCGGGCAATTTCTACGCTGATTGGCCGGTTGTCGGTTGTCCGTTGTCGGTTTTCAATTGATGCATTCCACAGCGGACATTCATGCGGTCCGCGGGGGCGAGCGCCTCCTCTGGGTCGGGTTGTGCGTGCCCGCCTTGGCGGTCTTGGCCTTTGCCTTCCTCTATCCCTTTGCCGCCTCGGTGGGGACCAGCTTCGTCCGCGAGGGCAGACCGTCTCTCGACAACTACGCCCTGGTCTATCGCCTCTACCGGCAGGACGTCGTTTTCACGCTGGGGGTGGCGGCCGCGGGCCTGGCCATTACCCTGTTGGTCGGCCTCCCGGTCTGCGGTTACCTGAGGATTCGTGCCTTCACCCCAGTGGAGTTCCTGCTCAAGGTCCCCCTCTTCGTTCCCTTCGTGGTCGTGGGACACGCCATGCGGGTGTTTCTGGCCCCGCACGGGACGCTGAATGGGCTCCTGCTTCCCCTCGGGGTTTTCAATCCGGATCAGCCGCCGTCCCTGGCCGCAACCTGGCTGGGGTTGGCCCTGGCCCTCGCCTGGAAGCACCTCGCCCTGGCAGCCCTCCTGTTCCTGGGAGCCTTCCGCGCCGTGGATGAGGCGTACTTGGAGGCGGCGCGGAATTTCGGGGCCGGCCTCTTGCGGCAGACGAAGGATATCCTGGTGCCCATGGCGGCCCCGTCCATCGCCGTGGCCTGCATTCTGGTTTTTGCCTCGATGCTGGCCTCGTTCTCCATCCCGCTTATGATGGGACGGGGGAGCGGGCCCCAGATGCTCATGATTGACGTGTACTACCGATTCGGCCAGCATGGCGATTACGGCACGGCCAGCGCCTTGGGGGTCGTGGCCTATCTTCTCGCCTCGGGAGCGGCCCTGGTCTATGCCCGCAATCTTACGCGCTAGACAACGCAGTGGCGAAGGCGGATTTCGGATTGCCATTCCGCAGTCCGGGACCCAGCGCCGGCGCGTTAGCGCCGTGTCGTTGGGGGCCCGCATTCCGGAATCAACGATGGTGCGTTGATGGGCCGGCGAAGGCTTGGGGATCTAATGGCTCGTGCCCTTGGATTTGCCGTGGCCCTCTTCCTGGTTGCCGGTCCCCTGTCCAGCCTGGTCATCTGGTCGCTGGCCGAGCGGTGGAACTGGCCCGGTTCGCTCCCACAGGTGATGGGATTCCGCTACTGGTCCCGCATGCTCACCGGGGACTTCCTGGTGCCGCTCCAGCGGGGGGTCCTGATCGCGGTGATCGTGACGGTCCTGGCGCTCCTGTTTGCAGTGCCGCTGGGCTACGCCCTGGCCCGGCTGCAATTCCCGGGAAGGATTCTGATCCTGATGGCATTCCTCCTGCCACAGGCCTTTCCGCAACTGCCCGTGTTCGCCAGCGCCACCCGGGAGTTCTACCGCTTCGGCTTGGCGGGGACAATGCCGGGCGTCGTCCTGATCCACCTGGTGGGGGCGCTGGTGTTCGCGGTCTGGACCATGACGGCGGTGTTCCGCTCCATCCCCGGCCACCTGGAAGAGGCGGCCATGAACCTGGGGGCCTCGCTCACGCAAACATTCGTGAGCATCAGTCTGCCCTTGGCGGTGCCCGGCGTCCTGGCCAGCGCCCTGCTGGTGTTCCTCTACTCCCTGGACGAATTCACGGGGACGCTCCTGGTCGGGGCGCCCTTCATCACGACCCTTCCCGTCTACATGTACACGGCCAGCATCGGCTACGAGCTGCAGATCGCCTCGGTGACGGCCCTGGTCCTCATGGTCCCGGGGGCCATCCTCCTTCTGCTCCTCGAACGCGTCCTCAAGGCCGAGTACCTTGCCTTCTTCGGCCAACTGTAATCGCAATCCGACTTGGTCAACCGCTAAGACGCCAAGCAGAAAGGTGGGGGACGTCTTTGACTATCTTGACTTCTTCTGGAAGGTAGGGGACGTATTTGACTAACTTGACTTCCTCTGATACAAGGTATGTTCCCTACATAGCATACAGCAGGACAACCCCATGCCCAGGCAGGCGAGGCTGGATGCCCCCGGCACGTTGCACCACGTAATCGTCCGGGGGATCGAGAAGCGAGCGATCGTTAATAGCGACGAGGATCGGGAGGAGTTCGTCTCTCGGATGGGGAAGGCCGCACTCGCGACGGGAATCGCGGTCTATGCCTGGGCCCTCCTGCCCAACCACGCCCACATGCTCGTGCGCAGCGGGTCGGTGGGCCTCCCGACCTTCATGATGAAGTGGCTTACAGGCTATGCCATCTGGTACAACCGCCGCCACCGTCGCCACGGCCATCTTTTTCAGAACCGGTACAAGAGCATCGTCTGCGATGAGGACACCTATTTTCGAGAGCTCGTGCGTTATATTCATCTCAATCCACTCCGGGCAAACCTCGTGCAGAGCATGGAGCAACTGGATCGGTATCCATGGTGCGGGCATGCGGTTCTGCTTGGGAACGCGGAGCATCAGTGGCAGGCCAGGCGCTATGTGTTGTCTTGGTATGGTAGGAGCGTAACCCAAGCGGTGAAAGCTTATCGGACGTTCGTCGACCAGGGTATTGCACTCGGGAGGCGCTCGGACTTGGTTGGGGGTGGATTGATCCGCTCTCTCGGCGGGTGGTCACAGGTCAGGTCCCTCGGAGGCTACAGGGCGAAGGTCCTAGCGGATGAGCGCATTTTGGGGAGCGGGGAGTTTGTGGAACGGGTGATCGAAGAGGCAGAAGAGCGGATCAAGTCTCAAATCCCCATGGATCGGAGGATTCTGCAGGCAAGGCAGTACATTGAAAAGCGATGCGCTGAGAGCAAGGTGAGTATCGAGGAGTTGCGGGGAAGCGGGAGACGTGGACCTGTTTCTCATTTGCGATCGGAGCTCACCCGTCACCTGGCGGGAAAGATTGGGCTTCCCCTGGCCGAGGTGGCCCGCCAGCTTGGGGTGACCACCTCGGGGATCTCAAGAGCGCTCAAGAGGGCCAGCAAGAGGTGAGATGCACAAGTCAAGTTAGTCAAAGACGTCCCCCCAACGTCTCCCCAATTGCTGCGGTGCCTCGGCGAAGCAGACCGCCAGGTGTTCGGCGAAGTAGCCGGGCGCGCCCGGGACGGATCCGGACGGGATGACATTGCGGATCTGGTCTTCCGCTCCCTCCTTGATCCTGGCACGCACCAAATACTTCATCGCGGCCCCTTGGTCCGACTGGTCCCGGAGGTGTACCCCCGCATGCCTCGCCTGTCCTCATATTGAACGGGAAGCACTTCGTAACGTCCTCGGGTATCATCCCCATGAATGGACCCGGTGCGACGGGGCAGCGTCAGTCACCGAGTCCTCGTTCGGCCCCCAGCAAGAGTGGCAGATGGCCGGAATTCGCTTTTCGCGGCGCCTGGTGCCCGCGCGCTTCGTGCGCCGGCTCAACCGGTTTGCAGCGCTGGTGGAGATGGGGGGACGGCAAGAACGCGTCCACGTCCGAAACTCGGGACGCCTGCACGAGCTCCTGCGGCTTGGCCGCCCGGTGCTGCTCGATCCGGCCGTCACGCAGGGACGGCGAACACGATTCACCCTGGCTTTGGTGCACCTGCCGAGCGGGTACGTCTCGGCCGATGCCCATCTCCCCAATCCCTTGGTGGCCGAGGGGCTACGGGCCCGCGCGATCCCCGGACTCACCGGGTACCGGATTCTCCGCAGGGAACCAGCCCTGGGAGGCGGCCGTGCCGACTTCCTGCTGGAACGGGGAGGGCGGCAGTGTCTCCTCGAGGTGAAATCGGTGAGCCTGGTGGAAAAGGGGGTGGCGCTCTTCCCGGATGCGCCCACGATTCGCGGGCGTACTCACCTGAAGCATCTGATCGCTGCCCGCCGGCAGGGCCTCGCAGCCGCTGTTCTCTTTGTGATTCAGCGGTCCGATGCCTGGGCCTTTGCCCCAAACCAGGCGGCGGACCCGGAGTTCTCCGCGGCGCTCCGGCTCGCCGTCCGCGCCGGCGTCCGGGTCCAGGCGCTGACATGTCACGTGGATCCCATGGGCATCCGACTGGCCGCATGCATTCCCTTATTGCTGGACCATCCGGATATCCCTGCTGGATTCCGCTGTCGGTTGTCCGAAAGTGGTTGACACCCTCCCGCGCTGCCGACTAGGGTAGGACCCCACCCGGGGGCGAATCGGATGGAGACCGGCGTGTTGCGATCCGAGGAGACGATCCGCATCCCGCGCCTGCGAGCGGTGATCGCCGCCCTCGCCACCCTGGTGGCGATCGGCCTTGTGGTGTTCCTGCAACGGTACCGCGCGGCCGACCGGACGGCCCTGGCGCTAAGCCTCCTCACGGGGGCGGGGCTGTGCTTAGTTGCGGCGCTGGCCTTGTTCCAGCTCCTGTTCAGCGGCGAACCGATGAGCCGCCGCGAGCTTCGGGGATTCGGCCTGCGCTGGGGAGCCGTCATGGGCATCTGCACCAGTGGGGTTAGCCCGACTCTGCTGGCGGTGCGCTGGGCCATTGACGAGCGGGCAAGCCCGGTCGGCGGGCACTTCGTGCAAGCGTTCCTGAGTGCCCTGGGGACTCTCGGGGTCGAGATGGTGCTGGGCTTCCCGGCGTATGTAGCGGTGGGGGCCGTGGTCGGAGCCCTCACGGGATGGGCCGTCGCAGAGGCGATTGGAAACTTGGCCCGGCGTGAAGCCCCGGGAGAATTGGCTGGTGTGAATGGAATCAAACCGGTTCATGACCCACGGTTGGAGGGGTGACGGGAGGCGGTCTGTTCGTGGGAACGTTCGGGACGTACCGAACGGGTGTTGTCAGTCATGGACGGGACTGTGCATAAGAGCGAATTCCTCGGCCGGGTGACCCTGTTCAAGAGCCTTGGCGAGCGGGAACGGAAGGACATTCAGGGACTCTTCCACGAGCAGCGGGTGGAGCGAGAGCAGGTGGTCTTCCTGGAGGGGGATCCGGCTGAGTATGTGTATACCGTTCTGGAAGGGAAGATCAAGATCGTCAAGCAGGCCTCGAGCGGGAAGGAGCTGATCCTGGAGGTCTTCGGGCCGACAGAGGTCTTTGGTGGCGCCACCCTGCTCCTGGAGCGACATCCGGCATCGGCCATCTCCATGGAGCCGGGGGTACTGCTCTGCCTGGCCCGCGGGGACTACCAGGCCCTGTTGAAACGCTTTCCCCCGATAGCATTCCAAATCATCGGGCTGCTCCGACACCGGCTGGCCGAGGCCCACCAGGTGATCCGAGGGCTGGCAGCCGAACGAGTGGAAACGCGGGTGGCGCGGCTTCTCTTCAAGCTGGCGGACAAGACCGGCGTCCCGGTCGAGGGTGTGACCCGGCTGGGTTTACATCTGACCCGGCAGGATGTGGCAGACATGGTCGGCTGCACACTGGAGACCGCCATCCGCATCCTCAGCCGCTGGCAAAAGGACGGCCTGATCAAGACCGAGGAGGGGGTGATCACCATCCTCAACCGGGCGGAGTTGGATCGCCTGCTGGGCCCTGGGTGATCCGTGACTCCTTCGTCCCGCCTTCAGCGCCACGCCTCCTGCCCCTGTGGGAGCTGGCGCGCCCTCTCCGCCTGTTGCCTTCCCTGGGAGGAGGCGTTCCAACGGCTCATCTCACGCCTCCTCGCCTTCGTCACCCGTCCCCGGATCCACCGCCAGGAGTCCCGCGCGGCTCGGCTCTTCTGGAACACCGAGCGACCCCCCCGCCCCGGGTCGGGCCAGGCGGCAGTGGAAAACCTGCGCTTCCTGGAATGGTTCCTTCACGATCAGCCCACACCCCGCGGGAGCGGGCCGCTCCTGGGCGAGTTTGCCGACTCCGCAGCGGGTCTAGGCGCCCAGGAAGAGGCGCTGCTGTTCAGCCTGCTCCTGGCACCGGTCCGCCCGTATGCGGTGACAGAATCCGCGGACCCCCGCGGCGTCCTGGTTATCAAGGATCTGCTTGCCGGGGCGGAGCGGTCGGTGGGACCCTTCGGCTTCACCGCTCCACCCATCCGTTCCGACGTCTTGATCTGCCGCCTGGTACCGTGTGGTCGCCTTGCCCGTCCCGGGGCGGGCCTCCTGGTTCTGCCGGCCGCGAGCCGCGAGGAGCTGCTGGCGTATGTTCGGACCGCCTACCGGATGGCACGCCCCGCACGCCACGTCCCTCTGGAGGACTTCCTGGATACCTCCCCCCACCTGTACCACCACTACTTTCTCCTTCGGGGGAAGAGCCAAGGAGGACGGGCGGAAGAGACGCTCCGTCGGGCTTCCTATGCCCCGGGTTGGAGGAGCTATCGGGGGAAGGACCTCACGCGGATTCGTGCGAGCCTGGACCGACAAATGGAGCTGGAACGGCAGACTTCTACCCGGGGCGAGGTTCGATACGTCTGGGTTGACCTGGAGCGTGGGGTTGCCCGCGCCACCGTCTGCATCCGGCCGGAGGAGATTCGCGTGACCGCGGACACACGAGAGGACCGAACGGAGGCGGCCCATTTCCTGGAAACATGCCTGCGCAGCCTGATCGAGTTTGTAGGGGAAGAGACCCCTGAGGTCGAGGACGTTGGCGGAGATGCAGCGCCACGGCGCGCCTCGGTCACCCCGGGCACGGTATTTTTCACTCGAGCCCTGGACCGTTGGCCGGATTCCCCCTCGCCGCTCTTGGAGGACCGGACCCCGCGCCAAGCGGTCAGATCCAGGACGGGCCGCCAGCAGGTTGCCGGCATCTTGTTCGGCCTGGAGCGGGAATTCGACCGCCTCAGGCGTCTTGGCCGGGCGTGGGCTGACCTTACTGGCTTGCGCGGACAGCTCGATCTGCCATCCGCCGCCTCACCCGATTCCCACCGAAAGCGCGCGGAATCCTCCTAGACGAGATTCTATGACCTGGGTCATACCCGGGCCCTGTGCGGGATCATATCCTTTCGGGGACAAGCGCACCGCTTGTATCGGAACGGCCGACGATCCCTAAGGTCAGGGGGGATTCCAATGGACAGGATCAATCTGTGGTTTGTGCGCGCGAGCCTCGTGTACTTCCTCGTCGGGACATTCCTGGGACTCCTCATCGCCGTGCACCCGAGTTTCACCGGGCAGTTCCGGACGGCACATGTCCATCTGAACCTGGCCGGCTTCATGACCATGATGATCTTCGGCGTGGGCCATCACATCTTCCCGCGATTCACGGGGCGGCCCCTGTACAGCCCCCGCCTGGTCACCGCCACCTTCTGGCTCGGGAACGCCGGTGTCCTCGGCCTGACGCTCGGCTTCATCCTGAATATCCCGGGTGTCCTCATCCTCTTTGCTGTCGTCGCCTTTCTCGCGGTGGCTGCCTTCGTGGGAAATCTGTTGAGCACTTTGGCTGGACCCGCACCAACCGGGATGGGGTGTGGCGCCGCACCGGCGCAGTTGATCTCCATCAATCCCCGTCCTCCCATGGGAAGGTAGCGTGTCGCAGAGCATCCGGCCAAGTCTCGACCTGCTGGACTTCGACCGGTCACCCTTCATCGTGATCTGGGAGCTGACCCGGGCGTGTGCCCTGGCCTGCCTTCACTGTCGGGCCGAGGCCATTCCCCGGCGGGATCCCCAGGAGATCACGACCGCCGAGGGGGTCCGGCTGATCGAGGCGGTTGCCCGCTTCGGGCGGCCCGCGCCCCTCCTGGTGTTCACGGGCGGGGATCCGCTTCGCCGGCCCGACGTGTTTGACCTGATCACCGCGGGAACCGGGCAGGGGATTCGCGTGGCGCTCACCCCCAGCGGGACGGCGGCTGCCAGGCGCGAAAAGGTTGTCCGTCTGAAGGCCGCCGGACTGGCCCGTCTTGCCGTGAGCCTGGACGGCTCCACGGCGGAGATCCACGATGCCTTCCGCGGGGTCCGCGGGTCGTTCGCGTGGACCCGGCGGATCCTCGAGTACGCGCGCGAGGCCCAGCTTCCCATCCAGATCAACACGACCGTGACACGCCACAACCGGGCGGATCTGCCCCGCCTGGCAGCCGGCTTGGGCCGCCTGGGAATCGTGCTGTGGAGTGTGTTCTTTCTCGTTCCGACCGGGCGGGGTCGGCCCGAGGACGGGGTCTCGGCACAGGAGTACGAGGAGATCCTGAACGACCTGTACGATCTCTCTCACGATGTTCCCTTCGGGATCAAGACGACCGAGGCTCCGCACTACCGCCGGATCGTCCAGGAACGGGAGCGGGGGATACGGTGGGACGGAAGACGGAGTGCCGGGAGCCTAGGATCGAGCGCCGGGGGGGAGCGGAGGAGGGAGTTCGGGTTTCGGTCGGATGGGATCGGGCGAGCGGCCAAGGGCGTGAACGACGGGAACGGGTTCGTCTTTATCGACCATATCGGGAATATCATGCCGAGCGGGTTCCTGCCGGTTTCGGCCGGGAACGTGCGGACCGACGACCTGGTCGAGGTGTACCGGCATCACCCGATCTTCCGCGAACTGCGGGATCCGGAGAGGCTGCGGGGGAAATGCGGCCGGTGCGAGTTCCGGGCGCTCTGCGGCGGCTCGCGGGCCCGGGCCTACGCCATGACCGGCGATTACCTGGGCGAAGAGCCATGCTGTTTGTACGAGCCGGCGATGGCCCCCACTCTTCTCCCCTCTCCCGGGTAGCCTCTGGGTATGGGAGAGAGAATAGGGTGAGAGCGCCCGAGAGTCCCCCTCACCCCCGCCCTCTCCGAGGTGTGGGGAGAGGGGGTCGGAGGAAGCTACGGTGAGAGTCTATCTCCAGAATTGAGAAACGGAGGTTTGAGTGGCGCGGGTGCGGTTTCTCGGGATTGTCAGGGACTGGATGCGCTGCGGCCGGCTGGAGGCTCCGGCCGGCACGCTGCGAGAGGTCCTCTCCGCAATGCGGGAGCAGGGGGGGTGGCGATTCGAGGAGCGGGCTTTCCGCAACGGTGACCGCCTGATCCCGGAGATGGAGTTTCTCGTCAACGGGCAGAACGCCCGGTTCCTTCAAGGTCCCGACACGGCCTTGAAGCCCGAGGATGAAATCGTGGTTTTCATCCACCGGTCATGGGCAGAAGTTCCGTTCATGTAGGGAGAGGCGAGCATGGACAAACAGCCACGCCAGGAGAGCGACGCCAGCAACTTCGAGCGACAGGTGGAGACCGCCCTGGAAAAGATCCGGCCCGCGCTCCAGGCGGATGGGGGAGACATCGAGCTGCTGGAGGTGGTCGGCCGGAATGCCCGGGTGCGCCTGGTGGGCGCCTGTCACGGGTGTCCGAGCGCCCGGTTCACGCTCCAGGCCGGGGTGCAGGAGTTCCTGCGGCAGGAGGTTCCCGGGTTCGGCGATGTGATCGACGACACGCCCGACGACGGGTACGGCTGGCGGTTCGATCTCATGGAGACGTACTGAGGCGACGCCCGTGACGGCCGAATCCCGCGTTCGGCGCGGGGCCGCGGATCGGGTGCGGACGAAGCGGGTCACCGAGCCCGCGGCGCGCCATGAGGGAACGCGGGTCCGGGTGATGCGGCTCTGGCCTCGGGGAGTCCGGAAAACGGCCGCGGACCAGTGGCTCAAGGGTCTCGGGACACCGCTGGATCCGATCCGGGGGTGGAAGACCGGCACGATCTCGTGGGAGGCCCTCGCGACGGCGTACCGGCAACACCTCCGCCCGGCCGAGGCCCGGGCCGACTTCGCCAGGCTGAGGGCGTTGGCGCGCCGGGGGAGGGTGAGGCTGCTCTGCACCTGCCCGGATGAGGCGCACTGTCACCGGGGCATCCTGAGGCGGCAGGTCCTCGCCGCGCTTCGCAGGTCGCGATGAAGCCAGACGGAAAATGGGATCCGAAGGTTTGGAGAGTGGGCTGATGGAGCCCGGGGAAGCCTGCAGCGCCTGTCCCGCACAAGTCCGGGCCGTCCTGTGTGAAGCCGGCGGCACGGGCGTGCCAGCCTTCGCCCGGGTGCGGCATCCGCACCGGTACCTGGCGCGACAGACGCTCTATCACGAGGAGACGCCAGCGCTCGGCCTGTACCTTCTCTGCCGCGGCCGGATCAAGGTGAGTCGGGCGGATGGGAACGGCCGGGAACAGATCCTTCGGCTCGTCGATCCAGGTGGGGTCTTGGGGGAAGAGGTGTTGATCGAGGGGGCGCGGTATGTGGGAACGGCCCGGGCGCTGGAGGACAGCCTGGCGGCCTTCGTCGCCCGGGAGGATTTGTTGCGGCTGCTTCGCACGCAGGACGGATTGGGGGTGAGCCTGCTGTCGCACCTCGCCCGGGAACTCGTTTCCATCCAGGCAAGTCTCACCCGCGTGGCCCTGGCCGATGCGCGATCCCGCCTGGCCGCCTTGCTCCTGGAGCTGTGTCACCGCTACGGTCAGCCGGGGCGCGGCGGGGACCCGGCCCACATGGCTATGGGTCAAGCCAATGGGCTGGGTGTCCGCATTGCCCTCAACCTCAGCCGGGGTGAGCTGGCCGCCATGGTGGGGCTCACGCCGGAGACTGTCATGCGGCTCCTGTCGGAATTTCGCGAGGAGGGAATCCTGCGCACGGAGGGGCGCGCCGTGACCCTGCTGGCACCGCAGCGGCTCAAGGCCCTCACCCTCGGGCCGGCGGAGACCTCCTTCCCGCGAGGGCATGGAGAATCGCTCCCTGATCGCAGATCCTCTGTGCTTCCCGGGAGAAGTCCCTCCCATGCCGTACGCCGAAGGAACCAGACCACCGTATAGCGAGCTGCTTTTCGGCCGGATCCGCGAGGTGCATGACCGGGTGTACTTCGGCCGCTGGCGTGATGGCGCAACCGACCATGATCTGCAGGTCGCGAAACGCCACCTTGCGGAGTTCGTTGACCTCCGGGTCCGCGAGGCCGGAAGAAACCCTCCCCCCGACCAGCGCGATTACCTGGACAAGACGCTCGCCGCCTTCAAGGATGTGCAGACAAGGGTCGGAGGAGACATACCCCTTCCTCAAGCGGGAAAACGCTGATACCAACGGGTCCTGGCCCTTGGCGTACCCTTCCTCGGGGTTTGTCCCGGGGGAGAGGTGCTGGCCGAGGCGGTCGGCGGGGCGCCCCAAGCCAACCCTACAGTTTTGGATTGACACGGGGCGGGATCATGGTATTATCGGAACCTATTGATCGCTTGCCTTCGGCCGGAGAGGGGGGGGTTAGGCCGTGGCGGCCCGCGGGAAGACGGAGTGTGGGCGCCGGGAACTCGCGGCGGCCCGTGTACGTGTGTGCGGCCCTTCGGGAATATGCAAGTCCCGAAGGGCCGTAGTTTTTTAGGCGCCGTTTCCGAGGATGGCACCCGATGTGTGTCGCGGCCCCGGGTGGCTCGGCGAGCGAAAAACGAGATCCTCACGGGTAATGGGATGGGAGAAGAGTCGAGACGATGGCCATTTACGGTGGCCGATCTTCTCAGGAGCCTTGAAGACGGCCTGATCGCCCTGGATGAGGCCGGGCGAATCCTTTGGGTGAACCCGGCAGCCCAGGCCTTGATCGGGACATGCGAGGGGGAGGCCGTCGGAAAGGCATGGACAGATCTCTTTGTGGGAGATCCCCCGGCCTCCTCCCTCGCCGCGGCGCTCCAAAGGGAAAGTTCTGTCTGCTTTTCCGCAAGGCCTCGCCATGGAGGGCGCGGACCGTTTCCCCTCTGCCTGACGGCTTCACTCCTCCGGAACAAGGACGGAGCACCCATTGGTCACCTCCTGGTGGTGAAAGATCTCCGTCCGATGCTCCGACTGCTGGATGAGCTCGAGCAGAGCCAGAGAAGGCTGGAGGAGCAGGAGGTCGAGCTGAAGCAGTTCCGCGAGGGGCGGCTCGGGGAGCTGGTTGGCATTAGCCCCAAAATGCAGACGCTGTTTCAGCTCATTCGCCGGGTCGCCAAGAGCGACGCCACCGTCCTGATCCAGGGGGAGAGCGGGACAGGCAAGGAGTTGATTGCCTCCACCGTGCATGGACTGGGACCTCGCCGCAATGGGCCGCTCATCAAGGTCAACTGCGCCGCCCTGCCCGAAGGACTGCTGGAGAGTGAGCTCTTCGGACACGAGAAGGGGTCGTTTACTGGGGCCATTCGGGAGAAGCCCGGTCGATTCGAATTGGCCGATAAAGGAACGATCTTCCTGGACGAGGTGGGCGAAGTGAGCCCTGCCGTCCAGGTGAAGCTTCTCAGGGTCCTCCAGGAACGGGCGTTCGAGCGGGTTGGTGGGACCAGGACGATCCGGGTGGATGTCCGGATCATCGCGGCTACAAACCGGGATCTCCAGAAGGCCTTGCAAGAGGGAAGGTTCCGTGACGACCTCTTCTACCGCCTCAACGTGATTCCAATCACCGTTCCCCCGCTCCGGGAGAGGAAAGAGGACATCCCCCATCTGGTCGCCTTCATCGTGCAACGCCTGGCCACCAAGGGTGGCTGGCCGCCGCCGACGGTCAGACCAGCAGCGATGCGGTGCCTTCTGGCCTACGACTGGCCCGGGAATATCCGGGAGTTGGAAAACGTGCTCGAGTTCGCCCTGACCCAATCGGGCGGTCGCACGATTCAGCCGGCGGATCTTCGCCTCCGGCTTGCTCCGACCAGGGAAACTCCTGAGGATCTCACCCTCGTCACCCTTCTGGAAGAAAGGGAGCGACAGGCCATCCGGACGGCTCTCGGGCGATGCGGGGGGGACCTCTCACCCACGGCCAAGGTTCTCGGGATCGGACGGACCACCCTCTGGCGGAAGATGAAGCGCTACGGTCTTTTCAATGACCAAGGCGACATTTGCCTTGTTTCAAAGATGAAACAAGGCAATGTGCCTCGCTCCTCGGATGCTTCATTCCCCACAGGCACAGGCAAACGAGCAGCTTAGCCATGGCCTCCTTGTCACCGAATAGTTGGCGTTTTTTCGAGAATGAAACAGATCGTCTGAACCGCCGTTTTAAATTCTTACCCCCGCCTCTAAGATAACCACTTCGGGTCTCTGGTTATCCTTTCTCCACCACAGATGACATCAATGTTTTAGTCCGCCTGTAGTCGCGTTTTACCAGCCCCTTGGCATGTCAGTTGCCGCGCTTCAACTTTCTCACCCGGCCGGCAGTATGATTAGCGCCGAAAGGGGGAAAAAAATGGGTTCACAGTCTTTGGAGCGGACGCCGAAGGGAAGAGGTATTGAGTTCTTTCACCTGCGGATAAAGCCGGAGTATCCCCGTATCGTCAAGGGGATCGCCTTCGCACTCCTTTACTACGACACTGAGATCAGATGTCTGTACTTCGACCGGCCCCCGGGATCCCAGTGGGTGGTGTCGCTCTGGATTAAGGACGGCTCTTGCGAGATCGATCTGGCCGCCGTCCTCAAGGAGCATGGCCTTGAATTTATTGAGGGCTACTGCTGCCACGACGACGCTTGCCCAACGGTCGATAAGCTCAAGCAGGCCATCCTCGGGTCAGAAGAATACTCCACCCTACGAGAAGACCTTATTCACGAGCTCTTCCAGAGAGCGGTGGGGGACCTTGACCCCGTGAATCCTTTTTCGACGGAGAACCCCGTGCTCCGAGCGCAGACCTAAGGAGGTGGGTAAACAGCAGGGGATCGTGGAGGTAACCAACGAAGAAAGAAGCTGTTCGAGCCGGGTGGGGACCGCCGGACGCTCCAAGAAGAAAGGGGTATAAATCGGGATAGCGGGGGCAACCAGAGGGCAATGACGGGGTGCCCCGGGTGTAACCAAATGGGTGACGTGAAAGACATCAAATCGGGGCACGGAATCCATTCGGTTCATAAGGCATTCGATGTTCTTGAAGCCTTTGATTTTCAACACGAAGAGCTGGGGGTGAGCGAGCTCGCCCGGAGGCTCGCTCTCCACAAGAACAATGTATTTCGGCTGCTCGCCACTTTAGAAACGCGAGGGTATATAGAACAGAACAAGAGAACGGGAAGTTACCGGCTGGGCCTGAAGACCTTTGAAGTTGCAAGCGTCTTTCTGCATCACCTAGGCATTCGTCGCCAGGCCGATTCGGTTCTTCAGGAGTTAGTTCGCAGATGTAACGAGAGCGCGTACTTGGCCGTCTTGGACGGCGCCCAGGTCGTGTATATCTGCATGCACGACACGTCCCATCCGGTACGGGTGCTCTCGAGGCTCGGTCGACGGCTTCCCGCCCACTGCACGGCCTCGGGGAAGTGCCAACTCGCCTTTGAATCGGAAGATCGGTTGGAGGATATTTTCCGCGCGTATACGTTTGAACGCCTTACCGAAAATACCATTACCCGCTATGAAGATCTCGTCGCCCATCTGAAGGAGGTGGCCCGTAGGGGCTATGCCATTGACAATGAGGAATGGGAGTCCGGTGTACGCTGCGTGGCTGCGCCGGTCCGAGATTACACCCATCGGGTAGTGGCAGCGTTGGGCCTATCGGGCCCTGCCGTCCGCCTCCCCGTGGAGAGGCTGGAGACTGAACTGGTCACCCTGGTCAAGGAAGCGGCAGCTAGGGTCTCCCAGCGCTTAGGATACGAAATGGGGGAGGCGGCAGCGGCCTAACAACGAAAGGAGGGAGCTGACGGGCGGAAGGAGAAGGCGTCGAGGCGGAAATGGAAAAGGGACATCGCGCAGAGTACGTAGCGCTGATGACGGAAGTGCCAGGGGAGGTGCGAAGAATGCCACAAAAGAGGGAAGTGGAGATCAAGAGTCGTCAAGACACGTTAAGTCTCATTACCCCGGAGATTAGGCCGTGGCCGGTCTCGCCGCCCCCGCCGCCAGAGGAAGTGAAGAAGGTCTACGCCAAGCGGAAGGCGGAGGAGTTCGGGCAGTGGCTCGAGGACAATGTCCGGTTTGAGTACGGCTTTGGGAAGGCGGAGGCCCTTCAGGGATTCAAGGTGCTCGACATCGGGCTCTGGAGGCTGGGGCACAAGTTCGCCGCCTCCCTGCTGGGCGAGGCGGGGGCCGAGGTGGTCTGTATCGAGCCGCCCACAGGAGACCCGTTGAGAAACCTGACCCCGTTCGGCCGAGAGGAGTACATGCTTGCCGACAAGGAGACCGGGGAGAAGTGCGGCCTCGATTTCATCAGCGAGATGGTGAACCAGTACTCTGTCACTCTGAATGTGGAGACCGAGGAGGGCCGGGAGGTTTTCAAGACCCTCGTCAGGCATGCGGATGTTCTGATTGACGGCATGCTTCCCGGCTACATGGACGGCCTGGGAATCGGATACCGGCAGCTCAAGGAGATCAACCCGCGGCTGGTCTACTGCTGGGTCGGTCTCCGGGGATCGTGGGGCCCCATGAAGGACCGGGTGTCCAGGTACGGTCAGTGGGAGCTGGAGCCATTCGCTCAGTGCACCAATGCCTATGCCCACAGCACCGGCTTTCCGCAGGACCAGTTGCCGCGGGGCAAGGGGGGCGACCCCACTCGGCATGGCGTGTGGCTGTGCGACTATGTGGCGGGGGAGCAGGCGGCGGTGAACATTCTGGCGGCCCTCTACTGGCGGGATCAGTTCAGCAACGAGGGCCAGTTCATCGAGATGACCAGCGCCGAGGCCATGATGGACATCCAGGATTTCGATTTCGCCTGGTACGGCTTCAACGCCAGCATCAAGTCGCGGACGGGGGGCTGGGACCCCAACCTGAACCAGTACGAGTGGAACCCGTGCCGCGACGGCTACATGATGATCGGCGGGCAGAGCGACCGGCTCTGGTACCGGATCGGCATGTGCATCGAGCGGGACTACCCCCAGTTCGGCCGGCTGATCCACGAGGATCCCTTCCTAAAGGAGGTGGGGGCGCGCAACGCCCTGCACGCCCTGATCAAGACCTATACCGTGACCACCCGGTGGCTCCGAGAGATCAACCGGGTCGAGGCGGAAGAGAAGCTCATGGACTACGAGATCGCGGCCGGGCCGATCCTGTACATCGACGAGGTCTGTGAGTTTCCCCACTTCAAGTATCGGCCCTGGATCTACACTTGTGAGACCGACTACGGGACGGTCCTCTATCCGACGACCCCAAACTGCTACCAGATGCGGACCCCGCACCGGGCCAAGTGGTTGGGGAGGCGCCTGGGGAAAGACACCTACGAGATCTACCGGAGGTGGATCGGCTTGAGCCCATCGAAGGTTGATGAGCTGAAAGGAAAGGGGGCGATCTAATGGCGGGCGAGATCAGACCCAAGAGCCAGGAAGAGCTGGAAGAGATGAAGATGCCCTACGAGGAGTACTGCCGTAAGGCCTTCGCCCCGGGTAACGAGTGGTCGAAGCCCGAGCCCTTGAAGGGCATCCGGTGGCTGAGCTGCACCATGTACATCTTCACGCCCCACTCCGCGGCCAACCTGGCGGAGCTGGGGGCCGAGGTGATCAAGATCGAGATCCCGAGGATGGGGGACGCCATGCGGCACACCTCGCCGTTCAACGAGGCGTACCTGTATCCTCTTCACGACACTCGGCCCATGACGGGGACGGGCTTCGGCTTCCTGGGGGCGAACGTCAACGAGCTGTACCTGTCCATGGACTACCACATCCCGGAGATGCGGGAAGTCTTCTACCGGCTGGTCACGATGAGCGACGGGCTCACCGAGCTCTACCGGCCCGGGACGTTCGACCGGTGGAAGATGAGTTACCGGACCCTCCAGAACATCAACCCTCGGTTCATCTACGTCTGGGGCGGCGGCTTCGGCTACGGCCCCAAGGTCTTCGGCGGCTCCTACGACATCCTGGGGCAGGCCCACGCCGGGTTTGCCTCCATCACCGGGATGCACGAGCACATGGGCGGCCATGCCACCAAGTCCACCAACTGGGTCATCGACTGGGCCTCGGGCACCCTGATCACCTACGGAGTCCTGGCGGCGATTCACTGGCGGCGGAAGACCGGGCTCGGCACCATGATCGAGTTCTCCCAGGTGCAGACCCCGACCAGGTTCTCCGGGTACTCCGTGCCGATCTACGGGCGGTTTGGCATTGTCCGCCAGCGGTGGGGGAACTGGGACACCCAGCTCTGCGTCCACGGGATCATCCTGTGCGGCAAGTCCGACTACCCCGATGCCAAGAACCCGCAGGAGCGGCTGGAGGCTCGGTACGCGATGGTCTCGGCCTTCCAGGATACGGACTTCAAGGAGCTCTGCAGCATCATCCGGCGGAAAGACCTCTACGAGAAGTATCGGACGCATAAGGACAGGGTCGAGGCCCTGGCCCAGGTCGAGATCTACACGGCCTTGGAGAAGTGGGCCGCCGATAAGACCAGGTCGGCGGTCGTCAAGCAACTGACGGACGCCGGGATCCTGGCCTCGCCCTTGATGAACCACCGGGAGTGTTACGAGGCCGGGCACTACAAGGCGCGAGGGACCCTTCGGTGGTTGGAGGACCCGCTCTTCGGCGATGTGCTGATGCAAAGTGGCCACAGTGTCGGGATGATGTCGAAGACGCCTCGGCGGACGAACTGGATCTGGCGGCCGGTGGGTGGCGACAATGTCAAGATCTACCGGGATATGCTGGGCATTCCAATTAGCAAGGTCGAGGAGTGGTACGCCAAGGCGTGGATCTAAGAGAAGCGATCAGCGCTCAGCCGTCAGCGGTCAGCCCCCACTTCCATCTCGCCTCCCCCTGCGAGGGGGAGGGGCGGGTGGGGGTTGTGGCTGACAGCTGATGGCTGGCGGCTAGATGCTTGAAAGGAGGGAACACCGTGTGCGATGTGATCTGGTGCAAGAAACAGGTGAGTGGGAAACCCTGTAACACGGTGAACTACCTGGACCCGTACTGCTTCTGGAACTGGGAAGGGAAGGTCAACTGTGCCGAATGCGGGACCGTCTACTACATCCACATGATCCAGGGCTTCATGTACAAGGGGCCGGATGAGAAGCCTGGCGAGAAGCCGGACACCAGCCCCCTGTATGCGGACAAGCCCTTGGACGGCTACCGAGCCTACTATCCGGGAGTGCAGGGCAGGACGAGGCCCTTCGAGTGCTTGCCCCGGGACATCTACCTGGGGAAGGCCGACATGGTGAAGTTCAGCATCCGGGGGAGACCGACGCGGGGGTGGAGACCTCAGCCACCGTCTGCGGGCGTCGCCGGAAGCTTCCCTTACAAGTGGGACATTGCGCAGCTATCTCCTGACCTATGGGAGGAGTACGAGGAGAAGCTGGTAAACGGCAAGGTTAAGGATTGGTAGGAGCGAGAAGCGGAGTGTAGATGCCCGAGCGGCGAGGCACCGGGGGGGGTCGGGGAAAGCGCGCTAGTCAGCGAAAGGCGGGTCCGAAAGGGTCCAGAACCAAGCCGCAAAGGGCGAAGTCGGCTGGCTCCAAGGTTCGACCCGTAGCCGCCAAGAAGGGCCCCAGGGTTCGGGCCAAGCCGGCGACCCCGAAGAAGCCTATCCGAGCCAAGGTCAAGCGGGTACCCGAGGTCGCTGTTCCGCCGGTCACCCCGGTTGTTCCAAAAGCTGTCTCCGCCGTTGAGAAGCGAAAGGAGGGCCACATGGCCGAGGCAAAACAATTGACGCCTGATCAATTCATGGCGACGGTGCTGGTCCCGCAGTTCGGTCGGGACACGGGGCATATCTGCTGGGATTGCAAGCACTTCAAGCCGGTGCTGAAGGGCTCCAAGTTCCCGCCCGCCGACACCATCGGCTGGTGTTCGCAGCTCCACTGGCCCTTCTTCTGGTGCATTACCGACTTCAATATCGTCAAGAAGTGTTATGCCTTTGAAAAGGGTGTGTATGTGCCCTATCAACCGGAGAGATTCCGATAGGGCATTGGCATGGAGGAAAACGTCCAACGCGAGGTGGAAATCCTCAAGGGGATGGTCCTCACCTGGAAGAAGGATTATCTCGGGTGGGCACCGTCCGAAGGGGGTGGCGAGTATCTGGTCCGAGACTTCCTGGAGGAGATCGAGACCCACGTCTACCCCTACGTAAAGAGGCTGTACGAGTGCCAGTACCTTAGCGGACCTGAGGCAAAAGAATTCCTTGCCTTTTGCTACCACCAGGTCGAGGAGCTGCGCAACGCAGTGGGGGAGGCGGAGGCGAAGTCGTTTCCGGCAAAAGGAGGGTAGACATGCCTGAGAAATGCCGTGTGGGTGTCTGCGGGTACGATCCCGTTCTCGTGAAGGGGTACGTGAAGACGGGGGACCGGGCCCTGTGGTGGCACATCTCGGACGAATTGTACGAGGAATACAAGGTAAAGCCCGGGGATACCGTGTCGGGAAAGATCCTGGCGATCTACGATGGCACCGGGGCGAAGACCGCATCCCCGAACGAGCACTTTGAATGGAAGGTCTCCAAGGAGTCCGGCCTGGCGGTCCTCCTGCCCCCGGAGGCTATCACGAAGTACAAGCTCACGGCCTTTCACTTCCTGGAGCTCATCGTTGAGAAGATTAGCGGGAAAGATGTGTATCCCGGGAAGGAGCAGATGAGCACCAAATGGTGGCCCGAAGAGAAGATGAAACTGGAATACAAGGTGGGATACATCGAATAAGTCACCTCGGGTTTCCTCCCCTGCGGGAACCTCGTTCCTTGCGCGGCATGGCGGAACGGGCGGGGCCTGGGGGGAGAAGACAGTCGCTGGTCCCCCTCCCTTGAGGCTGGCCCGACAGGGGAGGGGGATTTTTTCTTTGGGTATGGCTACTTAAGGAGAGTAAAATACTTGATAAAGCGCTCTTTTGAAGGTCTCGGACGAGGGTTTGGCTTGGCCGCTACAAGCACTCGGCTGCGAGAATACAGCCAGAGGGAGACTCGGCGGGAAAGGGTCCGAAATGGCGGATGTGAGTGAAGTGCCAGAGGAGCGGGAGTTTCCCCACCCGGGCTGGCAACCCATCTCCAGGGTTGTGAACCTGCCGGGTCCATTCTTTGAGAACTGCCTCTTCATGCCGAGCTATTCGGACTTCACCTCGCACATCTACATCCTCAAAGGCGAATACTTGACGGTCGTAGATCCCGGGAACGATTACACCGCCTTCATGGAGCTTTGGGGGCTCGGCTTCATGCCCGCGCAAATCAAGAAGATCATCGTGACGCACGGACACCCGGACCACTGGCTCGGGGGGGTGGACCTCCTGAGGTCTTATCCCGACATCGGCAAGGGCGGCGGCCTGGAGGTCATCCTCCATGGAGCGGGCTCCCCCCAGCTCAAGCAGACTCTCAAAGAGCTTGGTGCCCAGGTGACCGAGGTGAGCGGCGGAGAGACCCTTGACCTGAGCGGAGAGAAGTGGGAAGTGATTCACACACCGGGCCATACTCTGGACGGGATTTGCGTTTACCACGCTCCAACAAAAACGGTCTTCACAGGCGACGTAGTCCTGCCCCTGGCCATGGCCGAACCTGACGCGAAAGCGGGAGGAAGGCTGGATCACTACCTCTTTGGGGTAAACGCACTACTGAAAAAGGATATTGAAAATGTGTTCCCCGGCCACGGTCCACTCGTGGGCCCGGATGGCAAAAGGGTGATCGAGGATACGTACGAAGCCCTCTTGATGAGAGTCATCGGGGCGCAAGGCCCGGTCCGGTGGATTGAGGGGGCAAAGGCGCTGGCTCAAAAGGGACTGCTGGAGGAGGCGCTATTCTGCTGCGATAAGGAGATGGCGCGCGATGAGGAAAACCTGACGGCTCTGGAGTTGAAGGCCATCTGTTTAGGTGATCTGGGCCGAAACAGCGAGGCCCTGGAGGTTCTGGATAAGATCCTGGCCCGGAAAAACGATCACGCATTCGCCTTGACAAGCAAGGGTTGCGCCTTGATGGAGCTGGGCAGGCACGAAGAAAGCCTGAACTACTTTGAAAGCGCATTGAAGACCAATCCCAGTATGAAAGAGGTGCTCATGTACAAAGGCATGGCCCTGTATCTGTCCGGCAGATACGAAGACGCCATGAAAATCGAGACATTCCGAATGCAGTTCGCGGGAAGGTTCCGGGAGGAATTACTGAAGAAGACCAAGCCTCCAAAGCCATAGCAGACAGAAATCACGGACATCGGTCAACACAACCGAAAGCGTCGGTGGAGATATATGGCGGAATTGCGAAGAGCTGTCCAGGCGGAGGTCGTTGAACAACTGCTTCCCTTGGTCGTGGAGATCATCCCGGGACAGGCAGGAGAAGGATTGATCGACATCTATGAAGCCGGCAGCTACGAGGGGCAGTCGCTCTGGAAGCTATGCGAGAAGACACTGGCCAGGAAGAACTGGAGTATCGAGGAGCAGCAAGTATTGGAAGACATCAAGCGACAACTGGAGGGTGGGAGGCTGCTCTGCCGGGGGCAACAGATTGAGGGGGTCGCCCTGAGCTACGCGGTCCTCGAGGAGACAGAGGCCGGCGAGAAATATTTCTACGTGCCGGTTCGCGCCATCAAACCACAAGAGGGCGGCTTGCCGGGCGGCACAATGGAGAAGCCGGAAAGGAAAAAGTGGGATCCGAATTGCCCGAAATGCAGGCAGGAGCTGGAACGGGCCCTCGAGCTGGCGGCCGGGATCTACGACGAGGTGGATCACGGGGGCGGGCTGTACCGAATACGGCCCCCGGACTACTGTGACCACGGAAATCCTCCCCACCCTTCCGCCCCCCCACACCGGGTCCCCCACCCAGAGGATACCCGGTGATGTACCCGGGGGGACGGCCGCGGTGATGGCGGTTGATCTGGCATGCGCCAGCCAATAGGTTTTTGGGGCCGCGGATGATTCGGCAGCTTTTTGACTCCGATGTCGACCTGGTCATCCGATCAGGATTCATCCATGTGCCCCTCTTGTTGGATCCGTCTGTGGATCGCGAGATTCACACCCCTCCGGAAGCACATACGCTTATCCGGGTGAACGGCAGACAGTTCGTGAGAGCGGTCAGCCTGCAATCCCTGCTGGAGAACTACCCGACAATCCAGCCGGAGGCATATCAAGCATTGCGGTCCGCCTGCCTGCAGAAATTCGGCGCCACCCGCCGCCTCGAGCCAATACCCGTGGGGGCGAAGCTACGGACGATCCTGCTCCATGTCATGCCCTATTTCATCCGCCCCCACCGAGGCTTGAAGAGGGGCACACTGGGTGAAGGGGAACTCCTGGACATCATTGCAAGCAAGATCAACATCCCGGCCAGGCGTTACAGCGAGGCAACGGAGTTATTGGATACAAGCTCCTTGCGGAAAGTGCTCAAAGGGCTGGAAGAACAAGGAGGGGCAGCGGAACGTACACAGGATGCCGTGATCTCAGCCCGCGAACTGCAGGAATGGATTCGGAAGGCCGTGGCGCGGAGAATCATTGACGAGGCGAGAGCGCATCTGGCAGAGGTACTGCGTCAGCGGGAGGAGTCCCCGGAGGTCCAGAGGAGGCACCTCGCAATCTTTCTCCATCTCGCCGAGGAGGGTTCATTGGAGATTGACGGCTTCGGATTTTGCAGGATTGGGGATACGGCAGATTATCATGTGTACAAGCACACGGGAGAATATGCCCTGAGGGATTTTTACGGCCGGATCTACCTATTTCCGGACTGCCGGGTGGCCGTCCCCACCAGCGGGCCCTTCAGGCCTTTGGTCATGGAGCGCTACAAGCATCCGTTCCTTGAGGGTCACGATGCCGGGCAGGAGATTTGTCTTCGAGGATTCAGACCGCCGAGCACCTTTGCCGCGGCCGCTGTGATCCAGGCTCTGGAAGAGGGCATCAATGCCCTCCTCTACGGCTATAGCAGCCGACGGCGCAATGGGTATCACAGTCTTGAGAGATTGCCGAAGCGTGTCGGAAGTCTCGGCTTCGGCGACTCTCCAATCGTGGGGCCGACGGACTACCCCATCGTCCGCAAGGGGCAGATCCTGGATGTCGATTTCGAGGACTACCGCGTATCCAGGGATCATCCCAAGATCGCCACGGGGCAAGTCGAGGTCACCAACGATCTTACCCCATGACGCTCTGGGATGTGGGGGTATTATGGAGAACAGGAGGAGCGATCTGAAGGCCAAGGTCGAAGCCGAACGGCGCCAGAAGAAAGCTGAACCAATGTGGTTCTACGACGAGATCGATGAGCAGTGGCACAACTTCCGGAGGGATTCCCGGCAGATAGAGAAGGAGTATTCCGAGCTTCGAGTGGAGCTGCGGGATGCTGAGACAGCGCTTCGAACCAATCCCGGGGATGAATACTACCAGGGTCGGGTGAAGTACCTCCGGAAGCGGTTGGGGGACCTGGAGAGGCAGGCGCCCTGGATTTCCGCCGAGGTCCCGGTTGAGGTGCTCCTGTGGGGGGTGCCCCACGGATGAGCCTGCAGGGAGTCAAAATGAGTCTCGTGCAGCACATACGGCGTGAGCGGGCCGAAAAGAGCAAGAAGGAACCCTTCACGCCCACGCTCTTTGACCGCATCAATGGCCTCGTGAAGGCGCATGCACTGGGCGAGGCCTTCCTGCGGGACCTCGAGGCCCCTCCGCATCCGCCAGGGGAGGAGGTGGAGTTCGACCGGATAAAGCCGAAGGCGCCATACGAACCGCCTTTGTTTTCCCTGTCAACGGAAGATGAGTATCGTGTGACCATGGCCATTATCCGGCGGGTGGCAAACCCGTACCTCAATTTCGCCAGTTCCCCGGATGAGATCCTTCTCTGCGAAGCCCTGTTCAGTCGGAATCCCGCTCTTCCGCCTGAGCGACTGGCGCGTGTTCATTTCGAAGTGTTGCTGGCGGAGGCGGCCAAGGGGAATTTCCGATGACGGAAAGAATGTCGCCGGAGAGCCGGAAACAGATCGGAGAGAAGCTCGGTGAACTCCGGGAAAATCAAATCGGGGAAACCGTAAAGCAGATCATCGAATTCAACAAAACGCCTGCTGACCTCAAGGCGTACATGGATCGATTTGTGATCGGGCAGGACACCGGCAAGAAGGTAATTTCCGTGGCCATCGCGTACCATTACAGACGGTTGGCGAACGCGCTCAGGCACGCGATGGTGGAAGACGGGGAAGACCTGGATGCCGCCCTGCGGAATACGACGACTCCAAAAGCCAACATCTTGATCGTCGGGCCCACGGGATGCGGGAAGACCTATACGGGTGAGGTGGCTTCCCGATTGGTCGGGGTCCCGTTCGCTGTGGAGGACCTGACCAAATTCAGTGAGGTCGGTTACGTCGGTCAGAACGTAAGCGACATCCTGCTCGATCTCCTGATCGCGGCGGGCGGGAACGTTCATGTGGCGCAGATGGGGATCGTCTATCTGGACGAGGTGGACAAGATTGCCGCCGAGTCCGTGGTCTACAAGGATGTGTCGGGGCGCGGCGTCCAGAAGGGCCTCCTGAAACTGGTGGAGGGGGCCGAGAATACAATTGACCTAGGCAAGGAGAGGCTCTCGCTATCTACGCGGCACGTGCTCTTCATTGCGGGAGGGGTGTACGAAGCTCTGGAGGGCATCGTCAACCGGCGTCTGGCCAGAGACGGTCTGGAGGGCGATTGGAAAGCCTCCCTGCTCACCGACGACTTCGTGTCGTACGGCATGGAACGGCAGCTCATGGGGAGATTCCCCATCCGGGCGGTGTATGACCAGCTTACCGTCGAGGACCTTCGGGACATCATGCTTAAGAGCGAGGAGAGTCCATCCCGGGCCTACGTCAACGACCTCAGGGGCTGGGGGATTGATCTGATCTTTACCGACGAGGCCCTGACGGAGGTGGCGAGAAGAGCGGAGCTAGAGCGGACCGGGGCGCGAGGGTTGATCAGCATTCTGCACCAGGTGTTGCTGGAGGACATGTACCGCCTTCCTGGGGCCCACACGGGTGAGCTGGTGGTGGATGGGCAGTACGTCCGGGAGAGGTTACGGTGAGGTTTAAAGGCCTGGCAGCGCTCAAGCGCCCGGAAGGATATGAAGTCATGCTGGCGGGTTTGCCGGAACAGATCCCGATGGCCCGCTATGCCCTGAGCAAGGCATTCAAGATCAGCGAGCTGGTTCGGGCCATCCACAAGGACAGCTACGAATGGTACGGGTTCACCATTGCCAGCCGAGGAAATCCCGACCTGATCGTGGATATTGGATTGCCCAGAAACGACCAGAACCTGTCCGACTACACCAGCGTCGGCCCTGAGAAGATCGCGGCGTTCCTAGAGTCTCTGCCCCGGGATCAGGTTATCAACGGCTGGATTCACTCCCACGGGAGCCTGCCGTACGAACAGTTCTCCCTCACGGACGTGCGGAACCAGGGGACGGTGCTGGATTACGTCACGGCGCTCCTGCGGAAGCCCGTAGCCAAGAAGGAGGTCCTGATCAGGGACCTGACGATCCTGGTGAAGGACCGGTGGACGGAAAAGGAGATGGAGCGAGGCAGCGTGACACTTATCACCGACGCGCCCATCACGGAGGCCCGGGTCATCGAGACCGTCTATGGCGGCTTCTGCTATGCCGTCGTCATCGGCGATGCGGGCTGGCACCGGCAGGAGATCCATTACAAGCGGCGAGGGGTCCTGTCCGGGCAGGTGGTGGAGGAGCGGCGGGAGGCGAACCTTGTCCTGGTGGACACCGGACGGAACTTGATGGGGGCGGATATCCAGAGGCTTGAGGAGGAGGTCCGGGTAAAGATCCAGCCTGGCGTGGCCGTCTCCCGGGAGCGATTTGAAAGAGACGCGACATAGACCCGCCTCCTCCACCTCCACCCCGGCTGTTCGGGTGAACTCACAACGAAGCCCTTCCCCCGGCGTAGGGGGGGATGTTCGTAGCACGGGAAGATGTCCGACCTGAGGCTTGACCGCCAACTGCGGATCCAGGGTTGGGACCAGCGGGCGCTGGAGGAGGCACGCATCGCGGTATTCGGAGACGATGACCTCCTGGCGTCGCTCTATATCCTGTCCGCTGCAGCCCTAGGCTTGAATAGCATCGTCCTAATCGCACCGCGCTGGCACGAGGGGTTGCTGGACACGGCGCGAAGGGTCAACCCGAAGCTTCGTCTGAGCGTCCTCGAGGGGTATTACACCCACCCGGTCCTGGATGAGATCTTCTGGCCCTGCACCGCGACTGTGGATCTGACCCACTATGCCCTGGCGAACAAGCTGTTGCTGGAAAAGGGCTTTCGATCGGAAGGTCCGGTGATTCGAGGTTTTTGCCACCGGCAGGATGGCGAGGAGGGACTCAAGGTCTTCGCCTACCGGCGAGGACGGGAATGGGAGGGGCTTCGCGACCTGGTGTCGCCGTCGAACCTTCCTGGCGATCACTTCAAAGATGGAGTGCTGGCCATCATCGCTGCGGGCATCGCCCTGGAGGAAACCAAGAACGTCGCGATGGGCCGGCGGGTGTCGGAGGACTTGATCGTTTACCGGCGACCGAAACTGAAGGACGCAGCCTCCGATGCCAAGGTGTGCGTCGTTGGCTCGGGCGCGCTGGGAAACTTCGTGGGACTCGGCCTAGCATTCACGGGTGTCCGGACCATTAGCGTAATGGATCCTGACGTGGTGGACGTGACAAACCTGAACAGGCAAGTGTTCCTGGCTGATGGTGTTGGGCACAACAAGGCAGCGGTGCTCTGCGAACGCCTCCACGCCCTTTTTGGGGTTGAAGCGGATGCCCAAACCGAGTATTTCCGACGAGACACTCCCTTATCCGGATATGATGCGGTCTTCGATTGCGTGGATAATTTCGAAACACGGATCGTCCTGAGCGAGAAGTGTCGGAACGAGGGGAAGGTGCTGATCAGCGGCGGCACGGGCCCCGAATCTGGCCAGGTGGTAGTGTATGATCCCGCCGGGGGAAATGGCACGCCGGCCGAGGTGCTCGGCCTGTATGAGCGGGTGGATCGACAGAAGATCGAGGGCTACGCGCGGGAAACCGCAGCGTGCGCCTACCGTCCGGAGCCGTCGGTTATCATGGTGAATCAAATCATTGGTGGCTTGATGGTGGATTTGTGGCGAAGAATGCTGAACGGGCAGGCGGGCGAAAACGTTTTCTACGACGCCAAGAGCGACAAGAGGTTGTAGGAGAACGGAGACATTCCACGCTGCAACGAAGAGGGGAGGAGGCCATGGGGCGGATTCCAGCGGACTATCTGCCACCCAAGGAGCTGTGGCCCGACCGGATCTACACGCTGCCGGAGCACCAGACGTACCCGCAACGGCTCAACAGCACCGAGGAGCTGCTGGACAAGCCGGTGGCGGCGGGCAAGGGGGA
>Ga0073934_10001681_pt1 | contig 51276 bp, 45 predicted proteins | sample LarsenN4metaG_FD_76834 | JGI IMG/M metagenome (GOLD analysis project Ga0073934, IMG submission 76834) | Hot spring sediment bacterial and archeal communities from British Columbia, Canada, to study Microbial Dark Matter (Phase II) - Larsen... ...
GGAAGTCACAAACAGCTCCCAGATGCGGCCGTCCCTGAGCTTGCCAATGGTGATGGGCTGCTGGTCACTCGCCTGGCGGGCGGTGACGACCAGGCGCAGAGCGGTGGTCTGCCTAACCTGCCCTGCTTCTTCCTTTGGGGCGTCCGGTGCTGCGTCTGGTGTTGCGTCCGGCCAGCCGGGCAGCACCCCAACGTCGAAGACCTGCCGCTCGACACTGGTGTCCGGGTCTTGCCACTGTCCAGTGGGACCGGCCTCCAGACAGCGCTTCACCCACGGGAGCTTGAGTAGACCGTAGTCCCTGACGCGCACGACGACGCCCAGCCCGGTGGCCACCAGGGCGCTCATCGGCTTGACACTGCCGTACAGTCCGTCGAGCCGGACAATACCCTGGTGCCGAGCGAAACCTCGGGCGGCCAGATAGCCGCCGATGTCGTGACCGGCCTGAGCAATGTCGGTCAGAGTGCTGCCATTGCCTGCGGCGGCCAGTCCGCCCAACCACTCGCCCGTGTGGGCCTGCAGACAGGCGGTGCGGGTGCGGACCAGCTCCCCACGTTTGCGGCCTGTGTAGCCCGGAGCGCAAGCCGGACGGCGACGGTGGCCGCTCGGGTAGTCCTGACCGGTCGGGATGGCCCGTTGTCGGACACAGGCGCGGGTGCCATCGACATCAAAGATTAACCACCGCTGTCCCAGGCGGTCGAGGAGGCCCCCGCACTGAGCACTCGGGAAGCCGGACTGGTACAGGTCGGCCAGGAACAACGAGCGCAACTGCTCCAGACTCTGGGGTCCAATGGCAGTCAGGAAGCGACTGAGGGTCGAGCGATGGGGCAGGTGCTGCCGCTGCCAGACGGCCATCAGAATGGGAGCGACGGGCTGGAGGTGGTGGTAGAAAGTCTGCAGGCTGGGCTCGCCGCTCAGGGCGTAGGCCCAGTAAGAGCGACGCTGCAACGGCGTGCCAAACTTCACGATTCGATACGGAACTGCGAATTCATCGACGAGAAGCCAGCAGTCCAGCCATTAATATAGCTACTTTCTGAGAAATTGCCTGTCCATGAAGCCTCTCTTGCATCCGAAACAAATCCGGCTTCAGTCTTTATTGTTACGGCCAAAAGCCAGTATCCTCGTCGATTTTTCTCAGCTCTGTTACGAAGTCTAAAGTTTGGCGTGTCGTTACAGCGTCGCTCTTACTGGGCCGACCAGTGGCGTTAGGGCGCGCAGATCCTCCGGACGTAACTGGGGTTGCCATTCTGGTCCCTGCAGGACCCGTTGTATCATCAACGTATTGACGTACACAAGACAGATTTGCAGTAGGTGTAGCGACAGCACTGAGAGTTCCTGCTCCTCCCGGCGATTGGTCGCCATCTCCCCACCCTTGCCGTAGTAGATGAACCCATTCGCCGCATTCCACGACTCCACCACGTTCAGCCCTTCCTGGATCTCCCGACGTAATTCTTCCATCTGCAGATACCGGCACAGGAAGGTCGTCTTGACTGCTTTGCCTAACTCGGCAAGCGCCCGGTAGGTCGGATGCTGCACGGCGGTGCGCGAAAAGCGCTTGAGAATCGACTCGGTGTCTGCCGTCCCAAGCCGCAGGGCCGTCGCGTACTTGACCATCTGGTCGTATTGCTGACGGATCAGCTCCCAGTCAATCGGTCGGGTCAGGATCTGCTGCAGGTTCGCATAGGCGTCCGGCTGACCGGCCTGCGGACGGTAGAGCTTCTGCTCGGCGATGTTCTTCAGCCTGGGCAATAGCTGGAAGCCGAGCAGATGACAGAAGGCGAAGGCCACCTCACTCTGACCGTGGGTGTCCACATAATTCTTGCGCACACTCATCGTCGTGCAGTGGCGCAGCACCCCTTCAATCATGGCTGCCACCTCCGAAGAGGAGCAGCTCTTCAGCTGCGAGTAGATGCACATCGACTTCTTCTCCACATGCCAGTAGATCATCACCCCCCGCCCGCCGTAGCGCGTGTGCCACTCGGTGAGCAGGTTCTGGTCCCAGGCCCCGAACTTCTTGGAGTCACTGGCACAGGCCGTACTGGCTTCCCCCCAGATCTGCGGTAGCCGCACCGCGAAGATGGCGTTGGCCACCCGCACAATCGCTTCGCGCAGAGCCTCCTTGCTGAGGAAGCGTCTGTGCACATAGCGCAACTCGTCGAGACTGACGCCGTGATCGCCAGCACCGATGCGCTTCAGACCGGTGTTGGTCCCAAGTCCGAACAGACACAACAACAGCCGTTGCTGCAACTGGCGGCGCTCCAGGGTCTCCCGAGAGGCGGTGCTGTGAAAGCAGTCGGTAAACCCGATACTCAGGTCCGCTTCCTTGAGGATGTCCAGCAGACTGGTCCCAGGCCAGCGGTGCAGCAGTTCCAGCTTGATGCGCGTCAGACTGATGGGCTCCGCCTGCGCAGGGAGCGGGGAAAGGTGGATGTGCGTCTTGCCCTTGCGCTCGACGATGTGTACCCAGTTGTTGGTGGGCAGGGTACGGTTGAAGGCGTCCAGAGCCTCGCTCATCTGCTGCTGCATCGCTTCGACGAAAGTATTTGGCTGAGTCGGTTGCCCGAGGGTCTGGAAGTATTCCTCCCGGCGCTCGCTGAAGTCAGCGGGCAGGTCCCGCTCCGGGTTGCGATAGCGATCCGCCCCGACCACCCAGATCTCTCGACAGCGCAGCTTCTCGCGCAAGGCCACCAGCGTGCAAATCTCGTAGCCGATGCGGTCGATACGCGGTGTGTTTTTTTTGCCCCGGGGTGGGAGCAGCACCTGAGGTTGCCAGCTTGGGGGCACCACTCCGGCAATTGGCACGTGTGCATCGATGGGGAAGAAGCGCTTGGGACTGTCCTTGTACTGCCGGAGCAGGGTCAGAGCTTCGACCACCGGTTGGTGGGCCTGGTTGTTGGAGCAAAACTGAAGGACCTCCAGCAGTCGCGGCAGCAAGCGCCGGTAGTGATGGCCATAGCTCAGCCGTACCTGGGTGCGGACCTGCCTGCGAAAGCTGAGCGCTCCGGACTCCTGCTCGCGCACGATGTCCTGGAGGGTTTGTTCATCGACGACGGCAAAGAGCACCTCGCGCACGCTGCCCTCGGGGTTGCTCAGCGCGGCCTGGGCCAGTTTGTACAACAGGATGTGCTTGTTCTCGACGTGTTTGATGGTCCGCAGCCACTGTTTCTCGGTTCTGTTTTCTGCACGACTTTCAATCCGGTGGACGGTGGAGACCAGCAATTCCACCAGGGCGTCGGTGATCTGTTGTTGGCGCAGGTGGCAATACGCCGCCATCAGTGTGTAGCGAATCGGGCCTGGATGGGCGCGCAGTTCTCCCAGGGGTTCCGCGGCGGCCCGGGCAGAGTAACGGAGCAGAGTCTTTTGGGCCACCCCAGAAAACAACCCCTCCGGCAACTCCAGGCGGCGCAGCATCTGCAACTTCTCGATTTGGGCCAGGACGTTGTCAACACTGGCCTGAGCGGGTTCGGCGGCGAGGGTATGCCAGGGCACCTCCTGGGCGTCAGTTTCGCCACTCGCCGCGCTCACAAGCAGCGCATCGAGTCGCTCAAAACACGCGGATGGCAAGCGCAGCAGGGTAGTGGAAAAAAACTGCTGCTCGAAGCTTTTCACGGCTGAGCGGATGAGCCGCTCCAGCCGCTCGGGGGTCGGAGGTTCGAGGTGCACACGGCGCAGATGGGCTTTGACGATCCCTGGCAGATGGTCGGAGGCTGGTGCGGTTGGCAGAATCTGGGTGATGAGCCACTGCTTGACACCCTCGACGTCCGCTTGAGTGATTTCACGAAAGCCAAGCAGGGCGCGGATGCGCGTGCGGTGCACAATGGCGGTGCGCCCCTGCCAGTTGTAAGCGGGCCAGTCGTGCAGTGCCAGTCCCAACTGCTCGGCGACGAAACGCACAGCGGCAGTGGCGATCTCCCGACGTTCGGACGGAAAGCGTGCGTGGCGTTGAAAGAATTTCAACAGGACAGCGAATCCAAGTCGGTTGTGGTCGCGGACACTATCGAGCACCCAGGTGCGCTCGTGGGGCAGCAGTGTCCAGTGCTCGATGAGTTCCTCGGTGGGCAGGGATGGCTTCATGGGTGCGGGTACGGATGGTTCGCTCTCGATGGAAAGGCCATCCGCAGTCCGAAGCCAGGGGGGTTAAGGAAAACTCAATCTCCGCTGGTGCAGCTGTAGAAGGGTATGACAGCAAAGGAGGAAAAAAGCCCAGCACTCTGCAAGACTATCGCCCCACAGAAACGGAGATTGCGGACAACGGAGTGCCACCGGCAATCCCTGGAGTGTCGGGGGTCAGTGAGAGTAGTAATACCCCGCGACTTTTAAAATCAGCTTCTCTACCCTACCCCCCAGAACCAACACCACCAGCTCTAACTCCATGCTCTTTGCCGGGCAGGAGGATGACGGCGCCACTGGACTCCACTTCCATACCGCCCGCTACTACTCACCGCTACTCGGCCGCTACCTCAGCGAAGACCCGATCGGCTTCGCCAGTGGTGACCTCAATCTCTACCGCTATGTCGGCAATCGGCCCAACCTCACCTTCGACCCCTCTGGACTACAAGCAACAGAATCATTGATTTATCGATTCAATATCGGTGAATCGTTCCCTGCCATTCCAGCACTTGCTCCCGCTGCACCCCTGGCCATTGCTCCCGCTGGCGGGGGGGCAATCGCAGGTGGGATCGGTGCGACTTTAGGGACGATTGCCACCTGGATAATCATTGTGGTCGTTGTTGTAATTGTTGCAGCATTCCTATACTGCTTCATCTTCGGCTGCAGTGGAGGTCCACAACCAACAACACAAGCGCCCGGTTTCGACGAACAAAGACCACCCACGACCTATACCGGCAACCTGGGAGTACAGCGAGGTGTAGGAAACGTCAAACAAGCTCTTCCACCAAAAACTCCCACTACTGCTAACCCGCCAACAGTCAATCCAGGTAGCGGCGGAGGCTTCGGTAAAGGCTACTATGAGACAAATGCTGTTGAGGGATTGGAAAACCTAACAGGAAAAACTCGAGAAGAAGCTGAACAGGCTTTGGAAGATAGTGGTTTTGAAAAGCGAGAAAAGCAGACAGAGGGAGGATATGAAGAGTGGCGACATTCTGATGGAAGCAGAGTGTGGATTCGACCAAATGGTGAAATTGTCAGGGTTGGGCCTAAGCAGCTTCCAGAAGGAGGAGTACCAGGCAAGACAAAGTTGTTTCGTCCCAGGTATGGTCCAGATGGAAAACGTCTGGGACCGGATGACTCACATTCAACAGGTGAAATACTCTCCGGTGGAAGGTAGGATTATGGCTGAGCTAGAGTTTCTTCGAAACACGCAGCTAGTAGGTTTGCAAGTTGAGGAGGTTAGACTTAGAGTAAGGTTGACTTTTGTATCTGGAACTGGTGGCCCTGATTACATTCTTGAGATGGGGAGAGTTGCGTATTTCAAGTTTTCCAAAAGTGTTGAGGATGATTCAGAAGAATGCCTCTTGATTGGCGAAGTCAATCTAGAGATAATTGATGTTGAAAGTGCAGACAAGTTGAGAGAGCTAAATTATTTATTTCCTTTCCCTGGCTACAATCTATTTCATTTTCATATAGACGGCGGGATAAGTGTTGATGTATTTTGTGCAAACTATCAAATTTTTAAGGGGGTAGCTTGATTTGTTCCTGATCTAGTTCCGAACACTGAGCCCCTAAAAAGCCCACGGTTGGGCGCAACGCGCTTAGCCAAAAGGGGCTGAAACTTGCTCCTCAGGCAGCTTGGGCAGCTGCAAGAACTAACGGATGGCAGATGGAACCCCGTGCATCTGCACCGTCCACTGCATTGCCATATTCAGCAAGGCCGCCGCGCAGAACATCCCGAGCGGGAATTTCTGGACGTCAGCCACACGAAGCCACACCCACGTCGAGCACCTGATCACGAGGGAATGAGCCAAGGACAGACGGCGGGGGCCTGACCCCGCCCCCAAACCACGGCACTGCCTCCAGCCCAACCGTACAAGTGCGGTCCTCCACCGACTGGACAGGGGACAGTGCCGATCACACTTCCCACAGCAGCGAGAAGATCCGGAGGGCTACGACCGAAACCAAGGCACGGGCACGGGCACCAGCGGCTAACGGCATGAGGATCCGATCAAACACTGGGCGACGGCGATCAGGTCAGGGGGATTTCGAGGAGCCTGCGCGGCTGACTGCGGGGCAGATCTGACGCTTCATGGCAGCACCGCTCATTCTGGCCCTGGCTCTGCAAAGGCATCGCCGACCTCACCACCCTGCGGTAGAGCACGCAGTTGCCGGTTGATCTCGTCGCGGTCGAACTGCCCGGTTGCCAGACGTGCGCGGGCTTCGGTGCGCTCGACGGCCAGGGCCAGGGCGGCATACTCCTCACTGTCCTCGGCAAGACCGAGTGCCGGGGCATCGGGCGAACGCTTGACCACCTGCACAGCGAACTCTGTCAGCACCTCCAGGTCCTGCGACTCGGTCTCCAGAAGCAGACAGCGATACGCCCGGATGTTCTGCACACCGCCGCACTCTTCGGGCGGACAGGGGTGTTTGCCTGCGGTGCACACCGGATAAACCTGATCCGGTTGGGCAGGGAGGAGGGCTTCCAGGCGCACATCGCACTGCCAGCAGTCGCTGAAGTCGTTCTCGTCGAAGGTGTACTCATAGAGGAAGCGTTCGCCCGCTTTGAGGCGGCACTGGCTGAGCCGCACCTGCTGGGAATCGTCGCTGCAGACAACGCCGCCTGGCTGAGGGCTGCCAAAATCTTTGCCGTGAATTCGGAAGCGGTGGAGATGTCGATCCTCCCAACCCAGGGCGATCTGGAAAATGCGGTGCACAAGAGCGAGGGAGGTGTCGGCGTCCACGAGCACCCGCCGCCAGATCTGCGGGCTGTGGCCGACCAGGACCAGCTTCATTTGATAGATCTACACCGGCTATTCCATGCTCTGCTGCCGATGCATCATAGCCGCTCTCTCCACTGCAAATTTAGCCTTCACCCCGAATATTCGCGGCTTCCTCGCGAGAACAATTTCCAAACACCAGGCAGCAACCGCAACGAGCACCTCGACCAGCAAACCACCGACTGCCCGACGGTGGACGGCAGCGGTGAACACCGTGTCTGGCTTCGATCTCCTACCCTTCCCCTTGCCGAGGCTGCCCCAACGCCACCGACCGCTCATGATGCCGAATTGACACGCTCATGAACTGGTTCCACAACTGCTCGGCCGTTTCGGGGCAATCGTTCGCGGCCAGATGCAGGCACGCCAGGTCCAGGGCCTGCCGCAGCACCCCCTCCGCTTCCCGGCGACCCAACTGAGCCAGGTAGGCATTGATCTTGTCGACCGAGAGCGGCTCTGACTCCACCACCCCGCCTTTGCCCGAGGGCGCACACGACCCACCCACTCTACCGGGTCAACCGCTCATCCCTCAGCGGACACCGCAGCGGACAACGCTCGACGAACACCAAACAGCGAACAGCAGCGGGCCTACAGTAGACGGCAAAAGGGAGAATTGTCAGCAGATGTAACAGGTGTCTATTTTTTCGCCCCTCGCTCAGGTTGACCCTATTTTTCGGCACCAGCAAATAATTGCCATAATGCAATAGCGTTATAGCGCATTGACGTCATTATGTTCTAGCGTCAATTTGCCACGTCGCTTTTACGTGGTAGTATCTTCCTGTCCTTTAGTTAAACGGCAATGCCATGCCAATGCTTACCCTTACCTGCGCTTCGCTCTCGGGCGGCATGGGCAAGACCACACTGGCTCTGATTCTCGGGCGCAAGCTCTCTGAATACGGGAAGAAGGTTCTCTGGGTCGATGCTGACCCCCAGGCTTCCCTGACTTTCTATTCAGGCCACGAACAGAAGCAGAACGAGCCGACTCTACTGGAAGTGCTTACCAAAACTTGCCAGGTCGAGGATGCAATCTATCCCCTAGCCCAGGACAACCTGTATCTGATTCCCGCCGATGACGCCCTCGACAAAGTCCAGGATCGGTTGGCTGCCTCTGGTATGGGTGCAGTCATGTTGGCAAGGCGGCTCGCACCTGCGGCAGATCTGTTTGACGTCTGCATCATCGACGCACCACCCCAACGCTCGCAGATCTGCCTTGCTACTCTCGGGGCCGCCCAGCAAGTACTCATCCCGGCTGAGGCTTCGAGCAAGGGCGCTAACTCCCTGGACCGCACCCTTGCCCTGCTTAGAGAGATGGAAGAAGTCGGAGCATTCACCGGCAACATTCTTGGAATTCTTCCTTTTCGGGATCGCTGGTTTGGGCGCAGTCAGTCCGCCCGTTCCCGTGAGGCCATCGCCCTGATGCACACAATCGCCAGCAGCATTCCCGTTCTACCCAGTGTTCTGGAGTCCGAACAGTTTAAAAAAGCCCTCGATACCGGACAGACCCTCGCTCAGCTTGGTCATCAGGATCTCGAACACCCTTTTGTCACCATCTGCCAGCTTCTGGAGGAGAAATGGTCGAAGACGCCCTCGCCCGCTTGAGAAACCGCGCCAGGCCCTCTGTTCCTCCCCGCGATTCTTCTCTGCTTGGTGGACCACACATTCCATTACCCGCCGACACCGCTGAAACCCCTCCAGACGGTAGCCTGCAGCATTCCGCTGGCCAGGCGCATCCTGCAGGGTCACGGGCTTATGATGAGCGCCAAGCTGAGGAGACGAACACACTAAATGACGTCAATCACTCTTGGCGCCAAGACAGTTTCTCGTCTTTACAAACTGACGCTACTCCAGCAGTGATTCGCTCCACTGTCCGCCTCGATGCCAAATTGGATGCACAACTGGAGCGCTTCTGCCGCGAACACAAGATCACCCGTGAGCTTTTCCTAGAGGCCGCCTTCGCGCTTGCCCAGACTCAACCACAGTGGCTTGAGAACATTGCCACTGAAGCGGCACGCCGTCGAAAAGCAAGACTTCAGTCTGCTGAGCGCAAGAAACTCAATACCCTCAAGGCCAAACTCGAATCTGACTGAGCCCTACCATATCGGGTCGACCGAAACCTGCTGCTTAAAGGAGCTGTGGTTGAACGGAATTGCTCCATCACCTCAACGATATCCTGACAAAGCAGTAATCGGATTAGTGTGCTGTTACACTACCGGACGTGTCCCGTAGTCCTGAGAATTCCGGGACCATGAGGTACATGGGCAGGCGAACTTCGTTCTGCGAGCCCTGGGTTTCACCGTGATCAAAGGCGACATTTACGGGGAGTCGCAGATGGACAAGGATTGGTCTGAGAACGAAGTACGGCTCCTTGTAGCCGATTACTTCGACATGCTTGAAGCGGAATTGCTGGGCAAGCAGTACAACAAATCCGCACATCGCAGAGCGCTGGTAACGAAGCTCGCGGGACGCTCAGAAGCATCCGTCGAGTTCAAGCATGCAAATGTGAGCGCCGTGCTTCTGGAGATGGGCCTTCCATACATCGAAGGGTACAAGCCCCGCAGCAACTACCAGACACTGCTTGCCACCCAAATTGAGGCGCTTTTGGATCAACAGCCCAGCTTACTTCCTCGCCTAGCCTCAGCACCCAGGCTAAATCCAACCCAGCAACCGCCGGTGGCCACACCGAACCTCGATGAAGTACTCGTAGACCCACCTGAGAGAATGATTGCTCCCACAACGAGCACCAAACCCTGGTTGAACCGCAAGGTTCGGAAGATCGACTTCGCCGAGCGAGATGCCACAAACCGACGCCTTGGACAACTTGGCGAAGAGTTCGTCTTCAATCTGGAGAAGTACAGGCTCAATCTGGCCGGACGGGATGATCTTGCTCGCAAGGTTCTGTGGGCCTCCCGAGACGTTGGGGACGGTCTGGGCTTTGACATTCTCTCTTTTGACGAGGCCAGCGGTTCGGAACGGCTGCTGGAAGTGAAAGCCACAGGACTGGGAAAATTCTTTCCCTTCTACGTCACCTCAAAGGAGGTTCGTTGCTCCGAAGATGTTCCCCAGCAGTATCACCTGTACCGGATATTCAACTTCGGACATTCACCCCAGCTTTACATCCTCCACGGGTCTTTGCGGCAACTTTGTCAGCTTGAGCCAGTGTTGTACCGGGCAATGATTTGATACGTTCACAAGGCAGAGGTACATCTCCAAGCCAAAGTTGAACTTATTTACTGGCTCTCATCAGGCATGGGCAGTTGGGATCTCTGACCACCGGGTGGTCCAGCGATTCGACCGAAAGGCCGCCCGGGTCCGCCACCGCCGAGCGGTGCCCTCGGCTGCGAAGCGCACGCTACCCAGACCGTGCTGCCGGTTCAGGCCATCGACTGTGCGCATCAGCTGACCGGGCCGCTCGTCGAGAGGATCGAACAGGTCGAACAGGTTGAGCTGGATGCACCCCTCATCGGTGATGCCGCCGAGCATCACCCCTGCTTTGGTAAAGATCACCCCCTCCTTCCAGACCCGCCCCACCAGGGCCTGGGCGCATCTGAGCAGGGTGGGTGTGTGGTTGGTTGCCGTCGCAATCGTCGCCGTCACTGACCGCGAATAGAACTCGCCCTCCCGATGCGCACTCGACTGGGCAAACACGGTGAGGGCACCAGCTGACAGGTGCTCGCGGCGCAGCTTGACCGCCGCCTTTGCCGTGAAGCTCGCCACCGCTTCTGCAAGTTCCGCCTGCGAGGCGACCGGCCTGCCGAACGAGCGGGAGACGACCATCGACTTGCGGGCCGGGGGAGCCAGTTGCAAGGGCAGGCAACTCATCCCCCGTAGCTCCAGCACCGTGCGCAGACCCACCACCCCCATGCGCTTGCGCACCCACAGCTGGGGTAGGTCGCGCAGGTGCAGGGCCGTCTCGGCCCCCTCGGCTTCCAGCATCTGCCGCCAGCGCCTGCCAATCCCCCACACCTCCCCGACTGGCAGGAGCGAGAGCACCCGCTCCTCCGCCTGCTGGTCGGCCAAATGAAAGATGCCTTCCACCTCCGGCTGCTTCTTAGCAACCCAGGCTGCCGCCTTGGCAAGCACCTTGGTCCGGCCCGCACCGATCGAGACCGGGATGCCCGTCCATTGCTTCACCGTTCGCCGCATCAGCGCCAAACGTTCGGGTACCGGGCCGCGCAGCGGTAGAGCAAGCTCGACGAACGCCTCGTCGATCGAATACTCCTCCACCCGGCTTGAGAACTGCCGCAGACAGTCGAACATCCGGCGGCTCACATCCCCATAGAGTTCAAAGTTGCTGGAGCGCACAGCCAAACCCGCCTCGGCCACCAGATGCCGGATGCGGAAGAAGGGCTCGAACTTCTGGATGCCCAGCGCTTTTGCCGGTGCGTTGAGGGCCACCACCGTCCCGTCGTTGTTGGAGAGCACCACCAGCGGCGTCGCCCACAGGCGCGGCTCGAAGACCGATTCTGCTGAGGCGTAGAAGCTGTTGGCATCGCACAGGGCAAACAGGCGCTCCCTCGGCATGGAGCCCTCCTCTTCTACAGCAGCGGGTGGATAACGGCACTGACCACCCCCCAGATCTCGAACTGGCTGTGCGGCGCGACGCGCAGCGGCGCAAACGCCGGGTTGTCCGGTTCGAGCCAGACCCGCTCGCCATCGAGGCGCAGGCGTTTGACGGTCAGTTCGCCGTCGAGCACGGCGACCACCACATGCCCATCGCACGGCTCGATCGCCCGGTCGACCACCAGCAGATCCCCCGGATGAATCCCGGCACCGATCATCGAGGTACCCGCCACCCGCAGATAGTAGGTGGCTGCCGGGCGGCGGACCAGATGCTCGTTGAGGTCGAGATAACCCTCGATGAGGAAATCATCGGCCGGGTTGGGAAAGCCCGCCTGCACCCGCTGTAGAAAGACCGGCAGGGGGAGACATCGCCCACTGGCAGCCCCGTAGACTGCTTCCACTTCACTGTGCGTCCATGGCTCCATACACCCGCACTCCCGCGTCCGGCCTGGCATCGGCCCTGATGATCGCCAGAATACCGGAAACATGAACCTATGTTCATATTTTCTTTGCGTGCACCAGTTTCGCGGACCTGATGAGGAGGCCCCGCAGGCACTCCTGCCCTACTCTCGGGAGGGCGGGCATCAATGTTGCAGCGGTGGTCTGCGCTCGAACAGAATGCCGTGGTCTCCCGGGTAGGATTCGGTGTGCTTGTTGTGGCCGTCCCAGATCTCCAGCGGAATGCCCTCTGGAAAGGCTGCACACTTCGGATCCAGATCGGGATCCAGATGAATACAGAAGATACAGACGGGGCTGTAGGGCTGGCGCCGAGGAGGATGCAGTACGTAGGGCTGGCCTCCTGTCTTCTCGAATAGAGCCTGAACAGCTGCTTTGCGCCTTGCCTCCAAATCCAACGTCTCCTGTGCCTCATGGAGCACATGGTTTTCTTCAGGGGCCGCAGCAGACTGCTCAGGCACAGGTGATGACTCCATATACATTCCTCCCAGACGTTATGACAGCAGCCTTCCCTTCATTGCACCAGGACTCCTACCCTCCAAACCCAGGACTATCAGAATCCGCAAGAAGTACATCCATCTGCAATTCCCGAAACAACTATAAGATTAATCAGTACAAACAAAATATACTCGCAGGGGAAACTGTTATTTCATGCGTGCTAGTAGTCCCGACAGCGGGAGCATCTGTCGAGTTATTCTGGCGGTTGAGGTGAGAGAGATGCCGACTTTGGTATTCCGCAAAGACTACGAGAACCGCAAAGCTGGCCGGACCGTCCCCCCCGACTGGCTGCGCGCCCAGGTAGATGCGATGGGTATTGGCCTGCAGCCCCCAGATCTGGTGCGGGTGCGCGAAGTGGTAGCACGACACCTCCCGGCCGAGGCAAGGGTACTGCCCAAACATTTCCCCAATCCCGATGCCAGCAGCGACTGGTTGCAGCACCTGTTGGGGATCGCTGCGATTGTCCGGCTCAACGGCGAGACCCTGGCCTGGGGAGCAACCACTGACCCGGAAGAAGCACAGGTATTAGTCGAGGGTTTCGCTCAGGGGCCTTACAGCGCCATCCGCAGGGAGTTGGGCATCGACTATCAGTGGATCTGGCTATTCCACCCGGATCTTCTGGCCTCTCGCTCCGACATCGCCCAGTGCTGCATTGCTGAACAGTCCGAGCACCCGCACGACCGGCACGAATGCGTGCTCGTTCGCTGCTGAGCTTGCGTTCGTGGAACGGGACGTTGGTCAGCAGGCCGAAGACTGGGTCAGGCAGATCGCTCACCAGTACAAAATCCTGATCGACCCGCCCTGCAGTTTCGAGCGGTTGGTGCGGCTGCTCGATGAGAACCTGCAGGTGCAGCTCAACCTTGCCAGACCATTTCTGGAAAATGCGTATCCGGCCGCCGGGCCGTGGCTCGACGGCGCCATCCGGGGCAAGGTGGTAAGCAAACAGGCCGACCCCAGACTTTTGCTAGACGTGACGGCGCGGCTTCTGGATCTTGCCCTCTGCACAGATCTACTCGTTCGGGTGCGGGACAACAACGGCAGGCACTGCCTCATGGCCATCGACGTCACCTGCAACCCGGCACAGGTGCAGCCCAAGCTCAACCTCATCCAGGGCAAGCGCGAAGACGGGGACCGTACCAGATTCAACCGCATGCAGAAATTGCCCGCCGTGCGCCGCGAATTGGGCATCGACAAGCACCTGGTGCTGGCCCTTGATTTCGGGCGACTGCCGGACCCCGTGCAGCTGGTGGAGGAATTGTACGCAGCGGCCAACCGACCGGCCAGAACCCAGCTCATCGACCTCAACACACCTGTGCAGGTGGAGGAGGTCGCCCAGCAGAGTGACCAGACGCAGCCGATCCGTCCGTCCGAGGTCAAAAAACTCTCCCGCCTGGTGAGAACCTGGCTGGGGAGCGAAGGGGAGCCGACCGCCAGTGGGGGATTGCGCTACACAAGCCAGGACAGGCGTTGGGAGATCGAGGCGGAGCCGGGCCTGCTGCTCATCACCCTCGACAGGATGGCTGTTCTCGTCGACAACGGCTACCTGGCCCTTGCTGCAATCCCGGTCGAGCACGTCCCGCTCTTCGAGGCCCTGGCAAGACATGTGCAGAGCGAACGGCGCACACGCACCGAGCGCGACTGGGAAAGGTGAAAACCAGAACCAGCATCAACAAGGGCAACGCTGCTCAGGAGTTCGCCGGGGTCGTCAGTGGATAGGAAGCGATCTGCCTATCGCGCTTGAAGACTGCGCAGCCATAGACATCATCCGCTTCGATGGTGAGCAGTTCTTGCTGACAGATCGCCCTGGCCCTGCGGCGGAAGAGGCGATTGGCCTGGTGCATCCGTGCTTCGTCGATGGCATTGCGCACTGAGCGGGCATTGGCAAAGTAAGGGAGCCTGATCGCCCGCTCCAGACCGGCCTCGAACGCCACTTCCGCCTCGGCACTGAAGCGGTAATGCTGGCGGCTGAGCATCCGGTGAGCGATCCCCATCAGTTCGGGGACGGTGTAGTCCGGAAAGGCAATGTGGTGGGAGACGCGGGAGGCAAGACCTGGGTTCGCCTCGAAGAAACGGTTCATCCGGTCTTTGTAACCGGCCACGATCACCACCAGGTCGTGGCGGTGGTTCTCCATCGCCTGCAGCAGGATCTCGATGGTGCTGCTGCCCGAGAAGCGATCGGTCTCCGCCTTGTAGAGGTAGTACGCCTCGTCGATGAAGAGCACACCGCCCAGCGCCTGGCCTACCAGTTCCTTCACCCGCGGGCCATTCATGTCGTCACTATTGGCAGTGACCATCTGCCCGCTGCGCACGTAGCCCAGACGGTGCAGGATGCTCGCCATCTGCACAGCCACCGTGGTCTTGCCGGTGCCCGGCCGCCCGGTGAATGACATATGTAGACCAGGGGGATCAGCCGCAAATCCCAGCCGACTGCGAACGCGATCCACCAGCAAAAAAGCGGCGATGTCCTGGATGGCTGCCTTGACCGGGGCCATGCCGACCAGATCTCGCTCAATCTGAGCGATCACCTCGCGCACGTTGGAGGTTTCATACTCCGCTGCCAGGTCCACAGGCGGCCCCGCGGCAGGCTCTTCTGAAGGCTCAGGGTGCATGGGCGCAAACGGGATGACATTCGGGGTGAGCATCTGTGTACAGCTGTTGTGTGGTGGGGTCAGCGATTCAGCCAGGCGTCGAGCTGCATCATCAGTGGGGCGGTGAGGCACATCCCGGCTGCGACCGCGATGTACGCACTGAGGATGCCTGCCCCATACAGCCACTTCGAGCGCTCTGTCTTGAAGAACGGTTCGCCATCATTCCGTGCCTGAACCTTGTGGACATCCCAGACCACGGCCACAGCCGTGATAAGGAGCGGTACGAGATAGAATTCCACCCACTGGGGTGCAGGCTCCCCGCCTGCTGGCAGGCTGAGAATGGCGCACAGCATCAGAACGCATCCGCTGAGCCCAATCAGGTAGGGCTTTGTGCGCTTATCCGCGAGATTGATCCTCATGATTCCCTCGTAGATTGCATCGGAGTTTCTTCCTGCCCACTCTCCCCGGAGGCAGGATGACCTGTTGTGTTGGGTTTGCGCTTCGCACGGCGCACGAGAGTGAGCAGAATCTGCCCGCCATCGAAACCGGCATGGGGTAGGAGATTGAATAGCCCGTACCACCCAGATAGCCGCGCTGCTGCCCGCTCAGCCTTCGCCATTAGTGGGGAAGAGACCTCAACAGAGGCTGGTGCACCAGGCTGGCCTGGAAGTGATAGGAGGGCAGCAAGCAGCAGGTTGGCCGCAGGACCGGCCGAGAACACCGCCGCCCGCCGCAGACTGGTGGGGGCGGCGTCGAAGTCGACCTTGCCGCACAGTGGCAGGGCTCGCAACTTCCAGAGAGTGCCACCAGCGCCACCGCTCTTCCAGGTGCCAAGCACCGGGCCGACCCCCAGTTCCACCAGAGTCACCGGCAGACCAGCGGCGCGGGCGGCAAGGAAGTGCCCCAGTTCATGGACGAGGACGCACAAGGCGGTCGCCATCAGGATCAGCGCAAGTAGTAGCAGCATGGCGACTCGCAGAGTGAGGGTGGCGTGAAGACGTCCAAGACGCATCGAGGCTGGACAGTACCGAATTGCTCCACGGCAGCGGGTCGGGCCGCACATAGCGCACCCGCAGGATCTTCAGTAGCTGCCACGCCAGGAGCACCAGAGCGATGAGCAGACACAGGTGCTGGGCACGGTCCGGGGTGACAAGACCGAAGTGATGGGACGACTCCAGGCCGCAGGCAAGCAGCAGGGGCAGGAGACCGGCAGATTTGGGCAAACAAGAGTGCATCGTGGTGAACTCCGAAGATCGTGAACGTTCAGCGGCGCCGACGCGACGGGGAAGCGCCTCGCCCCGGTCGCGTCGGAACATCAATGGCCACCGGGCTCTGCTCTTTGCCCCGCCGTCTGGACACCGGCCGGGTGGAGGAGCAGGCCGCGGAGTGTGCGGACGGTTCGCCCAGGGAGGGTGACCACCAGTTGCCGCGGCTGGTCCAGAAGTACACAGCCTCCCGGTGGTCATCCTGTGTCCGCGCACTCGCATCCGAGCAGCGCAGCAGCTTCTTCGACTCACCACCTTTCTTGTAGGAGTACTCTTCCATGGGGCCACCACAGACCGGGCAGGTGTACTCCGTCAGCGTCGCGGGTGTCGGCTCACCGGTCTTCTGGGTGGTCGGCTGGGCGGGCAGGGCCAGGTGGGCTTTGCGCAGGGCGGGCTCCAGGTACTCCCGGTTCCAGGTCACCAGCCACGCCTGCCAGTCGCGCCGGGCTTCGGCGATCTCGTCGAGGGCCGTCTCCATCTCGGCGGTGAAGCGGGCATCGACCAGCTGGGGCAGGTTGCCCTCCAGGGCCTCATCGACGGCGAGGCCCAGTTCGGTGGCGGCCAGAGCTTTGCCCTTCGGTTGGACGTAGCCCCGGTTCTTGAGGGTGGCGACGGTCGAGGCGAAGGTCGAAGGGCGACCGATACCGAGCCTTTCGAGCATCTGCACCAGGCGCGCATCCGAGTAGCGGGCCGGGGGCTGGGTGCTGAGCCTGTCGTGCCCGGCCGCCGCGAGAGGGAGCGCCTGCCCTTCGGTGAGAGCAGGCAGGGAGAACCCCTCCTCCAGGTTGTTCCAGTAGGTCGCGTACCCGGCAAAGGCGACCACCATCCCCCGCGCTTCCCAGTGCACCCCGCCCGACTCGCTCACCACCAGTGTCCGGTCGAGGCGGGCAGGAGCGCACTGGCTTGCCACCGCCCGCCGCCAGATGAGGTCATAAAGCCCCCACTGCTCCCCATCCAGATACTCGCGCAGCTGCTCGGGAGTGAGTTCGACGTGAGTGGGCCGAATCGCTTCATGCGCACCCTGGGCGGTCTTGCGGCTTTTGTGTGCCCTGGCTCGCTCCGGCAGGTTCGGCGCATCGTGGGCGGCCAACCACTCCCGGGCAGCAGCAACGAACTCAGGAGCGAGGTCCACCGAGTCGGTGCGCATGTAGGTGATGAGGCCCACCGGCCCGCGTTCGCCCAAAGTGATCCCTTCGTAGAGCTTCTGAGCTACCCGCATCGTCCCCTCCGGATCCAGGCTCAGCTTCGATGCGGCTGCCTGCTGCAGGGTACTGGTGGTGAAAGGAGCGGGCGGCTGCTTGCTCACCTCGCGGGCTTCCACGCTCACCACCCGATGGGGTTCCCGGCGGGCAATCGACACGAGGTGGTCGGCCTCACGCTCGCTCATCACCCGCGTCGACTCTGCCGCCTGGGGCAACTCGGCAGTTTCGTCGATCACGGCGTCGTCGGCGTCGAGGACAGCGGCGCTCTCTCCACCCCGGTAGCAGGCCCGCATGTGCGAACCGTTCACCTGGTAGTCGCACCAGACCGACCAGTAATCGACGCTCCTGAACGCCCGGATCTCCCGCTCACGCTCGCAGACGATGTGTAGAGCGGCACTCTGCACCCGACCGGCGCTCCTCCCTCCGACTTTCCAGGCAAGGGGTGAGGCCCGGTAGCCCACAAGCTTGTCGAGCACATCCCGGCAGCGCTGCGCGCTCACCAGATCCTCGTCGAGTGGCCGCGGGGAGCGGATCGCCGCCCGCACTGCGGCCTCTGTGATCTGGGTGTAGGTGACGCGCTGAATCTGCTCGCGGCGCAGCTTCAATTCCCGGGCCAGGTGCCAGGCAATCGCCTCACCCTCCCGGTCAGGGTCGGTGGCAAGCAGCACCCGCTCCGAGCGGCTCACCGCCGCTTTGAGCTTGCGGATCACCTCCTCGCCCCGCTCCGCACGCGGCACGTAGCGGCACTCGACCGCCCCCTCCGGGGTGAAGTCGAATCCGAGTTTGTCCGGCCCATCGTGGGCCAGCTCGCAGATGTGTCCCACCGAAGCCAAGACGTCGTATCCCGGGCCAAGAATCTTGCGCAGGGTCTTGATTTTTCCTGGACTTTCGACGATGAGCAAGGTCACCATCCTCTGTTGCTCCTGCAGAATCGCTAACGGATCAATTCTTCTTCCCGCCTCACCGGCTCCTGGGTGAGACCTACCTGCAACTGCTGGAAATAGTCGTAATCGGAATCGCTGGCTGACTGCTCGATGAGCCAGCCGGTGCTGAGCTGAGCGGCAAGCACGACCCGGCCAGAGGATTGTTCACTCGGCCGCTCCAGAAGTGCAAAAGTATCCGCCTCGAAGTCGCGCACGAGGGTGTAGCGGTCATTCTCTGCCTTCAGCGCAGCCGGGTTGCTCGGATCCTGACCGCCATAGACCTCCAGCAACTTCAAGCCCGTCTGATACAGCTGCTGCAGACGAGGGAGATCCACACCAGTGCGACCACTGTTCGCCTGCGAAGCTGCCTCGGCAGTGAACCCTTCCATGGCGGCATAGCCATTCGCCTGGGATTCTCTTGTGGTCGAGCCAGCCTGGGTACGCGACCGCTCTTCCCTTACCAGGTTCGAATAGCGCTGAAACGCCTCGACATCCTCCGGTCGGACTTCCTCGACCAACCGCCCCTCATCGACGAAGTAATAGAGAACATTGCGATTGGATTGAGGACCAGCACTGCCCAACTCAGTGACATCCAGAGCGCGAGAATCCTCGTAGAACCTGACTGCATATCTGGAGTCTTCAGAGATGAAGCTCCAAATCGTTTCCCCTTGAAAAACGTCCCGGCTTCCGCGCTCAGAAAGGAGGAATCTGGCCGCATCGTAGATGGCTCTGGCCGCCTCAGAAAGTCCCTGAGCAGACTGCACTGGCTCAGAACCTGACATATCTGTTCCAGGTGCAGGAGAAAGATCCGAGTTCTCCTGCCTGGCTACGGCAGGCTCGGGTTCCTGCGTCGGCTCTTCACCGCTCTGCAGGGCCGGGCCTGCCTCCTGGGCAGGCAGGTTCGCCCGGGGACTTTCTGCCGAGAGCGCTTGGGGGCTCTCCCCGCCCACGGCGACGAGCGGTGTCTCCGGCGGTGGCACCTCGAAGCTCTGCAGTGGAGGGGTACGCTCAAGGAAGTCCCTGAGCGCGGCCCAGTTGCGCAGGTCCAGATCCGTGAGGTCGACGGCTTCCAGCCCCTCCTCGCGCAGGTCGATCACCAGGCGGCTCTCGCGCTTGTCCCAGATCTTGAGATTGAGCCCGTCCTGCTCGACCAGATAGAAACCGTTGTCACTGACGCGCCTGCCGTCGTAGCGCTCGGGCACCTCCTGCAACAGGCGCCGGGCAGTGGAGACCACCCAGGGCACGTTTACGAGCGACTGGCGTTGCTGCTTGATGAGCGCAATCTGCTCGGCCATCCCCTTCTGGTCGCGTGCTGCAAGGGCGCCGAGCTGGTCGAGACGCTCCGCGGCATCAGCCGTCAGATAATCGCGGTAGCCCCGGCTGAAGCGATTGCGCAGGAAGCTCTCCGCCTGCAGGAAGTCACCGCGCACCGTGTCGGTGAGGCGATTTTCCAGGATCTGCGGGCCAAGCAACTGCTGCCTGAAGCGCAGAAGAGTCCTGCCCTCCCTGTCGTTCACGCTGTAGCGGTTGCCCTGCCGCTCCACCGTGTACCCGGCGGCCTCGTAGATCCAGCGGCCGTTCCTGAGGGTGCCCTCCCGATTGATCAGGGCCACGGCCGTGCGGGCCACCCGGGTGTCCTCGGCCCGCTGGGCACCTCTGGTCTGGGCATCGCCCATCTCGCGCAGGAGTGTGCCCATAAAGGAAGTCACCGGGTTCTTCCTGCGGTCCTGCTCGTAGGCATCGGCGATGAGCTGCGCCACGTTGCGCCGGGGAGTGCTCGGCTCGCCTCCAGAGCGTTCAGCAGAGCGTGGTAGCTGCGGCTGCTCGCGCAGCTGGCTGGGGGTGCGGTAAATCCTGCCGTCGGCAGTGACGCTCGCCACCTGCTGCCCGTTGGCAAAGATGTTCAGGTAGCCCCGCTGGCCAGGGGCTCCCGTCTCTACCGAGCCGAAGTCCTTGACCAGCCGCGTGAGGGCATCGCGCACCAGGCCCGTCACCGTATCGGGGTTGCTTGCGAGCTGGTTGCTTACCAGCCCATTCGGTCGACCCCGGTAGAGCGGCACGTTCATCCCCTTCTGTTCGAGCTGCAGGGAGATCTCCGCGTTGTCGTCGTCAACCAGCTTCTCGCGGTTGAGTCTATCCACCAGCGCCCGGATCAGGGTGGGAAGCTCTTTGCGAATGAATTGCCTGTCGGCCATGATCTGCTCCTATTGCCCGACGGGGGGGCGGTGCGCCGCAAAGAGCCCCGCGAGCTGCTGCACGATGGCGATGTCGTGCACCAGCTGGAAGACGACTTCCCGGGTTGGAAAAATCTGCATGTAGATCTCGACCCCATCCATGCAGACCTGCACCAGCTCGATGGGGCGGGGCAGGTTCTCGTCGTCGAGGACCAGTTCGGGCTCGCCCTCCAGCCGCACGGCGATGGGAAAGGCGTTCACGGCAACGACGATATTCCTGGGCAGGTAGCCCTGGGGCCAGGGCCTGCCCCGGCGCTGGGCGAGCACGCCCCTTTCTGCCGATTCCAGGCCCTCGGAGTATTTGGAGAGAATTTCGATGGCCTGGTCGGAAAGAAATGAGAGGACAGGCGAGACAGTACGGCGCATCGGTGGCTCCTTTTGGATGGTTTTGTTCGTACTTTTAGCACTCCTCGCTAGCGTTCGAGGTCGGCAGCACTGACGGGCTGCTGAGCGGGGGAGCGGCCATCGAGGTCTTCGCGGGCCTGAGCGAACGCTTCGTAGTCCTCCGGCCGGGCATCGAAAAGACCCGAGGCCGTATCGACCACCGGGCGGCCGTCCTTTGCTGCGATGCGCAGATTGTCTTCGGTGCGCTCGATGGTGTACCGGCCACTGAAGCGCAGATCTCCGTTCTCGGAGCGCTCGCCCCGGCGGTCGAGCCACACCTCGGCCGTGTCGAGCACCCGGGTCTGCTCAGGCGTGAGGAGCTTGTTCACCTTGAGCTGTTGGTCGACGACGGCAAACACTGTCTTGCCACCCACAGTGATCGCCGTATCCTCGAAGCCCTCCAGTTCCGACTCGGCGGGCAGGGTGAGGGTCTGTTTCAGCAAATCGAAATCGCCGGCGGAGAGCTTGTCGATCTCCGGTTCCTGGCCGGTGCGCCCCCGGAAGATCACCTCGTTGGAGCGGGTGATCTCGACCATCTTGCTCGTGTCCTTCTGGAAGCGCAGGTCGAGCACGGCGTTGGCAAGGCGCACCGCAAGCAACATCGATTCGATCACCGCCTGCTCCCGGAGCCGGTTGATGTCGTCGATGCTGCGCTGGACCTGCTGGGCGCCGATGTTGTTGGCCTTATCGAAAAGCATTGCTGTTTCCTCGTTGGTGATGGTCAATCCCCCAGGGCCTGGCCGGATGCCTGTTCCCGGGACTGGCGGGAGTCGAGCCAGCGCTGGCCCTCCTCGAAAAACTGCACATCCTCGGCGGTGAGCGGCCCGATGCGCAGCTCACCCGGGTCGTCTCTGGTGCCTTCGAGGATCACGCCCCGGCCATCGTTGGCACTGATCCGGGTGAGGATGTCGTCCCCCTCGGCCTGGGTGCTGTCCAGGCGCTCGATGGAGTACCGGCCATCTTTGCTCGTGTAGGTTGCGCTCCGGGCGTAGTCGAGGACGGCGTTGGCGGTGCGCCAGACGGCTGCGGCGGCCGCATACGGTCGGCCCTCCGGTGAAGAAGAAGCGACGGCATCGGACTCACGGTTCTTCTTGCCGGTGGCTGCAGTCCTGGTGCCGGTGTGCTCGGGGCTCGCCAGTTCGCTTGCCTGGGAGAGGAACTCCTTCCATTCGGCGGGGCTGCCGACCCTCGCCATCCTGGAGCGCAGACCCTCCTCGGCCTCCCCCTGCAGATAGGCAAAGGCCCGCTCCGCCCGCTCGGGAGAATCGAGCTGAGAGAACACCCGGTAGGCGACTTCTGCCGCCCCGGGCCGGGCGATGAGGTTGTCGATCGCGTAGTCGATCTGCCGCTCGGTGAGGGGGGCGACGAGGGCCTTGGCCTCCGAGATGAACGCCTGCCATTCGGCGACCGAGCCCATCGCATTCAGGCGGTCGCGGCGCTCCTGCGGGTCGGCCGCCGCGCGCAGAGCAGCGATGGCCCGGGCAGCGTCCTCGGAAGAAACTTGCGGGGCAGAGTAGGCGGCCAGGTTGCGCTGGAAGACTTCCGGGGCACCGGGGCGGGCGAGCAGGTCGTCGATGGTCCAGGCGATCTGCCGGTCACTCAGGGTCTGCGCACTCCCGACGCGGTTGCGGTTGGGCAGGACGAATGGACGCTTCAGCAGAACGGTGCTCTCGTTCAGCTCGCCCCGCCAGTCCGAGCGCACCTCGAAGGCGCCGCCATTTGCCGTTGGCACCAGGGCGACCGGCTGGCCGACGAGCAAGTCGAAGGGGCGGTCGGGTTCTCGGTACTCCCGGTAGAGCACACCACCGGGCAGCTCGAAATCGGCGTAGATTGCGGGCGGATACTGCACACCACCCTTCAGCGCTGGCTGGAAGGGCTCGTTGCGCACCGCCCGGACGGTGGCGGGGACGGGCAGGATCTCTGCTCTTACGACCTGCCAGTTCTCCGGATTGGCATCCGGTCCCAGTTTGCTCATCAGCTCGACCCGGTCCCCCTTCTGCAGGGTCTGCAGCAGCAGGTCGGTGTTGCGGCCGTAGACGGGGACGCTCTCCCCCCGCTCAGTGCGCACCATCAGGTCGATCACCGGGCCAAGTTCGCCAGTGCGGGCGCGGCCGGTCGCAAACATCACCTCGCCACGGACACGCTCGGGCAGCTCTTCGAGGAGGGCATACCCCCGCCCCTTCGACAACCGGAGCACCCGCACCGGATCGCCTGGACTCAGGCTCTTCAGGTAGGGATCGTTGGCCCGCTCTGTGATCTCGACTGTCTGGCCGTCCACCAGACGCACGGGTAGCTTCACCGAGATCTTGTTGTTGTCCTGGGGGTTGCGGAATGGCGGAGACGAAGGGCCTGCTACTTCCCCTTCGAGGAACACCTGCTTTTCGACGACGTAGCGTTCAGGCTGCCCGGGAGATCCCACTGCGACCGGCAGCGCCTGGCTGGCCGGGGGAATCGTTCCGACTGACACTTCGGGGGCCTGCGGCAGCTCCACTGCTACAGGTTCGGCGGGCCTCTGCTGGGTTCGCTTCGGCTCGGCTGCAGGCGATGCTGCTGTGGGCTGCTCTCCAGGCTCGGGAGTCTTCTTCTTTCTGCTCGCCACCACGGTCTTGCTCCTTCAGAGATCTCTTGCACGCCCCGGGCTAACCGAGGCCGAACCGGTCTTTGGGGCTCGCCTCGGTCCTCGCCTGCTGCAGTGGCTCAGGGAACAGAGCCCCGACCACCCAGTCGCGCACGGCGAACTCCCAGGCCATCGGCGTGCGCTGGGGGCTCTCTGCGATGAGCGTCCCCAGGACGTGCTCCCACTGCCCCTGGGCGGCTTCGACCGCAAGACAGTCCGCTTTGGGGATACGGATGGCCTTTGCCACCGGCAGGGACGCCTCCGCCGAGTTCTTGAAACCCGGAGAGACGAGCACGCATTTCCCGGAGGGCAACTTCAGAAACTGGCTGGGCTCGAACAGCTTCCTGGTGCGGTCCTGGTCGGAGAGACTGCTGCTACCGCCGCCTTTGCCAGTACTGCGCGACTTCGATTTATATCTCACTTCCTCATCCCCCAGGTAGTCGCTGAACACCCGGGCCGATTCGTAGTCCTGGGGGTTGAAGATGGCCTTGGTCGCACAGCCGCCCAGAATCGAGCGGGACAGTTCCTTTCCGTAGGCTTTCTCCAGCTGGGCCATGTTCTGGAAGCCAAGAATGCAGGCAAGCCCGTCTTCGCGGTTCTCGTTGAGCCACTGTACGAGCGCGGGAAGATAGAGGGTGGGCAACTCGTCGAGGGCGACCACCAGGGGGTCGGTACGCCTGTAGACGACGTTGCGGCCCACGATCATGTGCAGGATCGCAGCGACCAGAGGGCCGACCACATCCCGACGCTCCCGGTCGAGGCCCATCACCAGCAACTGCCTGCCCTGCAAAGAAAGGGGCAGGGAACTCGCGCCGCAAAAGGCCCCCAGGGTGCGCTGGCGCACGAAGTTGTTGAACATGATGCTCGCAGTGGTGACGATCGAGGCGACCGTCTTTTCGGAGTCGCGGGTGCTGATGAGCTGCGACCAGGCTTTCTCCACCCACTTCGAGAGGGGAGCCACCTGCATCCGAAAGGGGAGCTTCGAGAGCGAGAGGATCGACTGGCAGGTCATGATGTCCGCGAGCGTCTCGATATAGCGGCTCAGATAGGCGTCTTTCTGGGAGGCGAGTTTCTTGAGAAACTTCACCTCCTCCGCCGGGAGCATCGCCGCCTGACCGGTCTGCAGGCGCTCCTCCAGCAAAGAGATGTTCATCTGCAGGATCTGGCGGAGCCTGCCGGGGGTGAGCAGCTCAGGCACCAGTTTGGCCGTGAGGAAGACAGCGACGACCAGCTGATTGCCGGATTTCTCGAAGAACGCATCGCCTTTTTCTCCGGAGGCGAGGGCGAAGTTCTTGTTGAGCACCGCGGCCAGTTGGGCGGCGTTCTCGGCATCGCAGGAATTGGCGACGAAATCGAGCGGATTGCAGACCTGGGACTCGGGAAAACCGGGAGCAAAGATGCTCACCTGGTAGCCCGCCTGCCGGGCGTAATGCACAACCCGGCTGGTCTGGGTCGGGTACTTGAAGTCATAGAGGATCATCGGAAAACCCTGGTCGATCACCGAGCGGATGGCCGGGTCGATGATCGAGAAGGTCTTGCCGCTACCGGGGCCACCCATCACCGCGATCCCCCGCTGGGCATCCGGCAGGTAGAGAGTCGAGGGATCCCCGCGCTTCTTCGGCCTGCCGAGGTAGATAGACACGGCATTGCGCTTGCGGGCGGCCATCTGTCCGAGGGCGGTCGTGCGCGCCGCCCCCAGTTCCCTGGCCCCGCCGAAGCGCGAGGTGGCAAGGCGGCCGCGGCTGGTCGAACCCGAGCGCAGGCTGAGCCAGGCGAAGCCGAGACCCGCCCCGCCGATCATCAGAGACTGGGCGGGGTCGGCTGCAACCGCCTGCATAAGATCGCTCATGACGTTACTCATTATCGAAAGTCCCTCACGGTGCGGGGATCCACTGCTTGACCCGGGCGGTGTAGAAGGGGATGCCGATGAATTTTGGGCTGCGGCCGATGTGCGTGCCGAACACCCAGGCATCCAGATAGAAGTACATGCCGAACTGAACGGAATCGGTGCGCTCGTCGAGGCGGATCACCCCGACTTTGGGTCCATCGGGGCCGAACGGTTCCCAGCCGCTGCCCTCTTTGCCCCCGTTGATCCAGCGGAGGATGCCGAAGCCACCCTGCAGCGCCTGGGCAGGATTGATGATGTGCCTTTTGCCCTTGAAACCCGGGCCGGTAAATTCGATGTGGGAGCAACTCTGGTTGCCACAGGCAACGTTGAAGCCCTCCAGAGAGGAGCCGGTGACCGTGTTGGTGAACACGTTCCTGAGCCCTTCTTTGGCACCGAGTACCAGGTCGATTTTTGCGAAGCGCCCAGACAGCAACGTCGAGATGGCAAACTGCGCCCAGGGCACATCGCCGAGGCCGGGGATTTCTGCAATCCTGCCCTGCGCCCATTTGGCAAAGGCCGCGAGGGGACTTCTCGCGATGTCCGGAATCGAGGGCAGACCGTACTTGCTGAGGTCCAGCGCACCCATCACCTGGGACTGGAAGGCAGGAAACTGGGCGAGAATCTGCCGGATGGTCTGGCCGTAGTTGCCGACTCGTATGCCCTGCCAGAGGTTGAATAGATCCCGGACCGGGGGTACCTGGTCGATGAACCGGTTCGCCAGAGTCGGGATTGCCCGCACCAGATCCCCTACCGACTGCAGGCCCGCAAGACCAAAGTCGGAGAGCCTGAGCCCGGCAAGCCACTGCTGGATCTGCTGCTGGGTCCAGCCGCGGGCCTGGCTGTAGGCCATCTGGCCGAGTTGTTCGAGGGAGAAGCGCTGCGGCCCGAAGACATTCGGTAGCTGAATGTCCCCGAGCATGAGTACCCGTGAAACCGGGGTACCTGCCGCCCAGGTGCGGTTGGGGTTGTAGCCGAGGGCGGACTGGCTTGCCGGGTCGACCGTCACCTCGCCGCCTTCGAGGGTCGGTGGCAGGGTGTCGAAAGTAAGGCGGCCGAGGGCGGCCGCCCAGTCGGTGATCTCGGTGCCATCGAACAGCAGCGGGTTCTGAGGAGCAGCAGCGAACACGCTCGGGGCAGCCAGAGCGCCCAGACCGGTGCTGAGGGCAAACAAAAACGTGCGGCGGGTGGTCGGCATCGGTGTTTCCTCAAGACGGGAAATCAGGGGGCACTCGTAGGGGCGACGGGCGAGCCTGCAGTGCCCTGGGGCTCCGGGGAGAGGCTGAGCGGTGCAGCGCCCGGGCGCATCGAAGCGGAAGCACTCCCGAGGCCCAGTTCACCGAGCCTGTTCACCAGGGCCATCGAGATACCCGAGCGCTGGGCAGCAGCCATCACCTGCTCGCCGTTGCGCACAAGAGCAAGAAAATTGGCGACCCGCACAGCGAGCGCTGAGCGCACGATCCCCTGGGCGCGGGCCTCGGCGAAGCCGCGCTCCAGATCCAGGAGCGTGGCGCGCCGGTTGCCGCCCACCTCGACGGTGGCGGGAGGCTGGGAGTCGGCGAGCACCTGCAGGGTGTGGTACTCGGGCGGCTGGGTATCTCTGCCGAGATTCACCCGGAGCGTGTAGAGCTTCTTCTTTCCCCCGGCGGCCGGTTGGGTGACGATGTGCATGTAGGTGGAGCGATCCTTTGCCCGTGTGAGGCCAGGAAAGCTGAGGGGCTGGATGCGGCGCAGGTGCAACAGTTGCGCCTGGCACTGGCCACCCCCCTGCGGGCAGTCGACCAGCGAGTAGGCAAGCTCCGTGGGGTCGTCGAGGGAGATCGTTCGGATGACCTCCTCCGCTTCGACGAAGCTGATGGTGAGCCCCGGTCCCTTCCAGAGGGTGATCGAGGGCAGGTTGCCAGCGGTGCCGGTGAAGTTGCGAGAGAACACCTGGCGGACCATGGACGCCTCGCCGGGGGATGAGACCAGCAGAAGACCCGCGAGGGCGAGGACAGAAAGCGGCAGGGCTGGCCCCGAGTGAAGACTGCTCATCGGTGCTTCTCCTACAGTTCGGTGGCCTGGTTCACGAAGATCTGCACCGGGGTGTCCTCGGCCACCATCCAGACGTTCGGGCGGCGGAGTACTTCGCGGATCGACTGCTGGTTGCGGGCGGCGAGCGGTCCCAACAGCACTTCGGAGCCACCCTGCAAGAACCCGGCCACCGGGTTGGGTGCTCCAAACGAGGTACTGGCGGTGTAGCCGCCGACGCCCGCGGAGACCACCGACTGCTGGGGTCTGGTGAACTGCTCGGCCGCCCGGCCGATACCGCCCAAGACGAACTGCCCGAGGTCGAACCCGCCAATCTCGTCCCCTCGGTCGAAGATGTTGCTCGCGATGAGGGGCTTCCCGTCGTTGCCGCGCACGGAGATAGCCCCGGGCCGCACAGGGATCTCCTCGCCGTCCGGGCGCAGGATCGACACCACGGTGAGGCGCACGAGGCCGTTGCCAGGCGAGACACCCTCCAGGCCGCACAGCAGCGTGGTGCCTGCGTTCAGCACGACCTTGCCGCCCCGGCCAGTGAGCGGCTCCTCCAGCACGACCGTGTAGCGCTCAGTCTGGGAAATCGACGAGGTGGCTTCGTAGACAACCGGACTGGTGAGCCGCCCCCGGGCGGAACTGCCGCTCACGAGCCCGCCGGTGCTCACCCGCTCCTCGAAGACGTCGCGCTCGGCGCGCAGATCGACACTCTGACTCTGCGCGACAGGCGTAGAAGTGGCCTGGGGCGCGGTGGCCGGGCGGTCTGCTGCCTCGCTCATCTGGACGAAGGTGTTCCCGGCCGCCGCGAGCGCTGTCCAGGTGCTCGCCGACTGGACGGGAGACCGGCTGGTGGAGGAAGAGACCCCGGCACTCAGGCGGCGGGGAAGCTGGGGGGGCTGGGTCGGCCGAGGAAGATTCCTCAGAGCACGCCGGGGGACGGGTTGGTTTCTTGCTGTGCGGATGGGAGGGAGTTTGTCCGGTGGCGGCAGGGCAGGCCCCACCGGTACCTGGGCAGCCTGCGGCACGGTCTGGGGCTGCTGCAGGGCAGCCAGTTCTGCTGACTGGCGGGCCATCGCCGCATCGGCAAGCAGTTCGCCTTTTTCAGCGAGCGATTGGGTAAGCGGATCGTCGGGGAGAGCGCCCTCTGCTCCCTCGCCCTTCGCCTGCGGGCGCGGCTGCTTCTGGGCGAAATTGATCGACCCGACCAGGAAGGAAAAGGCCAGCAGCACAGACCCGATCGCCGTCATGTTGAGGGCCGCTTTCCAGGCGGGCGATTTGGCGATGGGGCGCGGGGTCTCTTCTGCTTCCGGTTCGGGGAGTTTGGGAGTCTCCGCCGGGGCGGGCTCCTGCTCCCCCTCGCTGCGTCTTGCCGGGGGAGGGGCGCCGACGAGCTTCGCCATGAACTCGTCGTCGGGAACAGCTGTCGGTTTGCCGTTCTGGGTGCTCATCGCGGTGGCTCCTGCAGGTTTAGTTGGGTTCTTCCGCTTTCAGGTCGTCGCGGTCGAAGTCTCGAATCGCGTAGATCTCAAGCCCGGCCTCTCTGGCGCGCAGGAGAATGGCCTCGGTATCGGTGGGTCGGGCCTTTGGGGCAGGAAACTCGACTGCGCGCACGAAGACTTCCTTGTTGAAGGCGATGGCCCTGCCCAGGCGATCCGACGCCCGGACATAGAGCAACTTCGCAACCATCCGCACCTTCCACTGACCGGGGGCAACCGGCCGGGGCGGTGCGAGGAAGCGAATATCGAGCAGCACCTGGGTACTGGAGAAGGCCGGTCGACCGGACGCCTGGGCGGTGGCGAAGATCTCCTGGGGGGTGAGTGCGGCCAGTTTGCTCAGGAACTCCCGGCGGAAGACTTCGTCGAGGGCGAAGCCCGCTTCGTAGGCACCGGTGGCGATCTTGCGGCCCCCCTCGACCGGCACCCCCGGGTCCGGTCTGGGGGATCTGGCCTCCTCCGGGGTGCGCGGCTCCAGATAACCCCGCCAGTTCATCAGCCCTTCCATGCGCTCGCGCACGAAGCGCAGGATGCTCTGTTCGGTGCGCTCGTAGTGCCCGATGGCGTTGGTGCCGATGGTCCTGCCGTCCTGCAGTTCCACGTACACCGGGGGCTCACGGGAAGCAAGCGACACCAGGGCGAGCAGATTGACCAGCGCCATCCCCAGCAGAACCGCCAGCAGGGCCATCACCAGGGTCAAAGAGAGCGGCCGGGCAATCTCGTCTTTGCTGAGGGTCTGCCCGAGGGTGTCCCGGCCCCGGGCAAGAAAACTCTCCTCCCCTTCTTCTGGCCGACTGCGCTTGCGGGATAAAGAACGCAGAAATGTCATAGCAATCCCCCAAGAATTGTTAGAGTAAGGCGGCGATGACACGCACGGTATTGACGGCTGCGTCACGGGCTTCTTCGACCTTGCGTGCGCCCCAGGTCATGCCGACGCCGAAGACGGTGATGCCTCCGCCAGCGGCGAGGGCCTGGGCAATCTTGGGGGCCTCTTCGCTGATGAAGCTCGCGAACCAGGTCGAATCGGCGCCACCGGCAAAAGTGATCACCGCGGCGGTGAGCCCGATGGTCATCAGGTAGCAGATCTTCAGCAGGGCAATGGAGAACAGGGCCGAGAGCCAGCTGAAGAACACCCGGAAGCCTTCCGGCCCCATCGAGCCCCCGAGGGCGAGCGGCCCGAGCAGGGCAGTGAGCAGCATGGCGATCTCCAGGCCGTTGGTGTAGGCGGCCAGATCCATCTGGGATTTGATGAAGGCGGAGATCGTATCGGGACCGCGCAGCATGGCGTTGAAGCCGCCCAGCGGTCCGCCTTCGGAGAGGCCCTGGGCGATGCTCGTGGCGTAGTTGAGCAGTTCGGTGCCGAAGTTGGAATTTTGATTGTTGGCGACCAGGGCCTGCACCTTCGCGTAGGGGCTGTTGGGAGCGGCGGTCTGGGCGGTGAGGGGAACCGGGGCGGGCGGGGGCTGATTGGGGACCGGCTGTTGTGTGGCAGCGCCGTAGAGGCAGATGTCGCGCTCGGTGCGGCTGGGCCGGTTGGCGCAGGGCATGAGCAGTTGCTGGACGGTGGTGAAGCTTGCCTGCCGGTTGGTTAGCTGCATGAACGCCTGCTGGATGACCAGCTGGTTGGCCGTCTGTTGCAAAAGTTGTGCGCTGTAGCCGCCCACGATCTCGTGGTAGGGCCGGGTGAGCATGGCGAGGCCCGCGGCGTTGTCCTTGAGCAGCACGGCACAGACCAGGGCGTAGAAGAGGTTGACGATGCCCCGGGCGCCATCGCTGGAGTTGAGGTCGCGGTAGATGGCGAGCACGTTCCAGGCGACGGTCGCCACGCCGAACAGCAGGCCGATGCTGGCGAAGACCGACCAGATCGCCCCGACGAAATCGCCGCTGGCGTTGTAGACGAGGTTGTCCCACTGGCAGGACCAGCCCCTGGAGACGTTCTGGGCGATGATCGCGTTGTTGTTGAGCAGGGTGATCGGGTCGACCGAACCGAGGTTGGTGCCCTGAATCGGAATGATGTTGCAGGAGGCGTTCGGCGATGCGTTGAGCACCGGTCCCAGGGCATCGAGCGTGGTGTAGGCCATCGGTTTTCCTACGGTGAAAGGAGTGTCTGGGACTGCACGTACACCGCGTCGGCGGCGTAGCTGTAGCGGCCCATGTCCCAGGAGATGTTGGCCCGGTCAGCGGCCCTTGCCGTGTTCGCCGAGGTGACAGCCAGGGCACCCATGCTCGACTGGGAGACGATGTTGTGGATGTGGGCCTGGGCGGTGATCTCCAGCACCTGCTGCTGCTGGCTCGCCAGTTCCGCGTTCTGCTGCACCAGCAGGCGCACCAGATCCTGGGTGTCGGTGATGGTGCTCGCCTGGGCCGCAAGACTCTGCACTGTCGATGCCGCAGCGGCACCGGTATCGACGTTGGTGTCGGTGATCTGGATATTCTGCTGGGCGGTGGACTGGGCGACGTCCGAGAGGGTGCCTTCGGCGAGAGCACGAGCGAGGGTGTTCTCCACATCGTTCTGCTCGTACTCGTTGGTGGCCTGGCCGCTGGCGTAGACCTGCTGGCGGGCCAGGTTGGGGTCGAAGATGCCGAGAGCACCGCTGGTGAGACCCGGGATCACCTGGTTCACCCACTGCTGGATGGGGGCGAAGAAGCTCTGGGTGAGGGTGCCAAAGAACTGGTCCCAGATGTCTGCTCTGGCTGGAGCGCTTGAACTAGCAAAAATGGACACCCCGGCGACGGTGGCAAGCACCAGAGCAACCCGGGGCTTTGGGAGCGTCCGGCAAGCCGCTCAGGGGACGGCTGTCCGGGGAAGAGCGTTCGGGAGTTCGTCATCGCATTTCTCCTTCATGTCGTCCTTCATGTCGTCCTTCAGGTCGTAGTCGAGGGGGAGTCCATTGCGGATGCAGTAGGCGTAGTGCCGGGCAAAGGCAGCCATCGCCTCGAAGCGGCGCTCGCTCGGGTAGGAGCCACAGATGCGCTCGCGGGCGGCCTGCTCGTCCGGGTTGTTGGCGACGGCGGCCAGTTGCACCTCCGATGGGTAGTAGCGGCAGGTGGTGAATCTGCCGCAGTCATCGAGGAGCCACTGGGAATAGAGCCCCTCGCGCCTGGGGAAGAAGCTCTCGGTGGCGTTGCGGCTGATGATCCGGCGGGGGTACTTGAGGATGCGCTCGAAACTGTCGATGGCCGTGGGCTGGATGCGGCCCACCAGTCGGGTGGTCAGGTTCTGGAAGATCTTCGAGGCAGCCTGCGAGCGGGCGATCGTGTCGGGATCCTGGCCACTCAAGATCACCCGCACACCGGCCTTGGCACCGTTGGCGCACAGGCGGCCGACCAGGTTGGCGATGGTCTCGAACTCGAAGAGGATCGGCGCTTCGTCGATGAAGAAGATGCTCGCGGGGCTGCTGAGAGCGCGGCGCAGGGCGGCCGAGTAGGCGGAGAGGGCGAGCACCGCGGCATCTTCCTCGCTGGAGAGGTTCCTGAGAGCGAAGATGAGCAGCTGGGCATCGGAGGGAAAGCTCGACGGCATCGAGATCGCCCGGCCCACCCGGGAGGTGAGCCAGAAGCGCAGGCGCAGGGCGATGCGCTCCAGGCCCTTGCTGGTATCGCCCTCGATGCTCGCGAGATCCAGGTGCTCCTGGGAGCAGAAGGGCAGGTAGTCCGCCATCGTCGGCATCTTCTGCCACTGGGGCGAGCCGAACCCGCCGGCGATCGCCGCTTCGTAGCGATCGCGGATGAGCCGGTCGTTGAAAAAGGCGTTGAGCGCGAGGGTGAGCAGCGAGCGCACCGTCTGGGTGAGCATCGAGTCTTCCGTCTGGCCCACGACCATCGTGAGGAGGGCCGATTCGAGAAAGGACTGGTAGTCGACGAAGCGCTCCTGCTGCTCGGTGGGCGAGAGGTGTCTGAGGTCGGGCACCTCGAAGAGATTGTTCGACTCGCGGGCGATATCGAAGGTAGCGCCGCCCACGAAGCGGGTGTAGTCGGTGAAAGTGGAGGTGCCGTCGGGCTTGGGAAAGTCGAGGGCGACCACCGGCAGTCCGTATGCCAGGGCCTGGGTGAGGATCCCCGAAACGAGCACCGATTTGCCTGCCCGCGTGGTGGCGAAGATGCCCAGGTTCTTGTGGGCCTGCGGCCTGAACAGATCCAGGCGGACCGGGGTGCCGCCCTCTTCGGCGATGAGTTCGAATCCGCTGCTATCCCCGGCACTGGTGCAGACCAGCGGCAGCAGACCGGGGGCTTCGCCGCTCAGGTACAGCTGGCGGCGGTCGAAGGGTTTGGCGAGGAGGCGCTCCGAGACGATGGGCAGCGTCTGCAGCCAGATCTCCCAGGCATAGTCGACTTCGCGCTGGACCCAGGCTGGCCTGCGGAAGTACGACTCGAACTGCCGACACGCCCCGTCGAGTTCTTCTCTGGTGTCACGGTGCACCAGAAAGGCGACGGCCAGCCACACGGGCACATCGCCCTCGTAGATCTTTTCCTGGGCCTGCACCGCCCGTTTCACTTTTATGCGGGCGACCGCGTCGATCGATTTGCCCCGCTCGGCAACCTCGGCTGCGGTGTTGCTCTGCTTGAGGAGGGTCTGCACGGTCGCGCTGACGAGCTTCGGATTGGCAGCCGAGATCTGGGCGAAGATCTCGGTATCGGCCACCTCCTGGCGGGCCATCACCTCCCAGAGGTAGCGCAACTGCTGCCACTGGTCGGCCCAGCCGCCGGGTTTGTCGACGAAGGTGAGCACCCCGATCTGCTTGCCGCCCACCACCACCCGATCGTGATGGGCGGCCGGTGCCCCACCGGCGAGCACATGGGTGACCGCATGCAGATCCGAGCGGCGCACATCGGTGAGGCCCGTCCGGTCGACCACCAGCAGCTGGGGAGGTTCTGCCCTGACGTTGCACCCGAGGCGCAGCTGCAGGTAGCGCCAGATCTCGTTCTCGTCGAGCGGGTCGATGGGAAGCCCCATCTTCTTGCTGAAGAGCCGCTCGTGGCGCAGGAAGTTCTCGAACCCGCGGTGCATCAGCCGGGCGAGCGCTTCGCGCCTGGCCTGCTGGGCGCGGCCCGCCAGAAAGTAGATCCCTTTTGCAAGAAGTTCCAGCGCCCGCTCGGAGAGATCCTCCGCTTCGCTGTCGGTTTTGAACTCGCAGGAGAAGAGGACGTAGAGTTCCTTGGGCTTGCGGATGCCGGAGTCGGCCAGGGCCTGCACCCGCGCCTTTTCTGAGAGCAGTAGCAAGCGCAATTCGGGCGAGGCAGAGCGCTCGATAAGGTCGTCGAGCTGCGTTTGCCTGTCGGTGGCAGCACCGAACGAACGCAGATGCAGCGTCGTAGATTCGCCCCTCACCAGGTCTTTCAGGCCCGCCTCGATCGCCTCGAAGACCGGGAACATCTGCTCGTCGCGCAGGGTGGTGTGCACACTGTGCAGGCGAGAGACGAACACCAGCGAGTAGTCAGACGCGCTTCTTTGCAGGAGCAGCGCTCCCACCCGCCGTTCTTTGTAGTCGAAGGAGACCACGCGGCTGAGGTGCAGCCGGTTCTCGAAGGGCACCAGGCGCACGGTTTTTTCGAGCTTCACGCTCCGGGTCGGCAACTTCTGCTTCATGGCGATTGCGTGTGTGTGGGGTGGGTTGCCCCACCCCGTGGACTTCGACTGGCGCTCTTCGCGGAATCTGGCAACGAGGGCTACTTAGAGATCGGGGGCGTTCTGTGCTCTGACCCGGCGCACAGTGACGTCGGGTAGCTCGTCGCAGGGAACCCCGACGCGCACCCAGACCGGCGGCACCAGCCACTTGCCCAGGTAGCGGTAGGGCTTCGCGCCAGTGAGACTCCACCAGGTGGAGCAAAAAAGCGCCGCGAGGAAAGCCATCTGGCCGTAGTTCGCTCCGAAGAACGAGCCTCCGACGTAGACGCCGACAATGATCCCGGCCCAGGGCAGCACCTGATCGGCTGGTATTGGCCCCAGGGCAGGCTTTGCCCCCAGGTACTGGTTCACTGGCCGAAAACGCTCCCGAGATTCCTCCATCGGATCAGCACCCGGTGGCGCCAGCGCCCTCGGCGGCGGGCAACAGCAGCGTGGTGACCAGGTCCGCCACACCCACCGAGAGGATAACGATGAGCGGGGTGCGCGCCGTCGCCTGCCAGTCTTCCGAATCGCGGGCACTCTTAATCACCTGCACGAGGCTGTAGGCCACGTACAGGATGAAGATGCCGCGCAGAATGTTGAAGACCAGGGCCGAAGTGTCGAGGCCCGCCGGACCCGCCTGGACCGCCCCGCCGTTCGCCGCCGCCAGGAATCCGCTCATCCAGTTGCAGGCGTTCGAGAAGAACGCCGCCTGGACCGGCTGGATGGCAAGCACATCCACCTGATGCACCACCTCGGCCACACCAAGGGGGAGGGCAGCGAGGAGAAAGAGCGAGCGGCCATGCTCGGCCAGGAAACGGCGGGCACGGCCCAGGAAGGCCGCTGAGCGCGCATGGGCAGTGCGCCGGAAGCGCACGAGCCGGTTCGTAGTCATGGAAAAACTCCTTGCACTGTTGGCTAGCACTGGACTGAGTGAACGCATAATTTTGCATTTGTGAGATGCAAAATTTTCTACCCCGAGGGTAGAGATCCCCCTCTGAATTGTCAAGTCGCCCTCAAAAGTGCTGCTGGAGGGCATGGCGCAGGCTGGTTCGAGGTACACTCGCTCTTGTGCAACCAGGCCGCTGGGAGCAGGTCCTGGTGGCCTTTCAGGCAGGGCATCACTGCGGGGAGTGCTTCCCGGCCATCAGGGCGACCCGCCCTTCTTCGACCACCGCGATGAACCGCCGAATCCCGCGTATCCGCAAGCAGCAGGAAATCGAAGAGGCCATCCGCCACGGCACCTGGCAGGAGCAGGCGGAGGCTCTGCAGTACTGCCAGAGCAATCCGCGCGATACCTACCGGACATTCCGCAAGCCCGACGGCAGCGAGTTCAAGAACCTGATCGAGTTCGCCGGTTACTGCGGCATCCGCATGCGGGCCATGTACCTGCGCCTTGAGATCGCCCGGGAAGAAGAGCGCTTCAAACTGATCTTCGAGAGAGCAGACATCAATCCGGAACTGGCGCGGGTGCTCTACCAGGCAGACTTCGAAACCTACGTCGCCCTGGTGTGGGCGCTCAAGGCTGGACTGGACGCCAGGACAGCAGAGCACCTTGCTGCGTCCGAACAACCAGGAGCACAGATTCGCAAACTCATCGAAGATAAGCTCAGGGAATTGAGTCAGTTGATCGAAGAAGGAAAGGAGATTTTATCCGAAATCAATGAACAATAATGCAGTGAATCTTTTTTGTTTTCTGAGCATGTCAATCAGAAGGTGAGCTGCAAAATGTTGACCCTCTTTCTTTCTTCCAGATACACCGAAGACTCTATCCTTCTTTGGCGCTCAGCTATCGCTGCTGGGTGGGATGTGATCCGCGTTTCACGCTGGGAGATTGACAGGTTGCCAGAAAGTTGTCAGCCAGTGCTTTATGGCGAAGTGCTGTTTGTTTCTGCGATGGCTGAGGCATTGAAGATTCCTCTCGTGGTTCCACCTGCAGATTGGCTTACAACCCTCCCCAATAAGTACCTGCAGCGGCAGGTTCGGGCACTGCCCCTGGAGGTGGCAAGACATCTTACTGGACCTCTGTTCTTCAAACCCGCCGAACTGAAAACTTTTCCTGCCGGAGTTTATGAAAATGGAACTTCGCTGCCCTGTGAACAAACAATGGTGGCAGATGAACCTGTCCTTGTCGCAGATCCGGTAATCTGGGAGACTGAGTTCCGATGTTTCGTTATTGAACGAAACGTAGTCGCCTGCTCACCATATCTTCGGCGGGGCGTACTTGCCCAAGCTGCAGATGGCGCCTGGCCTTTTATGGCAGGTGAACAAGAAGCAGTGCTCTCCTTCACCAGAGAATTCCTGGCCGACGAAGCAGTAGCTGTGCCTCCAGCATTCGTTCTCGACGTCGGTTGGATAGCAGAACAAGGCTGGGCAGTTGTTGAGGCAAATAGTGCCTGCTCAAGCGGTCTGTGCGGCTGTGATCCAGCTATAGTTTTGAGTGTCCTGGCTCATGCTTGTAATGAGGAGTTTTCCGTTCTGAGCTGATCAAAAACTCCGTTGTTCAATCGTCGAAATCAATTTTTCCCAGGACTGCACCATTGGTCCCAAGCAGTATATTCACTTCTGATGTCCCTTTTTGCTGGTCAGGTGCATGGAGAGGCAGAGCAGCAAAGTTGACAACCGCCCGATTTGCCTCAAAGCTGCACACCGTTGCAATTCGATAGATCTGAACTTGCAACTCTTCGATGGATTCAGCGGCAAGCTTTTGCACGAGTTGGGGATCTTCACCTCGCCTTTGTGCTGCGATAGCAGACCAGAAAGCTCCAAGGGCAACCCAAGCAGAACGCCGTGGATCCTGAAGGGCACCTTCCCGAAGATGGCTGAGCAGTTTTCCTTCAGGAGAAGATTCGTCTGCCTGAAGAGTCAGGGTCAACCGTTTCTTCATACAGCCGCTGCCTCCCGACTCACGAGCCAGCGAAGAAACGCAAACGCATCCGCAAAACGCACGGAGGTAAGCGGGTCAACACTACCCAGAGCCACCGCCAGTTCGGGGTGCAGATCCTCGCCCGGCCAACTCACCCGTTCTGCCAGCCCTCGCTCTGCAAAGTATGCTTGCAGTTGTTCGCGCAACTGCAGAGACGGTCCCCCGGCAACGAGCAGTTCGTCTACTTCGGGCGGCAGGTGTCGGGTCAGGAAGGTGCGCAACTGCTGCCAGTAGTAGCGCTGAGCAGCTTCGACGGCACCGGGTGCAATCTCGAAGGGTTTCTCGCGCCCCGGGGTGAGTAGATGGGTGCGGCCTGAGAGCACTGCCTGGAGCAAACTCGGATCGTCGGCTGCAACTCCCGGGAACGAGCCGGTCAACTGCTCCAGCACCTTCTGGTAGCCGGGGCCTGCGGAAGTGCTGTTGGTCTGCAGCGGTTGGGCTCCTCGATCGAAGGTGAGCAGGCTCGATTGCCGGTGGCCTAGCATCAGCACACAGACCACTCGCTGGGCGAGCACGTCTTTGCCGGTGAGCGCCTGCTGGGCTCGCCGATGGAGATAGACCCCTGCACCCTCCGGGAGCACACTCAGACGTTGCAGTCGTACGGTCATCGGCTGACAGGCAAACTCGAATCCCGACAACGCCTGCCTCAGAGAGACTTTGAGGCGCTCGCGATCATGCCAGTACTCCTGCAGCGGTAAGTAGACCCCGAGGTGGAGGGGCCTCAAGGCCGAAGCCTCGCCGGACTGCAGGGCCAGGCCGACGGCCGCGAGCACACGCAGACCCGCCAGATCCGCCTTCGGCTTGTCCAGCCCGGCCGAACCTTTCAGTAGCCGCCCCAGGCGACCCACCGCGTAGTGGCTGCCGCCGACCCCGACCACGATGCGATCTTCGAGCGCGCTGCGCTGGTCTTCCGAGAACGACTTCTCCAGCGAGCGGGGGTCGAGCACTTCCTCTACCTCCGGCTCGAAGTGCATCATCCGCCCACGCCGACCGTCCCAGAACACGCATTTCGGGCCGGTACCACCCAGGTCGATCACCAGATAGTTTTCCATGTCCGTCCTTCTCCGTGGTGAATAGTGCCGTCGTCTGCACCGGCCTGCAATGCGCAGACGAGTGCAGTGAATTGCAACTTGCGAGGGCCTGCACGGACCCTTCTGGTCCATTCGATTCTGCAGACTCCTGCTTTCTTCTGCAGAATGCAGCCACTTGCAGGGTCATGCAATCTGCTTCATACGATAGCAGGATGTCCAGATTTTGCAGCATAGACACGCAATTTTTTGCGTTGTAGATTGGCGGAAGCAAGTTGTGTTTTGGGGTGCCCGAAAACACAACTTGCTTCCCCGGCCGAACCGTCGTCGAGGGGCGGTGGGGGTCCGGGCTCGGACTCGTTCGGTGTGGAGGCGTCAGGAGGGATGGGTGCACGCACGCAAGGAGGCCGACCGCCGCTTGGGACCGAGCGGTTACGGCGGCATCGCATCGTCCTCAAGCTCAACGATCTGGAGGTGGCGACGCTGGCTGCGAACGCCCGGCACACGGGCCTCACCCGCTCGGAGTTCATTCGCCGCCGCTGCCTGCGCCAGCGGACGGCAGAGCGGCTGCTGCCGGAGACGGATCAGCGGCTGCTGGTGGAGCTCGCTCAGATCTCCCAGGCCATCGACCAGGCCCTGCGCGATGGAGAACACTTCTCAGCCGTGGTGCTCGCCCGGCTGGAGTATCTTCTGCGGATCATCGAGCGGCGCATCGACCCCCACACTCCCAATGAGCAGAGGGGTGCGCCTTGATCGTGAAGCAGATGGTGGGGAGCGATTTCGAGGGGGTGCTTGCCTACGCGATGCAGCCTGCCAAGGCGCCGCGGGTCATCGGCGGCACTTTGGGTGGGCAGGACCGAGCGATTGCGGAGTTTACCTACAAGCTCAACTCCACTCGCCTGCTGCGGCCGGGGCTCACCCGGTGTGTGCATCATGCCGCCATCGCGTTCAGGCCCGACGAGCACGTCTCGGACACAACCCTCAAAGACCTGGCCCGGGAATACCTCAGACGCATGGGGTGGGACCTGGGGCTCACCCGCTGGATCCTCATCCGGCACAGCGACACGCCCCACGCCCATGCCCACCTGGTAGCAAGCCGAATTCAGTTGAACGGCCAGGTGGTGGACGACTCGTTCAGCTGGCTTCGGGGTAAGACGATCTGTCGGGAGCTGGAGCAGGAATTCGGGTTGACCCCGGTCACCAGCTCCCCGCGGGAGGTAAGAACGCCGGGGCGCGATGAACGGGAGATGCTCGAACGTCTGGGAGCCAGAGCCAGGATGACCGCCACGCAGATCATTGCCCGCCTACAGGAACTCCTGCAGGAAACGAGTCGTGAGGCGTGCACCCTTCCCCAGTTCGTGGCGGCCCTGGAGCGGCGGGGTGTCGGGGTGCGGCTTCGACTGCGCGGTGAGGAGATCGCCGGGGCGTCCTTCGACCTCGACGGCAAGCACTTTCGCTCAGACACGCTCGGAGCAGCCTTCAAGTTTCCGGACTTTCTATCCACCAGAGGAATTCTCTATGGCACGCTCAGCGAATCAGAACGCGCACACACCCAGGGACAGCGGCAGCAGCCAGCCTCCTCACCCACCGTTACCAGAAGCAGCGTGGCCGCAGTTCGAAGGTCTGGGGCCGGGGATACCAATGCAGGCCGGGGAAGGGTCGATGCCGGGCAGCTTCGAGGAAAGTCGACCGGGGCCGACGGGAGGGATGCCTCCCTGGGCAGTCGAGAAACCGAACGATCCGGCGCCGCCAATGAAGCCGACGGCGGGCGAAGCGACCCCCGAACAGGCGCATCTGCTTCGACTGCTGGCCGAGCAACTGATGCTCCTCAACCGCAACCAGGTGCAGCTGCAGCGCTCTGGGGAGGAGCTGAAGGAGCGCCTGCAGCAGATGGAAGTCTCGGCCCAGGCGATGGACGCGCGCACCCGTCAGGGCCAGGAAGCGAAGCAACAGGCCCTGGCAAGCCACCTGCAGAGCGAAACCCATCGCCTGGAGAAGAAAGTGCAGGAGCTGGCACAGCTCATCGAGGACAAGAGCCTGGTGCTCGCGAGCAAGGAAGATCTCAGAAGTCTGCAGGACGTGCCCGCGGGCGTGCTGAAGAAGTTGCCTCCCCTGGTGGAGGATTTAACCCGGGTAGCAGAACAGCAACAGGTCGGGACGAAGCAGCTGCAGCAGACGCTGACGGGGTTCAAGAACCTGGGCCTGTTTCTGGTCCTGCAGGGTACGGGGATTGCTCTTCTGACAGCAGCGCTCATCCTCCTCTCGCAGATGATCTGGCCGCCGAACCCTCAAGTGGGCGTCCAGCTGCAACTGTTGAGGCTGGAAAAAGCCGTCCAGACTCTACAGAAACGCCTACCCGGCAAGTGAACCCGGAATCAGGGGCATCAGCGTCGTCGACCGAACGCGATCTGCAGGCCGAGTCACTGTGGGACGCCGACTGGCGCGAGGCCCTCGACCTGAGTGCTGCTGAACTTGCCCGCGAGCATCTGGCAGCAGCGGGGATCCAGCACTGGCTGGTGAGCATCGCCTACCCTGACGGGCGCTCCACCGAGTACCCGATCACAGCTGCGGCCCTCGCAGAGCAGGCTGCAGAACTGGCGCGACTGGTGAGCGAGCGCGGTGCGGACGTCTCGATTCAACCCGACGGCGACCTGCACCCGCTGGTGGTCCTCGATGGACTCGACCGCGAACAGACCAGTCGCGCCCGCGCCGAGGCCCTGGTCGTGCTGCGCACCGGAGCGAGTCGTGCACAGGCCTGGTTTCGGGCTCCCCGACCCCTTGGGCCAAAGAAAAGGCGTCAGCTGCAGCATGACTATGTCATGCGTTACGGCGGCCACACAGGAAAGTGGCGGCTTTCAGGGGTGGGCGCCGAGCTGCTGTGCTTAGCGGTGATGCCCCCCAGGGAGAGAAAACTCCCTGCAAGACAACCGGAAGGGCCGCTCCGCATCAAACGACAGCCAGAGCACACCCCCCAGCCAGGCTCTCAGCCCGGACACTCGGGAGTGGAGATCGAACTGGATGGCTGAGTGCTTCTCTACCCCGAAGATGCCGAGGCGGGTCGGACTCGGGAATTTTCCTGCTTTTCTTGCAAAGATGAGCGTCGAAGAGCGCCCACTTGCGAAACTGCCTCAGGTAGTCGCAGGAGAAAACGCATTTGATTTTTATGCATTCTTTTCCTAATCAGGTGCAATATTCCCATGCTGGATCAGCGCCTTCAAGTGGATAACGTCTCATTTTTCTTGTTTGCTCCCCTTGACTTTTTCCAGCGTCTTCCCATAAATTGCAATGGGACAACAAAAGGTTACAGATACGGTTCTCTCTAGCTTTCCTCAGCCGCTTTCTGGTTGTGGTTTCTCTTGGGAGTGCCAGTGAGCCTGAGGATGCTTACCGTAATCTACGGTGAGTTTGCAGTTGGATTGCTGTTCACCGCTAATAAGTTCCGCTATCAGGTTATAAGCGGTATCGGACATTGCTCCTGTTGGTGAGCAACGTCGGATGTCTTGCACTGTAAAAAGTCAAGAGCTTCTGCGCAAGGCGGTTGCATGGCACTGCGTGTGCGGGCGGCTTTTGCCGTCCTGTTCATCCTGTTGGGCGAGCCCGTGTTGGCCCAGTCAGTCAGATATGAATATGATCTGCGGGGTCGTCTCATTCAGGTCACTGCTCCTGACGGCACGGTCACCCGCTATCAGTACGACGACTCAGGAAACATTCTAAAAGTCGAAAATAGCCCCAGTTCCGTATTCGCGATCAGTACGTATTCTCCTAATTCTGGCAAAACTGGAGATACCGTAACTATTTCCGGGACAGGTCTAGCTTCTGTCAGCGCTGTCTACTTCAATGGGGTGTCCGCCACATTCTCACTATCTGGTGCGACAAGTCTGTCTGCCACAGTACCGGCGGGGGCGACCAGCGGTCCTCTCACACTCACCAGTGGAGGACAGACAGTTCTCCTTGGCAACTTCGCTGTTCTCTCCACGGTGCCAGCGCTCCGGAAATTCTCCACCCCAGTAGCAGCCCCTGGAATGACAGTGAGCCTCAGCGGTTCTGGCTTCGATGTCCAGACCGACGGTGAGAACACCGTCACAGTCAACGGGGTCAATGCACGAATCGCGGCTGTTGCTGCGGACCGCCTCGACTTTGTCGTCCCACCCTCCTCCGTACCGCCAGCTCCAGTCGGTCAACCGGGCACTCCGGCAACGGTGAGTGTGCGCACCCGAGGCGGCACGAGCACGGTCTCCTATCCCCTGTATCTGGTGCCGCGTGTGGCCTTCACCGTCCCAGGCACAGCAACGGGCGCGGCGGGCGGTCGACTGACTGCTTCTGGCGATGCAGGTCTGGTGACGTTCGCCAACGGGTCTGGCAGCACACTTCTGGGTGTGTTCCTCGAAAACGTCAGCGGCAGTGGTCAGGCATGGGTGCACGTCTTCAATCCTGACCACACCATCCAACTGTCGCGCAAAGTGCCAGTTGGTGGGTTTCGCAACTGGGTGAACGGCCGCATTGCTGATGCGATCGAGCCCATCAACCTCAGCCAACCTGGGGCAGTTGTAGCAATTTCCTTCGAGGTCAACTCCAGCCTCAACTATCAAGCAAGCGGCGACGTGCGCGTAGGGGCTGGACAGGATGCTGGAGGCAGCATCTTTGCAGCAAGCGTCTTCAATCCGGCGACGCCCACTACCGGCAATGCAAGCATTACAGAGCAACAGGCAGGCGCGATCGTCAGCACATTCAATCCGGCAACACCAACGTCTGGTAGTTCCACACTTTCGGATCTGAAGTCCATCACGAATGTGAGCGCATTCAATCCAGGAGCGACATCTACAGGCTCTTCGATAGTCACTGAACAGCAAGCAGTGGCACCTGCAAGCGTATTCAATCCGGGAGCAACATCTGCTGGATCTGCAACTTTGAACGAGCAGTGGACGCTGGTGCCTCTCAGTGCATTCAACCCGGGATCGACATCCACCGGCTCTGTAGCGCTGAGTGAACAACAAGCAACAGCAGCTGTCAGCACATTCAATCCAGGAACATCCTCGCCTGGCTCCGCAGCGTTGAGTGAACAGAAGGCAACAACGGCTGTCAGTGCGTTCAATCCAGGAACATCCTCGTCCGGCTCTGCATCCCTGAATGAGCAACAGGCTGTGACGATTGCAAGCGCCTTCAACCCAGGATTCACGATTAGCGGCAGCACTACACCTTCAGAAATGCGAGCAATCACGAATCTAAGCATTTTCTCTCCTTCAGCAGTCGGCTCTGGAGCAGCAAACCTTGATGGGCAGAGTGCCTGGGCAATGATGAACACCTTCTATTCCATCTCTTCTTCCAGTGGATCTGCTCTAGTCACTGAGCAAAAAGTCGTCATTCCTCCAAGTGTCAGTTATTCAAGGTGAACCATGCAACGGCACATTCTTTTTCACTCTGGGTATCGAACCATGAACTATCCACAACAGCAGCACAGTCAATCCGTTTTCTCTCGCTACATTGCAAGCCTGTGCTTGGGTGCAACATTTGCTTTTCTAACTGCTGTCTCTGCTTTTGCTCAAAGCTACGACAGCGGAAGCACCGGAGCAAATGGAGCCTTTCCCCCAGGGCCAATTCCTGCAGGTACCTACTACATCTACTTGAACTTAGGAACTGGTGAGGTTACTTACCGGGACGGATGGAACTCAACCACTGGCACTGCTACGGTGGGCGCTCCAGACGCCAATGGTTTCTTCAACTTTACAACTTTAAATATCCCGGCTAATTCCATTTTTTTCGTATTACCAGATAGATTGAATCGGCCAGCGCAATTTCTGGCAACTGGGAACGTCACAATTGCAGGCAACTTCCACAACGAAGGTTCGGCTGGACAACCCCCTTCAGGGATTATGGGTGGAGCTGGCGGGGCTGGGGGAGCTGGGGGTTTCCGAGGTGGGAACGGAGGCAATGTGGGCGATGCCCCCTCCCTCGGTGCTCCCGGAGCAGGTCCCTCCGGCGGGAAGGCCGGTCCGGCGAATAGCTGTGGCACTGGCGGCACCCTCACTGTCTCCAATTCCAAGCTCATTCCGCTGATTGGCGGCAGCGGCGGCTCCGGCGGAAGCCCACCCTCAACTCCTGCGCAAACCGGCGCACGCCACGGCGGGGGAGGGGGTGGGGGAGCAATCCTGATCGCTTCCAACGGCACTATCACTGTGAACGGCCAGATCTACGCCAGAGGGGGTAGCGGCAATAACAGCAGCGCCGGTGGCAGTGGGGGTGCCGTCCGACTGGTTGCGAGCGCCATCAATGGAGGTGGTGGGATTCATGTCTTCGGCGGCACCACCTCGCCTGCTTCCTGTAACGGTGGCAACGGCTATGTGCGACTGGAGGCAATCAACAACACCTACAACCTGGCTGCCATCCAGGGAGCAAGCGGCACGTCAGTGACCACAATTCCTGGCCCGGCCCGACCCACCAACATTGGCACCCTCAAGATCGTCTCCCTGGGCAGCATCACCGCCCCAGCAAACACTGGTGGCCTGACTTCACCGGTCGACATCAACTTCACCAGCACCCAGAGCGGCCCGCTCACCCTGACGGTCAGTTCGAGCAACATCCCGATCGGCACGCCGTTCACCGTGCGCGTGGCGCCGGTAGCCACCGAGAGCACCAACAGTGGGGATGCCTTTACCTACACCGGCACTATCAGCGGCGGCACCACCCAGGCAGGCACTGGTTCGGTGTCGTTCCCGCTGCCAGTGGGCACGTCGATCATCACCGTGAGCGCCTCGTTCATCCTTCCTCCCCAGCAGCAGGCCCTGCTGGAGCGGGCGGTGGGTGAAAAAGTGGCGCGCATGGAAGTGGGCACCGACGCCCAGGGCCGCTCCCAGAACTTCCTGGTCACTGCTTCGGGCAAACGGCTCGCGGCGGCACCCTTCGCCCACCTGCTTGCCACTCCCTGAGCACCATCAGCTCCTTTCGACCTGCTGCAGTTGTTCTTTTTCTTCGACGGTTTGTGGTTATGAAGCGCACCACTGGTCTTATTCGCCTCTGCGTCAGCCTCCTGTTGCTTCTGGCCTGGCTTCTTGAGCCGGGGCTGGCGTTCGCCCAGGCCGTGGCACCGCCCACGGGCCGGGAGCAACTGCGGCGCTCGCCGCAGACTGTCGTCGACGGCCTGAGCTTCCCGACCTTCGTGGAACTGTTCGATGGCTCTGCGGCCCGTCCGGGCGTCGGTTCGCTGCTGGTCGGCAACACCGGGCGCCAGGGCCGCTATGCCGGGCAGATTCTGCGCATCGAGCCCGAGAAGAAGCAGGTGCAGGTCTACGCTGCCGGTCTAGAAAGCCCCCTCGCCCTCGGACTCTGGCAGGACGGGGCAGCGGTCGTGCTCGCCGAAGCCCGTATCGCCCTCAATGCCGAGGGCAACGTCCTTTCTCTTGCCTCCGGTCGTGCGTCGCTGCTGCGCTTCGCGGCGGGTGCGCCCTCTGCCGTGCGCTTCGCCTCCCCGGACCTCGATGCCACTGCTCTGACTCTCGTCGAGCCGGGCCGCTTCGTGCTTGCCAGCCAGAAAGTCGTGAGCGCCCACCGCTTCGATCGCTCGGGCAAACTCACCGCCACCCGCCGGACTTTCATGGTCGGCACGACCGCCAACGGCCCGGTGCTGGACCTGGGCTTCGTGAGCGAGAGCAGCGGCAGCGGCAAATTGTACCTGCTCGATGGGGCGGGCAATCTGCGCATCTTTCGGGCCACCCTGGCAAGCGAAGGTGCAGGTAGCGCCAGCGAAGAGGTGAGCGTGACCGACGAACTCGGTCGCGGCTTCTCCCTGGAGCCCCTCACGACAGTTCGCACTGGCCTGAACGCGCCCATCGCCCTCAAGGTGCAGCCGGGCAACGGCCACCTATGGGTAGCCAACCGTGGCGATGGCAGCCTCGTCGAACTGGACAGCGACGGTCGGCTCGTGCGCCGCATCGACACCGACCTGGGCGGGGCGCAGCTGTGGGACCTGGCCTTTGCCGAGTCCGCCGCGGGCAAGGTGGAAGAGCTGTTCCTCACGGCCACCGGCGGTGTGGGTGTCACGCCTGACTCCGCCCCCGCCGGAAAACTGATGCGCCTTGTGCTGCTGCCGCTGGAGGTGCGTAGCCCCCTGCCAGACACCACCAGTCCGCTTTCTGCAGCAGAAGCGATCCAGATCCGCCTGAGTGCCCCCGTCGATCCCAGAAGTCTGACCAACCGGGTCGTGGGCCTCGATACTGCCGCTGGCAAGACCCTTGCCGCCGGGCTCAAGCTCTCTGCTCCCGACGTGGTCGAGGTACAGCCGGAAGCACCCCTCAATGGTCAGATGGTGGTCGTCACCCTGCGGCCGGGCCTTGCCGACCTCTACGGCAACACCCTGGTTCAGTTGGTGCGGGTGCGCTTCCAGAGCAGTGCTCAGGGTGCTGTGGGTGCCAATTCCTCTGCGCTCAGCAATGCAACCAATGGAGTGCAGGGCACTGCCACCACTCTCGACGACGAGGGAGCCAACGACCCCAGGGTGCGCTCCGGTGCCACCGTCGTGCGCGGCCGGGTGCTCGCCGCCGAGGTCCGCGTCCGGCCGCTTGCCGGGGTCGTGCTGCGTCCTTTCTGTCAGAACGAGCAGCAGCCCGCCCGCCGCTGCAACCCCCGCCTTTCGACTCTGAAGGCGGTCACCGACCGCGAGGGTCGCTTCGAGATGGTCATCCCCGCGGGCCATCCCCTGCTGCGTCGGGGGATGATCGTCCTGCAGGTGGACGGCCGTCCTGTCACCGGCACCAGGCGCTACCCCGCTGCCGAGACCATGATCCACGTGCATGGTCCGGGCGGTCATCTGATGCGCATCGCCCGGCCCATCTACCTGCCTGCCCTCGTCCGCGACACCACCCTGGAGCGGGTGGCGGGTGGCAGGCTCGCCAAATCTCGGGCGCTTCCCAATGCCAGCCTGTTCCTGCCCGATGGAGTACGGCTGCAGGACCTCGATGGTCGCAACATCGACACCGAGCAGATTGACCTCACGCCTGTGGAAGTGGGGCGCATGCCCCACGACCTGCCTGATGGGGTGGACGCTTCAGTGGCCATTGCTTTTCAGCCTGGGGGGGTGAACGCCTTCGATGCCAATGGTCGCCCTGCTCCCCTGGCCCTTACCTTTCCCAATCGCTCTCACTCTGCGCCGGGCATGCGGGTGAAGCTCTGGGCAATGAGTGCCGATGGCTGGCACCACTATGGTTGGGGAAAAGTGAGTGCCGATGCCCGGCGCATCGAACCGGAAGCCTGTCGGGATGGAGACGTCGAGGGCCAGACCTGCACTCAACTTGGTCAGAAACTGGGGGCTCCCTATGGCCTGACGCGCCTGGATTTCTGTGGCATCTATCAGAGCCCGCCCAGCGGCAACGCAACCCCCTGTAAGGACAGCTGTAACCGGGCGATGGCGGGAGATCCCATCGACCTTGCTACCGGTGTCTTCTTCCACTACCGCACTGAAGCTGCTGTCAAGGGTGGAAGGATGCCCTTTGCCCTTACCCGCTCCTACCGCACCCAGGACCGCAATCTGGGGCCATTCGGTGTCGGTACCTCTCACAACTGGGACTACTATCTGGCAGTGCTGAGTGCCCAGGCCCTGGAACTGAAGCTACCCGACAATGTCCGCTATCTTTTCTCGCTGAGTGCCGACGGTAGTTCCTTCGTAAACGAGTCGACCCCCGCGATGCAGGGGGCGCGGATCACAGGCAGTTCCTCCAGTGGATGGAACCTGCGGATGAAAGATGGCACTGTGTATGCCTTTCGTGCCGATGGCTGGCTCAGAAGTATCACTGACCGGGCTGGTAACGCTGTAACTCTTGCCCGCTTCGGCAATGCTCTAACCAGCATCAGCAGTGCCTCCGGCTCTTTGACGCTTGCGGTTAGTTCTGTAAACCGTGAAGGTCAGACGACTGCGATCATCAACTCGATCACCGATCAGGCCGGACGGGTGACCCGTTTTCGCTACAACGCCAACTACCAGCTTGAGGAAGTCATTTACCCAGACGGCAATGCACTCCGTTACACTTACGACCCGACCACGGGCAACATGGCTTCTGGCATCAATGCTCGCGGCATCACCTACTTCCAGAACACCTACGACTCGGTTGGACGGGTCATCCGCCAACTGCAACCGGCAGGTGAGATTTTTCTGACTGGCAGCCAGGCTGGACAGAGCGTTTCCGAGTCAGCCGAGTATCGCTTCGAGTACGAGCAGGTCAACCCGACGGTGCCGGGGGGATTGATTGCTCGCACCGGCACCACCCTGCCCAATGGCCAGGTAATGGTTCAGGAATTCAGCGGCGAAGGGTACCCGCTCGCTTCCACCGATGCTCTGGGACGCATTTATGAAGTTGAACGTGCGGGTGGCAGCAATCTCGTCACGTCTGTCACAGACCCCATCGGGCGCAAGGTCGAGTACGACTACGATGCATCCGGGAACACCAAGGCAATGCGCCTCTACAACGAGACTACCAACGGCCTGGTGCTGCTAAGCCAGAGGCAGGTGGAGTACGACTCCACCTACAACCTGCCCATCCGCCTGATTGACCCGCTCGGTCAGACGAGCACCATCGACTATGACTCGACAAAGCGCTTTGCCACCCGCCTTGCCGATCCGCTTGGGCATGGGGTGACACTCGGATACGACAGCTACGGCCAGGTGCTCTCCAGCAAGAACGATGTCGACAACCCAACGCAGTTCACCTACGACAGCCGAGGACGAATGCGCACAGCGAGCACGACCCTTGAGAGTAGTGGCGCTCAGACGGTGACGTATACCTACGACACCACGGTCTATCCCGGCTCGACACTCAGCGATGATCTGGCCAATCGCCCCAGTGCCGTCACAGACCCCATTGGACGCACGGTCCGGTACCGCTACGACCTCAGAGACCGCCTCGTACAGCTGATCTACCCCGACGGGGCGTTTATCGATTTCGTCTACGATGCCAATGGCAACCTAGCGGCAATCAACGACGAACGGGGCAATGTTATCGTCAATGAGTACGATGCGGCCAACCGGCTACTCCGTCGCACTAACCCACTGAACCAATCAGAAAACTACGCCTACGACTACAGCGGCAACCTGACCCGGATGGTCGACCGGCTGGGACGAGTGCACACTTTCGAGTACGATGCCCTCGACCGACCGGTCAAAGCAGATCTCTTCGACGGCACCACAATTACCTACGTGTACGACGCCGCAGACCGGCTCAGGCAGGTCATCAACAACCAAGACGGCACGATCTCCTGGTCATATGACGATCAAGACCGAGTACTCAGTGAGACAACTGCCCAAAGCAGCGTTGAGTACTCCTATGACGAACTAGGCCGACGCAAGAAACTCGTGTCCGGCACCTACGAGGTGGATTACGCCTACGATGCCGGGGACCGACTGATCTCACTTCTCCACAAAGTTCAGGGAACGACCCGCAACTACACTTTCAGCTATGACAATGCCAACCGATTGCTGTCGCTGACTATGCCCAATGGTGTCACACGCATCAACACCTTTGATGCCACAGGCCGACTTAAGCAGTTGCGTTATCAGAAAGTCAGCGGCAGCGAACTGCTGAATCTGAATTATACCGTTCAGCCCAATAGATAAGCGGTATAATTCCGACATCAAATCTTGAGATGGATTATGCCGCGTCTTCTGAGCCTCACAGTGCAAGAATCTCCTGAATCACTGCAAGCAATGATTGCACAACAAAAAGCCCAATGGGCGAGGGAGCGTCTGCAGGCTTTGCATCTGTATGCCAGTGGAATCGCTCCCTTTGAGAATACCATCGCTTGTATCGTTGGTCGGGATGTCTCAACCATCCGCCGCTGGTTTCGCACTTACGAGCAAGCAGGCTTATCCGGGTTGCTCAAACCCCGTGACAATCGTGGCCGCAAACCTCAAATTTCACCAGAAGTGCAAGTGCAATTGAAGGCAAAGCTGGCAGAACCAGAAGGTTTTGCGAACTACGAAGCAATCCGTGACTGGCTCCAAACAGAGCACAACTTGGAAGCGAGTATTGATGCCGTTTACCGTGTCGTGCACAACAAGTTGAAAGCCCGTCCAAAGGTCGCGCGGCCATCAAATACCGGTAAAGACCCAAAGCAAGGCGAAAAGCTAAAAAAAAACTTGCCAAATTCCTTACCTGGCTGAAAGAGAGTTATCCAAGGCAGGGTGAGAAGCGAGTGCGGCTATTTTGCATGGATGAAAGTCGGTTTGGCCTCAAGGGAGTGCGTCGACGCAGGATTACCTTGCGAGGCGTCAAACCGATAGGTCGATATTTCTGGAAGTTCAAGTATTTCTATGTGTATGGAGCAGTTGAACCAGCAACCGGCGATAGTTACTACTGGGTCTTAAAGACCTTGGACAAGGAATGCTTTGAGAGGTATCTCGCAAAATTATCGGCGGAATATGCGGACAGCTTCTTGGTTCTTCTGCTGGATAATGGCGGATTTCATAAGGCCGAAGATCTGGAGATTCCAGAGAACATATTTCTGCTGTTTCAGCCAGCGTATAGTCCAGAGCTCAATCCGATCGAGCGAGTCTGGCAATACTTCAAGGACCAGTTGGGATGGAAATTGTTCAAGGAGATTGAGGAATTGGAAGAGAAGGTGTGCGAAATGATGGCGAAAACAACGCGAGAGGTGATCGCTTCAGTGTCAGGGTACCCATGGATTCTCAAGGCATTGAAACGCGCAGGTATTTAGCGGAACGGTATTA
>Ga0073934_10001682_pt1 | contig 51233 bp, 54 predicted proteins | sample LarsenN4metaG_FD_76834 | JGI IMG/M metagenome (GOLD analysis project Ga0073934, IMG submission 76834) | Hot spring sediment bacterial and archeal communities from British Columbia, Canada, to study Microbial Dark Matter (Phase II) - Larsen... ...
GCCTCAGCAATACCGAAGTCGATGTCCGCGCGGAGCGTGTGCAGCGGGATGCGCCCTGCCTTCTCCGTCTCCCGGCGCGACATCTCCGAACCGCCAAGGCGGCCGGCCACCATGACCTTGATGCCCTTGGCGCCGCGCTGCATCGTGCGCTGCACCGCCTGCTTGATCGCGCGGCGGAAGGCGACGCGCCGCTGGAGCTGGTCGGCGATGCTGCGGGCGACGAGGTAGGCATCAAGCTCGGGCGTGCGGATCTCGTTGATGTTGATGCGCACGCGGTGGCCGGTGCGCTTCTCGAGCTCGGTGCGCAGCGCGTCGACGTTTGCGCCAGAGCGGCCGATGACAATGCCCGGCTTGGCAGTGGAGATCGTGACCGTCATCGAATTGACGTTCCGCTCGATCTCGACCTTCGAGATACCAGCATCGGTGCCGCCAGCCTCCATGATCCGCTTGCGGATCGCGAGATCCTCGTGGAGCTGCGCACGGTAATTCTTGTCGGCGAACCACTTCGATTGCCAGTCGTAAATCACGCCGGTGCGGAACCCCGTCGGGTGAACCTTGTGACCCATATCCCTACGCCTCCTCCACCACGACGGTGATGTGGCTCGTGCGATGCAGGATCGGCGCGACGCGACCGCGCGCCTTGGCCTTGAAGCGCTTGAGCGTGCGGCCCTCGCCGGCATATGCGCGCTTCACGCGCAGGTCCGTCGCGTCAAGCGAGAAGTTGTTTTCCGCGTTCGCCGCGGCAGACCTCAGCACCTTGGCAACAAGCCGCGCATGGGGTGTCGGCAGATAGCGCAGGATCGTCATCGCCTCGTCGACGCTCTTGCCCGGAAGCTGTTCGAGCACGAGACGCACCTTGCGGGCCGACACTGGCAGATACTTCGCGGTTGCGCTGATTTCCATCGCTCTCGCTTACCCTCTACCGCCGCCCGCGCTGCCCGGCTTCGACGTCTTCTCGGTCTTGCTCGTGTGACCGCGGAACGTGCGTGTCGGCGCGAACTCGCCGAGCTTGTGCCCAACCATGTTCTCCGAGACAAAGATCGGCACGTGGCGGCGCCCATCATGCACGCCGATCGTCAGCCCGACCATCTCGGGCATGATCGTCGAGGCGCGCGACCAAGTGCGGATTACGGTGCGCGCGTTCGAGCGGCGGACGAACTCCACCTTCTTCATGAGCTTCTCGTCGACGTACGGGCCCTTCTTGATCGAACGTGACATCGCCTACTTGCCTCTCCGCCGCACGATCAGCTTGTCCGACGGCTTCGAACCACGCGTCCGCTTGCCGAGCGTCGGCTTGCCCCACGGCGACTTCGGGCTCGGCATGCCGATGGGCGCCTTCCCCTCACCACCGCCGTGCGGATGGTCGACCGGGTTCATGACGACGCCGCGCACCTGTGGCCGGCGGCGCCGGTGCCGACTGCGGCCAGCCTTACCAAGTTTGATCAGGCTGTTCTCAACGTTGCCGACCTGGCCAACGGTCGCGCGGCACGTAGCAAGGACACGTCGCATCTCGCCCGAGGGTAGGCGGATGAGCGCGTAGTCGCCCTCCTTCGCCATAAGCTGCGCGGACGCACCGGCGCTGCGGACAATCTGCGCACCGCGCCCGGGCGTCAGCTCGACCGCGTGGACGACTGTGCCGTTCGGCATGTTGACAAGCGGGAGAGTGTTCCCGACCTTCACCTCGGCCTCCGGGCCGGATTCAACCGTGTCGCCTACCTTGAGGCCGACCGGCGCGATGATGTAGCGCTTCTCGCCATCGCGGTAGTGCAGGAGCGCGATGCGGGCGCTGCGCCCGGGGTCGTACTCGATCGCTGCAACGTTCGCCGGCACGCCCGTCTTGTCGCGCTTGAAATCGACGATACGGATGCGGCGCTTGTTGCCGCCGCCGCGGTGGCGCACGGTGATACGGCCCTGCGCATTGCGCCCCGCAAGCTTCTTACGGGTCGCGATCAGCGACTTCTCCGGCTTCTTCTTCGTAATCTCGTCGAAGGTGAAGCCGGACATGCCGCGACGGCCGGGAGACGTCGGCTTGAACTGCTTGACTGCCATCGCCTACACGCCCTCGAACAGCTCGATCTTCTCGCCAGGCGCGAGCCTCACGATCGCCTTCTTCCAGTCCGGTTGCTTATTAAGCGAGCGCCCGTACCGCTTGCGCTTGCCTCTCACCGTCATCGTGTTGACTTCGCGCACGTGCACGTTGAACGCTATCTCGACGGCCTCTTTGATCTGCAGCTTGTTAGCGCGCTTGTCGACCTCGAATGCGTACTTGTCGGCGACCGTGAGGTTCTGCGCCTTCTCGGTAATGATCGGACGAACGATGATGCCGTAGGCGTTGAGTTGCTTTGGCATGCCCTACACCTCCGTCCCCATCGCGGGCCGACGCTTCTTCGCCGCCTTCTCGCCGCCCCAGATCTGCTCGGCGCCGCGGACGGCGTCGACCGTCATCACGAGCGCATGCGCCGAGAGCATCGCCGCGACGTTCAAATGCGAGGCAGGGAGCAGATGAACCCGCTCGAGGTTGCGCACGCTGGCTTTCACGTTGTCGTCCGTCGCGCTCGTCACGAGGAGCACCGAGCGTTCGCAGCCGAGCGCTTTGACGACACCCGCCACCTGTTTCGTGCTCGGCCTGTCGACCGTGAGGTCCTTGAGTACACGCAGCGAGCCGTCCGCAGCTTTCGCGGACAGCACCGAGCGGATCGCCAGCCGGCGCATCTTCTTCGGCAGATCCTTCGCGTAGCTGCGCGGCTTCGGGCCAAAGACGATGCCGCCGTGCCGGTGGTGCGGCGCGGTGATCGAGCCCTGCCGAGAGGCCCCGGTGCCCTTCTGGCGCCGGATCTTGCGCGTGGAACCATGCACTTCGCCGCGCGTCTTTGTGGACGCTGAGCCGACGCGGCGCGCGGCCATCGACGCAACGAACGCCTGGTGGACGACCGCCTGATTCGGCTCGATGCCGAAGACAGCGTCGTCGACCTCGATGGTCTCGACTTCCTTGCCTGTGGCGTCGACTACCGGCAGTTTCATCGTCTTACTTGGACCTCTTCGTCGAGCGCTTCACGCGCACGATGGTGTTTGTCGCACCCGGCACGGCACCCTTCACGAGCAGCAGCCCCTTCGCTTCATCGCGGCCGATGATGCGCAGGTGGCGCACCGTGACCTGCGCCGCGCCCATGTGGCCCGCCATGCGCTGGCCCTTCAGCACCCGGCCCGGCGTTGTGCCCGAGCCAATCGAGCCGGGCGCGCGGTGACGGTCCGACTGGCCATGGGTCTTCGGCCCACCGCGGAAGTGGTGTCGGCGCACGCCCCCGGCGAAGCCCCGGCCGCGCGATATCCCGGTCACGTCGACGTACTCGCCGTCAGCGAACAGCTCGACACCCACGCGGTCGCCCACGCTGTAGTCGCCCTCGCCGGCCGCGCGAAACTCGCGCAGCATACGGAAGTCGCCGAGCTTCTTGAGGTGCCCACGCATCGGCTTGTTGCTGCGCTTCGCCTCGCCGTAGGCGACCTGGACGGCGTCGTAGCCGTCCTTCGCCGCGGTCTTGAGCTGCGTGACCACGACCGGCCCCGCCTCGATCACGGTGACCGCGTGGACGCGCCCGGTGTCGTCGAACACCTGCGTCATGCCGAGCTTGCGTCCCAGGAGCCCTTCCAGCGGCACAGTCGTTCGTCCTATCCTTTCCTTCTCTCGCCCAATCAACGGGCGCGTCGGCGACGCATTCCTAGAGCTTGATCTCGATATCCACGCCCGAAGCGAGCTGCAAGCGCATCAGCGTGTCGACCGTCTTCGACGTCGGCTCGAGGATGTCGATGAGCCGCTTGTGCGTGCGGATCTCAAACTGCTCCTGCGAGTCCTTATCGATGAACGGCGAGCGGATGACGCAGTACTTCTTGATCTCGGTCGGCAGCGGGATCGGGCCGGCGACGGCGGCACCGGTGCGCTCGGCCGCCTCCACGATCTGCTCGGCCGACTGGTCGAGGATCTTGTGGTCGAACGCCTTCAGCCGGATCCGGATCTTCTGCCTCGCCATGCGTCCTTCTTACGCGCTCGCGCGCACCGCCGCGCGCTTGCCGCGCGTGCCCAATACCTTCTCCGCCTCGCTCCGCGGGACTTCTTCGTAGTGGTCGAACTCCATGCTGTAGCTGGCGCGCCCCTGCGTCAGCGACCGCAAGTCCGTAGCATAGCCAAACGTGTTCGCGAGCGGTACGAGCGCGCGGATCACCTTGAGGTTGCCGCGCTGGTCGTACTCGGTGACGTGGCCGCGGCGCGCGGAGATGTCACCGAGTACGTCGCCGTAGAACTCCTCCGGCGTACTGATCTCGAGACGCATCACCGGCTCCATCAGCACGGGATCGGCGCGCTCCATCGCCTGCTGGAAGGCCATGGAACCCGCGGTCTTAAACGCCATCTCGCTTGAGTCGACCTCGTGGTAGTCGCCGCCGAGGAGATTGACGCGTACGTCGATCACGGGATAACCGCCAAGCACGCCGCTCTCGAGCGCCGAGCGCACGCCCTGCTCGATGGCCGGTATGAATTCGCGGGGCACTTCGCCGCCGACAACTTTGTCGACGAACTCGAAGCCGCCGCCGCGATCGAGCGGCTCGATTTCGAGCCGCACGACACCGTACTGACCCCGGCCTCCAGTCTGCCGCACGAACCGACCCTCGGCCTTCGCCGGCTTCCGGATCGTCTCCTTGTAGGCGACCTCTGGACGGCCGACGTTCGCCTCGACGCGGAACTCGCGCTTCATGCGGTCGACGATGACATCGAGGTGCAGTTCGCCCATGCCCGAGATGATCGTCTGCCCGGTGTCCGGGTCGTGGCGCATTCGGAAGCTCGGGTCCTCTTCAGCCAGCTTGCCGAGCGCCTCGCCCATACGGTCCTGGTCATCTTTGGTCTTCGGCTCGACGGCGATGTGGATCACCGGCTCCGGGAATGAGATCGATTCGAGGATGATCGGGTGCTTCTGGTCGCAGAGCGTGTCGCCGGTCGTCGTGACCTTGAGGCCCATGGCGGCGATGCCACCGGCGCCGACCTCCGGCACGTCCTCGCGGTGGTTCGCGTGCATCTGCATGATGCGGCTCACGCGCTCCGTCTTCTGGCGCGTCGAGTTGTAGACGCTCGAGCCCGCCGTGAGCTTGCCGGAGTAGACACGAAAGTAGGCCAAGCGGCCGAGATGCGGGTCGCTGACGATCTTGAAGGCGAGCGCGGAGAACGGCTCGTCGTCGGACGGCTGACGGGTCACCTCCTCGCCGGTCCGCGGGTCGATGCCAGTGACTGGCGGGACATCATCGGGTGATGGCAGGAACTCGACGACGGCGTCCAGGAGCAGTTGCACACCCTTGTTCTTGAGGGCGCTGCCGCACAGTACCGGTGTCGTGGTGGGGTGCGCGGGGTTCAGCGGCGTATCGACGGTGACGCGGCGGAGCGCGGCGTGGATCTCGTGGGTCGTGAGCTTGTGTCCCTCAATGTAGGAGATCATCGTCTGCTCATCGACCTCGCCAATGGCCTCGATCATCTTGTCGTGCCACTCGTCGGCCTCGGCGCGGTACTTCTCGGGGATCTCGATCTGTTCCGGCGCGTCGTCGCGGTTGCCGGTGAAGCGATACGCCTTCATCTCGATCAGGTCGACGACGCCCTCGAAGTCTTGTTCCACGCCCATCGGGATCTGCACCGGGATGGGCTTGGCCCCCAGACGTTCGCTGATCATCTCGACGGTGCGCCAGAAGTTGGCACCGATGCGGTCCATCTTGTTGACGAAGCAGATGCGCGGCACCTTGTAGCGGTCGGCCTGCCGCCAGACGGTCTCCGACTGCGGCTCAACGCCCGCGACGGCGTCAAAGACCACTACGCCGCCATCGAGCACACGCAGGCTGCGCTCAACCTCAACCGTGAAGTCCACGTGCCCGGGCGTGTCGATAATGTTGATCTGGTGGTCGCGCCACTGGGCGGTCGTCGCGGCGGCAGTGATGGTGATGCCGCGCTCGCGCTCCTGCTCCATCCAATCCATCACGGCCGTACCCTCGTGCACCTCGCCGATCTTGTAGGTGCGGCCGGTGTAGTAGAGGATGCGCTCGGTCACGGTCGTCTTGCCCGCGTCAATGTGGGCAATGATGCCGATATTGCGTATCCGTTCGATTGGTATCGTTCTCGCCATTCTCTCTGTCAGTTCTCGCGGCCACCCGGCGCTCAGCGCTGATCTACCGGGCAAACGATGCCGCCGGAGAGGTTGCCCATCGCCGGCGGCGACCCGCCCGAAGCGGTTGTGGCCCCGTTACCACCGATAGTGGACGAAGGCACGGTTGGCCTCCGCCATGCGGTGGGTGTCCTCCTTCTTCTTGATCGTAGCGCCCTGGCCGGACGCGGCATCCTGGATCTCCGCCGCAAGGCGCTCCGCCATCGAGCGGCCGGAGCGGGCCCGCGCTGACCTGAGCAGCCAGCGAATCGCCAGCGCGAGCCGACGTTCCGCACGGATGTCGACCGGCACCTGATACGTGGCGCCGCCGACGCGCCGCGGCTTTACCTCGATCGTCGGGGTGGCGTTGCGGATCGCCTGGTCGAACGTATCGATGGCGGGCCGGCGCGCCTGCGCTTCGACGAGCTCGAGCGCCTTGTACATGATGCGTTCAGCGGTCGATTTCTTGCCGCGCTGCATCAGGTTATTGATGAACATCGTCACGGTCCGGCTGCCATAGCGGCTGTCCGGCAGGATCTCTCGCTTGACGACCCGCGCCCTTCGTGGCATCGTCTATGCCTTTCGCGTACCGTACTTGCTGCGACCGCGCTTGCGGTTCGCGACACCCTGGGCGTCGAGCGCGCCGCGGATGATGTGGTAGCGCACGCCCGGCAGGTCTTTCACACGGCCGCCACGGATCAGCACGACCGAGTGCTCCTGCAGCGAGTGGCCCTCTCCGGGGATGTACGCCGTCACCTCGATGTGGTTCGTCAGCCGGACGCGCGCGATCTTTCGGAGCGCTGAGTTCGGCTTCTTCGGCGTCATCGTGCGCACCTGCGTGCAGACACCTCGCTTCTGTGGCGATCCCTTGCCGCGCACGGTGCGGTTCTTGAGCGAGTTGTAGGTGAACCGCAGCGCAGGGGCCTTCGTCTTCTTGATCGCCTTCTTGCGCCCCTTGCGCACGAGCTGGCTGATCGTCGGCACGTCGTATCCCTTCCCCGTGAGCGGCGCTGCCGCCCGATGTTGTCCGAGCCGCCGTGCGCCGGGCACACGAAAGGCCGGAGCCGTATTCCTGAGCCAGTCCGGCGTAGCCGTGGCACCCTGCCGGGCCCGCGACCACTTCTGCCGGCCGTCGTCACCTTCGGGTCTTCCGACCTTTGTTGTGCGCTGGCGTCATGAACCCCTCGCCACTTCGCGAGGGGCAACGCATCTTATCGGCCACGCGCTTCGACCGTCAAGGAGATCCGAACATGGGCCGAATCTACGACACGGTCAGGACCCCCGTCATTTGCTGCGGGTGGACATCGCACCGGAAGCGGTAGGTGCCGGGCGCGAGAGCGCCAAGCGAGAGGGTGTGCGTGGCCGGTCCGCTCGCAACCTCCGTTGCGCCGATGCTGCCGCCACCGGGGGCGAAGACATTGATGTTGTGGGCGATGCCGGCATCCTGGTTGACGAACGTAATGGTCACCGGCGTCCCCGCGGGGGCGGTGACCGACGACGGGGAGAAGCTGATGTTCACGCCGACGATCGTCAGGTCGGCAGACGTCGGCGGCGGGGGCGGCGCGCTGGTGGCGGTAGCCGCCGGCGGCGGGGGCGGTTGGGTCGGCGCGGTCGGCGCTGTCGGCGCCGGGTTCCCGGGTGCGCCTGCGGCGGGCGTGCTGGTAGGCTCGGCGACCACGGTCGTGGCGGTCGGGCTGGCGGCGACGGTCGGCGAAGTGGCGCGGGTGGCGGACGCCGTCGGCGTAGAAGGCGGTTCGGTCGGGGTCTTGTCGGCGGAGGTGCCGCCGCAGGCGGCGATCGCGGGGATGGCGAGGGCGAGGGCCGCGGCGAACGCGAGTGCGGCCGGGCGGGGGCTTCGGGGATGGATGCGCATCTCGGTTACCTCTCGGTCAACATCTCAGGTCTGCGATTCAGTATTCGGGATCGGTGCGGTAGCCGCTTCCGCCGTCCGGCGGAGCGTCGGTAGTCTGATGGCATGAGCGTCGATGTGCAGCGCGAGCTTGCGGGCGCGGTCGAGGAGGCGCTCCGTCCGGCTTCGGGGACGCGGCTGGAACGCGATCCGGAGTACCGGGCGCTGAAGGAGCTGGCGAAGCGGAACCGGAAGCGGCCGCCGCGGACGCCCCACGACGCGCTGCAGCACGTCGTGGATGTGGCGCGGGAGATGACGGAGGCGACCTACGGGGCGCTGGCGGTGACGAGCGCGACGGACTACGTGGAGGGGTTCATCGTCTCGGGGATGTCGGAGGCGGACCTGGCGCGGCTGAAGGGGCCGCCGCAGGGGCACGGGCCGTTGGGGGCGATGCGGCAGGATGGGCTGCCGGTGCACATCGAGGACGTCTCGGGGCACGAGAAGGCGTTCGGGTTCCCGCCGAAGCACCCGCCGATGAAGGAGCTGCTGGGAGTGCCCATCATCCACCGCGGCGAGGTGCGGGGGGCGCTGTACGTGACGGACCGCCGGAAGCGGGGGCGGTTCGGGGCGGAGGACCGGGCGGTGCTCGAGGTGCTGGCGCGGCACGCGGGGCTGATCATCGACGCTTCCTGGTACTGACGGCCGGTCGCTTGGCGGCGTTTGATTGATTTCTGCGTTTTGGGATTTCGGCTGGTCCGAATCTGCGCAGTCGTGTTCGTGCTGGGCGGCTGAATCTGCGCGGTTGATTGATTTGATTGTTCGTGGTGCGCGGACAATCAAGTTTCGGGTGGCGCCTCGCGGGCGCGGTGGGGATTCGGCGCGGCTCGTCGTCATGCGGCGATTGTAGGGCGGCGGCCGCGGGAGCTCCGAGGCGCTCGTGGCAGCGGCGCTGGTTCGTGCGAGGGAACACCTGTGGCCGGCGGTGCCGAAGCTCCGCGGGGTACTGGTCCGGGTGGTGATTTGCAATGCGCGTGGTTTGCATTCGGCGGCACGGCGGCGGACGCGGCCGGATTCCTCGCTGCGCTCGGAATGACAGGGGGTACGGCGCGCGGATGACGGGGGGCGGCGCCCGGATGACGGGCGCGGGGCGCCCGGATGACGGGGGGCGGGGCGCGCGGGTGATGGGGGATGGGGCGGGGATCAGGGGGGCGGGAGGGCTTCGGCGAGGGGTTTGTAGGGCATCTCGAGGGAGTGGGCGAGGGCTTCGTAGGTGACGTGGCCTTCGCTGACGAGGACACCTTTGGCGAGGGCGGGGTCGGTGAGGAGGGCTTCGCGGGTGCCGAGGTTGGCGAGCTTGAGGACGTAGGGGAGGGTGGCGGCGGTGAGGGCGGCGGTGGCGGTGATGGGGACGGCGCCGGGCATGTTCGAGACGCAGTAGTGGACGACGCCTTCCTCTATGTAGACGGGGTCGTCGTGGGTGGTGGGGCGCGAGGTCTCGCAGGTGCCGCCCTGGTCGATGGCGACGTCGACGATGACGGCGCCGGGGCCCATGCCGCGGACCATCTCGCGGGTGACGAGCTTCGGGGCTGAGGCGCCCGGCACGAGGACGCCGCAGATGAGGATGTCGGCGTCGCGCATGGCGGTGGCGATGGCGAGCGGCGCGGACATGAGGGCGGTCGTGCGGCCGGGCCAGACGTCCTGGATATGTCGGAGCCGGTCGAGCCGAGTATCGAAGACGGTGACGCGGGCGCCGAGGCCGACGGCGGCGGCGATCGCGTTCTCGGCGACGGTGCCGGCGCCGAGGACGACGACGTGCGCGGGGGCGGCGCCGGGCACGCCGGAGATCAGCTTGCCGCGGCCGGGGCCGGGCTTGCGCAGGTACTGCGCGGCGACCTCGGTGGCCATGCGGCCGGCGATCTGGCTCATCGGCGTGAGGAGGGGCAGCGAGCCGTCGGGGAGCTGCACGGTCTCGTAGGCGATGGCGGTGACCCTGGAGGCGATGAGCGCTCGGGTCAGCTCGGGCAGGGCGGCAAGGTGGAGGTAGGTGAAGAGGGTCTGATTGTCGCGGATGTAGGCGTACTCTTCGGGGAGGGGCTCCTTCACCTTGACGAGGAGGTCGGCGCGGCCCCAGACCTCGCTGGCGTCGGCGACGACGGTGGCGCCGGAGCTGGCGTAGGCGTCGTCAGGGCAGCCGATGCCGTCGCCGGCGCCGGACTCGACGAGGACGATGTGGCCGGCGTCAGCGAGGGCGTGGGCGCCCTCGGGGGTGATGCCGACGCGGTACTCTTCGTTCTTCCGCTCGCGGACGGTGCCTACGATCATCTTCCTCCAGAGTATCGGGCGCCGACAGGCGACGTTACGCGGCTCTTCATCCACAGAGGACACAGAGGACACAGAAGGGAGTCGATGGGGTGCGCTGGGCCCTTGGCGCTGCCCGCCCGTTCCGGCGGTGCGTTCTGCGTCCTCGTGGCAACGCGTCCGGTAGCATCGCCGGGGAGGTGCGTGATGCCGGACATGCTGGTGGCGCTGTACCGGTTGCCGGAGGCGGGGCCGTGGGTGGAGCGGGCGGCGGCGGCGGGGATCACGGTGCGGCGGCTGGATGCGTGGGACCGAGGGCCGCTGCGGGCGTTCGTTTTGGAGCACTTCTCGCCCCACTGGGCGGACGAGGCCGAGCTGGCGTTCGCGGGCGGGCACCCGATCACCGGGTTCGTGGCGGTCAAGGAGGGGCGGATCTGCGGGTTCGCGGTGTACGAGGCGAGCCGGCGCGGCTTCTTCGGGCCGACGGGCGTACGCGAGGACTTGCGGGGGTCGGGCGCGGGGGCGGCGCTGCTGCTGCGGTGCCTGGAGTCGATGCGGGAGATGGGGTACGGGTACGCGGTCATCGGCGGCGTGGGGCCGGCGGCGTTCTACGAGAAGGTGTGCGGGGCGACGGTGATCGCGGACAGCGACCCGGGGGTGTACGGGGCACTGTATGCGGAGGGGCAGGCGCGAAGGGGTGGTGAGCGACGCGACCACCGCCAAGGGCACCCCTAAAAAACAATCACTTCAGGTGCCGATGCTCCTATGTGATGAGAGTATTGGTCGGAGTTACAGCAGCAGTCTTGGCTGGCTTGACGGTGCTTTCGGCCCGGGCGTATTTCACGACCGCCTACGACGCGGACGTCAATCGTGATGGGCTGGTGACCGCGGCCGATCTCGGGATCGTGGCTTCGTTTTTTGGACGAAGCGTGCCAACTCCCACACCCACTGTGACACCAGTACGGGCGGCGCCGATCGACCCGTCTATGGGTCTCGTCGCCGTCACACCCATGAACGGCCCGTGCTCAGGCCCTGCGTACGTACTGCAGATTCGTGCAGACTCGCCCTCGAGCGAGTGGCTGGCTCTCTACGTGTCAATCGGCGGCCTGAACTACACTTACATGGTGAGCGGCCAGGATCACTTCAACGTGCCCGGTGGTTGGCGCACGGTTATCATTTCGCCCATCGGCATTTATGCGACTGGCGCCGCCCAAGACCTGCCGCTTTCATCTGACGTGACGGCGCCGGTGAGCATCTTGGTGTCGGCACCCGCTCACTACATCTTCGAGAAGGCTTGCGCGACGCCGCCGGCATAGCACAAGGGCGTCAGGGGCCGCCGCCGCGCGTCACCGTCCACCGGGACGCGCCCGTATTGTTTGGTTCATTCGATTCGAGTAGGCGCCGCGCGAGGTACCATTGCTGGTACAGACGACTTCGCTCAGACCGGGAGGCTTGATGGCTGAGACGAACGGCAACTCGAACGGGAACGGCGCCCGCAAGGGCGACCTCAGGGAGGAGCTGGCGCGCTGGGAGGCGGGGACGCTGGCCCGGGCGCTCTCGCGCGGGGGCGAGCGGCAGGCGGCGTTCGCGACGACCTCGACGGAGACGCGGCGGCTGTACACGCCGCTCGACACCGAGGGCATCGACTTCGAGCGCGACATCGGCGAGCCGGGTGAGTTCCCGTTCACGCGCGGCGTGCAGCCGACGATGTACCGCGGGCGGCTGTGGACGATGCGCCAGTACGCGGGGTTCGGGACGGCACGCGAGTCGAACGAGCGGTTCAAGTTCCTGCTCTCGCAGGGGCAGTCGGGGCTGTCGGTGGCGTTCGACCTGCCGACGCAGATCGGCATGGACTCGGACGACCCGAACGCGGTCGCGGAGATCGGGCAGGTCGGCGTGGCGATCGACTCGCTGGCGGACATGGAGGAGATGTTCGACGGGATCCCGCTCGACCGGGTGAGCACGTCGATGACGATCAACGCGCCGGCGCCGGTGCTGGTGGCGATGTATCTGGCGGTGGCGGAGAAGCAGGGCGTCGCGAGCTCGGACGTGATGGGGACGGCGCAGAACGACGTGCTGAAGGAGTACGTGGCGCGGGGGACGTACATCTATCCGCCGCGGCCATCGCTGCGGTTCGCGGCGGACCTGATGACGTACTGCGCGCGCTACGCGCCGAAGTTCAACAGCATCTCGGTGAGCGGCTACCACATCCGTGACGCGGGCTCGACGGCGGCGCAGGAGATCGGGTTCGCGTTCTCGAACGCGATCGCGTACATCGACGCGTGCCAGGCGTCGGGGGTGGACGTGGACGAGATCGCGCCGCGCATCTCGTGGATCTTCAACACGCACAACAACTTCTTCGAGGAGGTCGCGAAGTACCGGGCGCTGCGGCGGATGTGGGCGAAGCTGCTGCGGGAGCGGTTCGGGGCGAAGGACCCGAACTCGTGGAAGCTGCGGACGCACATCCAGACGGGCGGGGCGACGCTGACGGCGCAGCAGCCGGAGAACAACATCGTGCGAGCGGCGATCCAGGCGCTGGCGTCGGTGCTGGGCGGGGTGCAGTCGATGGCGCTGTCGTGCTACGACGAGGCGCTGGCGATCCCGACGGAGGAGGCGCAGCGGATCGCGTTGCGGACGCAGCAGATCATCGCGCACGAGACGGGTGTAACGGACACGGTGGACCCGCTCGGGGGCTCGTACTACGTGGAGTGGCTGACGAGCGAGCTGGAGAAGAAGGCGCAGGAGTACATCGACCGTGTCGAGGACATGGGCGGGTCGGTGGCGGCGATCGAGTCGGGCTACATGCAGTCGGAGATCCAGGAGGCGGCGGTCGCGCAGCAGCAGGCGATCGAGTCGGGCGAGCGGGTGGTGGTGGGGGTGAACCGCTTCCGTTCGGACGAGGAGCCAGAGCCGACGATCTTCCGGGTGAACACGGAGGTCGCGCGGGGGCAGCTCGAGCGCCTGCGGCGGCTGCGTGCGGAGCGCGACGGTGCGGCGGTCGAGGCGTCGCTGCGGCGTCTGCAGGAGGCGGCGCGGGGGACGGAGAACATCATGCCGGCGGTGCTGGAGGCGGTGAAGTCGTACGCGACGCTGGGGGAGATCTGCGGGGAGCTGCGGAAGGTGTGGGGGGAGTACACGCCGCCGACGGTGGTCTAGCGCCTCGTGCCAAGCGGGCGCTCACTCCGAGGCGTTCGAGCCGATCGCGCGATTCGGGCGTTCGAGAAAGCAGGCTATCGCGTCGCACGTACCCGCGGGGGCCACGTGATCCTGGAGCGCGCAGGCAGCCGACCACTGATCGTCCCGCGGCACGGTACAGTGAAGCTCTGCTGCATCATCATCCGGCCTCCGCTTCCACAACGGGACCACTGATCGTCCCGCGGCACGGTACAGTGAAGCCCGGGCTACTCCTGGCCCGCGTGAAGGACGCCGGAATGACCGCCGACGAGTTCGGGGAGCTGCTGTAAATGGCTGATGTGCACTACGCCGTCGTCGTGCATCCGGACGAGGATGGCGGGTACTGGACCGAGGTACCGGGGCTGCCCGGGACCGGGTCGCAAGGCGAGACCGTGGAAGAGGCGATCGCGAACACGCGCGAGGCGATCATGCTGATGCTTGAGTACCTGCGCGGTCGCGGGGATGCCGTCCCCGCGGGCGACGTTGTTGTTGATGTGACGGTGCCGGTTCCCTAGCCCCGCGCCCCAGAACACCTTACTCACCTGTCACGGCCGGGCGGCACGTGAACGCGTGCCGTTTGGCCGATCCATGGCGCGCGCGTCTGTCGCTAGGGTAGAGGCGAATTCAATCGACGGAGGGCGCGCATGGGTGAGCTGGACGACAAGGTGGCGATCGTGACGGGCGGCTCGTCCGGGATCGGGCGGGCGGCGGTGGAGCTGTTCGCACGGGAGGGGGCGGTCGTCGTGATCGCCGATGTACAGGACGCGCCTGGGCAGGCGCTGGCGGATGAGCTGGCGGCGCGGAAGCGTACGGTGTGCTACGTGCACGCGGACGTCTCGAAGGAGAACGACGCGGCGGCGATGGTGCACCTGGCGCTATCGGAGTACGGGCGGCTCGATGTGCTGTTCAACAACGCCGGCATCGAGGGCGAGCAGGCGGCGACGGCGGAGGCGTCGGTCGAGAACTTCGACCGCGTGATCGCGGTGAACCTGCGGGGCGTGTTTCTGGGGATGAAGTACGGCATCGAGGCGATGTTGCGGACGGGCGGCGGGGCGGTGGTGAACAACGCGTCGGTGGCGGGGCTGGTGGGGTTCCCGAACATCCCGGCGTACTGCGCGGCGAAGGGCGGGGTGGTGCAGCTGACGCGGGCGGCGGCGCTGGAGTACGCGGAGCGCGGCGTGCGGGTGAACTGCCTCTGCCCGGGCGTGATCGACACGCCGATGGTGCAGCGATTTACGCAGGGGAACGCGGCGGGCGAGGAGGCGCTGCGGGCGATGGAGCCGGTGGGGCGGCTCGGCCGGCCGGAGGAGGTAGCGGAGCTGGCGCTGTGGCTGGCGTCGGAACGCGCGTCGTTCGTGACGGGGGCGGTGATCCCAGTGGACGGAGGGTTTGTGGCGCGGTGAGCGGCTGGCCGTCCGCTGTTAGCCGCTGGCTGATGGTCCGGCGATGCGGTCGAGGCGCGCGCTTCGGCCGGGACCGATGACCGCGCAGGCTGAAGCCCGCGCTACCGCCTGAACACGACGTCCGTTAGACGGCGGATTCGTTGGGGTCGAAGTAGGGGAACGGGGGGAAGAGGGATTCGAGCTCGCGGCGGATGGGGTCTTCGGGCGGGAGGTAGGGGCTGAAGTCGCCGGTGGGCTCGGGGCGCTCGCGCTGGCCGGTGACGCGCTCGTCCATGATCTTGTTCTGGAGCATGATCAGGCCGGTGAGGAGCGATTCGGGGCGTGGCGGGCAGCCGGGGACGTAGACGTCGACGGGGACGATGAGGTTGACGCCGGGCAGGACGCTGTAGGCGTACGCGAAGGGGCCGCCCATGATGGCGCAGCCGCCCATCGAGATGCACCACTTGGGCTCGGGCATCTGGAGCCAGATGCGGCGGATGGCGGGGGCCATTTTCCAGGTGCAGGTGCCGGAGACGATCATCAGGTCGGCCTGGCGGGGGGAGGCGCGGAAGATCTCGGCGCCGAAGCGGGCGATGTCGTAGCGCGGCGTCGCGGTCGCGATCATCTCCATGGCGCAGCAGGCGAGGCCGAACATCGTCGGCCAGAGGGACGACGAGCGCGCCCAGTTCATGACGGTGTCGACGGCGGTGAGGAGGATGTTCTGCTCGACGTCGGTGTCGACGGCGTCGGCTGAGGCGGGCTGGCCGAGGATGGGGATGCTGTCGGCGGCGGCCGACGCGCGGGCGGGGCCGGGGCCGAGGGTGATGCTGTCGGCGAGGTGGGTCATCGGGTGCATTGTCGCGGACGTGGCGGGGATTGATCAATCGTTCACAAATGCGCCCGGGGGAAGCTTCTCGGCGCGTCAGGTTCGCGGGGGTGTCGGGTGGGGCAACGCGTCCGGGCTCGGTGCCGGGGCCGGCGATCTGTTGCAGCGGGCGGCCGGGGCGCGCGACGGGGGCGGGGGTGGACGGGCGAGCGGGCAGGTCTGGAAGATACGTCGTTACGGAGCGCCGGGCGTTGCTCGGTGGGGGGGAACACAAGGGGTGCTAGGACTCCACCAGGGTGCCGTCCTTGTAGCGGAGGGGGCCCGTGGCGGGCAGGCCGTCGATGAGTTCGCGCGGTTCGAGCTTGCGCTCGCAGTACTTGTCGAGGGTCTCGCGTTCGGCGATGTATTGCATGCGGGGGATGGAGTAGCCGCAGGAGGTCTGCACCTTCTCGACGTCGACGAAGAAGGCCTGGCGGACGTACGGGTGGAGGTCGTCGGTGAAGGCGTCGCGGTACTGGCGGAGGGCGGGGTCGTCGAGGTCGACGCGGCGGCCGCGGCCGTAGAGACGCAGGGTGCCGGCGGTGGCGTCGAAGCTGGTGAGCATGATCGTGACGCGGCCGTTGTCCTCGACGTGCTTCGCGGTCTCGTTGCCGCTGCCGGGGTAGTCGAGGTAGCCGACGAGGTTGGGGCCGAGGACGCGGAGGAGGTTGCGGCCCTTCGGGGAGAGGTTGGGGTAGCCGTCGTCGGGGGCGGTGGGGGCGGTGGCGATGAAGAAGAGGTGCTGGCGCTCGATGAAGGCCTTGCGTTCGTCGTCGATGTGGTCGTACCAGTCGGCCATGGGGGTGTGCCTCGCGGGATAGGGTAGCGGGCGGGTCGGCCTTGCGGCCAAGAGCGAACCCCCGGGGAAGACGCGCGAGGCGGGTGCTCGACACTACGGGTATGGCCGCCTACGGCCGCTCCGCCCGAGCGCTAGCGGTCGGTCGCCCGGCCTGTCGTACCCCTGCCGCCGAGGTACAGCCGAATTAGGGCAACACGCTTGCCATCTCCTAATCGCAAGTAAAGCTCTTTAAGGTGATATCTAACCGTATTCTCTGAAATCCCTAGTCTGTTGGCGATCTCGGCGTTGCTAAGGCCCTCAGAGACGAGCGCCCCGATTTCGACTTGCCGCTTCGTGAAACGGCGCATCGGCCACCCCGATGAGCACACCACAGGGCCATTAAGTGTACCGCACTCCTGATGTGCTGCGCAAGACTACCGGTAGAGGTAGGAGCAATCCAAGCAACGACCGTGTAGTATGGGGACAACGGAAGCGAGGGGAACTAGCTTATGGCCCGAGGCTTCGCTCCTCCTTCGGCTCGTCCTTGGCTCTGTGTTCATCACCAGTGCCATTTCAAAGTTCCGCGCGCCTGAACAGTTTGAGCGCTCGCTCCGCACTTATCGGGTAATCAACACGCGGCTAATCCCGGCCTTGGCAAGGCTCATTCTTGCTGGCGAGTCAGCAATTGGAATCGCGCTCTTGCTCGGCCTGTACCCGCGGGAGGCTGCGATTGTCGCCGCCAGCGCCCTGATGTCATTTGGGATAGCGCTCATGACGCGTGAACAGCCCGAACAAGAGCCAGCTGGCTGCGGATGCGGAGGACTCGTTCCTGACGGTCTCAGCCTGAATGGCCATCTGGCAGCGAATGCCGCTCTTATTGGCGCGGCCATTGGCGTCGCGTACTCGTCCAACACTTTCTTGGCTTTCCCGATGGAGGGACCACTCGATCTCTCGGTGTCTGGCCCCAGCTTCGCGGCGTACACCATCGCGATTGGCGTGCCATTGTTTCTTTTACTCGTCACGACGATCGTGCAACTATATCGCATTCGGACCCTTCTCGCGACCAAAGATCGCGCCGCCCGGCTCCCATCGGATCGTCCCGCACCTCAGGGCAGCAGAGGGCTAGGGTGATGGAATTGTTCCAGACCTGTGCCATCGTCGTACTTCTCGTCGCGGTTCCCGTGACACTACTTCTTAACTTTGTCATTGCCAGGCAGGTCGGTCTGATCCTCGTGCGGGTGGGCCCCGCCGTGCCGAAAGACTTGGATGCAGCTCCGATTGGTCTTCCCGTCGATGACTTTTCTCTCCGGGACATCTTCGGCAATGGCGTGACCGTGGCGGCTCATGCTCGCGCGCTCGTATTATTCGTTTCGCCTCGATGCGATGCGTGCAAATCCCTCATACCTGGGCTCAAGACATTCGCGTCATCGCCGCCGCAACCCACCCAAATTGTTGCGGTGACCTGTCGAGATCTCACGCCCGACGATTACGAGTACGCCGCTCAACTTTCGGGACTAGGAATCCGATACGTCGCTGACCCGGCCGTGTGCGCCCAATTGGCGATGGAGAGCCCTCCGTATGCCGTCCTCATCGAACGCGGCGCGATCCGTTCCAAGGGAATCGTAAACAGCCTGCAGCATCTCGAGGGCCTGTATCTAGTTAGCGGCCTCAGTGATTCTCGGGACAAGCACCCTCGCCACCGCCATACCCGAGAGGACGCAGCCGAGCTGGCCCTGACAGAAGGAGAGCGCACTCCATGGATAAGCAACAGCCCGACCAATGGAATTACACCCCGACCGAACAGAAGTTTGTCGCCATAAGTCAGCGTGTTCCAAGGCGCTCGTTCCTTGGCGTCGCCTCAGCGGCTGTTATGGCGCTTGTCGGATTTACGGTCGTAGAGCGAGCGATTCCCCCCGGGCACCCAAGGATGGCCCTAGCGTTCGATGGCCTTCCATGTAACGATGCTGCTTGCACTGATACGTACTGGTGCGGGCTCTGTGGCCGCCGATGCAACCACGCGAACTGCGGCGGCACGGCAACGACCTGTCCTTCGGGAAAGTCCTCGGGCGGGTATTGGACGCTGTGCTGCGGCAATCCCCCGAACGATAGGCAGGTTCGCTTTATCGACTGCTGCTGCGGAGCCGCGTGCGACCACTGCGACGCGCCTCGCTGCTGCAACCATCCGAACTGTGGAGTGAACCAGAGTATAGGCGACTGGTGCGCCGCTCCTGATCGATATTTTTGTACTCGGCGCTATGTTACCGGGATGCACTGCGCATGATAGTTCTCGGTATTATCTCCGCGTGCATGCTCGGTATCGCAGTCGGTATGAAGAGCTGGTGGTCACCCTGAGGGGATTCGATGGTAGGTACCATCTGCCTCGCCGGTGGCGAGGATAGGCGAGCCCGGCTTTCATATGTATATCTGTGCGGTTCTCTTACGGGAGCAGCCGTGCTCGGAACCACGGCCATGTTGATGGCCGCCGCTTTACCGCCGGCTCGCTCATCATGGGTCGCGGCGGTTGCCGTCTTCTTCGCGATTTTCGTTCTCGCCTGCGAGACAGGCCTCATTCGTGTGCCGGGGCCAAAACGTCAGGTTGGTCCAAGCCTCTGGCGCAGGTTCGGTCCGAGGCTAACGTCGTTCGTCTGGGGCATCCAGCTAGGGTTCGGGCTTACTACCCGCGTTGCGTCGTTCGGGATCTATGCCCTCGTTATCGTTGGGTGGATAGTTTCGTTGCCCTTGGCCTCGCTTCTCGGACTCAGCTGCTTTGGTATCGCCCGCGGGCTCCAGCCTTTGCTTGTAGGCCTGAAGCCAGGAAACGGCATGCTTAGCCCAAGGATCCGTCTGGCACTCACAGCTTCGACGCTCTTCTCGCTAGCCCTGGCCATAAGAGCCAGCGCCGGCTGATCGAGGAGTGCTCAATGACTTCAAGGACGTTCGCCCAGCCAGCTTCCCGCCGAGCCATTCTGGTTGCGATAGGGCTCATACTCCTGGCTGTTTCGGCTGTGATCGTCTCGGTTGTCGCCTACCAACGGGCTTCGACGGATAAAGAAGTAAGCTTCCTCGCGGCCCCAAGTTCTTCGAGTTGGTACCACTCGCGCTCCAGTGCCGTCGCGCCCGTGGATCTTACAGTGCCCGAGACACGGTCGGGCGACACTTGGTCCACCCGGAGCTATGTCGCGAATCTGAACGCCCTCGAGTTAGTTGCGGCTATCCAGACGGAGCACGGCAGGCAGCCGACGATCGCTCTCCTCGATGTTCACTCGGGGCGACACGTCGCCACATTAACGTTCACGGCTGGTTCGCTCTTCGTGCGTTTGCGCGACAAGTCACACCAGTTGCTCGTTTCGGAGGGCGCTCGGCTGCTTATATTCTCGTTGACTTCGCCCGCATTAGAATTGTTCGCAGAAGTGCCTCTGCCACACCGTCTCGGCTATCCCTGGTTTATCAATGCCATGATGCTCTCTCAGAGCGAACGGTACCTGTACTTCCCGCAGCGCGCGCGAGCGGACACCGTGGAGTGCCAGAAGCCAGTCTTTAATGGTGACCTTTGCGATCGGGACGCCGTTGGCATACTCGACCTTAGGACACTCGAGTATGTCGGTTCCGTGTCCATTGACAACGGCGCATGCGCGCTCCTGCTTCGGCAGACGGGACCAGACGGTGCGACCGTTCAATGTGGATCCATGATCCAGGAGATCGGGCCCCGAGGCGCTGAGGGAGTAAGCATGCGGTTACCGGCCGTGCCAAGACCAGGGACGGCTCATGAAGTGTATCTCCCACGAATCGTCTTTGCGGCGTTCGCCGACGCGCACCGCTTCCGTGCGCTGAGCGAAGACGGCGTGATTCTTGATGGCAGTCGCGACCCGTTGAGCTTGGGCGTCCTGCCCCCCGGTGAACGAGTTTACGGGACCCCGTGGCAACTGTCCGAGACGCTGGCTGCCGCCATCACCGAGCCTGAAACTGGTGGCCCACTCCGGAATCTTGTGGTAGTTGACCTCAGGACAGGCGCGCCACTCCACACCACCGCCCTTCCCGATGGCACGACTTGGGCCGCGGTTATTGACCGCGAGAGAATGCTGCTGCTTGCGCAGGACCACCTTGGAGCACATCGCCTGGTGCAAATTGATGCAATGACCGGGATGGTTGGAGAGACTCTGGCACTCGACCCCTCTCTCGTTCCTGACGCTATCGACCGCTAGTGAAAGGACGTAGTGGTGACCACGCTACACATCAGCGAGCCCGAAGACGATCTCGCGCTCGAGGAGGAGATTGCGCCCCCGCGGGGGTATCAGATGTTCCTGGCAAGACTCCGTGTAAGGGCGCGCATTGTTGCGAGAGATCGGGGGCTTACGGCATTCGCGGCGATGGCAGAGCATGCGTGTTACGCTGAGCTCTATGAGCAACTCTTTCGCCATGATTATGGTACGTACGTCGCGGCGCTTGAAGAGATATACGATGATCAACATGTACCGTCTCCTGGTCTTGGCGACCTTTTTCATCTCGTGCATCAGCTCCCATCACCGGATCCCGTCGCGCGGCAAGCTTCGGCCCAAGCGGCGGCGGCGGCACTTCACGGAAGGCTTGCCCGCAGTCCTATCCCAAGGTCTGCCTTCAATCCCCAAACCGGCTTTCTCGAAACCAAACGTCAGTTATCGGAAGCCTTCAGCCTGGCGGCTTCCGTGCAACAAGACGCTCTTCTGGTCCATATTTCCGAGTTCCTTGTAAACATCGCGACGGCGCGCCTTGCCGAGGTTGTCAACACGCTTGCCTCAGGAGACGCACGCTTTTCCGACACGCGGCTATTCGTGAGACTTCTGAATCAATTGAAGCGAATCGTCCGGCTAGGAGCTGCGGATCGTTTGTTGTCGCAGCACGGCGGCGCTGGCGACGGCCTTGCGCTGCTGAACCTCATGGGTGCCGGGCTGGCGCCCGTCGTGCTTCCAGGCGGGCGAATCGGTGTCGTCGATATCCATTGACCTCATGTTGCCTCGTGAGCGTGATCCTCGACCCCTATCCGGGTAGGCCTCGCGCGCTGGCGCTGGTCTTCGCTGCACGAGTTGGCCGACCTGTGCGGTAGGATCGGCGCATGGATGCTGTAACGAACAAGGCGGAGCTGCCGCATCGAGCCGCCCCCGCTCTCGGCGGGCTGACGGAGGCGCAGCTCGAGGACCGGTCGTTCGGCGAGGACTGGTCGGTGCGGGATGTGCTGTCGCACACGTCGGCGTGGGAGCGGCGGATCGAGCGGGCGCTGCGGACGGCGCTCGGGGGGACGCTGCCGGCATGGCCGGAGGAGGGCGCGACGCTGGCGGACGTCGACAGGCTGAACGCGCGCGACGCGCGGGCGGGGCGCGAGCGGGCGCTCGCGGAGGTGCTGGCGGAATCGCGGGCGTCGTACGAGGCGATCCGCTCGCTGGTGGCGTCGATGTCGGAGGCGGACCTGTTCGGGACGGAGCGGTGGGCGTGGTCGCGCGGGCACGCGGCGGCGGAGTTCGTGCGGGCGAACACGGACGAGCACTATGCGGAGCACGCGGCGGAGATCGAGGCGTGGCTGGGCGGGGATACGTCGGAGATTTGATCGAGGCACGGAGGCAACACAGGAATAGAGGTCGGAAGTCGGAGGTCGGAGGTCGGAGGTCGGAAGTGAGAGGTCGGTGGGCGGGAGCTGATCAACCTGTTCGGTCCGTCGCGCGTGAGGTTGGACGATGATGCTCGATGGCGATGCGGTGGCGTTCCTGGAGAAGAATCACTCGGCGGCGATGACGACGGTGCGGCGGGATGGGTCGCCGCACACGGTGCGGGTCGGTGTGGCGCTCGTCGACGGGAAGGTCTGGAGCTCGGGGACGCGGTCGCGGCTGCGGACGCGGCACCTGCGGCGGGACCCGCGGGCGTCGCTGATGGTCTTCGACGCGCAGTGGGCGTACCTCGGGATCGAGGCGCGGGTGCGGATCATCGAGGGCGCTGAGGTGCCGGCGCTGAGCTGGCGGCTGTTCGAGGCGATGCAGCGGGCGATGCAGCCGGCGCCGCCGGCGGGGATGCTGCAATGGTACGGGCGGCCGGTAGGGCGGGAGGAGTTCGAGCGGCTGATGGTGGAGGAGGGGCGGCTGATCTACGAGTTTGAGCCGCTGCGGGTGTACGGGCTGTATCGGATGCCGGCTTCGCGCGCGTGAGGGGATCCTGCGTCTGCGATCCGATGTTGCGCGCGGCTCGATTCGCGGTCGAGATCAACACGCCGACCGAGCGGCCCGCAAGCCCGGCGACGCGTGCGCAACGACGGCCGCGCGGGCTGAAAGCCCGCGCTGCGGGTCACGGAGCTGCGGATCGGTAGGTCACGGAGCGCGGCGAGCATGAGTCGAGAGCCGAAGGCGATCCTGTTCGACATGGACGGCACGATCCTCGACTGGCAGTCGGGGATGGAGGAGTGCTGGCTGGCGGCGTGCGAGGCCTTCTGCGACGGGTCGTACGAGCCGGCGTCGCTGCACGAGGCGATCCGGGCCCGGCGGACGTGGTTCTGGGACGACGCGGAGCGGGCGCGCATCGGACGCCTGGACCTCGACGAGGCGAGCAGGACGATCGTGCGGTTGGCGTTCGCGGATGCGGCGCTGCGGGACGTCGCGCTGGCGGAGCGGATCGCGGACGACTATCGGGCGCTGCGGTGGTCGGCGATGGCGCCGTATCCGGGCGCGATCGAGGCGCTGGAGGCGCTGCGCTCGCGCGGGATGCCGCTGGCGCTGCTGACGAACGGCGGGGCGGCGTCGCAGCGGCGGAGCATCGAGCGCTTCGGGCTGGCGCGGTATTTCGACTGCATCGTGGTCGAGGGGGAGTTCGGCTGCGGGAAGCCGGACGAGCGGGTGTTCCGGCATGCGCTGTCGGCGGTGCGGTGTGATGCGGAGGCGGCGTGGATGGTGGGGGACAGCCTGGAAGCGGATATCGCGCCAGCGGTGGCGCTGGGGATGCACGCGGTGTGGGTGTGTGCGGCGGATGCGGACGCGGCGGCGGGGGATGTGCGGCCGCACCGGGTGGTGCGGGGGATCGCGGAGCTGTTGTGATGCGCCCGAGCGACGCGTCGATGATACATATCGACGTCATGGGCCCGGATGTCTTCCACGTCATCAAGTCGGGGATCTTCTGTCGTGGTGCGGCGCCATAACCGCAGCCTACCGCCCTGGTTCACCCGAGCGGTCCTCCGGCGGGCGGACGTCAGCGAGGACGAGTTCGTCGAACGGCTCTACTGTTGGCATCCGACGGACCGGCGTCTCCGGGACGTGCGTTGAAGGCCGCATGCGACGGACATGGGCGCAGTGTGCCGGCGCAGGGCGGCAACACGAACAAGATTCTTCGCTGCGCTCAGAATGACAATTGATGCGCTCAGAATGAGAGTCGATGCGCTCGGAATGACAGTCATCGGGGCGCACGGTCGCACGCGAGGAAACGCCAGCCGGACGCTAGCGGCGGTCGCGGGGTGCGAGGCCGAGGGCTTCGAGCTCGGTCTCGACTTCGGGCCAGGCGGGGCCGCGGTCCTCGGCCTGCTCGCGGTTGTACCACTGGAAGAAGATGACGGCGATGAAGCCCCAGATGATGAGGCTGCCGATGACCTTCATGAGGCCGCCGGCCATCTGCTGGTCGGCCTCGGCGGAGATGCCCCAGATGCGCGGCGCGCGCTCGTAGAACGAGTAGACGGCGCCGTCGGCGAAGGTGACGAAGGCGGCGATGACCGTGGGCACGAGCGACTGCACAAAGAGGTAGCCCATCTGGAGGGGCGGGCTGAGTCGCGGGAGTTCTGGCACGTTGCTGAGGACCGGCCACCACATGAGCATCGCCGAGGAGACGAGCGCGACGTGCACCCAGAAGTGGAGCCAGTGGTGGTTGAGGGAGGCGTTCACCATCATCGGCAGGTGGGTGAAGGCGGTGATGAAGTTGAAGATGAAGAAGGCGACGACGGGGTGGGTGAGGCGGCGGGCGACGGGCATGACGCCGCGCTGGCGGAGGAGCGCCTGCCAGACCCAGGCGGGGACGCCGGCGAGGAGGAGGGGCGCGGCGACGAGCGTGAAGACGGTGTGCTGGGTCATGTGGAAGCTGAGCAGGTACTGCTCGCTGATGTCGTGCACGGGGGTGCCGGCGACGAGGTAGATCCAGATGACGCCGGAGGTGAAGAGCAGGACGTGGCGGCGGCGGACGCGGCCAGCATCGGAGAGGACGTCGCGGAGCTGGGTGACGGTGTAGAGGTAGGCGGCCTCGAGGAAGAGGCAGAGGAGGATGACGTCGGGGTGGAGGTCCCAGTGGAACTGGTAGGGGCCGGAGGCGGTGTGGAGGAGAGGGAGCATCTGGTGCGCTGGGTCTCACCCAAGGGTTCGCGACGGGTGCGGGTTGCGGCGACAGTGTAGCGCGGCGGCGGCGCGGACGCATGTTGCGCGATGGGTGAGCGGCGCCATCGGCGTCGGTAGCTCAGGCGTGGACGGCGGCACGCCTGGGAGGGGTTGGCGGCGGCTGTGTGTGCCGGCGCCTCACCGGCACGCGGGGCGCGGACCTTGCGGGCCGGGACGAAGACCTCTCGCGCGGGGAACGGGGCAGGGCCGGCTTTCGCCGGCCTCGACGCTGGTGGTGTTAGACGAGGTTACTGCCGAGGGTGGCGATGACGACGGTGAAGACGGCAACGGCGAGGAGGAGCCCCGCGACGAAGGCGGTGGTAAAGAGGCGGCTATCGAACTTCAGGTGCATGAACCACATGACGACGGCCGTGAACTTCGCCAGCGATAGGCCGATGAGGATGGTGACGAAGAGCTCGCGCTGGAGATCGAAGTAGTAGATGCCGACCTCGATGAGCGTGATGACCGCGAGGACGACGCCAACCTTGATGTATTCGGCTTCGTCGGGGTGGGCGGCGACGCGGGGTCCGCGCTCGGCTGTGGGTTCTGGTGCGGCGAGGGTGGCGAAGGCGATGAGCAGGCCGAGGACGCCGACGGCGATGAACGGAATGCCGACCAACAGCGCGGGGTCTTCGAAGAACTCCTTCATCCGTGTTTGCCCTCCGATGGCCGGGTGACGTACTCGAGCCATGCGCCGACAGCGAGGAACAGGCCGAGCGCGCCGACGACGATGAACGGCCAGCCGACGAGCAGCGCCGGGTCCTCGAAGAACTCTTTCATTGTGGCGTCACCAGGTAGACGAGCGTGAAGATGATGATCCAGACGATATCGACGAAGTGCCAGTACAAGCCGGCGATCTCGACCTGAAGCGAATGCTCTTCCGTCAGCACGCCCTTCCATGATGCGGCGACGAGCGACATGAGGATGAGGACGCCGACGGTGACGTGGGCACCGTGGAAGCCGGTGAGCACGAAGAAGGTCGTGCCGAACAGGTTCGTATCGAGGTGCAGGCCTTCGCGGTAGAACTCGGTGAACTCGAAGGCCTGGCCGGAGAGGAAGACGATGCCGAGGATCGAGGTGCAGAGGAGCCAGATGCGCATGCGGCGCAGGTCGCCCTTCTGGATTGCGGCGAGGGCGAGCACCATCGAGAGGCTGCTGGCGAGAAGGACGAACGAGCTGACGGACGTGAAGGGGATATCGTAGAGCTCGTGCGGGTACGGGCCGGTCGTGCTGCGGTCGCGGTAGAGCAGATAGGCGGAGATGAGGGAGCCGAAGAAGAGGCAATCGGAGCCGAGGAAGAGCCACATGAGCAGCTTCCGGTTGTCGAGCCCGGTGTTGGTCTCGACGTGGTGACCAGCCGGGCCGGGGAGCGCCGCGTGGGCCATCGTCTCTCCTGTCCTATTCGTTGACGGGCTCGAGGGCCCAGCCGTAGATGCCGACGACGAGCACGAGGACGCCGACAGCGACGACCGGCGCGCTGTAGATGAGGCCGAAGCCGATGATCGGCAGACCGAGTGCGGCGATCAGCGGCATGTATGACGGGTCGGGCAGGTGGATGTTGCCGTGTCCACCGCCGTGGGCATCGCCGTCCGGGGCGCCGGTGGCGACGTGGTGGGCGGCGCCGGCGGGGACGGGGAGTGGGCGGCCGGTCGTGGGGTCTTCGGCGTACTTCTGATGCCAGTATTCATCGAGGCTGTGGACTTGCGGGATCTCGGCGAAGTTGTAGGGCGGCGGCGGCGAGGGGATCGTCCACTCGAGGGTGCGGCCATCCCACGGGTCAGCTTCGGCCTTCTTGCCGCGGAACAAGCTGACGATGAAGTTGATCATGAAGACGAGGACGCCGACGGCGATGAGGAAGGTACCGGCGGTGGCCATCGCGTTCCAGAATCCCCAGCCGTAGTTGTCGGGGTAGCTGTGGATGCGGCGGGGCATGCCCATGAGGCCGAGGATCATCATCGGCTGGAAGGTGAGGTTGAAGCCGATGAACATGAGCCAGAAGTTGACCTTGCCCCACGTCTCGTCCATGAGGCGGCCGGTGAACTTCGGGAACCAGTAGTACATGCCGGCGAAGAGGCCGAAGATGGCGCCGCCGAAGAGCACCTGATGGAAGTGGGCGACGATGTAGTAGGTGTCCTGCTGCTGGTAGTCGGTCGGCACGATCGAGTGGGTGACGCCGGTGAGGCCGCCAATGGTGAACATGGCGATGAAGCCGATGGCGAAGAGCATGGGCGTTTTGAACTCGAGCTGGCCGCCCCACATGGTGGCGAGCCAGTTGAAGATCTTCACGCCGGTGGGCACAGCGATGAGGATCGTGCTGATGCCGAAGGCGGAGTTGGCGACGGAGCCGAGGCCGGTGGTGTACATGTGGTGGGCCCAGACGCCCCAGGACATGAAGCCGATGGCGACGCCGGAGAAGACGACGAACGGATAGCCGAAGAGCGGCTTGCGCGAGAAGACCGGCAGCACCTCGGACACGATGCCCATGGCGGGCAGGATGAGGATGTAGACCTCGGGGTGGCCGAAGAGCCAGAACATGTGCTGCCAGAGGAGGGGCGTGCCACCCTTCGCGGCGTTGAAGAAGTTCGCGTCGAAGAGGCGGTCGAACATGAGCTCGAAGAGCGCGACGCTGATCACCGGGATGGCGAAGATCAACAGGAAGGACGTAACGAGCGTCATCCAGACGAACACCGGCATGCGGAAGAGGCTCATGCCGGGCGCGCGCATGTTCAGGATCGTGACGATGAAGTTGAAGCCGCCGGCCAGCGAGGCGAGGCCGAGGATCTGGAGGCCAAGCAGCCAGTAGTCGACGCCGTGGTCGGGTGAGAAGCGCTTGAGGGTGAGGGGGGCGTAGCCGAACCAGCCAGCGTCAGGCGCGCCCAGGTCGCCCTTGAGGATGTTTCCGCCTGTGAAGAAGCTCGTGTACATGAACAGGCCGCCAAAGAGGAACACCCAGTAGCTGAAGGCGTTGAGGCGGGGGAAGGCGACGTCGCGCGCGCCGATCATCAGCGGCACGAGCAGGTTGAAGAAGGCGGCGCTCATGGGCATGACGACGAGGAAGATCATCGTCGTGCCGTGCATGGTGAAGATGCGGTTGTACTGGTCCTGCGAGAGGAACTCGTTCGCCGGACTGGCGAGCTGGACGCGGATGAGCAGCGCCTCAATGCCGCCGATGAGGAAGAAGATGAACGAGGTGACGAAGTACATCGCGCCGATGCGCTTGTGGTCGACGGTGGTGATCCAGGACCAGATGCCGCGGTAGGTCCATGAATCGCCGCGGGCCTGCTTGATGGCCTCGGCCATTGTCACGCGCTTGGGCATGTACGTCGCGGCCATGGTTCAGTCTCCCTGTCGGGCGAGTTGGTCTGAGGCGGCGGGCTGCTGGGCGGCGGCGAGGCCGCCGACGTAGGCGTCGTAGTCGGCGCGCGGCTCGACGACGACGGTGAAGCGCATGTCGGCGTGCGAGAGGCCACAGAACTCGGCGCACTGGCCGGCGAACGTGCCGACCTCGTCGCCGCGGAACCACATGTGGTTCGTCCGGGAGGGGATGACGTCGATCTTCCCGGCGAGCTTGGGCACCCAGAAGCTGTGGATGACGTTGTCGGAGTGGAGGCGGACGAAGACGTCCTCGCCGACGGGCACATGCAGTGGGTCGCCGAAGTGCCCGGCGATGGGCGGGCCGTCGGGGTTGTTGGGGTTTTGGTAGGAGAACTGCCACGCCCACTGGACGCCGGTGACGTCGATTTGGACAGCGTTATCCGGGCGCTTCGCGAGATCGACGATGCCGCTGATGACCGGGACGACGAAGAGCGCGAGCAGGATGATCGGCGCGACCGTCCAGGCGATCTCGAGGCGGTTGTTGCCGTGGACCTGTGGCGGGAGGGCGGTGTCGGTCTTGCGGCGGCGGAACCTCACGACCAAGAACAGGATCATGCCCTCGACAAGGATCATGATGGCGACGGCGGGCCACATGGTGATGAGGTAGAGGTTGCGCTGGTCGTGGGCGACCTCGCCGGCGGGGGCGAAGGTGTTCTGGGGGCTGCTGAACAGCGTGCAGCCCGACATGAGCAGCGAGGTAGCGCCGAGAAGGAGGGCGAGGGCGACGAACCGCGCGCCAGCGGGCCGGTGCGGATGCAGAGAGGCGGTTCGGGTGGCGGTGCGTCCGGCGCGGAGGCCGCGGAGGTGCATCAGGTTCGCCTCGGACGGGACGGCCCGAATATGACCGGGGGCCGGAACCCGCGGCATTATTTCGCCGCTCGGATTCACGGTCAAGGGTTCGTGAACGGAGGCACAAAGCGTCGGGGAAGCGGCTGCTTCGCTTATGCGAGGAGGAGGCGGTCGGCGGCGACCGCCATGAAGATGAGCGCGAGGTAGGTGATCGAGGCGCGGAAGACGCCCATCGCGGCGGCGGCGGGCTCGTCGGAGCGGGCAAGCTGCCACGTGCGGTAGGCGAACCAGACACCGAGGGTGAAGGCGGCGGCGGCGTACAACCACGACGTGGTGCCATCGAGCACGAGCAGCAGGGAGACCGGGGGGAGCGCGGCGGCGTAGATCGCCATCTGGCGGGTGGTCGAGCGGAGCGACGCGACGACGGGCAACATGGGGACGTCGGCGCGGGCGTAATCGTCGCGGTACTTAATCGAGAGCGCCCAGAAATGTGGCGGGGTCCAGAGGAAGATGATGGCGAAGAGGACGAAGGCGGGCCAAGCGAGGGTGCCGGTGACGGCGGCCCAGGCGACGAGCGGCGGGAAGGCGCCGGCGGCGCCGCCGATCACGATGTTCTGCGGTGTCGAGCGCTTGAGCCAGAGCGTGTAGACGAAGACGTAGAAGGCGGCGGCGGCGAGGGCGAGGATGGCGGCGAGCCAGTTCGCGGCGAGGAGGAGGAGAGCGAAGGCCGCGACCAAGAGGGCGAGCGCGAAGGTGAGTGCATGCGCGGGGTGGATGGCGCCGCGCGGCAGCGGGCGGCGGCGCGTGCGGTACATCACCGCATCGATGTCGCGGTCGACAACGCAGTTGATGGCGTTGGCGCCGCCGGCGGAGAGCGTGCCGCCAAGAACTGTGGCGAGGACGAGCCAGGTCGAGGGCCAACCACCAGCGGCGAGGACCATCGTCGGCACGGTCGTGATGAGGAGCAGCGAGATGATGCGGGGCTTGGTCAGCGCGAGGTAGGCGCGCAACGTGTCGAGGGCGACCGCGCGGACGCCGACGCGATCGCGCGCGGCGACGGGAATCGGCGTAGTGGCGGCGCGGACGGCGCTCATCGCGCCCACCCGGCGGCGGCGGGCTCGCGGCCGGCCGCATCGTCGGCAGCGGATGCGGAGATGCGGTCATCGGCCGGGAGGTAGTAGGACAGGGCGGCGGTGGCGACGAGCACGCACCAGAGGAGCGCGGCGAGCGAGAGGTGCGCGACGACGACGCCGGCGGCGAGGGTGGTCCAGATGTTCGCGGCGCCGACCAGCGCCTGCGCGACGAAGGCGACGGCAGCGATGCCCGTAAGCGCAAGCAGCAGCGGCTGCCGCCGGCGCTCGTCAAACACCACGGCGAGCAGCGCGAGGACCTCGACGCCGAGCATGCCGGCGACGAGCCGGTGGAGGTAGTGCAGGCCGACGGCACTGTCGCCGCCGGGGACGAGCTTGCCGTTGCAGAGCGGCCAGCCGCTGCAGGCGAGCGAGGCGTCGGTGCCGCTGATGTACGAGCCGAGGACGAGCGTAACGAACGCGGTGGCGGCGGCCAGCAGCGCGAGGCGCGTGACGGTCGTGTCCGACGCGCCGGCGACGGCGGCGCGGCCGGCGCCGCGCATCAGCGAGATCACCGCGGTGGTGATCATGACGCCGATGAACGCCATCGCGGTGGCGAGGTGGGCGGCGACGATCTCCGCAGGCAGCTCTTTCTTGACGGTGATGCCGCCGAGGATGATCTGGACGAGAAGCAGGACGCCGGCCGAGAACGCGAGCCAGAAGATGAGGGGCCGGCGACGTTCGGTGCGGAAGGTGAAGTACGTCACGCCGAGGAAGAGGATGCCGACGGCGAAGGCGGCGGTGCGGTGCGAGTACTCGATGAGGGTGTGCTTCTCGGCCTTCGGGATGAGGCTGCCGTGACAGGTCGGCCAGTCAGGACAGCCGAGGCCGGAGTCGGTGGCGCGGACGGTGCCGCCGATGACGACAAGGACGAACGTGGCGGCGATTGTGATCAGCAGGAGGCGCTGGAACCAGGTCATCGCGCGCGGCCCCGTCCTGAGACGGGCGCTGGTCCTCCTGTCGTACGGGCGCGGTCACGGCCATCTGCCGCTTGTGCTCGATGTCACGAGTAACACGCGCCGGGGGTGCAATCAAGGAACGGGGCGGCAGACGTGTCTACGCCCATGCCTCGGCGTCGGCGACATGAAAAAGACCGGCGCCTCATCGTTGCGGATGCTGTCGATGTCGCCCCGCGCGAACGCGGCGTAGGCGTCGCTGAGGCGTTGGGCGTTGGGCGTTGGGATGCATGTTCACAGCCTGCGGCGCCAGCCCGGGCGCCCTGCTGTGGCTGGACGCGATGCGGCAGTCGTCAGGCGACGTTCCGCTTGGCGCGGCGGCGGCGGCGGGCTGCCTTGGCCTGGGCGATGCGGCGGCGTTCGCCCTTGGGGATGAAGTGGCGGCGCTGCTTGATCTCGCGGAGGATGCCATCGCGCTGGACGGCCTGGCGGAAGCGGGTGAGGAGGTGTTCGGGGGATTCGCCCTCACGGATCTCGACGATGGTCAAACGGCTTACTCCTTGTCAGGTGGTCGGCGTGACGCGCGGTAGATGATAGCGATTCAATCGGCGACGGCGGTGCTGCCGTTCGCCTGGCTCTTGTGCCAGCCACCATCGCCCGCCCAGAGGGCGCGGATGGCGTCCCACTTCTGTTGCTTCGCGGCCTCGAGCGTCTGGAGCTGCTCGCGGAGCATCGACTTGGAGCCGCCGCGGAGCGAGGCGATCTGGCGGCCGATCTCGGCGATCTCGGCGAGCAGGCGCTCGTGCTGGTCGGCGCGCCAGTGCGGCGGGACGACGGTGGCGTTATCGGGGACGGTGTCGAGCGGTTCGCCGGGCCTGGCCTTGCGGAAGATGAGCTTCGAGCGGCCGTCGGCGTCCACCGCATCGACGACGATGCCCCAGAGGTCGCGCGAGATCGTTTCAGAGACGACGAGCACGGCGCGGCCCTCGTGGTGAAAGGCGATGTCGTGCTCGATGGGTTCGTCGAGGATGAAGCGGTAGCCGTTCGGGGAGGTGCTGAGGCGGAGGCATCGGTCGGGACCTCTGCGACGGGCGAGCATCTTGCTCAGCACCTCGCAGGCTGCTTCCGTCACGTGCACGCCCGTCACCTCCCGGCCGCCGTTGGCAGCCGACGCTCGTGAACTTTCCCGTAGAGATCGGCAATCAAACCTAACATATGCGCGCGTTACCGGCAATGTGTGCGGGCGTGTGACGGGAGCGGAACGCCGGCGAAGGGTTGCGCGAGCGTGATGGTCCGCGCGTCGATGTCGACCTCGGCCCACGCGGGGAGCGGCATCGCGCGCCAGACGGAGAAGGCGTCATCGACGGCACCGGCGGCGGCGAGCCAGGCGGAGAGGATGCGCCCATGGGAGACGACGACGGCGGTTTGGTGCTTCGAGACGAGGGCGTCGATGACGCCGCCGAAGCGGCGAACCGCGGCGGCGGCGGACTCGGCGGCACGCACGCTTGCGCCGGGGTCGGCGAAGATCGCCCGCACGAGCTCGTTGAAGGCATCGGCATTGGCGACCCAGCCGGCGACGCGGAGCTCTTCGAGGCCGGCGGCCTGCCAGAGCGGGACGCCAGTGGTGGCTGCGATCGCCAGCGCGGTGTCGGCGGCCTTGCGCTCGCTGCTGGTGTAGATGGCTTCGATGCCCCGACGGGCGGCGATGCCGGCGAGGGCGCGCGCTTCTTCGCGGCCGCGGGCGGAGAGCGGCCACGACGCCGGATCGGTGTGCGGGTCGACGCGCGGCGAGGCGTGACGGACGAGGAAGAGGCGCACGGGCGTCAGACGGGGACGCCGGTGAGGAAGAGAAGGCCGCGGGCGAGGACTTCGCCGACGAGGACGGCGCCGACGGCGATGTAGAGGAGGCCGGTGGCGGACATCATGGCGTTTTCGTTGGCGGGATAGCCCTTGCTCGAGATGTACGACATGTAGCCGAGGACGGCGGGGAAGAGCAGGCCGATGGCGATGCGCAGCCAGAAGGCCGGGTTGGCGCCGAGGTCGGTGGGGCCGAGGATCGCGGTGGCGTCAGGCTTCTCGCGCACTGGGATGGCGACGTTGATGACGAGCAGGACGGCCTGGAGGACGACGGCGGCGAGGAGGAGGAGCGTCAGCTCCTCGAGCGGCTCGCGGGGCAGGCGCGGCGTCACGAGGTACCAGTGACCGAGGGTCATGGCGAGGACGACGAGGCCGACCGCGAGCGTGCCGGCGATGAGGCTCAGCAGGACACCGGCGTAGCCCCACGTCGGCAGGCTGACGTAGTACGCGACGAGGGCGATGAGGCCGACGCCGATGGCGGACGCAGCAGCGCCGCTGGTAAGGGACATCTCGCGGTCGCCCCGAAGGACGAAGAGGTTGTACGGAAGCGTGGCGATGAGGAAGACGAGCGCGGCGAGGCGCACCCAGCCGGCGAGGCCCTGCTCGAGGTGGTAGCCGCCGACGGCGGACTTCGGGTCGAGCGCGAGCGAGTTGAGGAGCATGACGAGCGCGGCGAGGCTGACCATGCCAGCGCAGAACTTCACGAAGCTCTCGGCGACGCGGCCACGTAGCTGCGCGAGGACGCAGACGAGGAGGCTACCGACGGAGAACTCAACGAGGACGATAAAGGAGGTATAGGGGAGGGCGTCGAGGTTCATCCGGCGGCATGGTAGCCAAGCCCTCGCGCAGGGGCATGGGCGCGGACGATGTCGCCGAGGCGCCGCCAGTCGGCGAGCTGCTGCTCGTGCGGGCGGTGGAGCGTCGACTGGCGGCTCGGGTGGTACATCGGGACGATGACGCGCGGCTCACGCCACGCGACGGCGCGGCCGGCGTCGCGGGGGAGGTCGGCGTCGTGCGGGGCGACCGCTCGCAGGGATTCGAGCGCGACGCGGCCCAAGGCGACGACGACCGGGGCGCGGACAAGGGCGAGCGTGCGGGCGAGGAAGGGTCGGCAGCGGGCGGCCTCGCGCGCGGTAGGCGGGCGGTTGCGGCCGGCGGCATCGAGCGGGTTGCAGAGGACGGCGTTGGTGATGAAGGCGTCGTCGCGGGGGATGCCAGCGGCGGCGAGGAAGGCGGCGAAGCGCTTGCCGGACTCGTCGCGCGTGAGCGGGACGCCGGTGATCGCGCCGCCGCGGCGGCCGACCGCTTCGGCGACGAAGAGGACGCGCGCGGTGAGCCGGCCGTTGGCGGGGCCGAGCACGTGGGCGTGTGCCATGCGCGCGCACTGGTGGCAGGCGCGGACGTCCGCGATGAGCGCATCGAAGGCGGCCGCTTGCGTGAGGGCCGGCACGGCGGCAGTGTAGGGCCTGCTGAGGAGGCGCGAGCGCATGGTGAGCGACGACATCACAGAACGGCGCGACGAGTACATCGAGCTGATACGGGCGACCGGACGGATGGCGCCGACAGAGGTCGTCGCCGCGGTGAGCGAGACGCAGGGCGAACTGCTGTCGCTGCTGCGGGCGGTGGGCGAGGAGCGCGCGGCGCGGTCACCGGCAGCGGGTGAGTGGTGCCTGCGCGAGCTGGCGGCGCACGCGGCGTTCACGGAACGGCTCGTGGCGAAGCTGGTGCACTGCATGGCGCGGGCATCGGGATGATGCCGCCGGCGGACGAGCGGACGTTCGCGGAGGTGGTGCGGGAGCTGGAGGAGATGAACGCGGCGCTGCTCGACGCCGTGCGCGGCGTGCCTGAGGAGCCGAACATGGAGCTGCGTCTGCCGCATCCGTTCTTCGGGCCGCTGCATTGCCTGGAGTGGGCGGCGTTCCAGCGGGTGCATGACCTCGACCACCTCCGCGAAGAAGATCCTGGCGAGCGTGCCGGAGTAGACGGCGCGCGCGGCCGCTTGCGGTCACCACCGCTCGACACGCGGGCCGCCGGGCCGAGGACGCGCCGGACGGCGCATCGGCCGCGTCGCGATGACGATGTATGCTCGACGCACCGAGCACGGGGAGGCGTTCATGAAGCTGCACTTCTTCCACCTGATGCCGTGGCCGTACCTGCCCGACGACTTCCAGCAGAAGCACCGGAGCGTCTGGGTCGATGTCGACAGCCGGCTGTATGACCCGGTGCGCGGGCACGAGGTCTACAACGACTACCTCGACGAGCTGGAGTACGCGGCGCAGATGGGCTTCGACGGGATCTGCGTGAACGAGCACCACGCGAACGCGTACGGGCTGATGCCCTCGCCGAACCTGATGGCGGCGGCGCTGGCGCGGCGGACGGAGCGGGCGGCGCTCGTCGTGATGGGGAACAGCATTGCGCTGTACAACCCGCCGATCCGGGTAGCGGAGGAGTTCGCGATGCTCGACGTGATCTCGGGCGGGCGGCTCGTGGCGGGGTTCCCGGTCGGGTCGTCGATGGACACAAACTTCGCCTATGGCCAGGTGCCGATCACGCTACGGGAGAAGTACCAGGAGGCGCACGACCTGATCATCCGGGCGTGGACGGACCCCGAGGTCTTCCACTGGAACGGCAAGTACACGCAGCTCCGGTACGTGAACACGTGGCCGAAGCCACTGCAGAAGCCGCACCCGCCGATCTGGATCCCGGGCGGCGGCAGCATCGAGACGTGGGGCTGGACGACGGAGCGCGACTACCTGTACGCGTACCTGAGCTACTTCGGCTACAAGCGCGCCGAGGGGGCGATGCGCGGCTTCTGGAGCGAGGTGGAGCGGCAAGGGCGGGACGCGAATCCGTACCGCGCGGGGTTCCTGCAGTTCGTCGGCGTGTCGGAGACGGACGCGGAGGCAGAGCGCGAGTATTCGGCGGCGGCGGACTACTTCTATAACCGCTGCCTGCATGTGTTCCAGGGGTTCGCCGACGCGCCGGGGTATCGGACGATGGCGACGGTGAAGTCGGGCCTGCGGGCGCAGATCGGCGCGGCGGCGGCGCAGATGCGCGCCGGGCTCACGTGGAAGGACTTCATCGAGCAGGGGTACATCATCGCGGGCAGCCCGGAGACGGTCCGGCAGCAGCTCACCGAGGTGGCAAAGGGCCTGAACGTCGGCCACATGATGCTCCTGCTGCACTTCGGGAATCTCTCGAAGGAGCAGGTGACGAAGAACACGACGCTGTTTGCCGAGAAGGTGATGCCGCACCTGAAGGGCCTGTTTGCCGAGTGGGAGGACCGCTGGTGGATCAAGCCACTCGCGGGACCGGCGATCGGCGGGGCCGAGGCGACGCAGCAGGCGTCGGCGGTCGCGGGACAGGGGGCGTAAATGGAGCGCGAACGATATACCCTCGATGTCCGCGGCGGGATGTTCTCGATCGACGTCACTGAGTACGGGGCGAAGGACGCCGAGCCGCTGCTGTGGTTGCACCCGTCGAACTCACTGATGCGGTTCGGGTACCTGGACGACCTGGGGGAGCGGTACCGGGTGATCGCTCCCCTGCACCCCGGATGGGGAGAGTCCACGGGGCTGGAGCATATCGACGACCCGGTGGACATGGCGCTGTACTACTACGACTTCCTGGACGCGCTCGGGATCGAGTCGGCACACGTCGTCGGCCACTCGATCGGCGGCATGTTCGCGGCGGAGGTGGCGGCGCTCGACCCACACCGGGTGCGCCGGGTTGTGTTATGTAACGCTGTTGGGCTGTGGCGAGACGACGCGCCGACGCTGGACTTCTTCGCCGAGGACCAGGCGAAGGTCGGCCGCGCGGTCTGGAAGGACCCGACGGGGCCGGCGGCGATGTCGGTGCTGCCGGACATGAGCGACCTGGCGAAGCTAGAGGACTTCATGTTCCGGCACATCCAGTCGATGGCGGCGGCGGCGAAGTTCCTCTGGCCGATCCCGGACCGGGGGCTGCGGAAGCGGGTACACCGGATCGCAGCGCCGACGCTGTTGCTCTGGGGGCGGCACGATGGACTGGTGTCTCCCGTGTACGCAGACGAGTTCGCATCGCGCATCCGGGATGCGGAGGTGGCGATCTTCGAGGAGAGCGCGCACTTCCCGATGATCGAGGAGCGCGAGCGATTCAAGGAGACGGTGCTGGGGTTTCTGGGGCGGTGACGGCAAGCCCGAATGGGCGGGCGGGTCCGAGACACTGGCCACCAGCCGACTTGTCCTGAGATGCGACCAGCAGGACGCGTTCACGACCGCCCGGTCCACGCGCGGGTGGCACGGCGGTACGGGCGCCGCCTCGATCGTCGTTAGAATCACGGTATGCCGATCTACGAATACTTTTGCGCGAAGTGCGGGGCGAAGTTCGAGGAGCTGCGCGCGGCGGCGCGCGCCGATGACGCGGCGACCTGCCCAAGCGGCCATCACGGGGCAACGCGCGTGCTATCGGTCTTCGCGAGGGTGGGGCGCGGCGGCACGAGCGAGAGCGCGTCGATGACGGGCGGCGGGGGATGCGGGTGTGGTGGCGCCTGCGCGTGCGGCGGACACTAATCGCATCGCTTAGCCCCAACGTCATTCGAACGGCGCGACCGGACTAGGCGCGCGACGCTGCGTTATGGCCGTCGCTGCGATGCGCCGATAGGCAGTGCGTCGGGCGAGACGATCTCGCGGAGTAGTTGACCCCTTATCGGGCCCACGTGCGGACGCGCGCGCGTAGACTGCGATCAACGTCCTGAGGCGGCATCCCCTGCCGCCATGAACCTCCGCGAAAACCGAATACAGTGAAGTATCCCATTACCGCAGATGCGGATGTGGTCGCGCTGCGTCGCGTCCGCCTGCCCGCGATCACCTTAGCTGACCTGTGGGGCGCGTTCGCGTCGCACTGGGGCGTCGTCGCCGCGCTGGCGCTGACGTTCGCCATCCACGCGCCGACGCTGCGCTACTACTTCGACGGCGACGACTTCGTCGTGCTCGGGAGCATCGAGCACTTTGGCAACGCGGGATACCTGCGGGACACGGTGCTCTTGCGGGACATCGTGCCGAACTGGCGTCCACTGACGGCGGCGGTCTACACGCTGGAGTGGGACCTGTTCGGGCTGAACCCGACGGCGTGGCGTTCGGTGAACCTCGGCGTGCACCTGGTGTCGGTGGCGCTGCTGTACGCGCTCGTGCTGCGGGCCACGCGGCGGCCGGCCGCCGGGGCGGTGGCTGCGGTGGTGTTCGGCGTGTCGGGGTCGCACTTCGACACGGTGACGTACGTGACGGCGTTGCCCCACGTGCTGGCGACGTGCTTCACGCTCGGTTCGCTGCTGGCGGTGGTGGCGTACGCGCAGTCGAACGAGCGACGGCCGACGCTGTTCTGGCTGTCATTCGCGCTGTTCGCGCTGGCGTTCCTGGCGAACGAGGGTTCGTTCGTCTATGCGCCGCTCATCGCAGGTGCGTACGCGCTGTTCGCGGTGCGCTGGCGGCGGGCGCCGCTCCGGTTGGTGCTGCACGCGCTGCCGTTCGCGGTGGTGGCGGTCGGCTGGTCGGTGTTCTACGAGGCGTTCCCGAACGAGCAGCTTCGGTTCGACGGCTACGGCTGGGGGCCACACGTCGCGCGCAACTACGCGGTGTATCTGTCGTACATCGCGTTGCCGACGCGGGCGATCCCGCTTGAGCCGGGGACGTGGCGGACACTGCTGGCGCTGGCGATGGTGGCGGGCGGGGCGGTGCTGGCGTGGCGGGGGCCACAGCTTGCGCGCGTGGCGGTGGCGGGCGTGGCGATCGCGCTGCTGCCGTTCGTACCGGTCGAGATCTGGACGGCGTCGCGGTACACATATGCGGCGGTAGCGTTCTTCGGCATAGGCGCGGGGATCGCGGGGGTTGCGCTGTACGACCGCGTCGCCTCGCTGCACCGGCGGCTGCGGGCGCCGGCGATGGCGTTCGGTATCGCCGCGGTGGCGGTGGTCGCCGGGCTGTACAGCTGGCAGACGCATGCGCGGAACGCGCGCTCGGGCGAGGGGACAGCGCGCTGGCAGCTGCTGGTCGACGAGCTACGAGCGAACTACGCGAGCGTGCCGCCGGGCACGACGATCTGGATCGTCGACGGGCCGTGGACAAATCCGATGGAGCAATACACGTGGGTACCATCGGTGGCGCGGGCCGTGTATGGCGACGCGGCGGCGTTCGACCTGCCGCGGAGCGCATACGTCCAGGAACCGCCCCGGGCGGACGGGGCGCTCTTTCTGGAGTGGACGGACGGCGGGTTGCGGCCGGTGCCGGCGGAGTGGGTGGTGAGTCGCTAGCGGCGAGCCGACGGGATGTACTGCGCGAGCGCGGGCGTTCAGCCCGCGCGTTTCTTTTCCGGTGCTTCCGGGTTCGTCGAGCGCCCGCACGGACTGAGGGCCGCGCTACGGCAGGAGCGGACGTGGCCAAGGCCGGCTTCTGGCGGACGAGCGTGCACGGCGGTCGGTGGGGACAAAGAAAACGCCCCGAGCAACCTCGCCGCCTCCCCGGTTTCGTCCTCCCCCGGCCTTCCGTTCGGCTAGGGCTTTCGCCCGTCGCTTACTTGTACTGCCGGGTTCGTCCACCGGAGCGCTGCGTCAGCTGCTCGGGACAGTGCTTACGATACCACCAACCCGATGCGTTGTCGATGCCCCCGGGCGTGAAGTTCGATTGATGTTTCCGCATAACGGGGCGTCCGGCATTGGTGATTGACGTGATCGCGCCGTTATGGGCGGAGCGAGGCCGATGCACGCTTGCACGGGTAGACTTTGGCCGTGCAACGCACTCGTTTCGACCGCGCCGACGGCCGCTACGTGCTGTTCTATTCGTTCGACGGGCCGCCACCGGAGGTCGTAGCGGTGGCGGAGCCTCAACGAGGTGACGGGCGTATCGAGCTGCGTCGGGACGAGCTGCTGGGTGAGGACGTGATCGTCTCGACGGGGCGGCAGGAGCGGACGTTCCTGCCGCCGCCGGACTCCTGTCCGCTATGCCCGACCGCCGGGCCGGATGTGTTTCCGACGGAGATCCCGGCGGTGTCGTACGAGATCGCTGTCTTCGAGAACCGCTTCCCGAGCTTCCGGCCGGACGCACCGGCGGTGCTGGACGACGGGCCGCTGGCGCGGCGTTCGCCGGCGCGGGGCGCGTGTGAGGTGGTGTTGTACTCGCCGGAGCACGCGGCGACGCTGGCCTCGCTGGGCGCAACGAAGGTGCGGCGGCTCGCGGATGTCTGGGCGGACCGCTACGCCGAACTGGGTGCGCGGCCGGGGATCGAGTACGTGTTCGTGTTCGAGAACCGGGGGAGGGAGATCGGCGTCACACTGACGCACCCGCACGGGCAGATCTATGCCTTCCCCTATGTGCCGCCGCGCGTCGAGCAGGAGGAGCGGGCGGCGCGCGACTACTACGCGGAGACGGCGGCGTGCCTACAGTGCGATTTGCTGGCGATGGAGCGGGGGGACGGGCGGCGCGTCGTCGGCGAGGCTGGGGGCTGGCTGGCCTACGTCCCGTTCGCGGCGCGGATGCCGTACCAGGTGCACCTGGCGCCGGCGGCGCACCGGGCGTCGCTGCTGGAGCTCACGGAGTCCGAGCGTGATGGGCTGGCGCAGGCGCTGTGCCGGCTGCAGGCGACGTACGACGCGCTGTGGGGCTTCGCGATGCCGTACACGATGTCGATGCACCAACAGCCAACGGGCGGCCACGAGCGGCCGTTCGACCATCTGCACGTCGAGTTCCTGCCGCCGTACCGCACGCGCGACAAGCTGAAGTACCTCGCCGGCGTGGAGACGGGCGCGGGGACGTTCATTAACGACACGGCGCCGGAGGAGACGGCGGCGGAGCTGCGCCGGGCATGGGAGCAGGCGGCGGTGAACGCGGAGGGTGGCCGCGGTGCGGTGGCCAAGACGCGACGGCGGAGGCGATGATCGAGCGGCCGCGTCCGCATGATGCGCGGGTGGCGGAGTTAGTCGCGGCGTTCGAGCGCGAGTTCGGCCGCATGCCCGAAGGCATCGCAGAGGCGCCGGGCCGCGTGAACCTGATCGGCGAGCACGTCGACTACAACGACGGCCTCGTGCTGCCGCTCGCCATTGAGCGCAGCGTACTTGCCTCATGGGGGGGCCGGCGCGATCACCGCACGACGTTCCAGTCGCTCGACGAGCGTGGCGATGTCGCGTGCGGGCCCGGCGAGATGCCGACGCCGCATCACGCGTGGTCCGACTACGGCGTCGGCGTCGTGACGCAGATCGTCGAGGGCGGAGGCTCGCCTTGGGGCGTCGATGTCGTCACGGCCGGCGACGTGCCGCAGGGCGCGGGGCTGTCGTCTTCGGCGGCGCTCGAAGTCGCCGTCGCCGGGGCACTGCGGGACGCCTTCGCGCTCCCGATCTCCGACGTGGACCTCGCGCTGCTCTGCCAGCGCGCGGAGAACGAGTACGTGGGCGTGCAGTGCGGGATCATGGACCAGTTCGCTTCGACGCTCTCGAAACGCGGGCATGCGCTGCTGGTCGACTGCCGATCGCTCGAGTACGAGCACATCCCGCTGCGGCTCGAGGAGGCGGGGTTGGCGGTGGCGATCGTGAACAGTGGCGTGAAGCGCGAGCTGGCGTCGAGCGCGTACAACGACCGCCGGCGCGAGTGCGAGGAGGCGGTCGCGGAGCTGCGGCGGAGGCTCGGGCGGCCAGAGCTGGCGTCATTGCGCGATGTCGGTCAGGAGGAGGTGGCATCGATCGCGGTGGACAGCGTGGCGTTCCGACGGGCGCGGCATGTCGTGAGCGAGATCGCACGGGTGCGGGCGGCGGTCGACGCGCTGCGCCGCGACGACTTCGCCGCGCTCGGGGCGCTGATGCGGGCGTCGCACGAGAGCCTGCGCGACGACTACGAGGTGAGCTCGCCCGAACTGGACCTGCTCGTCGAGCTGGCGAGCGCGCAGCCGTACGTGCTGGGCTCGCGGCTGACGGGTGCGGGGTTCGGGGGGTGCACGGTGAGTCTCGTGCGGGCCGACGCGGTTGAGGCGTTCGACCGCGACGTCGTGGAGGCGTACGCGGCGCGCGTGGGGCGCCACGCCGTGACGTACGTGACGACGCCGGGGGACGGGCTGCGCACCTGGCGCCTCTAGCCCGGAACGCAGGCTGCGCCTACACTCAACCAAACCCATCTGCCCAATCTGATCAATCTGCGGACACAACGGAATGAGATTCGCCGACCGGATCGAAAAACTGCCGCCGTACCTCTTCGCCCAGATCTCGAAGAAGGTCGCGGCAAAGAAGGCGGAGGGCATCGACGTCATCTCCTTCGGCATCGGCGACCCTGACCTGCCGACGCCGCCGCACATCCTCGACGCGCTCCATCGCGCGGCCGAAGAGCCGGCGAACCACCGCTATCCGGAGACGGAGGGGCTGCCGGACTTCCGGCGCGCGGTGGCGGGGTGGTACGAGCGCCGCTTCGGCGTGACGCTCGACCCCGAGAGGGAAGTGCTGTCGCTCATCGGTTCGAAGGAGGGCATCGGCCACATCGCGCTGTGCTTCATCGACCCGGGCGACGTGGCGCTTGTGCCCGACCCGGCGTACCCGGTGTACGCGATCGGCACGATGTTTGCGGGCGGCGAGACGTACACGCTGCCGCTCCGCGAGGAGAATGGCTTCCTGCCGGACCTCGACGCGGTGCCGGCCGACGTCGCGCACCGGGCGAAGGTGCTGTGGCTGAACTACCCGAACAACCCGACCGGCGCCGTCGCGGACAGCGGCTTCTTCGAGCGGGCGGTCGCGTTCGCGAAGAAGTACGACCTCGCGGTGCTACACGACGGGCCGTACAGCGAGGTGGCGTACGACGAGTACGTGCCGGTGAGCTTCCTGCAGGCGAAGGGCGCCATGGACGTCGGGGTCGAGTTCCACTCGCTGTCGAAGAGCTACAACATGACCGGCTGGCGCATCGGCATGGCGGTCGGCAACCCGCGGATCATCGACGCGCTGATGCGCGTGAAGTCGAACATCGACTCAGGCGTCGCGCAGGCGGTGCAGCGGATGGCGATCGCGGCGCTCGAAGGGCCGCAGGACTGCATCGACGAGCACAACCGGATCTACCAGGCGCGGCGGGACAAGGTCGTCGAGGCGCTGCGCAAGCTCGGCCTGCGGGTGACGCCGCCGAAAGCGAGCCTGTACGTGTGGGCGAAGGTGCCCGACGGCATGACATCGGCGGGGTTCGCGGAGCGGCTGCTCGACGAGGCCGCCGTCATCGTCACGCCCGGCAACGGCTACGGCGAACACGGTGAGGGCTACGTGCGGCTGTCGCTGACGCTGCCGGACGACCGGTTGGATGAGGGGCTGCGGCGCATCGCCGCGCTGCCCGCGCTGGCGTAGTTATCGATCGCCGCGCGGCTCGCGTCCTCCCCGAATGCCGCTCGCTCGAGTGGCTTATGGCGAAGAGCAGAGGCCCCAGGCCGCGGCGACGGCGCCCATGTCCGCGGCGGTGACGCTACCCTCGCGGTTGATGTCGAAGTTACTCGTGTAGCGCGCGGCGCCCCGCCGCGTCCCGAAAACACTGGCAACGATGAGCACGTCGACGCTACTGACGATGCGATCGTTATTGATGCTCGCCAGCTCGCGGCGGTCGCCGCAGCCATCGCCGTCGCTATCGGTTGCGAGGGGGTCGGAGCCGAGCGCCAGGTATTCGCTGCCGTCCGTGATGTGGTCGCCATCGCTGTCGGCAGACCGAGGATCCGTCCCGAGCGCCGTTTCGACATCGTCGCCCAGACCATCGCCGTCAGTATCACCGGCCGGGCCGGACGCCGGCACGGAGTTCCGGTCGGCGGGGTCGGACCCGAGCGCGCATTCAGCGCCGTCGATGACACCATCAACATCGGTGTCGGCGCGCATGGGATCCGTGGCTGCGCTCGCGGCGGGACACGCGGCAGAAGGGAGCGACACTTCCACGCTGTTGGGGAGGCGGTCGTTGTCCACGTCAGCATCGCAGGCGTCGCCGAGGGTATCGGAGTACGGGTTGGTCACATCGTTGAAGCGAAGGCCGCTTGGCGAAAGGTCGATCATGGCGTCATGGTTCGCCTGATCCGGGTTGTAAACGCCGGGGCAGTTGTCGGCATTGTCTGGCACACCATCGCCATCTCCCGTGGCGAGCTGGAGGCGCCCGACGGCATGGCGGCTGAACTCGCCGAACCAGACATCGCCGGTGACGGGGTCTTCGAGGATGCCAGATGCGTCTTCGGGGCTGTTGGGGAGCGGCGGCAGCAGGACGACCTCGTCGCCGGCGGTCGTGTCGATGAAGCCGATGCGCGCAGGGTCACTCTGGGTGAACCAGACGCGGCCCTCGTTTCCGGGGACGGCTGCGCTAACGGTGATCCCATCGGTGCCATTGCTGGCGACGTAGATCTCTTCGATGCAGGGGTTGCTGGCGGCCGCATCGAGACGAGTGCAGTCCGCCGTGGCCATGCGGGAGGGACGGATGCGGTCGACGGTGGCGTCGAAATACTCAGCGAGCCAGAGGTCGCCACTGGCATCGGGGCGCAAGCTCCAGGGCCCGGCGCCCATCAGCCAGCCGGGGCCCGCGAGGGCGATACGGGGCGGCAATGGCAGCTCCGTGACGGTGCCATCGGCCGGGTGCAGGCGGCCGATGCGGTTCGCCCAGAAGGCACTGAACCAGACATCGCCGGCGGCGTCGATGACAAGCTGGGCGGGCGCGAGGTAGGTCTGCATGACGTAGCGGCGGTGGCAGCCGGCGGTGGGTGCGGCGCCGCAGTACGCGGGTCGCGGTGCAGTGGAATACGGGTCGAACAGGCAGTCCGCGGGCGCGGTCGCGGGGTCGAAGGACGTAATGGCGTTTCCATGCACGTAGTCGCTTTCGGCGTACCAGACGAGCCCGCGCACCTCGTCGAGGGCGAGGCCATACACCTCAGCGTCGTCGGCCGGGACCACGTAACAGGTGAAGCGCCCGGATGCGGGCTCGAAGCGGACGATGCGGCTGGTGTTCTTGTAGATGCCGCCGTAGAGCGCGCCGCCGCCCTGCGTGAACCAGACGCTACCATCGCTGGCGACCGCCATCCCTTCCGCGTTCGTCGTCAGGCGCGTCCGGCTGTCGATGCCCGCGCTGTTGGTGTACGCGAAGATGCCGCCCTGCGCCGCGGGGACGGTATCGACCGATTCCGCGGGCGGATCGTCGTCGGTTAGCGACTTCAGTGCGTCGCCCGCCTCATCGAGCACCCAGAGGCGGCGGTCGGCCGCGAGCGCGAGGACGTTCGGTGACTCGCGCGCGCCGCTGACGACCTGCGTTGCGACGGAGGTATAGACGTAGACGAGCAGGCGAGCGGATGTGCTGGAGGCGCCGTTGACGACGACGCGCACCGTCCCGCTGTGCACGTCGGGCGGCAGCGTCAGGTCGATACGGTCATCGCGCCAGAGCGTCACCAGCGACGAGGTCGCGTCGAGCGTGAGCGACCGGCCTTCGAAGTCGAACACCAGCGAGCGCGGCGATGGCGCAGCGCCGAAGCCGCTGCCGGCGAGCGTCAGCGGGCCGGCGACATACGTGGCGGCGAGCGGCGTATCGAGCCGGGGCGCGGGCGCACCGACTACGGACCCCGTCGAGACGGCGGTCGAGGCGGCGCAGAGCAGCGCGGCGGCGAACGTACACCCGATGAGACGCGGCAGGGTCATTCCGTTCTGTGATGCGGAGCCGCGCGCAGTGCAACACGCGCGACCAATGAGGTCAAGGCGGATGTTCGCCTCTGAAGCGCAGGAGGCTCGTCACGCGTCGGCCTCCGCCCCTTCACCGCGGCTTCCGTCAGGCGCCGGCGTCCGGGTTGATGCCAAAGCTGACGTGGACCGTCGTGCCGAAGCGGGTCGGGTCGCCGCCGATGGCGGCGAAGCCTTCTCGAGGTCTTCGTTGAACGCGTGGAGGTCGGCGGGGTCGTCGGCCTCGATCACGAACACGTCGGTAGCCTCGTGGGTGAAGGCACCGGTCCAGTAGCGGCGGACGGGGTCGATGCGCCCGCCGTACTTGCGCACGGTGTCCTCGAAGGCCTTGCCCGGCTTCGCCTTCTCCGCCTCCGGCAGCGCGGCATACGTCGGTGGCGTCTTCGCGAAGACGATGATGGCGTACTTCTTGCCGGCCATGGGGCTTCCTCCTGTCGTGCGGGAACGGCCAGCGCGCGTCTCGCCGCGCGCTGCGATGTCAGTGTGACGCTGCGCGGGGGCCCCGCTAGCGACGCGCGTAGTCCGCGGCGCCAGCCCAGTCGATGGCCACGACTTTCTCATTACCGACGACCCAGGCGTCGTGGCCGGGCGGGATCACGACGACGTCGCCGGGGCCGGACTCGGACTCGCTGCCGTCGGCCATCTTTACCCGCATCCGGCCCGACACCTGGTAGAGGAAGTGGGCCGTCTGGCAGAGATCGGTGCCGGCGATCGGCTTGACGTCGTTGGACCACTTCCAGCCAGCCTCGAGGGAGAACCGGCCGACGGTGCCGCCGCCGATGTTCACGACATCGATCCGTCCGTGGCCGAACTTGCGTGTTTCGTCGGGTGAGTCCAGGTGCTTGCGTTCGAGTTCCGACATTGTGTGCTCCTTGTGCGCGATGCACTCGCTAGCGCGGGTCGACCTGCCGCAGATCCCACGTGACTATCCGCTGCGGGCGGAACCGGATGTAGACGACGGCGCCCATCGAGAGGTTGCGCGCGGCGAATGCCAGCGCGCCCTCACGGGAACCGACGTAGCGTTCGATGATGTCGGCGATGCCGGCGGCGTCGGCTGGGCCTTCGACGGACGCGCTGCCCCAGAAGTGAGCGGCGACGACGTCGGGCTGTTCATCCACATCGATGAGCACCGAGCACTCGGGGTCCTTGCGCAGGTTGCGCGCAAGGTCGGTGCGCTCGAGGGTGTTGGCGACGATCTCATCGCCTGCATGCTTGTACCAGACGGGCGTGATGCGCAATCCACCATTTCGTCCATGGGTTGCGAATCTGGCAACGAGCGGACGCTGGAGGAGCTGCTGGAGGTCGGCATCGGAGAGCGGCGGCATCTTCATGACAGCGCGCCCTACTTCCGGCAGAGGTAGTAGGCGTTCATGATGTCGCCTTCGACGTTCTTGACCTCGACGTCCTTGAAGCCAGCCTCGGCGAGCAGCTCGCGCGCCTTCTGCGTGCCCCACATGTTGCCGAGGCCCTCGCCGCCGAGCGCGAGCGAGACGGTCATACAGTGGAACGTCGAGATGGCGTAGAAGGCGGGCGCCATCGGGTGGTCCATGTTGTCGGCGTGGGTGCTGTTCGCGGCGATGTCGACCATCAGGAACGTGCCGCCCGGCTTGAGGGCCTCGTGGATGCCCCTGAGCACCTTTCGCGGGTGGGCCTGGTCGTGGATCGAGTCGAAGGCGGTGATGAAGTCGAACCGAGACGACTCGCCGAGGGCGGTGACGTCCTTCTCCTCGAAGGTCGCGTTCCGGAGGCCCATCGCCTTGGCCTCGGCGCGTCCGGCGGCGACGCCTTCGGCCGAGAAGTCGTAGCCGACGAAGCGGCTCTTCGGGAACGCCTGAGCGAGCAGGTTGACCGCGTGGCCCTGGCCGCAGCCGATGTCGGCGACATCCGCACCAGCCTCGAGGCGCTCGCGCAGGCCGGGCACGAGCGGAACAACGACGTCGAGCAGGGTGGCGTCGAAGATCTGGGCGCTGAGGCCAGCCATCATCTGCTGGAACTTCGGGAACTGCGAATATGGGACGCCGCCGCCCTTCTGGAACGCCTCGACGACGCCGTCCTCGACCATGCCCATCTGCGAGACGAACTCGGCGAACGTCGCCAGGTTGTTCGGGCCGGCGGCGCGGGTGATCGATGCCGAGTGCTCGGCCGGCAGCCAGTACGTCCCCTTCGCCGCGTCGTGCTCGACGATGCGGGCCGTGGTCATGTTGCCGAGCCACTCGCGGATGTAGCGCTCGTTGAGGCCGGTCGCCTTGGCGATCTCCTGGCTCGTGGACGGCGGCATGGATGCCATGGCGTCGAAGAGGCCGGTGCGGTGGCCGACGCTGATCATGAGCGAGGTCATGCCGCCGTTGAGGATGCCAATCACGTGGCCGGTGAACGCCTCAGCCTTTGCGGGGTCGATGGAGCTGGTGGTCATGGAAGCGGTCCCTTTCCGGTTGTGGGTTGCGTTGGCCGGGGTCCGCCAGGCGCCGCCGCGCTCCGCGCCGGCGTCCGACGATCCCCGGTGTGGAGGAGCGTAGGCCGGCGGGCGGTGGCGAGTCATCGGCCGAAACACGCAACGTTGGCGCACCAATGGTCGTGCGGCGTCCGAGGGATGGCGCGAAGTGCGTAGGACGTCAGGCCCCAAGCCCGTGGCGGGCGGCGTATGCGGCCGCTTCGACGCGGTTGCGGGCGCCGATCTTGGCGTAGATGTTCGTGATGTGGCGTGCGGTCGTGCGCGGACTGAGGACGAGCGCCTCCGAGATCTCGCGGGTGCTGCGGCCCTGCGCGACGAGGCGGAGCACTTCCGCCTCGCGTTGCGTCAGCGCAGCGGGCTCGCGCGGCGCGAGCCCGCGATGGGCGCGGAGGAGCTGCTCGACCCTGGCCTGCAGGTTGCGGAGGCCGCAATCACGCGCCACGCCGAGCGCAACGCGGGCGAGCGCGGCTGCTTCGTGCCGGTCGCCCGGGGCGCGGCGCCGGAGGAGGAGGCGGGCGAGCTCGAACTGGGCGTGGGCGAGCCAGGGGCGCCCGCCCGAGCGCGCGTTGGCCTCGACCGCGCTTCGGAGGAGACGTTCGGCATCGCCGAAGCGGCGGGCTGAGGCGGCGAGAATGCCGAGGTAGCCGGCGGCGGCGCCGAAGCAAGCGACGCCCTCGCTGACGACGAGATTACGGCCCTCGTACGGCGAGAGGCGCTCGAAGAGTTGCTCGGCGCGAATGCCATCGCCGAGTGTGGGGCAGACGAGACTCAGGAGGACGAGGATGAGGAGACCCGAGTCTTCGCGCGCGGCTGCGGCGAAGCGGTCGGCGGCGAGCTCTTCGAAGAGGGCGCGGGCCTCGGCGTGGCGGCCAGACTCCGCCTCGACGAAGGCGAGGACGGCGGTCCAGAGCGGCAGGCCCGGCTGCCGCGCGCGCGACGCTTCGAGCAGTGGCCGGAGCTCGCCGATGCGGCCCTGATGCCAGCGTACGACGAGCAGTTGGGCGCCGAACGCCGCCATGAGGTTCTGGCCTTCAGCCTGACGTCCGAGGTCGAGCGCCGAATGCGCGAGCCGTTCGCCTTCGGCGATCTGGCCGCGGAAGAGGGCGAGCATCGCCTTTCGCACGGCGGCCTGCCAGAGGAACATCGGCTGGCGCGTGGCAGCGGCGCGGCGTTCGTAGTCGCGCAGGTCGTCCTCTGCGCGCTCGACATCGCCGAGCTCCATGAGGTCGGCGATGCGCGGCCGCAGGCCCCACAGGGCAATGCTCGGCTCGGCGAGCGCGTGCGAGATCTGAACGATCTCGGAGGCGACGGCGAGGCGCTCCTCGAGGTGGTGCGGCTGCCAGAGCGCGACGTGCAAGACCTGGAGGGCGGTGGCGAGCGTGGCGCCGCTGCCCGACGCCCGCGCGACGGCGACGGCGTCGCGGGCGCGCGCGAGGACGGCTGCGGGGTCGCCTTCGTACAGGGTCTGCAGGGCATGGCGGGCCATGAGGCGTGCGCGGAGCTCCGTCGCTTCCGGCGGGACTATTGCGAGCGCTCCCGCGAGGAGCGCGACGGCTTGCTCATCGACCGTGCCGACCGTCGGCCAGGATCGGGCGAACCCGAGCGCGGCGCGTGCGTACCGCTCGCCGTCTCCAGCGGCGTGGGCGATCGCGGCTGCCTGGGTGAACGCGTGGCGGGCGGCGTCCGAGTCGCTGATGCGCTTGCGGGCATCGCCGAGAGCGAGGAGGAGGTCGCAGCGGGCGCGGTCGTCGCCGGGCGGCAAGAGCGGGAGCGCCTCTTCATAGAGGCGCGCGGCGTCTTCATACGCAGTGGCGGCGAGCGCACGGCGGGCCGCCGAGGTGACGAAGCGCACGGCCTTCGCGCTGTGCTCGACCGAGCCGCCTTCCAGGTAGTGGACGGCGAGCGCGGCGTCATACTCGCCGGTGTCGACGGGGCGCGTGCGCTCGATTGCCTCGGCGAACGCGATGTGCAGCCGGCGGCGTCGGAGCGGCGAGACGCCGGCAAGCACGGCCTGCCTGATCAGGTCGTGCGGGAAGCTGACGCGCAGGGTGCCGGCGACCTCCTCGATCCGGATGAGTTGCAGCGCGGCCGCCGCCTCGATGCGTTCGACCAGGGCGGACTCGTCGAGCGCGCAGATGTCGCGAAGGAGCGCGTACTCGACGTCAGCGCCGGCGACGGCAGCGGCGATGAGGACCTCGCGGCCCGCCGGGTCGATTCGTTCGAGACGGCGTTCGATGACGGTGCGGATGCTGGCGGGGATCGGTAGGGCGTCGAGCGATGACAGCTCAATCCAGCGGCCATCATGATCGAACAGGCGGTGGTCATCGATGAGCTGGCGGACGACCTGCTCGACGAACAGCGGATTGCCGCCGATGCGACGGACGATGAGGTCGCGGACGTAGGCGGGCGGCTCGCGGCCGGCGAGCGCGGCGATCATTTCGCCGACGGCGTCGGGCGTGAGCTCTCCGAGCGTGATGACGGCGCCGTCGATGCGCGCAAGCTCGTCGACGAACGGGCGCAGCGGCGATGCGTCGCCCTCGTCGCTGCGGCATGCGACGAGCATGAGAATCCGGCGGGCTCCGACGGCGCGCGCCAGGTAGCGCAGGAGGAAGACGCTGCCCTCGTCCGCCCAGTGGGCGTCATCGACGACGATGAGGATCGGCGCGGCGCGGCTCAGGCGCTCGAGGAACTGGCGGACGGCGGCGAAGACGCGCTGGCGGTCGGGCGCTTCGGCGGGCGCTGCCATCGCCAGCTTCGGGCGCAGCTGCTCGATATGCGGGGCGATGCAGGCGAGTTCATGTTCCAGCCCGCGCGTCGCCGCGCTGAATGCTCCGTCGCCGACAGCGTCAAGCGCGGCGTCGAGGATCTCGGCGAACGGGAGATACGGGAGGCCGCCGCGTTCGAGCGCGGCGCCGCGGAGCGTCGTAAAGCCGCGCGCCGCGGCGGCCTCGGCGAGCTCGGCGCAAAGGCGTGTCTTGCCGAGGCCGGCGTCGCCGAGGACGAGGCGGACGGCGCCGCGGCTGGAGGCGGCAGCCTCGAGGGCGTGCGCCATCTGGTCGAGCTCGCGGGAGCGGCCCGCGAGTGGTGTCCGAGCCGTCTCGATGGGACTTGCGGCGAGGCCCACAGTAACCGCCGATCGCCGAGCGTGTGGGGGAAGTATAGGACTGGGGGCGACC
>Ga0073934_10001683_pt1 | contig 51226 bp, 43 predicted proteins | sample LarsenN4metaG_FD_76834 | JGI IMG/M metagenome (GOLD analysis project Ga0073934, IMG submission 76834) | Hot spring sediment bacterial and archeal communities from British Columbia, Canada, to study Microbial Dark Matter (Phase II) - Larsen... ...
ACGATCTTGCCGCGCCTGGTGCGCTGCGTCAGCGCGGCGGCGATCAGGTTGGGCGACGGCATCAGCCCGTAGATGTTCTGGTGGTGCTCGTTGAGCACCATGCCGTCGAAGCCCAGTTCGTCGGCATAGGCGAGCTGGTCGATGTATTGCTGGTAGAGCCCGCGGCTCTTCTTTGCGTCCCACAGCGAATTCGGCACCGTCACCCAGCCGGTGTCGTATGTCCGGTCGAAGTCCGCCGGCAGGTGCGGATAGGCCATGAAGTGCCAGCAGTACAGTTGGACGGCGTCGGGATTGCCCGGCATGAGCGGTGCCTCGTGTTCGGCGCCATCATCCGCGAAAGCGGATGATGCAGTAAACACTGAATTTGCCTGGTATGCCGATTGAGCGGCGGGAACGCCTGCGGGTCCCCGTCTGCGCGGCGAGGGGGCCGCAGCCTCACTCACCGCGCCGGCGGCTTGTACACCAGCGCCTGCTTGGCGCGGTCGACGATCCGCTTCGGCATCGCGAACAGTTGCCCGACCATGGTCTGCACGTCATCGCCCGACATCGCCTCGACGTCGAGCTTCATCTTGCCGGCCTCCGCGAGCAGCGCCGGGTCGGCGAGCGCCGCCATGAAGGCCTTGCGCAGCGCGGCCACCCGGTCGGCCGGCACGCCGGGCGGCAGCACGAAGGGGCGTCCGATCACCGCCTGGCTGTAGACCAGCTCCATCACCTGCCGGTCCTCCGGCGTCCTGGCGAAGTCGACGGTACGCGGCACGCCCTGCTTGTTCAGCGCGGGCGTGCCCTTGGCGTTCTCCTGCGCGATGATGCGCACGGTCTTGTCGGCCACCCATTGCGGCCGGGTCGAGAGCAGGCTGGTATAGCCGAAGCCGCACAGGCCCTGGATTTCCTTGCGCTCCACCGCCAGCGTGATCTCGCGGGTGCCGGAATAGCCGGTGACGATGCGGAATTTGGTGCCGAGCACGTTGTTCGACAGCGTCGGCATGTCACGCGTGGTGCCGCCTTCGTTGCTGGCGCCGATGATGACTTCCTGCGTGAATACGTCCTTGAAGCTCGTGACCGGCGCATCGTTGCGCACCACGCAGGTATAGACGTCGCTGTTGGCGCTGCCGACGAAGACGAACTTCGCCGGATCGTGCTGGATCGGCGTGTCGCCGAGCAGCGGCGCAAGGATCGATCCGGGGAACACCAGGGCCAGCGCGGTCCCGTCCTTGGGCGCGACCGTATACATGTAGCCCGCCGCCTTGTTGCCGCCGGCGCCCGGCATGTTCTGCACCACGATGGAGGGATTGCCGGGGATGTACTTGCCCATATGACGCCCGAGCGCGCGGGCATAGGCATCGTAGCCGCCGCCGGCCGCGCCACCGGCGATCATGGTGATGGTCTTGCCGCGGTAGAACTGCTCCGCGGCCCCCTGCGCAAAGGCCGAGCCTGCGAGCGGCGCGACTGCGACCGCGGCAAGTGTGACGCGCGTCCACCATTGCATGACCGGCTCTCCCGTTTGGCGCTACCGTCCCGGTTTGTAGATCATCGACTGCTTGGCGCGCTGCACCACGCTTGCGGGCAGCGAATAAAGCTGCGCGATTTTCTTCTGGAGGTCGGCGCCGGAGATCGCCGCGAGATCGAGGCGCGCCTTCTTTGCATCGGCGATCAGCGCCGGATCGGTCATGGCGGCACTGAACGCCGTGCGCAGCGCTTCCGCGCGATCCGTCGGCACCCCCGGCGGCAGCACGTACGGGCGACCGAACAGACCCTGGCTGAGCACCAGCTCCATCGCCTGCCGGTCCTCGCCGGGGCGTGCGAACTCGGTGGCCAGCGGCACGCCCATTGCGTTGAGCTCGGGATGGCCCTGCACCGAGAGCTGAAGCATCATGGTCACGAGCTTTTTCTCGAACCACGGGGCGTAGAGAGTGGTGAAGCCGGTCCAGCCGATGCCGCAGGCGCCGTGCACCTCGTTGCGCTCGACCGCGAGCCCGATCTCCTTGCTGCCGGCGTAGCCGGTCACGATGCGGAATCTGGCGCCGGCGAGGTTGTTCATCATGGCCGGCAGGTCGCGCGTGGTGCCGCCTTCGTTGCTGGCGCCGACGATCGTTTCCGTCTTCAGGGCGTCGCGGAAGCTCTTCACCGGTGCGTCGGCGCGCACGAAGCAGTGATAGACGTCGGAATTGGCGCTGCCGAGATAGACGAACTTGTTCGGCTCATGCTGGACGGCGGCATCGCCGAGCAGCGGCTGGAGGACGGCGCCGGGGAAGATCGCGCCGATGGCGGTGCCGTCCTTCGGCGCCACGGCGTAGATGTAGCCCGCGGCCTTGTTGGAGCCGGCGCCGGGCATGTTCTGCACAACGATCGACGGCTGTCCGGGGATGCGCTTTCCGAGGTGTCGGGCCAGCAGCCGCGCATAGGTGTCGTAGCCGCCACCGGCGGAGGAGCCGACATAGACATTGATGACCTTGCCGCGGAAAAACTGCTCGACGGAGTCCTGCGCCGGCGAGACTGCACAGAGAGCAAGCAGCGCGGCCGCGGTGAGAGCGAGGTGACGGGACAACCGGATCAGCATGCTTGATCACCCATTTTTCCGCACTATGCAGCCAACGGATTACGCCTGCCATAGGTCGCAGCGTCACGGGGGCAACTTTTTGGGGGGCTGGCATTCCACGCGACGCCTTTCCGCACTTGCAGGGCGCCGGGCCTTTCCAGCCTTTCCGGCGGGGTCTAAGATTGCGCCACCGAGTCACCCGGCGCATCAAAGCCGGGCGGCATTCACAGGGAGGTCTGGAATGGCACGCAAAGACGCGCGTACCGATTTGAGCCGTCGAAAATTCCTCGCAGGTGTCGCCGTCGCAGGCGCTTCGACCGCAGCCGCGACCAATGGCGCGCAGGCGGCAAGCCCGGGCGCGGCGGCCGACAAGCGGCTGCCATCGGCGGCAATGCCGACGGCATATCAGATCAGTATCGAGACCGGCGCGTTGCGCGAGCGCACGACGCAGATCGCGGGCCGGCCCGCCTCCGACTTCATGCTCGACGTCATCAAGTCGCTGAAGATCGACTACTGCTATTCGAATCCGGCCTCCAGCTTCCGGGCGCTGCACGAATCGATGATCAACTACGGTCGCAACAAGGCGCCGGAGTTCATCACGTGCATGCACGAGGAGCACTCGGTCGCGATGTGCCACGGCTACTTCAAGGCCACCGGCAAGCCGCAGATGGCGCTGATGCACGGCACGGTCGGCCTCCAGCACGCCTGCATGGCGGTCTACAATGCCTGGGCCGATCGCGTGCCGATCATCCTCGTCGGCGGCAACGACCTCGACGCCTCCAAGCGGCCGCCGGGCGTGCCGACCGTCCACTCCGGCCAGGACATCAACGCGCTGGTGCGCGATTTCACCAAGTGGGACGACCAGCCGGTATCGCTCCAGCATTTCGCGCAGTCGTTCGTGCGCGCCTACAAATACGCGATGACCCCGCCCTACGGTCCGGTGATGATCGCGCTCGATGCCGGCATCCAGCAGGAGGGCATCAAGGAGAAGGACGCCAAGAGCCTCTACACGCCGCGCTACATCCCGCCGACGCCACCACATGCCGACCCGGGAGCGCTGCGCGAGACGGCGAAGCTCCTGGTCAATGCCCGGAACCCGGTAATCGTCGCCGACCGTTGCGCACGCACCCAGGCCGGCATCGATCGACTCGTGGAGCTCGCCGAGCTGATCCAGGCGCCGGTGGTCAACCAGAACAACCGGCTGAATTTCCCGAATACCCACCATCTGCGGGCCACCGCCGCGGCGATCCGCAACGCCGACGTGATTCTGGGACTCCAGCTCACCGACTTCTGGGCCACGGTGAACGGCTGGGTCGACAACGGCGACAACGATGGTCACGGGATGAACGAGACCCGGATGCGCAACGACGCCAAGCTGATCCACATCAACAGCGTCGAGCTTAACACCAAGGCGAACCTCCAGGACTTCCAGCGTTATCAGCCGGTCGACATCCTGATGCCGGCGGATGCGGAAGCATCGCTCCCGCTGCTGATCGAGTACGTGAAGTCCGCGATCACCAGCGAACGCCGCACGGCGTTCGAACAGCGCGGCGCCGCCTTGCGCAAGGCCTTCGCTCGGGCCCGGCAACGCACCAGGCAAGCGGCCGCGCTTGGCTGGGACGCCGGTCCCGTCAGCACCGCCCGGCTTGCGGCGGAAGTCTATGGTGCAGTGAGGAACCTGGACTGGGCGCTGGTCGGCTCCCGCAACGGTATGAGCGGCTGGCACCATCGCCTGTTCGACATGACCAAGCACTATCAGTGGATCGGCGAGTCCGGCGCTGCCGGCCTCGGCTACAGTGCTCCGGCCGCGATCGGCGCCGCTCACGGCAACAAGGAGTTCGGCCGGTTCTCGGTGATCATCCAGTCGGATGGCGATCTCATGTATACGCCGAGCTCGCTGTGGACGGCCACGCACCACAATATCCCGCTGCTCATGGTGATGCATAACAACCGCGGCTACCACCAGGAGGTCATGCACGTGCAGCGGCTCTCGAACCGCCGCAATCGCGTCGCCTCGCTCGGCAAGACCATGGGTCCGATCGGCACCTCGATCGAGGCGCCGGACGTCGACTACGCCGGCCTTGCGAAGTCGATGGGCTGGTGGTCGGCGGGTCCGCTCAAGGATCCGGCCGAGCTCGGCTCCGTGCTCAAGAAGGCCGTGCAGGTCGTTCGTGCGGGCGAGCCCGCGCTGGTCGACGTATGGACGCAACCGCGCTGAGGGGGATGTGTCCATGCGTATGGTTCGTAGTCACCTGTGGCTGGCGGCAATTGCCGCCGGCCTCGTGCTCGGGTCGATGTCCGGCTCGGTCGCCTCCGAAAAGGGCAAGCAGCTCTACGTCAAGCACGGCTGCTGGCAGTGCCACGGCTTCGTCGGTCAGGGCGGCATTGCCGGCCCCGCGCTCGTGCCGAAGGTTATGCCACTCGAAGCGATGAGCAATTTCGTGCGCAATTCCAGCCGCGCGATGCCGCCCTATCGCGAGGCGGTGTTGTCGAATGCGGATCTGGCGGAAATTCACGCCTATCTGACGTCGCTTCCGCAACCGGCCGATCCCAAGTCGATCCCGCTGCTGGCGCAATAGCGGACGGTTCCTTGACGGCCCGGCCTCGCGCCGGGCCGTCACGTTGAGCCGTGGACGAATACGGGGCACCCGCCCGCGCCCGCGGCGCCATGGGGTTGATCTCGCTGGTATCGCCGGGGCGGCGCGTTTGATAGAGTGCCGCCCATAACCAACCTGACTGGAAAGGGTGGGAAATGCTCAGACTCTTCGCAGCATTATCTATTGTCGCGGCCGCTTACGCGTTTTCACCGGTCGGCGCCCTGGCGCAGAAGAAAGGTCCGCCGCCGCTCCCGGAAGGCAAGGGCAAGGACACCGTGGCAGCGGTCTGCGCCGGCTGCCACGTCACCGGCTTGATCAACGCCAGCATGGGCTACACCCGCGACCACTGGCAGAAGCTGATCGCCACGATGATCGACCTGTCGCCGGCACCGGCGCAGCGCGACGAAATTCTCGATTACCTCGCGCAGCATTTCCCGCCCAACGACCGGCGCAAGCCCACCCTGGTATCGGGCAGCATGCAGGTCACCTTCAAGGAATGGGTGCTGCCGATGCTGGGCTCGCGCGTGCGCGATCCGATGCAGCATCCCGACGGCTCGATCTGGTATGTGGGCCAGTACGGCAACATCATCGGGCGGCTCGATCCGGCCACCGGAAAAGCGCAGGAATGGCCGCTGCCGGCGAATGCTAAGCCGCACACGCTGCAACTCGATCACAAGGGTCGGCCCTGGTTCACCGGCAACAAGAACGGCTCGATCGGCCTCTTTGATCCGGCGACCGGACAGAGCAAGGTCTGGAACATGCCGGATCCGAAGTCGGACCCGCACACCATCGCGTTCACCCAGGACGGCACGGCGTTCTTCAGCTTCCAGGCGTCGAACCTGATCGGACGGCTCAATCCGCAAACCGGCGAGATCAAGGTCGTCAGCGCGCCGAATCCGAGGTCGCAGCCCTATGACGTCAAGGTCGGACCCGACGGCAACGTCTGGGTGTCGTGCAACGCCCGCGGCTGCTTCCTCAAGGTCAATCCGGCGACCATGGAGGTCACCGAGATTCCGTTCCCCCTGGGCGGCTCGACGCGGCGGTTTGCCTTCGCACCCGACGGCATGCTCTGGTTTGCCAATTCCAACCGCGGCGGCATCGGCCGGTACAATCTGAAGACCGGCGAGTTCAAGGAGTGGCAGTCGCCGTCGGGCCCGCGTTCGCATCCCTATGGGGTCGTGTGGCTGGACGGGGCGTTCTGGTACAACGAATCCGGCATGCGGCCGGATACGCTGGTCCGATTCGATATCGCGAGCGAAACGTTCCAAAGCTGGCCGATCCCGTCCGGCGACATCTATGCCGGCATCTGGCGCAACGGGCGGGTGACGCGGCAGGGGACGATCCTGATCCACCAGACCGCCACCAACCGCATCCTCGAAGTGATCCCGCAGCGCCGCGCCGCCGCGCGGTAGGTGCAAGGTCAAGACGAACGGCCCGGCGGCGATGCCGGGCCGCGTTGCTGTGTGGAGCAGCTTACCCTCATCCTGAGGAGCCCGAGCGAAGGGGCGAAGGTTGGCCGCGAGTCCGGCGCCTGCCGCCATCGTCCGAGACGCTCGGCCCCCGGCCTTCGCGCCTCAGGAGGGCGGAGCAAGATGCGTGTCCGCGGCGGGCCATCGCCTTTTCTCACCGTCTGCTGGCTGTTACTCTCGCCAAACGAGGTTCCGATGACCCTGTCGATCCGCAATCTCGACGCTCCGCTCGGGGCCGAAGTCTCCGGCGTCGACGTGTCGAAGCCGCTGCCGCAGGCCGATATCGACGCCATCGAGGCGGCGTGGCGCGAGCGGCTGGTCGTGGTGATGCACGATCAGAACCTTACCGACCCGCAGCTCATCGCCTTCTCAAAAAATTTCGGCGAGCTCGACCCGCCCGGCCCGAACCCCTACGGCGAGCCGTTTCTCAAGGATCATCCCGAGCTCAACGTCATCTCCAACGTCGTGCAGGACGGCAAGCCGATCGGCAATCTCGGCGACGGCGAGGCCGTGTGGCATGCCGACATGACCTATATCGACGTCCCGCCCAAGGCGGCGATGCTGCATGCGCTCGAAGTGCCGCCGCCGGAAGCCGGCGGCAATACCCATTTTGCCAACATGTTCGCGGCCTACGAGACGCTGCCGGAGGAGCTGAAGAAGGCGATCGAAGGCAAGATCGCGGTGCACGACGCCTCGCGCAATTCCGCCGGCCTGCTGCGCAAGGGCTACCGCGAGGTCACGGACGTTCGACAGACCGTGGGCGCGCACCATCCGCTCGTGCGCACCGACCCGGCGACCGGCCGCAAGGCGCTGTTCCTCGGCCGGCGGCCGAATGCCTATGTGCTGGGCCTGGAGGTTGCCGAGAGCGAGGCGCTACTCGACGCCCTGTGGGCGCACGCCACGCAACCGCGGTTTGCCATGTGCCACCAATGGAAAGTCGGCGACCTGCTGATGTGGAACAACCTTTCGGTCCTGCACCGGCGCGACCCGTTCGATCCGAAGACGCGCCGCGTGATGCATCGCAGCCAGATCAAGGGCAACGAACGCATCGCATAGGCGAAGCGGGCGCGCGTCGGTGCCTCGGCTGCGGCGGTTGGCGCGGGCGACATCAACTGGTACCATGCCTGCAATCAAGAAAGCAGACCGGGAGGGATCCATGCGCACATTCGTTGCAAGGACTTGCGTTGCCGCATTGGCCGCACTCGTGTCGGTCGGCGCAGCCGTAGCCGACGAAATCCGATTGATTAGCGTCGGCGGCGTCAAGGGCGCGCTCGATCCGATCGTCGCCGAATTCTCCAAGTCCACCGGCCACAAGGTCACTTATGTGGCGGGAAGCCCCGCCGTGCTGCCCAAGCGGATCGCCGCTGAATCGTTCGACGTGATCGTGCAGTCGGTGCCGGCCATGGATGACGTCGCCAAGGCCGGTGGCCTCAAAGCCGGCAGCCGCAAGGCGGTGGCGCGCGGCGGCATCGGGCTGGCGGTGGCTGCGAACGCTGCGGCGCCCGATATCTCCACACCCGACGCGTTCAGGAAGGCGCTGCTGGCGGCGAAATCGATCGGTGTCGGCGACCCGGCGACGCCGAACGGCAGCGGCATCGTCATCCTGAAGGTCCTGTCCGCCTCCGGCATCCACGATCAGCTTCGCCCCAAGCTGAAGGTCGTCGGGCTCGATCCGGGACAGAAGATGATCGCGGCCGGCGACCTGGAACTCGGGTTGATGAATGCGAGCGAGGTCCGCAGCTATTTGAAGTTCGTCGGCTTCGTGCCGCCGCCGTTGCAGGGCTACACGCTCTATGACGTCGCCGTCACGGCCAAATCCGCTTCGCCCGCGGCCGCCGCGCTCGCCGACGCGATCCAGAGCCGGGACGCTGCCCGGCATTGGACGGCGGCGCGTCTGGAGCCCAGGATATTCTGACGGCCGCTCCTGCGGGGCTGCCGGGGAGCCCGGCACGCTCGAAGCATCGGCGGACGAACCCCGACCTGCACCGGCGCAAGGTGTGACGGGCGGAGCGCCGCCGCCGTCCGCCGCTCACAGGTCCAGTACCAGCCGCTCGCTCTTGCAGCCGGCGCAGCAGATCATCACCCGCTTGTTCTCGGCCTGCTCCTCCTCCGAGAGGATGGAGTCGCGATGCTCCGGGATGCCGGAGATGACGCGCTGTTCGCAGGCGCCGCAGATGCCGAGCTCGCAGGAGTAGTCGACGTCAACGCCGGCATCGAGCAGGATGTTGAGGATGGTTTCACCCTCCGGGATGAAGTACTCCCCGCCGGAGCGGGCGAGCTCGACTGTGAAGCCGCCCTGGCGCGCGGGCGCGATTTCTTTGGCGGTGAAGTACTCGACATGCACCCGTGCGGACGGCAGCCCCGCGGTCGCCGCCTCGAAGGCCTTCAGCATCGGGGCGGGACCACAGCAATACAGATGCGCGTCCGCCGGCGCCTGTTTGACGATCGCGGCGACGTCGAGAAACTGCCCGCCGCTCTCGTCGTCGAAATGCAGCGTCGCCTGCGGCATGCGCTGCAATTCCTCCCGGAACGCCATGTCGGGGCGCGAGCGGCAGGCATAGTGCAGCTGCCACGCGCGGCCGAGCGCGTTCAGCCGCTGCACCATGCACCAGATCGGCGTGATGCCGATGCCGCCGGCGATCAGCACGGTGTGGGCCGCCTCCTCGTGCAGGCGGAAATTGTTGCGCGGGGCGCTGATCTTCAACACCGTCCCCACGTGCAGCTCGTCATGGATGTAGCGGGAGCCGCCGCGGCTAGCCGGGTCGCGCTTGATGCCGAGCGTGTAGGTCGAAGGCTCCGGCTCGGCGACGGTGAGCGAATAGTTGCGCACATGCCCGCTCGGCAGGTGCAGGTCGATATGGGCGCCCGGCTGGTAGGCGGGCAGCGGTGCGCCGTCGACGCTCCGGAACTCGAACATGGCGGTGTCGCGCGCCGCGAAACGGATCGCGGTGAGGCGGACCTCGATCAGGGCATCGGGCGCGGCGGCCGCCGCCAGCGCCGCTTCCTTCGAGGTGGCCGTCACGCTGTCCACGGTGTCGACGTCTCCTGCACGCGCCGGTCACCGGCGTTGCCGCATAGATAGTCGGCAAGGCACGGCCTTCGCAACCCGAGCAGCGGCACTATGGCCGTTGTCCGACCTTCCGCCCAGGCTATGCTGGCGGGAGAACAAAATCGGGAGGACGCCGTGCCTGGCTTATCGATCGTTGCAGGACGCCTTGCCGTGCTGCCCGCGCTGACGGTCGCAGCCGGCCTCTCGTCGGCTGCCGCACAGCAGGCGCGCTCCTGGCTCGACCCGACGCTGCTGGAGGCGGCCAGGCGCGAAGGTTCGGTGGTGGTCTACACCTCGACCAACGAACGCGAAGGGCTGCCGCTGTTCAAGATCTTCGAGGACGCGACCGGGATCAAGGTGCACTACGTGCGCGCCGGCGATTCCATGCTGATGTCGCGGACGGCGATCGAGTTCCGAGCCGGGCAGAGCTCGTTCGACATTTTGTTCTCGTCCGCCGCCCACAAGGTGCCGCCGCAGATGCTGGCGCAATACGTGCCGCCGGAGGCGGCGAGCATCCTGCCCGATGCGCGCGATCCGGACCGGCGCTGGCACGGCGTCTATGCCAACTACAATACGCCCGCCTACAACACCAGGCAGATCAAGCCGGACCAGCTTCCGAAGAGCTATGCGGAGTTCGCCCAGCGCAAGGAATGGGCCGGCAAGGTCGCCATCGACGGCACCGATTTCGACTGGCTGAAGGGATTCTTCCAGCACCATGGCGACGCCAAGGCCACGGAGCTCATCAGGAATATCGTGGCCGCGCTCAATCCGGTGATTACCGACGGCCACCTCGCGCTGGCGCGCTCGGTCGGCGCCGGCGAATACTGGCTGTCGCTGAACAACTACGTGATGCTGTCGAGCAACGTGAAGCTCGCCGGCGGCCCGATCGAGATATTTCCGCTTGACCCCGTGGTGCTGTTCTTTGCGGGCGTGGGCGTGAATGCCAAGTCCAAGCATCCGAATGCGGCGCGGCTCGCCGCCAACTTCATGCTCAGCCGGGACAGCCAGGCGCATCTGGCGAAGTTCGGACGCCTGCCGACCCGCAAGGACGTCGCATCCAACCCGCCCGGCATCGTCGAGCGGCTGCATGCGCGCACGGTGGTCCCCACCATGATCCGGACCGAGGACGAGCGGAAGTGGCAGAAACTGTTCGCGTCGCTGTTTCGCAAGCGGTGAACATGGAGGCACCCGTGAATCGATCGGTATCACGTCGCGCATTCGCCGCCGGTCTTGGCAGCCTTGCCGTGGCCTCCGGCCTCCCCGCGCGGGCGGAGCCGTCGCGATCCTGGCTCGACCCGAAGCTGCTCGCCGCCGCGAAGAAGGAAGGGCCGCTCACCGTCTACTCCTCGACCAACGAGCAGGAAGGGCTGCCGCTGTTCCGGATCTTCGAGGGGGCGACCGGCATCAAGTTCAACTACATCCGCGGCAATGACGCTTCGCTGATGTCGCGCATCGCAATCGAGACGCGGGCGAAGCAGCCGTCGTTCGACATCGTGCACATGTCGAACGCCCATAAGATGCCGCAGCAGCTGCTGGCGCAATTCGACCCGTCGGAGGCGAAGCATATCGTCCCGGAGGCGCGCGATCCCAACCGGCGCTGGTACGGCGTCTACACCGTCTATACGACGCCCGCCTACAACACCAAGTTGATCAAGCCCGCGCAGCTGCCCAAGAGTTTCGAGGAGTTCGCCGACCACAAGGAGTGGGCCGGCAAGGTCGCCATCGACCACACCGATATCGAATGGCTGCGCGGGATGATGCAGTTCTACGGTGAAGCCAAGGGCACCGCGCTGGTGCGCCGGATCGCGCAGAATCTCCAGCCCGTCCTCACCGACGGCCGGCTCGCCATGGCGCGCGCGGTGGCCGCCGGCGAGTATCTGTTCGCGCTCAACAATTTCGTCAATCTCACGCTCAACGTGAAGCTGGCCGGCGGGCCGATCGAATTCTTCCCGCTCGATCCGGTGCCGCTGTTCTTCGCCCAGGTCGCGGTCAGCGCATCGGCGCCGAACCCGAATGCCGCGCGGCTCGCCGCCAATTTCATGCTCAGCCGGGATTGCCAGGTGTTCTACACCAAGTTCGGACGGCTGCCGACGCGGACCGATGTCGAGACCAATCCGCCCGGGATCGTCAAGCAGGTGGCCGTCCGCAAGGTGCTCCGCACCCAGTTCTCGCAGGCCGAGGAAAAGCGCCTGCGCCAGGCATTCGCGGAACTGCTGCGCAAACGCTAGCCCCTGCGAGCGGCGAAGTGACCGGTTTGTCATCGGGGCGGCGTTTGTTATGCTGCACCGAACAGCCTTGCCGGGAGGACATGGTGGGATTTCTTGGTCATAGCGGTCGCCTGACGCTCGCCGCGGTTGTGCTGGCGCTGGGTCTGACGCCTGCCGCGGGCGAGCAGGCGCGACCCTGGCTCGATCCGACGCTGCTGGCCGCCGCCCAGAAGGAGGGCTCGCTGGTCGTCTACTCCTCGACCAACGAGCGCGAGGGGCTGGCAATGTTCAAGTTGTTCGAGGCGGCAACCGGGATCAAGGTCCAGTATGTGCGCGCCGCCGACAGCATCCTCACCTCGCGCATGATGATCGAGTTCAGGGGCGGCAAGAACTCCTACGACATCGTGCATATGACCGCGATCAACCGGATGCCGCCGCAGATGCTGGCGCAGTACGAGCCGCCCGAGGCCAAGAGCCTTCCCGCCAGCGCGCGCGATCCCGATCGGCGCTGGTACGGCGTCTATGCCGTCTACAACACGCCTGCCTACAACACCAAGCTGGTGAAGCCGGACGAGGTCCCGCAGAGCTACGAGGACATGGCAAAGCTCAAGCAGTTCCGTGGCAAGATCGCCATCGATGGCACCGACAGCGAATGGCTGCGGGGCCTGGTGATCCATTACGGCGAGCAGAAGGGCCTCGCGATCGCGCGCGCGCTTGCGGCCAATCTCGATCCCGTGCTCACCGTCGGGCATCTGGCGCTGTCCCGCTCGGTCGGGTCGGGCGAGTATGCGATGTCGATCAACAACTACACCAATCTCGACCTGAACGTGAAACTCGGCGGCGCGCCGATCGAATCGTTCGCGCTCGATCCCGTGACGCAGTTCTTCGGGTCGGTCGCCGTCAATTCCCGGGCGCCGCATCCGAATGCCGCGCGGCTGGCCGCAAATTTCATGCTCAGCCAGGAGCTCCAGCAGTTCTATACCAGGTTCGGACGGCCGCCGACGCGCACCGACGTGAAGCCGAACCCGCCCGACTCGCTGGACGGCATCCGCAAACGCAAGATCATTACCGTGCTGATGTCCGGGGGCGAGGAGAAGCGTTGGAGCAGCACCTTCGACCAGATCTTCAAGCGGCGATGACAGTGCCGCGCATCGGAAGGACAGGGCCGTGAGCCTCGCACAGGCACGCATGGACTCCGGCGTCGGCGCTGCGCTGGTGCGCGCTGGCGCGCTCATCCTGCGCCCGCGCAATCTTGCGCTCATCGCCTGCGTCGTGATCGCCGGCTGGCTGGTGTTCGTGCCGCTGGCGGCGCTGTTCTACACCGCCTTCACCGAGGACACCGGCTTCGGCCCGGGTCCGCTGTCGCTCGGCAATTTCATCAACGCCTATTCGAACTGGCACATCGTCCAGTTGTTCGGCAATTCGCTCGTGTTTGCGGTCGGAACCGCCATCGCGACGCTGGTCATGGGCGCGCTGGTCGCGTTCGTGGTCGAGCGCACCGACGCGCCGCTCGGCCCGCTGTTCCACGCACTGGCATTGCTGTCGTTCGCCATACCCGGCCTGCTGACCTCGATGGCGTGGATCTTCGTGCTCAGCCCCAATATCGGCTGGGTGAATGCGCTGCTCAAGTCCTGGTTCGGCCTCGCGGAGGCGCCGCTCAGCATCTACTCCATGGGCGGCATGATCTGGGCGCTGTCGAGCCACTATTTCCCGCTCGCCTATCTGATGCTCGGCCCCACGCTGCGCGTGCTCGACGTGCGGCTGGAGGAGGCGGCGCTGGTGTCGGGAGCCAAGTACTGGCAGGTGCTGCCCAAGATCACGCTTCCGCTGCTGCGGCCCGCGATCCTCTCCACGCTGGTGCTCCTGTTCATGCTCGGCATGTCGTCCTACGAGGTGCCCCGGCTGATCGGCCGGCCGGCGCGGATCGACGTGTTCACCACCGAAATCCAGGCCGCGGTACAGAACGCGCCGCCCGAGTTCGGCACCGCCTCCGCGCTCGGCATGACCCTGTTGATCATCTGCGTGGTCGCCGTGTTCCTCTACCGGCAGTCAACCCGCAACGCCGAGGCGTTTGCGACCATCACCGGCAAGGGCTACATGCCGACCCGCATCAAGCTGCGGCACTGGCGCTGGCCGGTGGCGCTCGGCATCCTGTTCATGTTCTTCGTGGCGCTCGGCCTGCCGCTGCTCACGCTGGTGTGGCAGTCGTTCTTCCGCAATCTGGCGCAGCCCTTCGTCGGCTCCACCGGGCCGTTCACCTGGGAGAACTACGAGTTCATCCTGCATTACCCGATCTTTCTGGACGCGGTGAAGACGAGCGTCTCGCTCGCCGCCATGTCGGCGACCATTGTGGTGCTGCTCACCTTCGTGATGGCCTGGATTGCGATGCGCGCGGTGCCGAAGGCGGGATGGGTGCTCGACTCCATCGCCTTCACGCCGATCGCCATGCCGCACGTGCTGGTGGGCGCGGCCGTGCTGTTCGCCTATCTCATGCTGCCGATCCCGGTCTACAACACGATCTGGATACTGCTCATCGCCTATGTCTCGCTCTACATACCCTACGGCATGCGGTTCACCTCCTCGGGCCTCACGCAGATTCACAAGGAGCTCGAGGAGTCCGCTGAGGTTTCCGGTGCGCGGACTCGGCAGGTATTCATCTGGATCCTGTTGCCGCTGCTGGCTCCGGTGCTGCTGGCGGCGTGGATCTACATCTTCGTGCTGTCGGTGCGCGAGCTTGGCGCCTCGGTATTCCTGATCGGCCCCGGTACGCATGTGCTCGGCACCATCAGCCTGACGATGTGGGAGGAAGGCGGCAGCTACGGTGCGGTCTCCGCGCTCGGCGTGCTCCAGATCGTGCCCCTGATCATGATCGTCGCCGGTCTGCGCTGGCTGGAGCTGCGGGTGCAGCGAAGAAGCGAAGCTGCCACCGCCAAAGTGCAGACGGGCGGGTAGGAACTTCACTCGGCTATGTGGATGTAAGACGGTGCAACGCGCTCGGTGGCTCACGCTCCCCAACGGGGAGAGGGTGGGGGTGAGGGGGGCCAGCTCTCTCGATGGATTCGAACCCCCTCACCCCACCCCTCTCCCCTCCGGGGAGAGGGAGCAGACCTCCGTTGCAGCACCGCTTTGCCACAAGCGCCACGGAATTCGAGCGTGAGGAATTGATTGCTCCATGTTCGCCATTGAAAATCTCCGCAAGACCTTCATCGCGCCCGGCAATGTGGTGGTGAACGCGGTCGACGGCATCTCGCTCGGCGTCGGCACCGGCAAGCTGATTACGCTGCTCGGCCCGTCGGGCTGCGGCAAAACCACGACGCTACGCTGCCTCGCCGGTCTCGAACGCCCGGAGGCGGGCAGGATCGTGATCGCCGACGAGACCGTGTGCGATACCGACAAGGGCATCTTCGTGCCGCCGTCCGACCGCGGCATCGGCATGGTGTTCCAGTCCTACGCGATCTGGCCGCACATGACGGTGTTCGAGAACGTCGCCTTCCCGCTCAAGGTCGCGCGCGACCGCAAGTACTCCGCCGCCGAGATCAAGGATCGGGTGCAGCGCTCGCTCGACATGGTGCGCATGAGCGGATACGAGAGCCGGCCGGCAACGCAGCTCTCCGGCGGTCAGCAGCAGCGACTGGCCTTCGCACGCGGGCTGGTGCGCGAGCCGCAGATTCTCCTGCTCGATGAGCCGTTGTCCAATCTCGATGCCAAGCTGCGCGAGCAGATGCGGGTCGAGCTCAAGCTGCTCCAGAAGCGGCTCGGCATCACCACCGTCTACGTCACCCACGACCAGTCCGAAGCGCTGGCGCTGTCCGACGAGATCGCGGTGTTCAACTTCGGCAGGATCATGCAGCGCGGCACCCCGCAGGAGGTCTACCGCCAGCCCAAGACCCAGTTCGTCGCCGACTTCATCGGCTCCGCCAATTTCCTCAACGGCAAGGTCCAGGAGACGCGGGCGGCCGAGAACGTCGCCATGGTCGAGACCCGGCACGGCCTGTTCCGCTGCATTTTCGGTCAGGCGGTCTCGCCCGGCCAGGACGTGCTGATCAGCGCCCGGCCCGAAGACCTTCAGCTGTCGGACCGGCCGCCCGGCGACGGCCTCAATGCGCTGTCCGGAAAGGTCGCCCACCGGGTCTTCCTGGGCGAGGTGGTGGACTATCTCGTCGACACCGGTGAGGGTGAATTGCGGGTGCGCGCCAAGCCGGAGCTCGATTTCAGCATCGGCCAGGCCGTGCACGTCGGGATTTCGCCGCTAAAATGCGTGGCGCTGCCGTCGTAGTCTCCGGTGTCCCGCACGCGGCACAGCGCATTACTGGGTGCTGCGTCGCGCCTTGGACACGTGCTAGAGTGGCTGCAAAGCACTGACCACAACGAGGACTCCCCCATGATCAACGCACGTGTCACCGGATTGCGCAGTGTCGAGCTGGGCGTCACCGACCTCACCCAGTCGGCCGCCTTCTATTCGAGGGTCTGGGGGCTTGAGCCGGTGGTATCAGACGGCGAGACCATCCATCTGCGGGGCAACGGCACCGAGCACCACGCGGTGACGCTGCGCGAACGACCGACCGCAAGCCTTCTCGGGGTCCACTTCGCCGCCATGAACCGCGAGGCGGTCGATGCGCTGCATGCCCGCGCCAAGGCGTCGGGCGTCGACGTCGCCGCCGCTCCCGCCGAGCTGCCGCGCAGCGCCGGCGGCGGCTACGGCTTCCAGTTCAGGACGCCGGAGGGTCACATCCTCAACATTTCCTCCGACGTGGCACGCCACCAGAATCTCAACGCCGACAGTTCCGTGCCAAACAAGCTCTCCCATGTGGTGCTCAACACCGCCAAGATCGACCAGCAGACCTCGTTCTTCATCGACATGCTCGGGTTCAAGCTCAGCGACAAGACCGACATGATGGATTTCGTGCGCTGCTCCGCCGATCACCATTCGATCGCCATGGCGCGCGGCAACGGCCCGTCGCTCAACCACTGCGCCTTCGAAGTCGAGAGCATCGACGGCCTGATGCGCGGCGCCGGCCGCATGAAGAAGCACGGCTTCAATGTCGAGTGGGGCATCGGCCGGCACGGACCGGGCAACAACGTGTTCGGCTATTTCGTCGAGCCCAACGGCTTCGTGGTGGAATACACCGCCGAGGTCGAGCAGGTGGATGAGGCGACCTATCAGGCGCGCGACGCCGACTACTGGCGCAACTTCCCGATGCGCCCCTGCCGCTGGGGCATGGCCGGCATGCCGTCCAACCGCTTCAAGGCGGCGTCGTCCGGCGACACCAGCGTGGCCGACCCGGAAGCCGGCAAGCGCTGCGAAGAGATCATGGCGCAGACGCTCGGGCGGTAGAAGCTCGATCGGCCCTCATGGTGAGGAGCCTGTCTTCGCAAAGCGAAGGCAGGCGTCTCGAACCATGGCCAAACGTGTGAACCTGCCGCCATCCTTCGAGACGCTCCTCGGCGAAACGCCGAGGAGCCCTCGGGATGAGGTCGGAGGATGACACTCAAACCAAAGCCGCCTCCCGACATGTCGGGAGGCGGCTCCTGATTCTGCGACTTGATCTTGCTTTTCGCTTACGCCGCGGCGGCGACGTAGTTGCCGAACTTCTGCAAATTCGCCTTCTGCGCCTCGTTGCGCGGCGGCAGCTTGAACAGCCGCGCCGCGGTGCCGCCCAGGATGTTGTGCTTGGCCTTCTCCGACAGGAACGGCAGGTCCCAGATCGTCGAGGGCAGGTCGAAGTCCCAGTGCGGGTAGTCGGATGAATACAGAAGCTGCGTCTCCGAGTTGATCATGCGGAAGGTCTGCTCCATCGCCGCGTAGTCCTGGATCTCCATCGGCTGCGAGGAGTAGTACATGTCGCGCATGTATTCCGAAGGCTTCTTCTTCAGCACCGGCGCTTCGGACGGGCGCATCATGTATTCGTGGTCCAGCCGCTGCATCAGGAACGGCACCCAGGCCAGCCCCGACTCGATCCACACCACCGGCAGCTTCGGGAAGCGCTCGCCCATGCCGTTGATGACCCAGTTGGTGCAGTGCAGGATGTTGTAGAACGAGAAGCCGAGCGCGTGCACCGACAGGAAGCGGTTGCAGGCGCGGAAAACCGGCTCGTTCCAGCTCGGGCCGGAGTGGAACGAGAGCACCAGGCCCCGTTCTTCCATGGCGCGGTAGACCTTCATGTAGGCGTTGTCGTTGACCTGAAGGTGGCGCACCGTCGTGACCATGAATCCCCCGACCCCCTTGCGGTGGCCGAACGTTTCGACGTGGCGCAGCGACTGCTCGGGGTCGGAGAACGGGATGCACAACATCGAGAAGAAGCGGTTGTTGGACTCCGGCAGCACCTTCTCGGTCAGCCAGCGATTATAGGCCCAGCAGAGATCCGACTCCATTTCCTTCTGCGGATGCATGCCGATGTTGAGCATGCCGGTCGGGAACAGGCAGGAATAGTCGACGCTCATGGCGTCCATCCAGCGCTCGCCGAGCTGGATGTCGCGGTGCCGGCCCGGCTCGGTCTTCTCCGAACCGCGCATGGGATAGCGCGTCACGCGCCCGCCCATGTCCTGGGTGAAGCCCGCCTGCGACGGCAGGATGCTGCGTCGGGTGGTGGCGCGGCCGCCCATGGTGATCTGCTTGAGCACCTCGTTCTCCATGAACGGGAGAATCTCGGGCATGTGCTCGTTCTCGTAGTGGTGCGCGTCGACGTCGACGATCAGCACGTCGTCGAACTTGCGCTGCACCGCCTGCTTGCGCGCATGCGCCAGGAGCCGCGTGGTGTTGAGTTCCTCGACGGTGACACGTCGGCCACGATCGGCGATGAGGTCCATGGTTCGTCTCCTATCGGATCTCTTGTTCTGTTCTCGGCGGGTCGGTTCTCAGCGACCGGTCCAGCTCTGCCACATGCCGAGCTCGAACACGGCCAGATTGGCGGCGCGCAACAGCCCGCTCGCCGTCACCATCACTTCGGTCGGACTGACGGTCGAACGCTGCGCCAGCGGGAGCAGATCCTCACCCGCCTCGACGCGGGTCGCGTAGGTCTTGCAGCAGGCGCTCATCAGCGCATGCAGCGCCTGGGGCGTGAGCGTGTCGAGCTTGCCGCTCGCGAGCGCGCGCTCGATTTCGGCAGCGAGCCGCGTTGCGTCGAGCGAGGTGGCGCTGCCGTTTGCCGGCTTGGCGGCCGGCCTGGCCGCAGACTTGGCGGGCGCAGGCCTGGCGGGCTTGGCCGCGGCCTTGGGCGGCACCAGCCGTGCCGAGGGCGGCGCCTTGGGTTTCGGTGTCGACTTCGCGGCAGCGCGCTTAGGCGAGGACATAAACCTCGTCCCCTTTCTCGACGACCTTGTAGCTGCGCAGCTTCAGCTTGCGGTCGGAGACGCATTCGCCGGTCTTCATGTCGTACTCGTAGCCGTGCCACGGGCAGACGAAGTGCATCTCGGTGTCGGAGAAGAACAGCCCTTCGGAGGTCTTGTCCGGCCGCAGCCGCTCCTCGACCTTGGCGATGGTCAGGCCCTCGCAGGCGGGGCCGCCCTGGTGCAGGCAGTAGTTGGAATAGGCGTAGAACTTGCCCTCGTGCCGGAACACGCCGATCTCGTTGTCGCCGACGAAGATGATACGGCGGTCGCCGTCCTTGAATTCCGCGAGTTTACCGACGAACTGTTCGGCCATGCCTGATGATCCTGCTCTTGGGGGCGTTCCGCCGTGTGCTTGTAAACGGCCGGCTCTGCGGGCCGGCGGCCGGCCAAATATATGCCTTTTCTAAGGAAGGAACGCAATCAGCCCCCGGCGGACTGCCACCGCGGAACTGCATGGGCAGGGCGCGAAAACGCGCGCGACGGCTGCAAGGCAGGCGTCATTTCCGGAAGCCCGAAGCGACCATCGGGAATCGCAGCGGGTGTGGCCATGGATTCCGCGCCCGCGCCGTCGCCGCGCCCCGGAATGACGGCGTTATCTGGCTCACGCCATCCTGTTGCTGATCTCGCCGATATTCTCGATCCAGAGCTTCACGGTGTCCCCGGCCTTGAGGAACTCGCCGCGGCCGGCGCCCACCCCGGCCGGGGTCCCGGTTAGGATCAGGTCGCCGGGATGCAGCGTCAGCCGCGACGACAGGTGCGCGATCTGCTCGGCGAGGTTGAAGATCATCTGGCCGGTGTTGGAGTCCTGCTTGAGGACGCCGTTCACCCACAGCCTGATGCCGAGCTTCTGCGGGTCCTTGATGTCGCTCGCCGGCACGATCCAGGGCCCGAGCGGGCAGGAGCCGTCGAAGCTCTTGTGCGCCACCCAATCGGCCTTGAACGGCGAATCGGCGGGGATGTGCGGGCGGTGGCCGCGGTCGCGGGCCGACAGGTCGTTGGCGATGGTATAGCCCGCGACGTAGCTCAGCGCCTTGCTCATCGGCACATTCTTGGCCGGCTTGCCGATGACTGCGGCCAGCTCGACCTCCCAGTCCATCTGCTTGGAGTAATGCGAAATCTTGACGGTGGCGCCGGGATTGGTGATGGCGCGCGGGGCCTTGATGAAATGCCAGGATTCGAGCCCGAGGGTATGCGGATCGGGCGGCGACGGCTTGCCATGACGCGCCGCCATCTCGTTGGCGTGGTCCTGATAGTTTGCGCCCGCACAAAAGATCGCCGACGGGTACTGCACCGGCGCGAGCAGCTTGGCCTTGGCGACCGGAATGCCCTTGAGCTTGCTCTTGCCCGCCTTGGCGGCGGCCGCCTTGAGCACACCCTGCGCCTTGCTCCAGTCGTTGAGGATTCCCAGCACGGTGCCGTAGGCCGGCTTGCCGGTGAGCTTGGCGGCGTCGAATACCTTGTCGTCGACCACAAGCCCGGCGCGCGGTCCGTCGGCGGTCTGGTAGGTTGCAAGCTTGTAGCCGGCCATTCTGATCACTCCCCGTTGGTTGCGGTCCCGACAAAACCGCGATCATGCGCGGTTGGCAAGAGTGGGCTATAGTCGGCGGGAAGCCAAGAGCACCAGTATCAGCGGCATGGGAGACGACCAATGATCAAGCCCCGGCGCGTCGGCCACGCGACGTTCGAGACGAAGGATATCGACAGGCAGATCGCCTACTGGACCGAGGTCGCCGGGCTGGTGCTGGCGGAGCGCGAGAAAAAACGCGCATTCCTGGCCTCCAAGACCGGGCTCCTGTCGATCGCGCTCGAACAGACCGACCGCAATCACTGCACCCGGCTGTCGTTCGAGGTGGCGCCCGACTCGGACTTCGACGCGCTGGCGAAGGAACTGGCCAAGGATGGCGTCCAGAGCGAGCTGCGCAACGACGCCATCCCCGGCATGGGCAAGGTGCTGACCTTCAAGGACAACAAGGGCACCGCGATCGATCTGTTCAAGGAGTGGAACTATCTCGGCTCGCACCACCAGGTGTCGGGCATCGGCCCGCTCAAGCTCGGCCACATCGCGTTCCATTGCCCCGACGTGAAGACGGTGGCGGACTTTTACATCAAGGTGCTGGGTTTCAAGGTCTCCGACTGGATCGAGGACTGGTTCGTGTTCATGCGCTGCAACACCGACCATCACACCGTGAATTTCATCCGCGGCGACGTGGCGGAGCTGCACCACATCGCCTTCGAGCTGAAGGACATGTCGCACATGCAGAACGCCTGCGAGATGTTCGCAACCAAGAACATCAGGATTCTGTGGGGCCCGGTGCGGCACGGTCCGGGCCACAACGTCGCCACCTATCACCGCAATCCGGACGAGCACACGGTCGAGATGTATATCGAGCTCGACCAGATGAAGGACGAGGCGCTCGGCTATTTCGATCCCAAGCCCTGGCACCGCGACACGCCGCAGCGGCCGAAGACCTGGAAGCGGACCGAGTCGACCATCTGGGGCCTGCCGCCGCTGCCCGACTATCGCCGCGGCAGCAACGTGCCGGCGGTCGGGCAGCAGGATTGACGGCGGCGGCGTCTGTTGCTGCGCCCTCCGGGTGAGGGTCCATTGACCCTTCTGCCATGCAGGGAGACGGCGCAGCAAGGCACGCTGCTTGCGCGAGTCTACGGCCGCACCGCCGGCGTCTCCAGCGGCATGCCGCGGGCGCGCCACATCAAATAGAGTTCGAGCTCGACCAGCTCGGGCGCGCCGAGCGGCGGCGCCACCGCGCGCATCCCGGTCAGGCAGTTGCGCAGGCGCCGGTGCAGCGAGCCGGCGCTCTGCCATTCCAGCCGGTAGATCGGATAGCCGGTCGGGTGCCCCTGGGTGACGGGGCTTCCGGCCAGCCGGCCGCTCCAGTTGTCGTCGTGACACATCGCGCATGAGAGATTGAGCTGGCCCTGCCGCTGCGTGAACGCCGCGCGCCCACGCGCGATGAATGGCCGCGTGTTCTCGTCCTCCGCGATCGCAATCGGTTCGCCGCGCGACTGCCGGCCGACATACGCCGACAGCGCCAGCAGATCCCTGCTTTCGTAAGGAAGCGGCTTCGCCTGCTGGCGCTCGGTCCGGCAGAGATTGATGCGCTGCGCGATAGTGACCGGACGGTTTTGCGCCGGACTGAAGGCGGGATGGCGCGCGGCGACGCCCTTCATGCTGGTGCGCGCATCGCCGTGGCAGTCGGCGCATGATCTCTCCGCCGCGCCGGCCCTGCGCCTCCATAGCGCCTCGCCGTCGAGCACCGACAGCATGCCGGGATTGGCGGTGTCGTCGTCCTGCATGGCGCGCGTCCCGCGCGCCATGAAGTCGTAGCCGGACTTGCGTTGCGATGCGGGGATTTCGGCCAGCGAAGGGCAGCTGCCGCCCAGGATCGCGAGCACGGCGGCGATGCGCCAGGCCCGGATCATTCGACGGCGATGGCGACCGATTCGGTGGCGGAGAACCCGTTGTCGCCGGTCCAGGTCATGGTGATGGTGCCGCTCTCGGTCGCACGCGTCGTGAAGGCGATGTAGGGATTGGCGGATACGGCGGGGAACAGCTCGGCGCGGAAGATCTCGACACCGTTATACGTGCAGACGAATTCCTTGATGATGTTGCGCGGGATCAATTGCCCGGTGGCATTGGGCCGGAAGCCAGTCTCCATCTCATGCGAGATCAGCGCACGGATCGAGATGATCTCGCCGCGCCTGGCCTTCGGCGGAACGTTGATGAGCGCGCGCGCCGCCATCAGATTTCCTCCAGGCAGGCGGCCAGCGTCACGACCACCTCCACCTCGTCGCTCCAGAACGTACCGTCGCTCATCTCGGCGATTGCCGTGACGATCTGCGTGTCGGCGAGCCGCATGCGGGTCGAGATGTTTACCGTGCCGGCGCGCGGACCGATCTGGAAGCTCACCACGTTGGGTTGCGGGTTCTTTTCGGTGAAGACGTGGATCGCCTTGACGTGATCGGCGTCGGTCATCGGGCTTTCGGCGGTGATCTGAAGCGGCACCGCATTGCCGTTCTCCACCAGCGGCGGCAGCTCCATCTTGATCCGGCCCTTGCGCAGCGGCGCGCTGCCGACGACGGCCTTGATCGCGGTCCGGGTCGCTTCCGGGGTGGCGGCGGCGCGGCCGGGCGGCAGCATGGTGACCAGCGCCATCCCGCCGGCGAGGCCGGTCGCGCCGATCAGGAACCGGCGGCGCGTTGTTTCGACTGGGATTGGTTCAGCCATTGCTAGTCTCGCAAGGTCGTCAGATAGGCTACCACGTCCTCGATTTGCTCGGCGTTCAACACCGGTTTACCGGCGAATGCCGGCGCGACCTGCGTGAGACCGTCGATCCGATAATAAGGCGGCATGATGGTCGCCGGATTGATGCGCGTCGAGTCCACGATCCGCAGTCTCAATTGTCCTTCCGACCAGCGGGTTCCGGCGCCCTTGAGATCGGGCGCCAAGGTGCCCTGGAACCGCTCCTCGGGGAAGGGGCCGGTATGGCAGAGCAGGCACAGGCCGACCTGGCGGTTCGCAACAATGGCGCGGCCGCGCACCGGATCGCCCTTGCGGCCGGTCAGCGATGCCGGAATGGCGTCGCCGACAACCGTGTAGGTGCGCAATTCGGCTTGCGCGCTCGCCGGCAGGCACCACGTCAGCGCCGCCAGGACGCCTGCCAGCGCCGCCGATGGCCGACGTTCAGCCAAACACTTCCTCGGTGATGGTCTTGAACCAGCCGCCGGCGAAATTGGCCTCCAGTTCGCGGGTGCTGCGCGGTGCCTTGGCCGGGCTCACCCCGCCGGCGCCCTTGACGTCGGCGAGCTGCCCGCCGCGCGGCTCGTAGACGCCGGCGACCGAGATGCCGTAGTCCGGCGCCACCAGGCTGTAGCAGGTGTTGATCAGCCGCGGCTGCTCCGGCGGTTCGCCGGCCAGGAGCTTCGTGACCGCGGCGGCGCAGACCTTGGCCTGGGAGTTCGCCGCGAACGCCGATTTCGGCATGGCGCCGGCAATCGCGGCGTCGCCGACGACGTGGATGTTCGGCCGCAGCGTCGACTCGAAGGTGACCGGGTCGATCGGGCACCAGCCGCTGCGATCGGCGACGCCCGCGATCTCCGCGATGCGCGCCGCCCTCTGCGGCGGGATCACGTTGGCGACCGCGGCCTTGTGGGTTCCGAATTCGGTGACCAGCGTGTTGGTCTTGGCGTCGACCGCCGTCACCTTGCCGCCCTTCGACAACGGCACCCATTCGAGCAGGTCGGGATACAGCTCCTTCCAGGCGGCCAGGAACAACCCCTGCTTCGAGAACGCGTCCTTGGCATCCAGGATGATCAGCTTGGACTTCGGCTTCCGCATCTTCAGGTAGTGCGCGATCAGGCTGGCCCGCTCATAAGGTCCCGGCGGGCAGCGGAACGGATTGGCCGGTGCGGCAATGGCCACGAGGCCGCCGTCGTCCATGGACTCGAGCTGCCGGCGCAGCAGCAGCGTCTGCTCTCCGGCGCGCCAGGCGTGCGGCATGCGCGCTGCCGCCTGCTCGGTATAGCCGGGCAGGGCGTCCCAGCGGATGTCGATTCCCGGCGCCAGCACCAGCCGGTCATACGGCAGACGGGCGCCGTTGCTGAGCATCACCGCGCGGGCATCGGCGTCGATCTGGGTGGCCGGCACGAAGGTGACGGCGACGCGGTCGGTGTCGATCATGCGCTTGTAGCCGAACTGCTGCGTCTTGAGATCGCGCAGGCCGGCGATCACCGCATTGCTGAACGGGCAGGCGGTGAAGGTCTGGCTCGCCTCCACCAGCGTGACGGTGGTGCGCGGGTCGATGCGCTTCAGGGTGCGTGCGCAGGTGGCGCCGGCGAAGCCGCCGCCGATGACGACCACGCGGCCGCCGGCCTTCTGCGCGATCGCCGGCGCCGGCAGGCTTGCGGCGGCGGCGCCCAGCGCGGTGCGCCGGAGGAAATCGCGTCGGCTCCAGTGACGCAGTGCCATGGCGCTCAATCCTTCTGGGCCGCATACCAGGCGGCGATGGCCTTGACCTCGTCGTCGGTGAAGCCCCTGGCGATCCGGTCCATCACCGTCGCAGCCCGCTTGCCGGTCCGGAATTCCTGCATGGCGGCGACGATCTCGGCGGAGTTGCGCCCGATCAGCCGCGTGAACGGCGTGCCCGCCCAGCGGCTGATCGGGTGACAGCCAGAACAGGCGGCCGCGCCGGCCGGTGCAACATCGATGGCGCAGGCCGTGCCTGCCGATATCCAGAGGACGGCAATCGCCGCAACGGCGTCGATGCGTTTCATGACCGAGATGCTCCGTCAACGAGGCACGGGAGATTCGAACGGTCGGATGACCATTTCAAGTCAACAATTCTGACTTGGTTATTGCGCACCGCCGAAAGCAGGAGCGGCGGCCTTTCGGCCGCCGCTCCGGTCACAATCGCTACGCCGTGCGTATCCCGTGATTCTTCATCGGCAAGTCGCGAATGCGCTTGCCGGTCGCCGCGAAGATCGCATTGAGCACGGCCGGCGTGGCCACGAAGATGGTGGGCTCGCCGACGCCGCCCCAGAACCCGCCGGACGGCACCAGCACCGACTCGACCTTCGGCATCGCCGCCATGCGCATCGACGGGTAGTTGTGGAAATTGGTCTGCTCGATGCGCCCGTCCTTGACCGTGCAGCCGCCGTAGAGCGACGCCGACAGCCCGAACACGAACGATCCGGAGATCTGCCGTTCGATCGATGCCGGGTTGACGGCGTGGCCGCAGTCGGTCGCGCCGACGATGCGATGGATCGTGAGCAAGCCGTCGCTGGAGACCGAGACTTCGGCGACCGCCGCGACATAGCTGCCATAGCCCATCTGCTGCGCGACGCCGCGGAACACGCCTTTCGGCAGCGGCTTGCCCCAGCCCGCCTTCTCGGCGGCAGCATTGAGCACGGCCAGATGCTTGGGATGCTTGCCCATCATCTTGCGCCGGAATTCGAGCGGATCCTGCCCGACCGCGTGCGCGACCTCGTCAATGAAGCATTCGAGGTAGATCGCGTTCTGGTTGTTGTTCACGCCGCGCCAGAAGCCCGGCGTGAGATGCGGATTGCGCATGGCGTGGTCGATCAGGATGTTCGGGATGTCGTAGCCGAGCGCGCCTTCGGCTCCGCCCGGGTACATTCCCTGGAACGTCGCCGGGTCCCGTCCCTTCACAAGGCGGGCCGGCGCAAGCGTTGCCAGAATGGACTGGCCGGAGATGCGCACCCGCAACCCGGTCATGTTGTTGTTGGCATCCAACGCGGCCGTGAGCTTGCACATCGTGATCGGATGATAGGTGCCCTGGGTCATGTCCTCTTCGCGCGACCACAGAAGCTTGATCGGCACGCCGGGCATCTGCTTGGCGATCTGCACCGCCTGGGTCACGTAGTCGGTGCGCGCGCGCCGGCCGAAGCCGCCGCCCGCCGATACGACGGTCACTTCGCACTTTTCGAAGGGCAGGCCCGACGCTTCGCGCGTTGCCGCAAGCACGGCTTCGGCGTTCTGGGTCGAGGTCCACACTTCGCACTTGTCGGCGGTGTAGCGCGCGGTGGCGTTCAGCGGCTCCATGCAGGCATGGTTCTGGTAGGGATAGGAATAGACCGCCTCCACCTTCTTCGCGGCGCCGGAAAGCGCGGCGTTGATATCGCCCCGCTGGTTGCCGATGAGGTTGGTTTCGGCCTCGAGCCCTTCCTTCAGCATCGCGGCGATGGTGGCGCTTGACGCCTTCGCGCCCGGACCTTCGTCCCAGACGACAGGCAGCGCATCGAGCGCCGTCTTGGCGTGCCACCAGGTATCGGCCACGACCGCGACCGCGGTGCCGCCGACGTTCAGGACATTCTTGACGCCCTTCATGCCCTTCACTTTGGATGCGTCGAAGCTCACCACCTTGCCGCCGCGCACGGGGCAGGCCTTGATGGCGGCGTTCAACATACCGGGCAGTTGGGTATCGACGGAGTACTTCTGGGCGCCGGTGAGCTTGGGCAGGGTATCCAGCCGCTTGATCGGCTTGCCGGCGATCTTCCAGTCCTTGGGATCCTTGAGCTTGAGAGACTTCGGATCGGGCGGCGTGACCTTGGTGGCGGCGAGCGCCACCTGGCCGTAGGTGGTCTTGCGGCCCGATGCACGGTGCGTGATCACGCTATTGGCCGCGGTGCATTCGGCAGCCGGGACGTTCCAGTTCTTGGCCGCCGCCTCGATCAGCATGTGCCGAGCGGCAGCACCGCCGCGCCGGACGTAGTCGTGCGACTCGCGGATGGAGCGGCTGCCGGTCGCGTTGAACGCGCCGTAGATGCGCTTGCGGACGATGTTCTGCCGCGGGTCGACGTATTCCCAGGTCACCTTCGACCAGTCGCACTCGAGCTCCTCGGCGACCAGCTGGCAGAGACCGGTCAGGTTCCCCTGACCCATTTCGGAACGCACGAAGCGCACGACGACCGTGTCGTCGGGACGCACCACGACCCAGGCGTTGAGCTCCGGCGTGCCCTGTGCATGCGCCTGACCCATCGGCAGGACCATGCCGAGCGAGAAGCCGGCTCCGGCGGCGGCGGTGCCGACGACGAAGGAACGGCGATCGATCTTCGGGACGTAATTCATGGCTGCCTCCCTGGTCACGCGTTCGCAGCGGCGTGAATGGCCGCGCGCACCTGCTGGAAGGTGCCGCAGCGGCAGATGTTGGTGATCGTGTTGTTGATGTCGGCGTCGGTCGGCTTCGGCTTCTCCGCGAGCAGCGCCGCCACCGCCATGATCATGCCGCTCTGGCAGTAGCCGCACTGCGGTACTTCATGGTCGAGCCAGGCCTTCTGCACCTTGTGCAGCGTGCCGTTGACGGCGAGACCTTCGATGGTGGTGATCTTCTTGCCGACCGCCGCGCTGACCGGCAGCGAGCAGGAGCGCATCGCAACGCCGTCGACATGGACGGTGCAGTTGCCGCATTGCGCGACGCCGCAGCCGTATTTGGTGCCGGTCAGGCCGACGTTCTCCCGAATCGCCCATAAGAGGGGCGTATCGGGTTCGACGTCGACGTTGTGCGTTTGTCCATTGATCATCAGCGAGATCATGTCCGAGTTCCTCCCGTGGCGAAGAATGTGCGCGGCGCGTGGGATCCGCTTGGCGCGCTGAGGGCGACCCTAGCTTGCGAGCATTCTAAAGAGAAACAGCAAATTTGTGTCGGCCAGCGGGAATGATTTCAGGTCTGCGCGAATGGTGCGTTGCACAATACCAAACGCAGGCCTGATGCCTGCGAAGCGGGCGATCCCGGAAAGCGACATCGTAGGCTATTCAAGCCGGTGATGGACCATGCCAGGATCGCGCAGAATTCGGGAGGAGATGGCAATGACGGTACGGAGCGCGGTATCCGGTCTTGTGGCGCTGATGGCAACCACCGGCCCGCTCATGGCGGCCGACGCGGCCCTGATCGCGGCCGCCAAGAAGGAAGGCGAGGTGGTGTGGTATACCACCCAGATCGTCAGCCAATTGGTCCGTCCCGTCACGGCGGCGTTCGAAAAGAAGTACGGCATCAAGGTGCGTTCGACGCGCGCCAATGCCACCGAAACCGCAGTCAAGATTCTCAACGAAGCCAAGGCCAAACGGTTGCAGGCCGACATCTTCGATGGAACCACGACCGTAGTTCCACTGAAGGCGGAGAACCTGGTGCTGCAATGGCTGCCCGATGCGGCGAAGGACTATCCCGCCCAGGTGAAGGACCCGCAGGGCTACTGGATCGCCAACAACCTCTTCGTGATCACGCCCGGCTTCAACACCTCGCTCATCCCGCGCGGCAAGGAGCCCCGCACCTACCAGGACCTGCTCAACCCGTCGCTGCGCGGCAAGATCGCCTGGAACGGCTTTCCGACTTCATCCGGCGGCGGCGGCTTCATCGGCATCGTGCTGACCGAGATGGGGCAGGACAAGGGCATGGCGTTCCTGCGCGAACTGTCGAAACAGAAGATCGCCAACCTGCGCGGGTCGGCGCGTGAGGTGCTCGACCAGGTGATTGCCGGCGAATTCTCCATGGCGCTCCAGATCTTCAACCATCACGCGGTGATCAGCGCCAAGAAGGGCGCCCCGGTCGACTGGATTCCGATGGAGCCGGCGACGGTCACGCTGTCCACCCTGTCGGTGCTGAAGGACGCGCGCCGCCCGAACGCCGCCAAGCTGCTCATGGACTTCATCATCTCGCGCGAAGGGCAGGAGGTGTTCCGGCGCGCCGACTATCTCCCCGCGCATCCGGCCGTGCCGGCAAGCGTGCCGACGCTCAAGCCGGACGAAGGCAAGTTCCGTGCGCATTTCTTCACGCCGGAGCAGACCGAACACAACATGCCGAAGTGGAACATCGTCTTCAATGAACTCTTCCGTTGAGGACCGGACCGCTTTGCCCGCCTATCCGGAATGGGACCGGGCGGTCCGTCCGCCGGTGCCGCTGCCGCCGCAGCAGGCGTGCGACTGCCAGGCCCACATCTTCGGCGACGTCCGCACGTATCCGACGCAGCCGGACGCGGCCTATGTGCCGCCGGCGGCGAGCTTCACCGACCTCTGCGGGGTGGAGCGCACGCTCGGCTTCACGCGCTTCGTGATCGTGCATTCGACGGTCTATGGGCCGGACCACCGGGTCACGATCGATGCGCTCGCAAGCCTGAAAGATCGCAGCCACATCCGCGCCATCGGTCGCGTCAGCGACATCACCGGCGATGCCGAGATCGAGCGGCTGCACGCGCTCGGCTTCCGCGGGACGCGGTTCGCGTTCCGCAACGATCAGCCGCGGACGGGCTGGGACGCCATCCTGCGAACCGCGGCGCGCGTCCGCGGGCTGGGCTGGCATCTGCGGTTGCATTTCCGCGACCCCATTCACGAAAACGCCGAGCGATTGAAAGCCCTCAAGGACATTCCCGTCGTGGTGGATCATCTCGGCTATCCCGATCCGGCGCTCGGGGCGGACGATCCCAACTGCCGCTTCATCGTCGACCGGCTCAAGCACGATCCGAACTGGTGGGTGATGCTGTCGAACGGCAACCGGCTCTCCACCATGGACGCGGGCTGGGACGATGCCGTCCCGATTGCGCGCGCCTACATTGAGGCGGCGCCCGACCGCCTGATCTGGGGCAGCGACTGGCCGCACGTGCAATGGCGCAAGCCGCGCATGATGAACGACGGCGAGGTGGTGGAGCTTTTGTATCGCTATGTCGACAACGACCCGGCGCTGCTTCGGAACATCCTGGTCGACAATCCCGCGCGGCTGCATGGGTTCTGACTGCCTCCCGGGCTGCCATCGTTGGCGAAAGGGGGTGATCCAGTAGCCCCCGGCCTGTCGATCGGTCGCATCACCGGGTTGCCGGATGCCCGCTTTCGCAGGCACGACGCCGAGAAAATCCGCTGGCCCGCGGGCTTCCGTCCCTTCACAATGCGGTCAACCAACGCCCAGGGAGGAACCCGATCTCGTGACCACGGACGTCGTGCGGATTGCGGATGTCGGAGCTACGGGCCGGTCGGCTGCGAGGCGGGCCAGCCTGTCGGCGCGCCAGACCGCGATCCTGTCGGCGCTCCTGATCATGGTCCTGCTGGCGCTGGTCGTTCCGCCGTTCATCTTCCTGGTCCAGGGCAGCTTCACCATTGCCGGTCCCACCCCGAGCACGTCGACCTGGGGGATCGACAATTTCGTGACGGTGCTGAGCGGGCGGCACATCGTCACGACCACGATCAACTCGGTCGTGTTTGCGGCGGCGAGCGCCGCGCTGGCGCTCCTGGTCGGCTGGGTCACCGCCTGGATCGTCGAGCGCACCAATACGCCGTTCAAGCCGCTCGCCTACCTCACCGCGATCATCTCGCTCGGCACGCCCTACATCCTCTACGTCACGGCGTGGCTGCTGTTCTTCGGCAAGGCCGGGCCGGTCAATCACCTCTATCGCACGCTCACCGGCAATACCGACGTGATCATCAACATCTATTCGATGTTCGGCATGGTGCTGGTAGAGGGTTTCCTGTGGTCGCCGCTGGCGTTCCTGCTGGTGAGCGCGACGCTGCGCAATGCCAATCCGGAACTGGAGGAGGCGGCGCGCGTGCACGGCGCCGGCGTCTGGGCCACCATCCGGCGCGTGACCATGCGGCTGTCGCTGCCCTCGATCATGGCGCTGTCGATGCTGGTGTTCATCCGCGCCATCGAGGCGTTCGAGGTGCCGGCGCTGGTCGGGCTGCCGGGGCGCATCTCGGTGCTCACCACCGACATTTACACCAACATGGTGGCGCGCGCGCCACCCGATATCGGCGGCGCCTCGGCGCTGTCGGTGCTGATGCTGCTGCTCGTCTTCGTCCTGCTGACGATCTACGCACGCCTGTCGCGCCACGCCGAGCGCTTCGCCACCATCACCGGGAAGGGCTTCCGCCCGCGTCCATTCGACCTCGGTCGGCTGCGCTACGTTGCGGCCGGCATCCTGATATTCAATTTTGTGCTTCTGCTTCTTGTGCCGATGCTGATGCTGGTCTGGGTATCCCTGCTGCCGTTCTTCCAGCCCGTCACCGCCGCCGCATTCAAGCTGATCAGCCTGAGCAACTACCGCACCGTGCTGGATTCCGGGCAGTTCGAGCTGATGCTGAACACGCTCATGGTTGCCGTCGCCACCGCCACGGTTGCGGTCGGGCTGACGTTCCTGGCGGGCTGGCTCGCAGTGCGGCGCGCGCCGGGCGGCTGGCTCGTGGATCGGCTGGCGACCATACCGCTCGTCTTCCCCGGTCTCATCCTCGGCATCGCGGTGATGCAATTGTTCCTGAACATTCCGATTCCGCTTTACGGCACGCTCGGCATCCTGGTCTGGGCCTTCGTGATCAACTACCTGCCGTACGGCATGCGCTACAGCTCGTCGGGCATGTTGCAGATCCATCGCGAGCTGGAGGAAGCGGCGGCCATCTGCGGCGCCACGCCGATGACGCGGCTGCGCCGGATCGTGGCGCCGCTCTTGGCGCCGGCGCTGCTGGCGGGCTGGCTGTTCATCTTTCTCATGTCGGCACGCGCGCTGTCGCTGCCGATCCTGTTGTCGGGCCCGCGCTCGCAATTGATGGCGGTCGCGATGTTCGATCTCTGGGGCAACGGGCAGGGGACCGAACTCGCCGCGCTTGGACTGATGTGGTCGCTGCTGATGACCATGATCGCGGTCGTATTCTATTTTGTCGCCCGCCGCTCCGCCGGCGGCGCGCTCGGGCGCGCGTGAGGGTGTGATGCTGCGCGTCGATCGCCTGACCAAGATCTTCGAGAATTCGACCGACCAGATCGCGGGCGGCATCCGCGAGGCGAGCTTTGCGCTCGAGCCCGGCACCTTCTTCACCATGCTCGGCCCCTCCGGTTGCGGCAAGACCACGACGCTGCGCTGCATCGCCGGGCTCGAGACACCGGACGACGGCTGGATTACCGTCGACGGCCGCACGCTGTTTGACGGCAAGGCCAAGCTGAACGTGCCGGTCGAGCAGCGCGCGGTCGGGATGGTGTTCCAGTCCTATGCGATCTGGCCGCATATGACAGTGGCGGAGAACGTGGCGTTCCCGCTCACGGTGACCAAGCATCGCAAGTATTCGCGTACCGAGATCGAGCAGGCTGTGGCCAGGGCGCTGGCGATCGTCGATCTCGATGGTTTCCAGGAGCGGCCTGCGCCGCGGCTGTCCGGCGGCCAGCAGCAGCGCGTGGCGCTCGCGCGCGCCGTGGTGCACGAGCCGCGGCTGTTGCTGCTCGACGAGCCGCTGTCCAATCTCGACGCTCAATTGCGCGACGAGATGCGCAGTGAGCTCAAGCAGTTGCAGCACAAGATCGGCATCACCACGGTCTATGTGACGCACGACCAGTCGGAGGCGCTGGCGCTGTCGGATCAGATCGCGGTGATCGACCAGGGGCGCATTCGCCAGGTCGGGTCCCCGCAGGACATCTACTTCCGGCCCGCCAACCCGTTCGTCGCCCGCTTTGTCGGCGCCACCAATCTTCTGGCCGGCCGGCTGCTCGGCACGGCGGACGGGCGTGGCGATGTCGAGGTCCTGGGCCGGCGCCGGATCAAATGCCTGGTGTCGGGACCGATCGACGATCCGGCGTCGATTTCGGTCTCGATCCGGCCGGAGAGCATCCGGCTGGTTCCCCGCGCCGGCGGTCCGATGAAGGCCGGCGACAACTGCATTCCGGGCAGCGTCCGGGGCGTCACGTTCCTCGGCGCCACGCGCCGGGTGGACGTGGTCAGCGACGGGGTGAACCTCCAGGTCACCACGGCGGCCGACCTGCCGCTGCCCGCGGACGGCGAGGTCGACCTCTTGTTCGCGCCGGAGCGGACTGTCGCTTTGCCGGGCAAGGTGTCGTAGAAGAGAGGCCTCCGTATTCACGCCATGACGCCCGGTCGCCCGCCGTCGAACGGCCTCGAAAGGGCGTGCATCAGGGTCATGCACGTTTGGGTCATGCACAAGGAGAGAAGAGAATGGCCAAGAAATACGAAACGATCCTGATCGAGAAGGGTGAGGGCCTCACCTGGCTGATCCTCAATCGGCCGGACAAGCGCAACGCGATGAGCCCGCAGCTGCACCTCGACATGGACGACGCGCTGGAAGATCTGGCGACCGACGAGGAAACCGAGATCCTCATTCTCACGGGCGCCGGCAACGAGTCGTTCTGCGCTGGCCAGGATATCCGGCTCTACTTCCGCGGTACCGAGCAGGACCCGAAGACCCGTGCCAAGGCGCGCCGCGCTTCCAACCAGTGGCGCTGGCAGCGCCTCTCCACGTTCCCGAAGCCGACCATCGCCATGGTCAACGGTTTCTGCTTTGGCGGGGGCTTCACGCAAGTCTGCGCTTGCGATTTCGCGATTGCGGCCGACGAGGCGCAGTTCGGCCTGTCCGAGGTGAACTGGGGCATCCTGCCGGGCGGCATCGTGTCCTGGAACGTGGTGCAGACGCTCAATTTCCGCGACGCCATGTACTACGCCATGACCGGCGACACCTTTGACGGCAAGAAGGCGAAGGAAATCGGCTTCGTCAACATGCACTTCCCGCGGGCGAAGCTGCGCGAGGAAACCATCAAGTTCGCCAAGAAGCTCCAGGAGAAGAGCCCGGCGGCGCTGCAATACACCAAGGAGGCCATCCGTGCGGTCCGCTTCATGAACGAGCCGCAGGCCGCCGACTACCTCAACGCCAAGAGCGACGCGCTCAAGCTCAACGACAAGGAAGGCAGCCGTCAGCAGGGCATGAAGCAGTTTCTGGACGACAAGACCTATCGCCCCGGCCTCGGCCACTTCAAGCGACAGAAGGCGGCCGCGAAGTAGCGCCCGACGCGGTCTCTGCTCTTATCCTGAGGAGCGCCGCAGGTGCGCCTCGAAGGATGGCTGCAAGCTCCGAACCTGCGGCCGTGGTTCGAGGTGGCGCGCTCATGGCGCGCCACCCTCACCATGAGGTCCGTTCAGGATGCCCGACATCCGCATCATCGTCATCGACTCCAAGTCCGCCTTGATGGCGGCGGTGATGGCGCTGCGGCATGAGGTGTTCGTGGTTGAGCAGGCGGTCCCGCCGGAGCTCGAACCCGATGCATTCGACGCAACCGCCATTCACCTGGCCGCGCTCGATGGCGAGGCAGTCATCGGCACCCTGAGGATCGTCAGGAACGGCCGGACGGCGAGGATTGGCCGCATGGCGGTGCGGGCGGCCGAGCGCAGGCGCGGCGTTGGTTCGCAGCTGATGATCGCTGCCGAGGCGTTGGCGGCGCGAACCGGCGTCACGGAAATCGTCCTGCATGCCCAACGCACGGCCGGGGCGTTCTATCGGCGTCTCGGCTACCGGGAGGAGGGCGCGGAGTTCGAGGAGGCCGGGATTCAGCACATTCAAATGCGCAAAGCGCTGCCCTGACCGCACTGCACCATCACCCCGCAAGCAGGCCCTTTCGTGCTGGAATGCGAGCCGCAGGGATGCATACAATGCCGCGATCCTTTGGCTTTCGCAGGTTGAAGCTGTTCGGTTCGGTTCCAGGGAGGTTCGCATGACACTCATTCGCCGCCGGTTTCTGACGCTTGCGGGCGCCGCGGTGGCCGCGCCTGCGGTCTCGCGGGTCTCCTGGTCGCAGGCCTATCCTAATCGCCAGATCAGGGTGGTCGTGATGCTCGCAGCCGGCGGCGGCACCGATTTCCTGGCCCGGCTGACCGGCGAATTCGTGCAGCGCCAGCTCGGACAGCAGATGGTGGTCGAGAACCGGGGTGGCGCCGGCGGCACCATCGGCATCGAAACAGTCATGAAAAGTCCGGCCGATGGCTACACCGTCCTGTTCTCCAACGACAACATCGCGAGCGCACCGCAGATTCTGCGGGTCGGCGGCGACTACCTGAAGGAGCTGGTGCCGGTGGTCTTCATCGCCCGCCAGCCGCTGGTCTGGGCCGTGCACCAGAAGCTCGGCATCAACACGATGGCGGAATTCATCGCGGCGATGAAGAAATCGCCGGGGCAGGGTTATGCAACCTCGGGCGTGGGCTCGAACCAGCACTTCCTGGGCGCATGGTTCATTAAAGAGGCGGGCCTCAAGATGCAGCACGTGCCCTACAAGGGAGCGGGCCAGGCCATCAACGATCTCATTGCCGGCCACGTGCCGATCGCGTGCCTCGGCCCGACGTCGATGATGCCGCATTTCGCAAACAAGACGCTGCGCTTCCTCGCGCAATCGACCGAGACCCGCTCGTCGACCCTGCCGGACACCCCGACCTTCCAGGAGGTCGGGTTCAAGGGCATGGTGCTCGACCAGTGGTTCGGCGTGTTCGTGCCGACCGGAACGCCGAAGGACGTGATTGCGCGGCTCAACGCGGAATACGGCAAGTCGCTCAAGGAGCAGAAGATCCGCGAAAGCATGCTGAAGGCGGCCAACGAACCAGTCGGCGGCACGCCGGAACAGTTTGCGGCGCACGTCCGCAACGACACCGCAAAATACGCGCGCCTGGCCAAGGAGCTCGGCATCAAGGGCGCGTGAGGCCTGCCGCCTTCCGCATGTCCCAGTCCAGCGAACGGACGCATGGGGACGGCAACGGGTTCAGAAGCGGGCTACGGCTTGATCGCCACCCGCGTCTCCGCGACCACGTCCTTCGGCGTGGCGTAGAGCTCGGCGATCAGCTTGTCGACCTCCTCGCCGGTGACCGGATTGACATCGAGCTTGAGCTTCGCGGCCTCCGCGAGGAACGCCGGGTCCTTCAGCGTAGCGTCGAACGCGCGGCGCAGCGCCTGCGCCCGATCGGCTGGAACGCCGGGCGGTGCCGCGAACGGCCGGCCCATGGTCTGGCGGCTCAGCACCAGCCGCAGGATCTGTTTCTGGCGGGCATTGGCGAACTCGGAGATCAACGGCACGTCCGGCAGCTCTGGCGCCTTGGTTTCCGACATGTGGACGAGGTAATTGAGCTTCTTCTCCGGAATCCAGGCCGGCCGCGTCGCCTTGATGCTCGACCACGACCAGCCGCAGCGGCCATCGACTTCGCCGCGCTCGATCGCCAAAATGATGTCGGACGTCCCGCGATAGCCGGTGACCAGCCGAATCTTGGCGCCGAACGAATTGCGCACCAGCATCGCGAAGGTGTCCGGGTCGGAGCCGGCGCCTTCGCCGCCGACCGTGAACTGTATCCTCTGCGCATCTGCAAAGGTCTTCACCGGCGAGGTATGCCAGGTTGCGCAGAGCGAGACCTCGTTGGTGCCGCTGCCGAGCCAAGTGAATTTGGTGGCGTCGTATTGCACGCGCGCGGTGCCGATCAGCGGCTCCATGGCGAGCCCGCGCCCGAAGGTGCCGAAGGCCGTGCCGTCCTTGGGCGATACGTTGTAGAGGGTGTTGGCGGCGTTGACGCTGCCGGCGCCGGTCACGTTCTGGATGACGAAATCGGGATTGCCGGGCAGGTGCTTGCCCATATGGCGGGCGATCGCGCGGGCGTAGATGTCATAGCCGCCGCCGGCCGCGTAGCCGACGACGACGGTAATGGTCTTGCCCTTGTAGAAATCGGCCACGCTCTGGGCCTGTGCCGGTGCTGCCAGCGCAGCCATGCACAGACCGCCCATTGCCAATCGGCGCATTTTCGCCCTCCTTTTCGGCCTTTGCGACCCTGCGACGGTCATGCCACCCCGTCACCGCGGATGGCTCGCGTTTGAGCACGATCTTGAACCGAAACCGGCATCCGCTTTTCAGGATCACATCTAGACGCTCGCATTTGCGGATGGCATGAGGCAATCTGACACGCAACGGCAATCCAGGTCTCAAGCGAGAGGTGTGCGGTGGGCGAATGGGGAATTGGTCAGCCGGTCCCGCGGTTCGAAGATCCGCGGCTGATCCGGGGTGAAGGCAACTACGTCGGCGACATGATGTTCCCGGGCACGGTGCCGGGCATCGTGCTGCGCTCGCCGCATGCCCATGCCAGGATCAGGCGCATCGATGTCTCGAAGGCCAAGGCCGCCCCGGGCGTATTGGCGGTGCTGACCGGCGAGGATTGGGACAATTCGGGCTTCGGCGACCTGCCGGTGCCGTCGGGACCGAAGCGCCGCGACGGCTCGCCGCTCTATCGGCCGCGCTACCGGGCGCTCGCGCGCGACCGCGTGCGCTGGGTCGGCGACTACGTCGCGTTCGTGGTCGCGGAGACCGTTCACCAGGCGATGGACGCCGCCGAACTGATCGATGTCGACTACGAGCCGCTGCCGGCGGTGGTGTCGGCGGCCGATGCGATCAAGCCGGGCGCCCCGCTGGTGTGGGACGACTGCCCCAACAACATCTGCTTCGTGCATCTGGAAGGCGACAAGGCCAGGACCGACGAGGCCTTCGCCAAGGCCGCGCACATCGTCAAGCATCACTTCGTGATCAACCGGGTCACTGCCGCCAGCATGGAGCCGCGCGGCTCCATCGGCGTCTACCGCAAGCACGACGACCACTACACGATCTACACCACGCTTCAGCGCAACTTCACCTTCCGCGAGGAGCTGTGCAAGTTCGTGCTGAAGGTGCCGGACCACAAGGTACGCGTCGTCTCCGGCGATATCGGCGGCTCGTTCGGCATGAAGAGCGCGGTCTACAATGAGGTCGCGCTGGTGCTGTGGGCGGCCAAGATCACCGGCCGGCCGGTGAAGTGGATCTCGACCCGCTCGGAGGCCTTCCTCTCCGACGGCCAAGCGCGCGACAACGTGACCGACGCCGAGCTCGCGCTCGACAAGGACGGGAACTTCCTCGGCCTGCGCGTCAACGTCATCGCCAATGTCGGCGCCTTCCTCCAGGTCGGCGGACAGTCGTTCGTGGGCAATCTCGGCACCCTCGCCGGCGTCTACAAGACGCCCGCCGTGCATGTGGACGTCACCGCGGTGCTCACCAACACCAATCCGGTGCGGCCCTATCGCGGCAACGGCCGCCCGGAGGCGGCCTATGTGATCGAGCGCATGGTCGACCTGGCTGCCGACGAACTGGGTATCGATCCAGCCGAGCTGCGGCGGCGCAACTCGATCCCGCCGGAGGCGATGCCGTTCAAGACCGGGCTCACCTTCACTTACGACTCCGGCGATTTCGCGCACGTCATGGAAGAAGCTCTTGCGTTGGCCGACATCAAGGGCTTCGAGAAGCGTCGCGCCGAAGCGAGGAAGCGCGGCAAGCTGCGCGGCATCGGCATGTCGAATACGATCGAGCGCGCGGCCGCGCCCTCGACCGAGGGCGCGGAAATCCGCTTCGACCGCTCCGGCACCGTCACGCTGTTCTCGGGCTCGAACAATCAGGGCCAGGGCCACGAGACCGCCTTCAAGCAGATCGTCTGCGACAAGCTCGGCGTCGACCCGAAGGACATCACCTATATCTCGGGCGACACCGATGCGGTGTTCTACGGCGAAGGCACCGGCGGCTCGCGCTCCGCCACGCTGGGCGGCTGCGCGGTCCTGAGCGCCGCCGACAAGGTCATCGAGAAGGGCAGGAAGATCGCGGCCCACGTCCTCAAGGTCGGCGTCGAAGACGTCAAGTTCGAGGACGGCATCTTCTCCTCGTCCAAATCCAACCAGACCATGACCATCACCGAAGTCGCCAAGACCGCCAACAATCCGTCCAGGCTGCCGAAGGGAATGGAGCCGGGGCTGATCGAGACTGCGATCTTCTACGCGCCGGTCGAAAACTTCCCCAACGGCGCGCATGTCTGCGAAGTCGAGATCGACGAGGAAACCGGCAAGGTCGATATCGTGCGCTACAGCGTGGTCGACGATGTCGGTACCATCATCAACCCGCTCCTGGTCTACGGCCAGATCACCGGCGGCGTGGCGCAGGGCATCGGCCAGATCCTGATGGAGGACATCCACTTCGACAAGGACACCGGCCAGCTCACCACCGGTTCTTTCATGGACTACGCGATGCCGCGGGCCGACAACATCAGCGCGCTCGATATCCACTCGCACCCGGTGCCGACGCCGACCAATCCGCTCGGCGTCAAGGGCTGCGGCGAGGCCGGCTGCGTGGGCGCGATGCCGGCGACCGCCAACGCGATCGTTGACGCGCTGTCGGTCTACGGCGTGCGTCACATCGAGATGCCGGCGACGCCGGAACGCATCTGGCGTGCGATCCGCGAGGCGCGGCCGCAGGCGGCTGAATAGCACCGCCTGCGGAGTATGTGGGACGGAACCCGCTTCAAAGCTCGGCGTTGTCGGTGCGGGCTGAAGTCGCGCGCAACACATGACCGCACCGCAAATGCTGGCGTTCGCCATCGTCGCGGCGACGATGGCGCTGTTCGTATGGGGGCGTCTGCGCTACGATCTCGTCGCGCTGCTCGCGCTGCTTGCGGCGATCGCCGCGGGCATCGTTCCTTACGACCGGGCGTTCTCCGGCTTTGCCGACGACATCGTGATCATCGTCGCCTGCGCGCTTCTGGTGAGCGCGGCGGTGCAGCGCTCGGGCATTGTCGACACGCTGATGCGGCCGGTCGCGCCCTACCTGACGGGGCCGACGACGCAGGTGGCGGTGCTTGCGGGCGCGGTGGCGCTGTTGTCCGCCTTCGTCAAGAATATCGGCGCGCTTGCGATGCTGATGCCGGTGGCGTTCCAGCTTGCCCGCAGGAACGGCGTTTCGGTCTCGTTCCTGCTGATGCCGATGGCGTTTGCGGCACTGCTCGGCGGCATCGTCACGCTGGTCGGTACCTCGCCGAATGTCATCGTCGCGCGCATGCGCGAGGAACTCGTCGGCGCCCCGTTCGCGATGTTCGACTTCGCTCCGGTCGGAGTCCTGCTTGCAGTGGGCGGCGTGATCTTCCTGACGTTCGGATGGCGCCTGCTGCCGGCCCAGCGCAAGGGCGCTGCCGCCATGGACGAGGCTTTCAACATCGACGGCTATACGACCGAGGTCACGATCCCGGACGGCTCGCCGCTGGTCGGCAAGACCGTTGGCGAGATTGACCGACTGTCGGAAGGCGAGGTTGAGGTTCTCACGTTGCTGCGATCCCGTGAGCGCATCCACGAGCCGTCGGCGAACATCAAGCTGCGCGCCGGCCATTCGCTGATCCTGATCGGCCAGCCGGACGCGCTGAAGCGGCTGGTGGACGCAGCCAAGCTCAAGATGGTGCGTGACAAGAAGAGCGGCGAGATCGACGCCCCGGGGGACGATGTCGGCGTGATGGAGGCCGTTGTCACGGCCGACTCGCCGCTGGTTGACCGCTCAGCCACCCAGTACCGCCTCTACGATCACCACCACGTCAATCTGCTCGCGGTCAGCCGCAGCGGCCGCCGCATTCCGCAGCGCGTCGGCTCGACGCGGCTCAAGGCCGGCGACGTCATCGTGCTCCAGGGTGACCTGAACACCATGCCGGAGGCACTCGGGGAGTTGCGCTGCCTGCCGTTGGCCCAACGGGGCATGCAACTCGGTCGCGGCCGGCGCGGCCTGCTGCCGGTGGCGGTGCTGGCGGCTGCGATGGTGCTGATGGCGTTTGGCCTGGTGCCCGTGCAGATCGCGTTCTTCGGTGCGGCCGTCGTCATCCTTCTGATCCGGGCGCTCACCTTGCGCGAGGCCTACGAAACGGTGGAGTGGCCGCTCCTGATCATGCTGGGCGCGCTCATCCCGGTCAGCGACGCGTTGCGGACCACCGGCGGGACCGAGCTGGTTGCCGGCTGGCTGGCGGCTGCGGCGCAAGGCCTGGCGCCGCTCGGCGCGCTGGCGCTGATGATGGCGGCGGCGATGGCGGTAACACCGTTCCTCAACAATGCCGCCACCGTCCTGGTGATGGCGCCGATCGCCGCCGGCTTTGCGCAGAACCTCGGTTACAGTCCCGATCCGTTCCTGATGGCGGTGGCGATCGGAGCCGCCTGCGACTTCCTCACGCCGATCGGCCATCAGTGCAATACGCTGGTGATGGGGGCGGGCGGCTACCGGTTCGGCGATTACGCGCGGCTCGGGCTTCCGCTGTCGATCTTCGTCATCGTCGCCGGCGTGCCGCTGATCGCGCTGGTCTGGCCGTTCGCAGCCTCCTGACAATCGTGAACGTCCAGGTCATTGGCGGGGGCGGCAGGAATCGAACCCGCGCCGGCGCGGGGTTGGAAGCCGCCGCTCTGCCACTGAGCTACGCCCCCTCGAAGGGAAGACGTGTCTGTCCTCGCATGAAAGGGCCCGGCGTTCGCCGGGCCCTGATCCGGAGGATAGCCCTTATGCGGCATTTAGCTCCGGTTACCCATTGGTCGTTGTCTCCGGGCCATGCGTTCAGACGGACGCGCCGGTGATTTTGGTTTTCAACATTGGTCCCCGGGGACGGAGTCGAACCGCCGTTTCCCGATCCACATTCGGGCGTCCTGCCGCTGAACGACCACAGGGATACTGCGCGCGAAGGCTGGTCGCGGAAGCTGGGATCGAACCAGCGCCGTCGCGCCTTATGAGAGCGCCGCTCTGCCGACTGAGCTATTCCGCGTTCAACAATGAGCCTGGCAGCGGGTGTAGGACTCGAACCCACATGAGCGCGCTCAAAACGCGCCGTCCTGCCATTGAACGAACCCGCTGTTGGCTCGCCGAGCCATCGCTTGCGGTTACGAGCCGCCCTTCGCCTTGCGGCTTCGGCGTGGCCGCCGTCGCCGGCTTCGCAAGCGAAGGCTGGCGCTCCCTGACGGTTTCGATCCGTCTTCTGCGGGTTGAAAGTCCGCGATCCTAGCCAGTAGACGAAGGGAGCCGTTGCAGGCGACGACAACTTTGCAACACGATGAGGCCGCTGCGTGGCCGCACCGAATGAACGAATCTTCAGGTTCGAACCTGCTTCGAGATCGCGCTGGCGCCTTCAGTCCGATTGATGCAAAGATGACTCCGGGTGGGTCGTGACGACACGGAGATGATTCTCATGCGAAAGCTTGTTCTGAGCGTTGCTGCAACCGCGGTGTTGATGTTGAGCGGCCCGTCCGTGGCCTCGCCCGCCATGAACCCATCCGGCTTGGCCGCCGCCATCGAGAACGGCGGTGCCGATCTTCTGCAGCCGATCCTGCACGGTTGCGGTGCCGGCTGGTGGCGCGGACCGGATGGCGTTGGTCGCTGCCGTCCGATGCGCGGCAGGCTCGTGGCGCCGCCTCCTCTGGTGGTCGTCCCCCGGCCCAATCGCTGCCACCGGGTTTACTCCAGCCGTTGGGTCCGCTGCTGATCGCGGGCTGACCAAACCGTCCCGGCAACAATCGTAAGTCTGGTGGAGGGTGCAGGAGTCGAACCTGCCCGACCCGAAGGTCTCGCCGCGCTAGCAGTGCGGTGCCTTTCCGCTCGGCCAACCCTCCCTGGCGGAGGCATCGCCCGTGCGTGCGGGCGATGCCTCGATTGGAGTCCACGGCGCGATTCGAACGCGCAGCCTGAGGCGTCGGAGGCCTCCGCTCTGGTCCATTGAGCTACGTGGACGCTCATGATGGAGCCCCCGGCAGGATTCGAACCTGCACGGTCCCGAGGTAGAAGCTCGGCGCTCTGTTCCGTTGAGCTACGAGGGCGATAAACTGGAGTTGCGGACGGGACTCGAACCCGCATGTTCGCGCTTTGCAGGCGCGGCCGTGGCCAATTCCGGTCACCGCAACCACAAGAGCACGGACGAAAGGCGAGACGCGGGCACCGCGCATCCGCGCCGCGTGCCGGCGTGCACATCGCAGGCGGATTGTCCGCTCCTGCACACCTTGTGGGGAGTGGTCAGGGCGGGTGGATTCGAACCACCGCTCTCCTGCTTCCAAGGCAGGCGGGGACTCCGGGCTCCCCTACACCCTGAACAGGAATCAGCGATCGGTGGTCAGTCATCAGATCGGGTGGCTCGACGTGCTCCGTCACTGATGACTGACTTCTGAATGGACCACCCAGCAGGACTCGAACCTGCGGCCTCCGGCTCCGCAAACCGGCGCTCTTGTTCCGCTGAGCTATGGGTGGATCAAGTCGGCAATCGGTCGCCGGCGATCAGAACCGGGGATCCGATTCCTGACGCCTGATTCCCGATTGCCGGAACTGGCTCCGGTCGCAGGATTCGAACCTGCCGCATCCTGATTAACAGTCAGGCCCACCCACCCAGGGCGGTTGACCGGAATGAAATGGATTCGGCGAAAGCTGGTGGAGCTGTGGGGAATCGAACCCCACGACGGCGATCTTGCAAGGATCGCCCGTCATCCATGACCAGCCCCGACGATGGTGGAGCGAGCGGGACTCGAACCCGCATCCCCCGCTTGCGAGGCGGGTGCTCTCCCGGTTGAGCTATCGTCCCATAATCGGAAATCAATAATCGGAGGCGCAATCGGAGCCGGCAGCCGGAACCGGCAATCGGAGCAGCAATCAATGGCGCCGTTCGCGACCTGCTGGCACAGGTCGACTACTGATCGCCGACCGCTGATTGCCGACTCCTGATACTGGTGCCTGGGGTTGGTTTCGAGCCAACCTCTCCGCACTTTCAATGCGGTGCTTTCACCAGATTAGCTTCCCAGGCGATGGCGCGTGGCCACGCGCCAGCGATGGACGCCGGGGCGCCAGGAGCGTTGGTGCGGACGGCGGGAATCGAACCCACATCCCCTGAGTGGCGCTCAGGGACTCTGCCGTTGAGCCACGTCCGCGTTAGGAGTCATGGCGGCCAAGAGAAGGACGGAGCACAGGCCACCTGACGTCCGATGGTTGACCACTGAATGCTGGAACTGGTGCGTCCCCGAGGATTCGAACCTCTCGTCGGCCGACCTGCCTTGTTTCAGGGACGCCGGTGTTACAGACAGGCAGCAGGAGAGGGACGCAAAGTGACGATCAGGCGCACGCCCGCGCACCGCCGGGCCAAGATCGATGGTTGGGAGCCGCTGACGCTCCAGGCTGCCGTGCTCAGGCGGCGGGGCGGATGAATCTCACGCCGATCTGCGACTTGTCCCGCCAGATCAGCTCGCAGTTGCGGCGCGCGCCGCCGTTCCTGGAGAGGATGAGGACGAACGCGTCGGGGACATGATGGGGGTCGCTCAAGGTGATGCGTGCTCCGGTGCTCGAAATGTCGCGCACGCTGCACTTGCCGATGAGCGCGCCGGCGGCGGTGGCCATCACGCAGTCCCATATCATCACCTTTCGATCGGCGCGCCTGCGGTTGTCCTGCATCTGCAGCTCCCTCAGCTCGCTTCAATCCTGCCCGCGCGGTATTTGATCAACCGCCCAGCCGCAGACCGTCGCCAAGCTCCATACCGGAACGGATGCGGGAAGCTCGGGTCGGGGCAGCCGGCGCGTCACCTGTCCGATGGTCAACAATTTTCGGACATTGATTACTGGAAGGCAGGACTATGGCCGGTAAAATCGGCCCTACGAGCAAATACGTATAGGATATACCGCCGGTAGAAGGGGTGGCCGTAGGATGGTCTCGCAGACACCAGATTCGGCGCATGGAATCGGCGCTCTCGGCGATGTCTTCATCGTGGACGACGACCCCGCCGTCCGCACGACGTTAATTGCCATTTTCGAGCGCGCCGGCTACCGGGTCACGGCATTTGGCGACGGCGCCTCGTTCCTGGCACATGCTCGCACGGCGACCCCGCTCGCCATCCTGCTGGACGTGCATATGCCCGGCCGTTCCGGCCTCGATATTCTCAAGGCGCTTCGTGCCGACGACTATCCGGCGCCGATCTTCATCATCTCTGGGCATGGTGACATCCCGATGGCCGTAGACGCCATCAAGGCCGGCGCCCTCGATTTCATCGAGAAGCCGTTCCGGGGCGCGGACGTCGTCAGGCGCGTGCAGGATGCAGTCGCCGCGTTTGCGCTGCGCCGGGATGCCGGGGCGGCCTCCGAGGCGCTCGACTTCTATATCCCGGGCCGCGAGCCGTTGACGCGTCGCGAACGCGAAGTGCTGGCGACCATCCTCAAGGGCGCCTCGGCCAAGGAGGCCGGCCGGCAGCTCGGCATCAGCCACCGGACGATCGAGGTCCATCGCGCAAAGCTTCTGGAGAAACTCGGCGCCCGGAACGTCGCCGACTTGCTGCGCATCGTGTTCGAGCAGGGCCAGCGCCGCTAGCGTGACAAGTCTGGGTCCGCTCGTCTCTGCGAAAGCGGAGACCAGCCTCCGGGCTGGACACAAGTTTGAGCTGGCGGAAGGTGAAGGAGTCGAACCCTCGACCGCAAGGTCGGCCCGGTTTTCGGGACCGGTTGCGCGCCACCGCGCACCACCTTCCTGGAACTGGCGCTCCGTAGGGAGATCGAATCCCTCTCGCCCGATAGACAGTCGGGCCGCCTCACCAGATGCGTCACGGAGCCGATGACACGCGAGTGCAGCCGCGGTCGCGTGCATTGGAGGACCAGGCAGGATTCGAACCTGCGGCGGGCTTTGCGCCATCGGGTTAAGAGTCCGATCCGTTCGGCCGCTACGGTAACTGGTCCTGATTGGAGGATCCCGGTGGTTACGATCCACTTGCGCGCGGGTTAAAAGGCCGCTCCCTCTCCATTCGGGTAGACGCTCGGGATCCGTCGCCCCGCGCGGTTTCGATCCGCGTTTTCCCGCTTATCGGGCGGGCGCCTTAGCCACTAGACGACGGGGCAATCAGGGACAGCATGTCACTTAGGCGAAGCGCACCGGCGCGAAGCAGGATGGTGCCTCCTCAGGGACTCGAACCCCGGGTCCCGCGGTGTAGGCGCGGAGCTTTGGCCGCTAAGCTAAGGAGGCGGAATCGGCGAATGCAGTTGCCCGCGCGGGGCGGGGGTCACCTGAACTCGCGATCGAGCGCCACGTCGATCAGCATCGGGCCCCCGCCGGCGAGCGCGTAGCGCAGCAGGTCGGTCGCCTCATTCACGGTCCTGGCACGCTCGGCGGCGATGCCGAAGGAACGCGCAAGCGACGGGAAATCCACGGCCGGGTCGGTCAGCTTCATCCCCACATAGGTATCGGCCTGATGCGACAGTCCGCGCATGGCGTGCAGGCGCTGCTTCAAAATCCGATACGAACTGTTGTTCAAGATCACCCAGATCGCATCGACGCGGTAGCGCGCCGCGGTCCACAGCGCCTGGATCGTGTAGAGCGATGAGCCGTCGCCGATGATGCCGACCACCGGCCGGTCCGGCAGCGCGAGCTTGACGCCGATGGTGGCCGGCACGCCCCAGCCGATGCCGCCGCCGCGCAGGCCGAAATAGCTCTGCGGATCGTCGGCGCGGATCACCGACCGGATGCCGCGATTGGAGGACAGCGCTTCCTCCACCACCACCGCATCCCTCGGCAGCGTCTCGCCGATGGCGTGCAGCAGCGCGAGCGGCTGCACCGGAACCTTGTCGCGCAGTGAACGCGCGGTGTCATGAAGCTTGGCGCGCGCGGCGGCACCGGCCTCGCTGGCGATCCGCAGCCGGTCGCGCGCCGCACCCTTCGCGCCGCTCGACATGCGCTCGCGCAGGACTGCGGCCAGGTCCGGCAGCGTTCCCTTCGGGTCGCCGAGGATCGCGACCGTGGGCGGATAGTTCTTGCCGATCTCCCACGGGTCCACATCCATGTGGATGAGCGCGATGCCGGGCGGCATCGGATCGATGTCCGACGGCAGCGACAGGGCGAACAGGTCGGCGCCGACCGAGAACAGAACGTCGTGACCATCGAGCATCTTGCGCGTGTCCGGTGCAGTGCGCGTCACCTGCCCGTGGAACAGGGGATGCGAGCTCGGAAACGAGGCCGTGTTCGGAATGAATTCGAGATAGACCGGCGCGCCCAGCAGCTCCGCCAGTTCGACCAGCTCGGCATGCGCGCGGCTCTGCGCCACGATATCGCCGGCCATGATCACCGGCCGCTGCGCCCGCGCCAGGATTGCGGCCGCCGCTTCGACTGCGGCTCGGTCGCCGCGGACATGCGGTGCAATCCGCGTTGGCCCGAGCAGGTCGAGATCGGCGTCCGCGCGCAGGATGTCGCCCGGCAGCGACAGGAATACCGGGCCGGTCGGCGGCGCCAGCGCGGTCTTTGCCGCGCGGTGAACGATGCGCGGCAGATCGGCGAGGCGGTGTACCTCGGTCGACCATTTCACCAGCGGGCGCGCGATCGGCGGCAGGTCCGCCATCAGGATCGGTTCGGTGACGTTGAAGGTCTGCTCGTGCTGGCCGGCAGTAACCAGGATCGGCGCGCCCGCCTTCTGGGCGTCGTAGAGCATGCCCATGGCATTGCCGAGCCCGGGCGTGGTGTGGAAATTGCACACCGTGAGCTTGCCGGAGGCCTGCGCGTAGCCGTCCGCCATCGCCATGACGGCGGCCTCCTGCAACCCGAGCACGTAGCGGATGTCGGTTTCGGTGGCGAACGCATCCATCAACGGCAGCTCGGTGGTGCCGGGATTGCCGAACACGACTTCGACGCCCTCCTGCTTGAGCAGTTCGAGGAACGCATGCTTGCCGGACATCACGGGCACGTGGGACTCCTGTCGGGGCGGGGAGTGCGAGGCGGGAAAGGCCACGCAACTGTCGCACCTTGCCCGGCCGCGCGGAAGGCTTTGCGACCGGCCGCCCTGCGGGCGCCGAGGCGGCAGCCTTCGCCGCCTTGGAACGGGCTTGGCCGGGCCGATGCCGCAACGCGGCGAAGGCTGGTGCGCCAGGCGGGATTCGAACCTGCACTGTGCTCGTTCTGAGCGAGCTGCCTCCTGCCGGGTTGGGCTACTGGCGCTGTCGGGGGATCAGCGGTCTGAGACTTCAGGCATCAGCAACCAAAGCGGGTCCTGATGACCGATTTCCGATCCCCGATCCCTGGAAATGGTGCCGGCTGCGTGAATCGAACACGCCTTCTCCGCATTACGAGGGCGGCGCTCTGCCTTCTGAGCCAAGCCGGCGAGCATTGTCGAAAAAATTGCCAAAGGGCCAGCGGCGCCGCTCCTGCAATCGAGGTGCGACCTTGCAACAGGGACTACCGCTCCCGGCGGAGCAGACGCCGCTGGCCAATTCTGGACGTTCACGATGTCAAACAGCGAAGTCATTCGGTTACGCAGGGCGCCGGATCGCGCCATGTGCAGAGCTTGGACGACTGCGCGGGCAGCCGCAGGCTGGCGCGCAGGCTTTGCAGGTCTTTCGCGGCGGCACGGCCGGACAGCGCGTGTTCCAGCAGCGTCAGAACGCTGAGCACGACCGCAACGACCAGGGTCGATGCGACAGTGACGCTTGCGAGCGCGTGCCACGTCGGGACACCGGCGTGCACGTGCGCACAATCGGGAAACAGGTCTCTGAAGCGTTCGTTGCGGGCCATTTGCGGTCCCTCCTGCCATCATTGGCGGAGGGTGCTGGCCCGCCGCCGGTTAGTCGGGTTGTTTCGGTCCGGACTGCCGGTGGGACAGGCAACCCGAATTGGACGCGCGCACGGCTACGCTCGGCCGATCAATCGACCAGGCGGAGGCGCTGCGCGCGGTCATGGTGCGTACGAAACGCATCGTCGGGTTCCTCGTCATGCCGCCAAGATGGGGATCGAAGCGGCGGTTTGCCAGGCACGAAGCGCCCAGCGGGGCAAGCGTGTGTCACATGAGACGCGCGACATCAAGGGAATGGTCGGAGCGGCGCATAAATAACAAGAAAAGAATCGCTTGCCCGCGCCCGCGCGCAATTCCTGATCGCGCCGGAGCATCCGACCGGCAATTTCGTCTCGCGTCCGCGGCTTCGCATCCGCGTTGCAGCCGTCAACAGACTGTGCACTGATAGGGCCAAGGGCGCCCGCAGCAGGCACCCATGGGATGAAACGACAGGAGTGGGACATGACGGGTCCGCGCCTTGGCTTTATGGCAGCCGCGATCGCGGCGTTGCTCTGCCTGGCATCCTCCGCGCCGGAGGCGCAACCGACGACCGCCGACGGCGTCACGGTCGGCGCCAGCGATCTTGGCGGCGTCGTCCGCAGCGCGCAGGGGCCGGAGGCCGGCGTCTGGGTGATCGCGGAGACCACCGACCTGCCGACCAAGTTCATCAAGATCGTCGTCACCGACGACCGGGGCCGCTATCTCATCCCGGAATTGCCCAAGGCCGGCTACAGCGTCTGGGTGCGCGGCTATGGCCTCGTCGATTCACCCAAGGTGAGGAGCGCTCCCGGCCGGCTGCTCAACCTGACCGCGGTGGTGGCACCGACGGCGGCCGCCGCCGCCGAGTACTACCCGGCACAGTGGTGGTATTCGATGATGAAGATTCCGGACAAAAGCCTGTTTCCCGGCACCGGCCCCGCGCCGAAGGGCAACGGCATGTCGGACCGGGTGAAGACCCAGGGTCAGTGGCTGTCGGGCATCCTGTCGCAGGGCTGCGGCTCCTGCCATCAGCTCGGCAACAAGCCGACCCGTACGATCGAACCCAGGCTCGGCAAGTTTGCGAGCTCATACGACGCCTGGCTGCACCGGATGCAAATCGGTCCCGCGGCCGAGATCATGGTCCGCAACATCAGCGCGCTCGATTCGCAGATCGCACTCAAGAATTTCGCGGACTGGACCGACCGCATCGCCAAGGGCGAGCTGCCGAAGTCGAAGCCGAACCGCCCGCGCGGCAAGGAGCGCAATGTCGTCATCACGATGTGGGACTGGGCGCGGCCGACCGACTACCTGCACGACGAGGTCGCAACCGACCGCCGCAATCCCACGGTCAATGCCTACGGCAAGATCTATGGCGCCACCGAGGATGCAACCGATCTCGTGCCGGTGCTCGACCCGGTGACCCACACCGCGACTCAGATCAAGCTCGTCACGCGAACGCCGGTCAAGCCGCGTGGCATGTTCATCTCGCAGCAAGTGGGCTTCGTCAATCTGCCGTCGCCCTATTGGGGCGATCAGCAGCTCTGGGGCTCGCACACCACGCCGCACAATCCGATGTTCGACCACAAGGGACGGGTCTGGTTCACGAGCCGAATTCGCGAGGCGCAGACGCCCGCGTTCTGCCGCAAGGGTTCCGACCATCCGTCCGCGCGGCTGTTTCCGATCGAACGGGCGGGGCGGCAATTGTCGATGTACGATCCGGAGACCGGCAAGCTCACGCTGATCGATACCTGCTTCACCACGCATCATCTGAACTTCGCCGAGGACGAGAACCACACGCTGTGGCTCTCGGCCGGCGGCTTCCGTGCCGGCTATGTCGGCTGGTTCAATACCAGGCTGTTCGACCAGACCGGCGACGAGCAGCGCGCGCAAGGGCTGGTCGCCGATCGTGCTCGACACCAACGGCAACGGCCGCCGCGACGAAGGCTATGTCGGGCCGAATGACCCGGTCGATCCGACCAAGGACAAGCAGGTCATCGCCGGCCTCTACGCCATCGCCTACAATCCGGTCGACAAGTCGATCTGGGGCACGGTGCAGGCTTATCCGGGCGGCATCGTGCGCGTCCAGCCCGGCGACAATCCGCCGGCGACCGTGCTGGGCGAGTTTTACGAAGTGCCGTTCCCGGGCTACGGCCCGCGCGGCGGCGACATCGACCGCAACGGCATCTACTGGGCGTCGCTGGCGAGCGGCCACCTCGGCAGGTTCGACCGCAGCAAATGCAAGGTGCTCAACGGTCCGACCGCGACCGGCAAGCACTGTCCGGAGGGCTGGACGCTCTACCGTTTCCCGGGGCCGCAGTTCGAGACCGTCACCGACGACGGCAGCGCGCAGGCGAGCTACTATTCGTGGGTCGATCAGTTCAACACCTTCGGCCTGGGCGAGAAC
>Ga0073934_10001684_pt1 | contig 51219 bp, 53 predicted proteins | sample LarsenN4metaG_FD_76834 | JGI IMG/M metagenome (GOLD analysis project Ga0073934, IMG submission 76834) | Hot spring sediment bacterial and archeal communities from British Columbia, Canada, to study Microbial Dark Matter (Phase II) - Larsen... ...
AGGTCGGGCACCGCACGATCGGCGCCAAGGTGAGCGGCCGGTTCGTCCCGCTCGACTACCAGCTCCGGACCGGGGACACCGTGGAGATCCTGACCTCGAAGGCGCAGGGGGAGGGGCCGTCGCAGGACTGGCTCCGGTTCGTCGCGACGCCGCGCGCCCGCAACAAGATCCGGCAGTGGTTCAGCCGCGAGCGGCGCGAGGACGCGATCGACGAGGGGCGCGACGGGCTCCAGAAGCTGATGCGCAAGCAGAACCTGCCGTTCAAGCGGCTCGCGACCGAGGAGGCGATCCGCCAGGTCGCGCAGGAGATGAAGTTCCCCGACCTGGACTCGCTGTACGCGGCGCTGGGGGAGGGGCACGTCTCCCCGCAGTCGGTCGTCGCGCGGATCTCGCGGATCGTGACCGGCACGACGGAGGAGGACGTCACCGAGGTCCCGCTGGCCCGCCCGGTGCGGATCGAGAAGCCCGACATGACCTCGGGGGTCGTCGTGCCGGGCTCGGTCGACGTGTGGGTCCGCCTCGCACGGTGCTGCACGCCGGTCCCGGGCGACGAGATCATGGGGTTCGTGAGTCGCGGCCAGGGGGTCTCGGTGCACCGGACCGACTGCCCCAACGCCAAGGCGCTGATGCGAGAGCCCGAGCGGTTGATCGACGTCTCCTGGCGGGCCGGCAAGTCCACGACGTTCGTCGTCGCGATCCAGGTCGAGGCGCTGGACCGCACCCGCCTGCTCTCCGACGTGGCCACGGTGCTCTCGGACCAGCACGTGAACATCCTGACGGCCACCTCCACGGTTGGGCGGGACCGGAACGTGACCTTGCGGTTCACGTTCGAGCTCGCCGACATCACGCACCTGTCGGGCATCCTGAACGCCGTCAAGAAGGTCGAGAACGTCTACGACGCGTTCCGCGTCGTCCCGCGGTGAGGGTCCTGCTCCAGCGCGTCGCGCGCGCCACCGTGCGCGTCCGCGGCGAGACGGTCGCCGAGATCGGCGCAGGCTTCCTGCTGCTCGTCGGCGTGGGGCGGGAGGACGGGTTCGGCGAGTACGACCGGCTGGCCGAGAAGGTGTTCAACCTCCGCGTGTTCGAGGACGCCGAGGGCAAGATGAACCGCGCACTCTCCGAGGTCGGCGGCGAGATCCTCGTGGTGCCCCAGTTCACGCTCTACGGCAACGTGCGCAAGGGCCGCCGGCCGTCGTGGGACGGAGCGGCGCCGCCGGAGGTCGCGGCCGACCGCGTCGAGGCGTTCGCCCGGGCGCTCGAGGGCCGTGGCGCGACCGTCCGCCGAGGCGCGTTCCGCGAGCACATGGAGGTCGAGCTCGTGAACGACGGCCCGGTCACGCTCTGGATCGACGCCGCCGAGCTGTGAGGGCGGCAGACCGGTCAGCGCGACCCGACCCCGGCGCGGTGCACCCAGAAGGCTTCCCTTGCCGCTCGGGGCCGTCAGCTCCCGAAGTGCCTCCTCCGGCTGTCGTGAAGGAGGGTTGAGGGTCGCCTGCCCGCTCACGTGGTGACTGACGGGACTCGAAGCTCGCTGATCGGGAGGAGGTCCGCACACCGTTCCACGAGGTCTGCCATCCATGTTCCGTCATCCCGGAGGAGGAGCTCGACGCGCATGACCACACGTCCGGCGCGCAGCAGCCGCATCACGCGTGGCAGCGCCTCCGGGTAGCCGGCGGTTTCGATCAGGTCGTCAGGGCTGAGGAAGGGACGCAGGGCATCGGTTGCGACATGCACCGGATCGGTACTTGGCTCGTCAACGCCTCGGGAGCTCGCGACCTCTCCCACGATCCCCGCCGGGCACTCCAGGGCGCTCGTCACCCACAGGCCCCGCGGATCGATGACCTGCAGCCGGGGCGCCTCCTCCAGAACGTCTTGCACCGGCACGTCCGGACCAAGACGACATGCGACAGTGGCGCCACCGGGCGGGATGGCGAGCGCGAGGCGGGTCACGCCATCCGGTTCGAGGTTCTGCCCAACGCTCTGCCCATCGAAGGCAACGATGAGCCCCGGGTCGTGGGGAAGTCGGTTCTCGACGACGAGATGCACTCCGTCCTCCTGAGCCTGCACCTCGCTCGTCGCCACCCGGGTGCCGTTCACGTCGCACACGAGGGCCGCTGAGAGCGGGGTCACGTCGCCCGTGAGCGATGACTGCGGCCCGGGGCGGAAGGCGATGTAGACGAGAGCGAGAGCAAGAACTGAGAGTGCTCCAGCCACCGCGATCGCCGCAAACATGCTTCTCCCGCGGCCAGGCGGGTCCGTGCCCCCGGTGAGCTCGCCCTGCGGCGACACCACGCGATCCTCGGCCGTGCGCCAGAGCCCCTTCGGGATCGGGATTCGGTCGAGTCGGCTGAACGCATCTCGAGGATCCATCACTGTTCCCCCATCTCGAGCAGGCGGCGCAGTCTCCTACGGCCGCGGCTCAGATGCATTCGCACAGCGCCACTGCTCCTCCCCAGGATGCCCGCGATCTCGGGCGTGAGCCAGCGTAGTAGTAGAGGACCAGAGCGCCCCTCTCGGCGGGCGACAACCCACGCAAGGCCGTCAGAATGAAGACGCCATCGACATCGGAGCTTCCTGTGGGCGGTCCACGGGGCCTCCGAATCGGGACCGGGATCGAAGCTCGCCGGCGGCGATGCGGAAGGCAGCGGTCCAGACCCAGGCGCGGATGTCCTCGACCGCATCGCCTCGCCGCAGCACCTGCGCGAAGGCCTCCGCTACGGCGTCGCTCGCCACCTCCCGATCGCCCGTGTACGCGAGGACCGATCGCCAAAGGCGCGGTGCCACGTCGACGAACACCCGCTCAACCACGCCCTTGGGCCGCGTCCTGGTGTGATCATCCATCATCCGGTAAGGGAGGTGCTTTGGGGGAACGTTAACCCCGTGAGCTCACCCTGTCGCTGGTTCCGCGTCCATCCCCCTTGCCGATTCGGCGGCTTCGATGGCCTGCCGCGCGCTTGCCTTCCCTTGGCCTAGCGACCCCCAGGCGCCGGCGGTGGGCCTTGCCGGCTGACGACGCTGCTTGAATCCCCTGGGCCGGTCGAGCCCCGGTCTTCGGCGCAGGCTGGATGTATCGCGGTCCGCCGGTGCATTGGCTCGTCAGTAGTTGAGGTCGAGTTCCTCCCAGTCGCCGAGTCCGAGTGTCCGTTGGTACGTCTTGCAGACCGGGACGACCTCGTACATGGTGAGGAACTCGTGCTGGCTCCCAACTATGTGCCCCAGTCCGCATGTGTGGCCGCGCTCGTGGGTCATGACCGCCTCGATGTCGAACTTGTTGCTGCAGCCGGACCCCGCGTTGACCGTCCACCCCTTAGCGTTGTTCATGCGGACATCAGCGTTGGTCAGCTCGCCAGTGGCTGTGGCGAACACATGCGTACTCAGGTCCGATGCACGCTTCCCTCTCGCATCCCTCTGCGCGATGAGCGGGCGGTCTCCAACTCGTGGTGAGGGATGAGAGGACCAGGTCGCGGATTCGTGCCCGGCTGCACGGATCCTCGGCCAGGGCGGCGCCGGCGATAGACTGACCGCTCGATGTACCTCGACGTCTTCTCCGACAACTCGTTCGAGACCAACTGCTGGCTCATCGGCGCGAACGGCACCGACGACGCGGTGGTGGTCGATCCAGGGTTCTCGCCTCAGCGGGTGCACGCGATGCTCGAGGCCGAGGGCAAGCGCCCGGTCGCCGTGCTCGCCACGCACGGGCACTTCGACCACATCGGCTCGGCCGCCGCGTTCTGCGGCGAGGACCTGCCGTTCTACATCCACGAGGGCGACGTGCGGGCCTTGACCGACTCCGTCGCCTGGGGCGCCGGGTACGAGACGCCGCCGGTGCCGGTGAAGGACGTGCGGACGATCGTCGACGGCGACGTGCTCACCTTCGCCGGGTTCCGGATCGAGGTGATCCACACGCCCGGCCACACCCCGGGCAGCGTGTGCTACCGCACCGACGGGTGGGTCCTCTCGGGCGACCTCGTGTTCGCCGGCGCGATCGGGCGGAGCGACTTCCCGAACTCGGACCCGGCGGCGATGCAGCGGAGCCTCCGCCGGTTCCTCGAGCTCCCGGACGAGCTGCCGGTCCTGCCCGGCCACGGCCCGCGCACCACCGTCGGGCGCGAGCGGGTCCGCAACCCGTTCCTCGTGGAGCTGTAGGTGGACCTCAAGCCACCGAGGGGGACCTCCGACCTCGTCCCGCCCGAGGGCGGGCGGATGCGCGCCGTCTACGATCGCGCCGCCGAGCTCGCCCGCCGGTACGGCTACCGGTACGTCGAGACCCCGGGGTTCGAGCACACGGACGTGTTCGCGCGCACGTCCGGCGAGACGAGCGACGTGGTCTCGAAGGAGATGTACACGTTCAAGGACCGGGGCGGGCGCTCGCTCACGCTCCGGCCCGAGGGGACCGCGCCGGTCGTCCGCGCGTACCTCGCGAACAAGGGCAGGCTCCCCACGCCGTTCAAGGGCTACTACCTGACCAGGATGTACCGGTACGGACGGCCGCAGGCCGGGCGGTACCGCGAGCACCGGCAGTTCGGCGTCGAGGTGATCGGCGTCGAGGGGCCGGCGGCCGACGTCGAGACGATCGTCGTCGGCAACGAGCTGCTGCGCGGCCTCGGCCTGCGTCGGTACGAGCTCGAGGTCAACTCGATCGGCGACGGCGCCTGCCGTCCCGCGTACCGGGAGGAGCTGGTGGCGTTCCTTCGAGCGAACGCGGAGCGCCTGCGCGACGAGCACCGGGACCGGTTCGAAGACAACCCGCTCCGCGTGCTCGACTGCAAGGACGAGGCCTGCCGCGCCGTGGCCATGGAGGCGCCCAGGATCGTCGACGGCCTGTGCGAGCCGTGCCGCGAGCACTTCGAGGGGGTGCTCGCGGGCCTGCGCGACGAGGGCCTCGACCCGATCGTGACCCCGACCCTGGTCCGGGGGCTCGACTACTACACCCGCACGGCGTTCGAGTTCGTGAGCAAGGTGCTCTCGCAGGCCCAGGCCACGCTCTTCGGCGGCGGACGCTACGACGGGCTCGCCGAGGCGCTCGGTGGCCCGCACGTGCCCGGCGTCGGCTTCGGCATGGGCCTGGAGCGCGTGCTGCTCGCCGTGGCGGACGAAGGGCTGGAGCCGCCCGAGGAGCCCGGGCTCCAGGTGTTCGTCGCCGGGGTGGGCGATGCGGGGCGGGCCGCCGCGACCGCGCTGCTGCGCCAGCTCCGCGCCGCGGGGGTGCGGTCCGACGCGCCGTACGAGGATCGCCCGCTGAAGGCTCAGCTCCGGATGGCCGACCGCGCGGGCGCGGCGCTCGTCGCGATCGTGGGGGAGCGGGAGGCCGCGCAGGGCGTCGTCACCCTGCGGCGCCTGGCGGACGGCCTGCAGGAGGAGGCCCCCGCCGGGGATGTGGTCAACTGGGTGGCCCGGCTGTGGACGGAGTGACGTGAGCGATCAGAGCGACGCGATGGCTACCTCGATGCGCACCCACGCCGCCGGCGCGCTGCGCGTCGAGCACGTGGGACAGCGGGTGGCGCTCTGCGGCTGGGTGTGGCGGCAGCGTGACCACGGCGGCGTGACCTTCGTGGACCTCCGCGACCGCGAGGGGCTCGTGCAGCTCGTGTTCCATCCGGAGGAGGCGCCGGAGGTCCATGCCGTCGCGCAGGGCTTCAAGGCCGAGACCGTGATCCGGATCGAGGGCGAGGTGCGTGCCAGGCCCGAGGGGACCGTGAACCCGAGCCTGGCGACGGGTGAGGTCGAGGTGGCCGTGTCGGCGGTCGAGATCCTGTCCGCGGCGGAGACCCCGCCGTTCCCGATCGAGGACCGGGTCGAGGCCTCCGAGGAGCTCCGCCTGCGCTACCGCTACCTGGACCTGCGCCGCCCGGAGATGACGGAGATCCTCAAGCTCCGTCACGCGATCACCCGGATCATGCGCGAGCACATGGACGCGCGGGGGTTCCTGGAGGTCGAGACGCCGATCCTCACGCGCAGCACCCCGGAGGGCGCCCGCGACTTCCTGGTCCCCTCGCGGCTGTGGCGGGGGACCTTCTACGCGCTGCCGCAGTCACCCCAGCAGCTCAAGCAGCTACTGATGGTGGCCGGGCAGGACCGCTACTACCAGATCGTCCGCTGTCTCCGCGACGAGGCGCCGCGGGCCGACCGCAGCTTCGAGTTCACGCAGCTCGACATCGAGATGTCGTTCGTGACCGAGGAAGACATCTTCGCCGTCATCGAGCCCCTGTACGCCCGGATCGTCCGCGAGACCCAGGGCGTCGAGGTTCCCACGCCCTTCCCGCGGATGCGGTACGAGGAGATGCTCGAGCGCTACGGGACGGACAAACCGGACCTGCGGTTCGGGATGGAGCTCTGCGACCTCGGGGCGCTGTTCGAGGGCACGTCGTTCCGCGCGTTCGCGGGGGTGCTGGAGGGTGGCGGCGTGATCGAGGGGTTCGCCGCGCCCGGCGGCGCGGCGCTCTCGCGCAAGGAGCTGGACGGGCTCGTCCAGGTGGCCAAGGAGAACGGAGCCGCGGGCCTCGTCTGGCTCGTCGTGGAAGCCGAGGGCGTGCGCTCGCCCGTCGAGAAGCACCTGACGCCCGAGGAGGTCAAGGGCGTGCTGGCCGCGACCGGCACGGACCCCGGAGACCTCGTGCTGGTGGTCGCGGACCGGGCCGACCGGGCCGCCGTCGCGCTCGACGCGCTGCGGCGGCAGATGGCCGCGCGCCTCGGGCTGATCCCGGAGGGCGCGTGGTCGTTCTGCTGGATGATCGAGCCGCCGCTGTTCGAGTGGAGCGAGGAGGAGGGCAGGTGGGTCTCCGTGCACCACCCGTTCACGGCGCCGGCGGACCCGAACGACCTGGCGCCCGAGACGGCGAGGGCGCGGGCCTACGACCTGGTGCTGAACGGGTTCGAGGTCGGCGGCGGCAGCATCCGGATCCACCAGCCCGACGTCCAGCGACGCGTGTTCCAGGCCCTCGGCCTGTCCGAGGAGGAGACCGAGGAGAAGTTCGGACACCTGCTCCGCGCGTTCCGGTACGGGGCGCCGCCCCACGGTGGGATCGCGATGGGCGTGGACCGCATCGTGATGCTGATGGCCGGCAAGGAGGCGATCCGCGACGTCACCGCCTTCCCCAAGTCGCAGTCCGGCGCGGATCCGCTCACGGGGGCGCCGGCGCCGGTGTCCGAGGCGCAGCTGCGCGAGCTCGGGATCCGGCTGGCGGCACCACCGCCCGAGCGGGACCAGGAGGAGCGGGCGTGACGGCGCGGCTGACCGAGGCCGATCTCGAGCTGCTCCGCGGGCGCAGCTTCGGGCACTTCGTCACTCTGAACCCCGACGGCTCACCGCACGCCACCCCGGTCTGGATCGACGCCGACGGCGACGGGCACGTCCTGGTGAACACGGCCGTCGGTCGGGTGAAGGACCGGAACGTTCGGCGCGACCCTCGCGTGGGCGTCTCGGTCGCGGCGCACGACGATCCGTACCGGTGGCTCTCGGTGACCGGCGCCGTCGTCGAGCTCGTGACGGGCGACGAGGCGGAGGCGCACATCGATGCGCTCAGCCGCCGGTACGAGGGCGCGGCGTGGACGTATCGGCCGGGCGAGGTGCGCGTGATGTACAAGATCGCGCCCGAGCGCGTCCGGCGCGGGTAGGCAGCGCGTGGCCGAGCCCCCCCTCGCGGCCCGGATGCGACCCCGGTCCTTCGAGGACTTCGTCGGTCAGCGGCACATCCTCGGCCCCGGACGGGCGCTGACCAAGCTGCTGGAGGGCGGGCACCTGCCTTCGCTCCTGCTCTGGGGTCCGGCCGGCAGCGGCAAGACCACGCTCGCGTACCTGCTCGCCGACGCGGTGGGTGGCGAGCTCGTGCAGCTCTCAGCGGTCTCCTCCGGCGTCGCCGACGCCCGCAAGGTGATGGAGGGCGCCCGCGGGGGGCTCTTCCGGACGGTCCTGTTCGTCGACGAGGTGCACCGCTGGTCCAAGGCCCAGCAGGACGTCCTGCTCCCCGCGGTCGAGGACGGCACGATCACGCTGATCGGCGCCACCACCGAGAACCCCTACTTCTCGCTCGTCACCCCGCTCCTGTCCCGGTGCCTGTTGCTCCGGCTCGAGCCCCTGGAGCCCGACGACCTCCGCGAGCTGATCCGCCGAGCGCTCGAGGACACCGATCGGGGTCTGGGGAAGCTCGGGGTGTCGATCTCGCAGGAGGCCCTCGAGCACCTGGTCGAGGTCGCGGGCGGCGACGCGCGGATCGCGCTCACCGGGCTGGAGTCCTCGGCGCTCGCCGCCACGAGCGCTGGGGAGACCGAGATCATCCTCGAGCTGGCGGCGGACGCGGTCCAGAAGAAGGCGATCGTCTACGACCGGCAGGGCGACGCCCACTACGACGTGATCAGCGCGTTCATCAAGAGCATCCGCGGCTCGGACCCCGATGCGGCGCTGTTCTGGCTTGCCCGGATGATCGAGGCCGGCGAGGACCCCCGCTACATCGCGCGGCGGATGGTCGTGCACGCCTCGGAGGACATCGGGCTCGCGGATCCGCGGGCCCTGCTGATCGCCGTCGCTGCCGCCCAGGCCGTCGAGTACGTGGGCTTGCCCGAGGCGCGGCTGAACCTGGCCGAGGCGGCGATCTACCTGGCCCGCGCGCCCAAGTCCAACAGCGTGATCGCAGCCCTCGGCAAGGCGCAGGCCGACGCCGCCTCCGCGGACCCGGTCCCGCTGCACCTCAAGGAGCCCGGCCACCCGGCGCTGCGCAGGCTCGGCTACGGCGAGGGCTACCGGTACCCCCACGACTACCCGGGCCACGTGGTCCAGCAGCGGTACCGGCCGACGCGGTTCGAGGGTCACCGTTACTACGAGCCGTCCGGCCAGGGCGAGGAGACCGGGGACCCGGAGGCCTGACCCCGGCGCTCGGGAGGCCGGAACGGCGGTCGGCGGTCGGTGGGTATGATGCGGCCACACCCCGATCGCGAGGAGTCCAGGTCATGGCCGTCATCGGAGCGCTCGAGGGGGGCGACATCGCCCTCATCGTCCTGTCCGCCTTCTGGGGCCTGCTGGTCCTGTTCCTGTGCATCGTGCTGATCAACACGTTCCGGGTGCTCGAGAGCACGAAGCTGATGATCGACAGCATGCGCGAGGAGACGGTGCCGCTGCTGCGCGAGGTCAAGGTCTCGGTGGAGAAGACCAACGGGCTCCTCGAGCAGGCCAACACGGTGGCCGGGCGGGTCGAGAAGCTCTCCGGCCTGGTCGAGCAGGCGGCGGGCTCGCCGCTCATGAAGGTCGTGTCCTTCGGGGCGGGCCTGTCCAAGGCCGCCAAGAAGTTCAAGGGCGATCGGAGCTCGGCTCGGTGAGACGGCTGTTCTGGCTCGCCCTCGGTCTGGGCGCTGGGGTCGCGGGCGCGGTCATGACGATGCGCTTCGCCCGTCGCCAGGCCGAGAAGGTGGCCCCGTCTGCGCTCGTCCGGCAGGCGAGGGGCGGCATCACAGATCTCGCCAAGCGCGTGTCCGAGTCGATCGCCGAGGGCGAGCGCGCGATGCGCGAGAAGGAGCGGGAGCTGCGCGGGGACCAACACGACGCTGGGTAGACTAGCCCGGCGATGGAGGGCTCCAAGATCCGTGAGACGTTCCTGCGCTTCTTCGAGGAGCGCGGGCACAGGCGCGTCCCGTCCTCCAGCCTGATCCCGCCGCCCGAGTCGGGGCTGCTGCTCACCAACGCCGGGATGAACCAGTTCATCCCGTACTTCCTGGGGCACACGCCGGCGCCCTTCCCGCGCGCGACGAGCGTCCAGAAGTGCTTCCGGGCCGTGGATATCGACAACGTCGGGCACACCGACCGCCACCTCACGATGTTCGAGATGCTGGGCAACTTCTCCTTCGGGGACTACTTCAAGCGCGAGTCCTGCGGCTGGGGCTACGAGCTCGTGACCGAGGTCTTCGGGATCGAGCCCGACCGGATCTGGGTGACGGTCTACGAGGACGACGACGAGGCGATCGAGATCTGGCAGGAGATCGGCATCCCGCGAGCGCGGATCGTGCGCCGGGGCAAGGCGGACAACTACTGGTGGACGCACGCGGCCGGACCGGCCGGACCGTGTTCGGAGGTCTTCATCGACCGCGGGCCCAGGTACGGCAAGGAGGGCGGGCCCGAGGTCGACGAGGACCGCTACCTGGAGATCTGGAACCACGTCTTCATGCAGGAGGAGGTGGACGACCACGCGAACGTGCTCGGCGACCTGCCCGCCAAGAACATCGACACCGGCTCGAGCGTGGAGCGCGTCGCCGTCGTGCTGCAGGACGTGCGCAACGTGTTCGAGACCGATCTGTTCACGCCGCTGCTCGAGGTCGCCGAGTCCCTCTCGGGCACCCGACACGGCACCGACGAGCGCGCCGACGTATCGCTGAAGGTCATCGCCGAGCACGGCCGCGCGACCACCTTCCTGATCGCCGACGGCGTCCAGCCCTCCAACGAGGGCCGCGGCTACGTGCTGCGCCGCATGCTCCGGCGCGTCGTGAGCCACGCACGGCGGCTCGGGATCGAGCGCGAGGTGATGCCGAGCCTGGTGGCGACCACGGTCGAGCGGTTCGGCGATGCCTATCCAGAGCTCGTCGAGAACCGCGCGTACGTGGAGCAGGTGGCCGCGTCCGAGGAGGATCGATTCGCGAGGACCCTCCGCCAGGGCATGGCCCTGTTCGAGACGGAGGTCGAGGGAGCCCGGGCGTCCGGCACGGTGCCCGGGGACGTGGTGTTCAAGCTCCACGACACCTTCGGGTTCCCCAAGGAGCTCACGCGCGAGCTCGCGGGGGACGCGGGGCTCGCGATCGACGAGGAGCGGTTCGAGGCGCTGATGGCCGAGCAACGGGAGCGCGCGAAGAAGGCCGCCAAGAGGGAGCGGCTCGGCGAGGACCTGACCGCGGTGGCAGGGGAGACGGGTCCGACCACGTTCGTCGGGTACGAGACCCTGGAGGCGGACGCTCGGGTGCTCGCGGTGCTCACGGAGGCTGGGCGCGCGGAGGTCGCCGGCGAGGGCGAGGACGTCCGCGTGGTCCTGGATCGGACACCGTTCTACGCCGAGGCCGGTGGGCAGATCGGTGACCACGGCTACCTGCGCGTGCCGGCCGGCGTCGTGCGGGTCGTCGACACGCGCTTCGGCCCCGGCGACACGATCGTGCACACGGGCATCGTGCAGTCGGGCGAGGTGCGCGAGGGGGAGGAGGTCCGTGCCGAGGTCGACGCTGTGCGGCGCGAAGGCACCGCCCGGGCCCACACGGCGACACACGTCGTGCACTGGACGCTCCGTCACATCCTGGGCGAGCACGCGCGGCAGGCGGGGTCGCTCGTCGCGCCCGGGCGCCTGCGGTTCGACTTCCCGCACCACTCGGCGGTCCCGCGCGACGTGCTGGAGCAGGCCGAGGAGCTGGCCAACCGCCGGCTGGCCGAGGACCAGCCGGTCCATATCTACGAGACGACGTTCGAGGAGGCCAAGAACCAGGGCGCGATCGCGCTGTTCGGCGAGAAGTACGGTGAGTTCGTGCGGGTCGTGGAGGTGGGGGACTACTCGGTCGAGCTCTGCGGCGGGACCCACGTGCCGCGGACCGGCAACGTCGCGCTCGTGCGGATCGTGGGGGAATCCAGCATCGGCGCCGGGATGCGACGGGTCGAGGCGCTGGTCGGCCCCGACGCCCTGAAGGAGATCAATCTCGAGCGCGAGCTGCTCCACGCCGTCGTCCACGCGCTGGGCGCGGGGGACCCGCACGCGGCCCCCGAGCGCGCCCGGCAGCTCGTCGAGCAGGTCAAGCGCCTCGAGAGCGAGATCGGCAAGATCCGCAAGGGTGACGTGAAGGCGAGGGTGGACGAGCTCGCCGGGGCCGCCACCACGATCGGCGGGGCTCGCGTGGTAACCGCCGTGGTCCCGATGGCGGCCGACGAGCTCCGCGAGCTCGCGCAGGCGGCGGTGGGCAAGCTCGAGAGGTCGGAGGGCGCCGCGGTCGTCCTGGGCAGCGACGCGGACGGCAAGGCGCTCCTCGTCGCTGCCTGCAGCCCCAACCTGGTCGGCCGCGGCGTGACCGCACCGGCGTTGCTCGAGCCGGCGGCGAAGGCGATCGGCGGCGGCGCCGGGGGCAAGCCCATCCTGGGCTTCGCGGGTGGCCCGAGGGGCGACGCGGTGGCCGACGCGATCGGGGCCATCCCCGCCCGCCTCGAGGAGCTCCTCGCTCCGAACTAGTATGGGCCAGACTACCGCTGGCCGTGTCCTCGGCCTCGACCTCGGCGACGTGCGGATCGGTGTCGCGATCTCCGACCCGGAGCGACGGCTGGCCGTCCCGCTCGGCACGGTGCGGACGGGAGCGCCATCGGACCTCAAGGCGATCGCCGAGCTCGTGCGCGAGCACGGGGTCGGGCTGGTCGTGGTCGGCCATCCGCTGCTGCTCTCGGGGGAGCCTGGCTCGCGGGCCCGGCACGCGGAGGCGTTCGCGGACGCCCTGCGCGCGGTCCTGGGGATCCCGGTCGTCCTGCACGACGAGCGCCTGTCGACGGTCGAGGCCGATCGGGCGCTCCGGGAGGCGGGGGCCGACGGGCGGCGGCGGCGGCGCTCGGTGGATCGCTCGGCGGCGACGGTGATCCTGCAGGCGTACCTCGACGGGAGGCGCGATGGCTGAGCCCACCGAGGAGGCCACGGGTATGCTCTCCGACCGGATGTCGGCGAGCGAGCCCACCATCCCCCCGGAGGAGCCACCCGGCCGTCACCGGCAGCGGACGTTCCGGTGGGGGATCGTGCTCGGCGTGGCCTTCCTGGTCCTGGTGGCCGGTGCGGCGGTCGCCGGGGTGCGGTACTACACGTGGTGCCAGGGCGCATCGGGCCCGCAGGTGCCCGTCTCGTTCACGGTCCCCGAGGGCGCCAGCGGGTCGGAGGTGGTCGGGTCCCTGCACCGGGCAGGCGTGATCCGGTGCGGCCTGGTCTCGGAGTGGCTCCTGCGCAGCAGCGGGCTGGAGGGTGCGATCCGGGCCGGCACGTACGAGCTGACGACCAACATGGTGCCCGACGACGCGTTCCGGGCCCTCACCACGCCGCCACCGGCGGTGCCGACCGTGCGCCTGACGATCCCCGAGGGGTACCGGCTGACCCAGATCGCCGAGCGTGTCCGCGAGGCGCTGGGCATCCCGGAACGGCGGTTCCTGCGCGAGGCCGAGAGCGGGGAGTGGTCGCTCCCGCCGTACCTCCCCAAGGGCACGGGCACGACGGAGGGGTTCCTGTTCCCCGAGACCTACCGCTTGGCGAAGGACGGGACCAGCGCCGCGGACGTGGTCGAGCGCCTGCTCGGGCAGTTCGGGGTCGTCGCGGAGGGACTGCCATGGGACCACGCCGAGGACCTCGGGGTGACCCCGTACGAGGCGGTCATCATCGCCTCGATGATCGAGGAGGAGGCCAAGCTCCCGGAGGAGCGCGCGGTCATCGCCGGGGTGATCTACAACCGCCTCGAGCTCGGCATGCCGCTCGGGATCGATGCGACCCTCCTGTACGACGACCCGACGCCCGACGGGCAGCTCTCGACCTCGGATCTGGAGACGGACGGTCCGTACAACACCCGGATCCGGGTCGGGCTGCCGCCGACGCCGATCGCGAGCCCCGGCCTCGCCTCGCTCGAGGCCGCGCTCAACCCGGCGGAGACCGAGTACCTCTACTACGTCCTGTGCGGGGCGGACGGCCGCCACGAGTTCGGCGTGACGCTCGCCGAGCACGAGCAGAACCGGATCCGATGCGGTGAGTGAGGCTCCGAACGCGCCGCGCGTGCATGGCGAGAGCCGCGTCGTCGGCGTGATCGGGTGGCCGGTCGCGCACAGCCTGTCGCCAGCGAACCACAACGCCGCCTTCGAGGCGCTCAGCCTGCCGTGGGTCTACGTGCCGCTCCCCGTGCCGCCGGGCGAGGTGGCCCCTGCCCTCGCCGGCTTGCGCGCGCTCGGGTTCGCCGGCGCGAACGTCACGATGCCCCACAAGACCGAGGTCGCGGAGCTCGTCTCGGACCTGTCCGAGGATGCTCGGCGTCTGCGCGCGGTGAACACGCTCGTCGTCGGGCCGGAGGGGATCGCCGGCCACAACACCGACGCGCCTGGGTTCGACCGGTTCCTCCGTCGGGACGCGGGCTTCGACCCGGCGGGGCGCTCGGCGCTGCTGTTCGGAGCCGGCGGTGCCGCCCGGGCCTGCGCGCTCGCCCTCGCGCGAGGCGGGCTCGCCCGACTGCGCGTCGCCGCCCGCGATCCCGCCCGGGTCGACATCGCCCCAACCCTGGAGGGCTCGGAGACGCGGCTGGAGCTCGTGCCGTTCGCCGGGGCCGGCGACGCGGCCGTCGAGCTCGTCGTCAACGCCACGCCGCTCGGGGCGCTCGGAGAGTCGCTCCCGCTCCCGCCCCTCGGGCCGCAGGTGGTGGTGGTGGACCTCCTGTACCGTCCGGCGACGACACCCCTCCTCTCGACCGCACGGGACGCGGGGGCGCGCACGTTCGGCGGGCTCGGCCTCCTGCTGCACCAGGCCGCCCTGTCGTTCGCGCTGTGGACGGGCCAGCCCGCCCCCATGTCGGTGATGTCGGCGGCAGCCCTGGCGGCGCTGTCCGGGCGGGCGCCCGGGGGAGGACCTCCGGCCGAGGGTTGAGCGGACGCTCGGTCCTTCGACCGAGGTCTTCCGGCCCAGGCTCAAGCGTGCGCCCCGCCGGCCCGATGCTCTCGTTGGAGCACACCGGATGGAAGATCTCGACGCGCTCGCGGCGACGCTGGCTGCCGGCGTGAGCGACGCACGCGGCTCGCTGATCCTGTCGCGGGACGGGCTGGTCCTCGGCGCCCACCCGGCGGGGTCGGAGGACCAGGTCAAGCCGGCCTGGCTCCGCTTCGCGGCCCTGGGGGAGCCAGAGCGGGGCTTCCTTCAGTTCGGGACCGAGCTGTGGACCTACGTGCGCCGCGGGCCGTACGCGGCGTTCGTGGTCACCGGCACCGCCGTGCGCCCCGGTCTCGTGATCGATCGGATCGAGCAGGTGCTCCTGATGGCCGAGGAGGCTCGGGCGCGTCGCGAGCCCGCGTCGGAGCAGTCGGCCCCGACGGGCCTGCCCCCGAGCCGACCCCGGGCGCCGCTGCACCCCGAGCCACGCGAGGCGGAGCAGCCGGTGGTGATCCGCGCCGAGCCGTCGTCCGGGGCCGACACCGTGCAGGATGCCGAGCCGACGGAGCCGGGGCCGGACGTGGCTCCAGAGGAGCCGTCGGCCGAGCCGCCGGTCGACGCGCCGGCGTCCGCCGGAGGATCGCCGACCGATGCCCCACCCGCGTCCGCCCCGCCCGAGCCCGCGGGGCCGCGCCGGGCGGGGGTGTGGGCGTCCCAGGGAGGCGACGGCGACGAGGACGAGGTCGACCGCTTCTCGTTGACCAGAGAGTTCTCGCAACTCCTACAGGAGGATCCGAACGCTGCCGATGGATAGCTCGACCTAGGGCCGAAGGACGTAGCTCGGGATGGTGACGGTCAAGCGCAAGCCGAAGCAGCTCGGGCAGATCCTGCTCGAGCAGGGTCTGCTCACCCAGGAGCAGCTGGACATCGCGCTGGAAGAGCACCGCAACACCCCCAAGTCCCTCGGGCGCGTCCTGATCGACCTGGGGTACATCCGCGAGCGCGACCTCGTCCGGGCCCTCGCCGAGCAGGTCGGGCTCGAGTTCGTCGACCTCAGCGACCATCGGATCGACCGGGTGGTCGCCGCGCTCCTGCCCGAGGCGCTGGCCCGTCGGTACCGAGCGATCCCGATCGGCGAGCGCGACGGGAAGCTGCTCGTCGCGATGTCCGACCCGGCCAACGTCTATGCGCTCGACGACATCCGCACGATGACGGGCTACGACGTGCAGCCGGTGGTCGCCACCGCGAACGACGTCGAGCAGACGATCGCCAAGTTCTCCGGGATGGGGGAGCAGGTCGAGGCGCTCGCGAGCGAGGCGGCCGAGTCCTTCGAGGAGGAGCAGGACCTCGGTGGCATCGAGGCCGCGGTGGAGGACGCCCCGATCGTCAAGCTCGTGACCGCGATCATGACGCAGGCGGTCGGCGACCGAGCCTCGGACGTGCACATCGAGCCGACAGAGAGGGACGTGCGCGTGCGCTTCCGCGTCGACGGCGTGCTGCACGAGGTCATGCACTCGCCGAAGGCGATCCAGGGCGGGCTCATCAGCCGGCTGAAGGTCATGGCGGATCTGAACATCGCCGAGAAGCGCATCCCGCAGGACGGACGCGTCAGCATGCGGGTGAGCGGCAAGACGCTGGACCTGCGGCTCGCCACCCTGCCGACCGTCTACGGCGAGAAGGTCGTGATCCGCATCCTGGACAAGAGCAACGCGCTCCTCAAGCTCTCGGATCTCGGGTTCCACGAGGAGGCCTTCCGCAAGTTCGAGCGGGCCTATCGGCGACCCTACGGCGCCATCCTGGCGACCGGGCCCACGGGCTCGGGGAAGTCGACGACCCTGTACGCGACCCTGAACATCGTCAACGAGGTCAACAAGCACATCGTCACCGTCGAGGATCCGGTCGAGTACCGGCTCGCCGGCGTGAACCAGATCCAGGTGAACCCGAAGGCCGGGCTGACGTTCGCCTCGGCGCTGCGCTCGATCCTGCGCGCCGACCCGGACATCATCCTCATCGGTGAGATCCGCGACCGCGAGACGGCGATGATCGCCGTCGAAGCCGCCCTCACCGGCCACCTCGTGCTGTCGACGCTGCACACGAACGACGCGCCGTCGGCGATCACGCGCCTCACCGAGATGGAGGTGGAGACGTTCCTGGTCGCGTCGGCGATCGACTGCGTCGTCGCGCAACGGCTCGCCCGCAAGCTCTGCGAGAAGTGCAAGGAGGCCTACGTCCCCGAGCCCGAGGAGCTCCTCGAGGCCGGCTACCCGGAGTCGCAGCTGGACGAGATCCACGAGCTGTTCCGGGCCCGAGCAGAGGGCTGCCCGTCGTGCTCGAACACGGGGTACCGGGGGCGCACAGGTCTGTACGAGGTCATGCCGATGTCAGAGGAGATCGAGCGGCTCACGGTCGAACGGGCGTCTTCCGAGGCGATCCGGGCCGTGGCGCTCGAGCAGGGGATGCTCGAGCTCCGCATGGACGGCCTGCTGAAGGCCGCCAAGGGGCTCACGTCCATCGAGGAGATCGCGAGGGTGGTGAAGTAGATGAGCATGGTGTCGCCCGAGGAGCAGGAGGTGGCGATCCCCGTCCCGGAGCTCCTCGAGGTGGTCCTCGAGCGCGGGGCGTCGGATCTCCACCTCACCGTCGGTGCCCCACCGACGATCCGGTTGAACGGGGATCTCATCCGCCTCGAGGAGTACCCGGCGATGGAGCCGAGAGGCATCCAGGGCATGATCTACGCGATCCTCCCGCAGAAGATGCGGGAGCGTCTCGAGCAGGAGCTCGAGCTCGACATGTCCTACGCGCTGCCCGGCAAGGCGCGCTTCCGTGTGAACGTCTACTACCAGCGTGACTCGATCGGGGCGGCGTTCCGGCTGATCCCGTACGAGATCCAGTCGATCGAGGACCTCGGGCTGCCGAGCGTGGTGGCCGACCTCGCGCGCTACCCACGCGGGTTCGTGGTGGTCACGGGCCCGACGGGATCGGGCAAGTCGACCACGCTGGCGGCGATGGTCGACATCGTGAACCGGGAGCGCCAGGCGCACATCATGACCGTGGAGGACCCGATCGAGTTCCTCCACAAGCACCAGGCGTGCATCGTCAACCAGCGCGAGGTCGGGGCCGACACCCACAGCTTCTCCGCAGCGCTGAAGCACGTCCTGCGCCAGGACCCCGACGTGATCCTGGTCGGTGAGATGCGCGACCTGGAGACGATCTCCACCGCCATCACGGCGGCCGAGACCGGGCACCTGGTGTTCGCGACGCTGCACACGCAGGACGCCCCGCAGACGATCGACCGCATCATCGACGTGTTCCCGCCGCACCAGCAGCAGCAGGTCCGGGTGCAGCTCGCGACGACCCTGCAGGGCATCGTGACCCAGCAGCTGCTCCAGACGGCCGACGGCCGAGGACGGTGCGTCGCGGTGGAGGTGCTGATCGCGACCCCCGCCGTGCGCAACCTGATCCGCGAGGGCAAGGTGCACCAGATCTACTCGATCATGCAGGCGGGCGGTCGGTTCGGCATGCAGACGATGGACCAGGCGCTGGCGAACCTGGTGAAGGCCGGCAAGGTCACCCAGGCGCTCGCCTACGAGCGGTGCCACGACGCCGAGGAGCTGAACCGCCTGATCGGCGGCGGCAGCGCGGGGTTCAACGCCGGAGCCGGCGCGGCCGCGGCGGCCGGCGTCTCGATGGGCGGGTACGAGTACTAGGGGCCGACGGGGAGCGATCGCGATGCCCACAACCTTCGAGTACAAGGTCCGGGACCGGACCGGGAGCCTGGTCAGCGGTCAGCTGGTCGGCGACAGCGAGGACCTGGTCCGCAAACGCCTCGTCGAGCAAGGCATGACGCCTGTCGAGGTCAAGAAGGCCAACACGGGCCTGAAGATGGAGATCAACCTCCGTCCGGGCAAGGTGAAGCTGAAGGAGCTGGCGGTCTTCTGCCGGCAGTTCGCCACGATGGTGAACTCGGGCCTCCCGATCCTGCGGGCCCTCGCGATCCTGGCGGACCAGACCTCCAGCAAGGAGCTGGGCAGGATCCTGACCCAGGTCCGGACCGATGTGGAGCAGGGCTCGTCGCTGTCGGGCGCGATGCAGAAGCACCCGAAGGCGTTCAACGACCTGTTCGTCTCGATGGTCCGAGCCGGGGAGACGGGCGGTGTGCTCGACGACGTGCTGCTGGACCTGGCCGACATGATCGAGAAGGAGGTCGAGCTGCGCCGCCGGATCAAGTCGGCGATGACCTACCCGGTCGTGGTCGTGATCCTCGTGGTCCTGATCATGGCCGCGATGCTCCTGTTCATCGTCCCGCAGTTCGAGACGATCTACGCGAACCTCGGCGGCAAGCTCCCGCTCCCGACCCGCGTGCTCCTGGGCGCTTCGGATGCCGTCCGCACGTACTGGTACATCGTGCTCCTCGCCGTCGTTGCAGGGACGATCGCGCTGCGTCGCTACAAGAAGACCCCGGCGGGACGCGCGCAGATCGACGCGTTCAAGATCCGCGTGCCGGTGTTCGGGCCCCTGTTCCACAAGGTCTCCCTCGCACGGTTCTCCAGCACCCTGGGGATGCTCCTGAAGTCCGGCGTCCCGATCCTGCAGGCGATGGACATCGTCAAGGACACGGTCAACAACAGGGTGATCGCGAAGGCCGTCGATGATGTGAAGGGGAGCATCCGAGAGGGCGAGTCGATCGCCAAGCCCCTGGCGAAGCACGCCGTGTTCCCGCCGATGGTCGTCCAGATGCTGGCCGTGGGGGAGGAGACGGGCGCCGTCGACACGATGCTCGTGAAGGTGTCCGAGTTCTACAACCAGGAGGTCGAGGCGACCGTCGATGCCCTTACCTCCCTGATCGAGCCGCTCTTGATCGCGTTCGTGGGCGGGTTCGTGGGCGCCGCCGTGGTGGCGCTCTACATGCCCATGTTCAACATCATCAACCTGATCCAGTAGCTCGAGCGACCGTCCGGCGGTGCAGCGTCCCCTCCGTCCCGGTTCCGCCCGCCGGCCGATGCCTGCATCCCGCGCGCCGACGCGCAGAACTACTCCGAACGGATGGTTCTGGCGTGATCCTCCTCGCCGAGGTCAAGGAGCTCGCCCCTCGTACCGAGAACTGGTCCAGGAGGCGCGTCGACGTGGCGCGCCGGATGCACGGAAGGAGGAGGTGACTCCATGCTCCAGCGCTTCTGGGAGCGCAGGAAGGACGACGAGGGCTTCACCCTCATCGAGCTGATGGTGGTCGTTCTGATCATCGGCATCCTGATCGCCATCGCTCTGCCGACCTTCCTCGGCGCGCGCAACCGCGCCAACGACCGCTCCGCCCAGTCGGACCTGCGCAACGGCCTCGCCGCTGCGAAGGTCTACTTCACCGACAACGACGTCTACACGGCGTTCGACGCTGCCGCTGGTGCGGCGATCGAGCCGTCCCTGACGTGGGTCGCCGGCGCGCCGGCGAACGTCGGTGAGGTCGGGATCCGCGCCGTCGCCGCGGACCAGGTGACCCTGGAGGCGCTCAGCGCCTCGGGGACCCGGTTCTGCATCGCGGACGACGCCAACACCGCGCCCGGGACCGTCCGCGGTGTGGGTGCGGCCCCCGACTACGCGGCCTGCACGGCTCTGGCCGACTGGTAAACCGTCCAACGGGTACGGGAAGGGGCGGGGTCCCGCGCGGACCCTGCCCCTTCTCGACACGTACGAGGAGCGGATCGATGGTGCGTCGGATCGAGAGGGACGACGATCGGGGCTTCACCCTCATCGAGCTGATGATCGTCGTGCTGATCATCGGCATCCTGATCGCCATCGCTCTGCCGACCTTCCTCGGCGCACGCACCCGCTCGCAGGACCGCGCCACCCAGGCCGACCTGCGCGCCGGGCTCGCCGCCGCCATGACCTACTACGCGGCACGGGACACGTACACGGGGTTCGACGCTGCGGTGGCAGCAGCGTCGGAGCCGAGCCTGACCTGGGTTGGAGCCGGTGCGCCGGGTCAGAACCAGATCGGCATCCAGACGGCGGCCAACCGGGAGCTCCTCCTCGTCTCGCTCAGCCCCACGGGGACCTACTGGTGCCTCGCGCAGCTCGCGAACAGCCCGGCGACGTCACGCGGCGGCGACGCCGTCTTCGCCAACGTCGACACCACGGCCGAGTGCGTCGGGGGCTGGTAGCTCCGCCCGCAAGGCGGCCCGTCCATCGGCACGTGCTCGCAACGCCCCCAGCACGTCCTCCAGTCGGGGGTCGGTCGTGCCGATACCCAAGAGAGGAGCAAGGAGCGTAGGCATGAGGCGTCCACGCTGGCGCATGGCGTTGTGCGTTCGTCTACACCGTGACGAGCGCGGGTTCTCGATGGTCGAGGCGATGGTGGCCGGGCTGGTCCTGGCCGTCGGTCTCTTCGGCGTCGCGCAGGCGGTCACCTACGGGCTGAACACGTCGGGGCTGGCCCGTCAGCGCACGGCAGCTCAGACGATGGCCGAGCGCCAGATCGAGCTCGCCCGGACCCTCAACTACGACAACGTCGTGCTCTGTGGGACAGCCGAGTGCCTCACCTCCAACCCGGTGGCGCACTCGAGCGACCCGGATGACCCGGACTTCTGGATCCAGGACGGCACGCCGCCGAGCTACGACTCGGACGGCGACGGACCGCTCTCGTACGAGCCGCTGATCATCCAGGACGCCAACCCATCGCTGCTCCACTACCAGAGCTCGGTGATGCAGGGCAACACCTCGTTCACCGTCTACACCTACGTCACCTGGGTGGACAGCGCGGCCGACGGGACGGGCGGGCTGGACGATCCGGACGGCAACGGTGACGGGATCAGCGAGGGCACCAACGATCAGAAGCGCGTGACCGTGGTCGTCAGCTGGGAGAGCGTCGCGACCGGCGCGGCCTCGCAGCTGAAGATCACCTCCCTGTTCTCGGACGGGAAGATCCCCTACAAGGGAGCCGGCGGCAGCGGGAGCAACGCGGCCCCGAGCGTGAGCTGTCCGACGCCCGCCGAGGCGAGCCCCGCCGCCGGTGACGTGAGCTCCCTCACCGTCAGCTTCACGGCCATCGCGAGCGACCCCGACGGCAGCGTGGTCCAGTACGACTGGGACTTCGGCGACGGGACGACGGTCTTCGACGGCGGCGTGAACCAGAGCCACACGTACGCGGCACCCGGCACCTACGTGGTGTCGAACCTGGTCTGGGACGACGGCTCGCCCCCACGAGCGGGCTCGAACGCGGGACTGCTCTGCCAGGTCGAGGTCACGGAGCCGGGACCGGTCGGCGGTGACATCACGCCGCCGGTCGGCAGCATCGTGATCAACAGCGGCGACGCCTACACGGCCGGGACCCAGGTCGGGCTCACGCTGTCGGCGACCGACGAGCCCGGTGGCTCCGGGCTCGGCACGATGCAGTTCGGGGCCGTCGAGGGGGCCGGGAGCTGCTCGACGTTCGGCGCAGAGGTCTCCTACAACACCTTCACGCTGTACACGCTCCCCGCCGGCGCAGCCCCCGGCGGCGAGGGCGTCTGGACCGTGTGCGTGCGGTTCATCGACAACGCGGGCAACGTCTCGGCGTCGTACTCGGACACCATCACGCTCGACCGGATCCCGCCCGGAGCCCCGACGGGTCTCACGATCACCCGTGCCTCAAACAAGAAGAGCGCGGACCTGCAGTGGACCGCGCCGGTCCCGCTCCCGGGCGATCTCTCCGGTTACCGGGTCTGGCGGCGCGCGACCACCTCGACGGTCTGGGAGCAGGTGACGTGCCAGTACATCTTCGGTTCACCGACCAAGTGCCGGGACGCGACCCAGGACAACAAGACGAACTACGAGTACTACGTCGTCGCGGTCGACCTGGCCGGGAACGAGAGCGCTGGAAGCAACCATGTCACGGTATGAGGACGAGCAGGGCTTCACGGTCACCGAGCTCCTGGTGACGCTGACGGTCATGGGGATCATGGTCACGGCGGCGTTCAGCGTGATGTACCGGGTGTTCGCCGACACCGGGATCATCGAGAACCGACGCAACCTGATGGGGGACGGGCGGATCGCCCTCCAGCAGATGACCAAGCAGATCCGCCAGGCGACGGCGCTCCACAACTACGTGACCCCCGGCGACGCGACGATGATCGACATGGACACGTACATCGGGGCGACGCAGGTGACCGATCCGACGACCCGGGTGATCTGGCGGACGCAGGGAGCGGAGGCGCCCTACGAGCTGCAGGTCTCGACCGACGGCGGTGCCACCTACCGGACCGTCCTGTCCTCGCTCGTGTCCCCGAACATCTTCACGTACACGGAGCACGGGGGTGTGCTGGACCAGGTGGACGTCTCGCTCGCGCTCGGCCTGAAGACCACCGACGTCACGATCACCTCGAGCATCGAACTCCGGAACACCAACGAAGGGAGTGGGTGAGGTGCTCCACGTCCATCGGCAGGATGAGGGGTTCGCCCTCGTGACCGTCATGGCGATGCTCGCCGTCCTTGCCCTGCTCCTCGTCGTGGCGCTCAGCGCCGGGAACGCCGCCTTCACCAACTCGGAGAAGGGGGCGAGGTGGACGAGGACCCTGGCCGTCGCCGAGGCGGGCGCGAACGACGCGGTGACGCAGATCGCCCAGAACCGCGCCATCGTCCCCGCCTGTGGGATCGGGACGACCAACGACTGCACCGTGGCGGGAGGGGAGTACCAGTGGTCGCGGGCGCCCGAGCCCGGCGGCTCCGGGATCGTCATCACCGCCATCGGGTACTACCCGGACCGGGAGACGGCCCAGGTGACGCGGACGGTGCAGGTCCTGCTCGAGCCCGAGGCCACCTTCCGCTACGCGTTGTTCTCGGCGAGCACGCTCGAGATCAAGAACAACGCGGTCGTGATCGGCGACATCTACTCGCGGCAGGCGGTCCTCGTGAACAACAACGCGACCATCTGCGGCTCGATCCTCAACACCGAGGGCGGGGTGGCGATCGGGGTCAACGCGGAGATCCTCAAGGCCTACGGCACGTGCTCGGGCAAGGACGGCCGCGTCTGGGCAGGCGGCACCATCCGCATGGCCGGGGCCTACGTCGAGGGCGACGCCACGGCGTCGGCGCCCTCGAACGTGTCCTGCCCGCCCACCCCCAGCACCAACCACGCGATCCTCGGCGGGGTCGTCGGCGGCACCGCGACCGCCTGCGGCCAGGTGACGGCGAGCGCCTCGGTGCTGCAGGCCAACACCTGGACGGATCCGCCGGCGGCGCAGTCCCTGCCGACGTACACGTACGACCCCGCGAACTACCCGGGCGCGACCTGCTTCGCCGTGAACGGGGCGACCTGCTCCAGCGACCCGACCAACTGGTCGACCACGGCCGTCAGCCAGTTCAACAACACGGTGAGCAAGGCGAACATGCAGGGCACCTACATCGTCTGGCAGGCGAACCCGGGCCCGAGCACCAAGCTGCGCCTCGACGGACTCACCCTGTCCGGCGACCTCACGATCGTGACCAACGCCCCGATCGACCTGGGGAACACGAGCGCCGTGACCACCACGACCCCGGCGACGCTGTCCATCATCTCCCTGTACGTCCCTCCGGACGGCACGGTGTGCTCGGACAACAAGCCGGAGTTCTGCAGCATCTACGCGAAGAACTCGATCACCTTCGACGACGGGGACGCTGCCAACCCGGACGACGGCATCGCGGTGCTCCTGTACACGCCCGGCAAGATGTCGTTCAAGAACACCGGGGGCCAGAACAGCAACGGTGAGGGCGCCCTGTACGCTGGCGCCATGGACATCAAGAACGGGTTCGACGTCACGTACAACGGGCGGATCGAGCGGGTGCTCGGGTTCGGCGTCGGGATGCAGCAGACGCTCTGGCAGGAGATCCCCGACTAGCGACGACCCGGTCGCCCAGGGACGGATCCGCTCGTGACCGCGCTGAGGGTGGTGCTCGCGTCGATCCTCGGCCTGGCGTTCGGGAGCTTCCTCACGGTCGTCATCCACCGGGTTCCGGCCGGGGAGTCCCTGGTCCGCCCCCGCTCCCGATGTCCCTCCTGCGGAGCGCAGATCCGGGCGCCCGACAACATCCCCGTCGTGTCGTGGATCGTGCTCCGGGGCCGATGCCGGCACTGCCGCGCTCGGATCTCACCGGTCTACCCGCTCACCGAGATCGCCGTCGCTGCGCTCTTCGTTGGCGTTTCGCTTCGGTTCGAGGACCCGTGGCTCGTCGTGATGCTCGCCCCGCTCCAGGGGGTCCTCCTGGCCCTGGCGATCATCGACGCCAGGACCAAGCGCCTGCCGAACCGGATCGTGTACCCGTCGTTCCTCCTGGCCGCGCCCTACCTGGTGGTCGCCCGGCTGGCCGGCGCCGAGGTCGACCTCGTCGACGCGCTGATCGGGTGCCTCGCGTATGGGGGTGGGCTGTTCCTCGTCGCGCTCATCGCGCCGAAGGGGATGGGCATGGGCGACGTCAAGCTCGCGGGGCTGATCGGGCTCGTCCTGGGCTCGCTCGGGCTCGAGTACGTCGCGGTGGCCGCTGCGCTCGGCATCCTCTTCGGGGGAGTGGGGGCGATCGTCGCCCTGCTCACCGGGGCTGGGCGCAAGCACGCCATGCCGTTCGGACCCTTCCTGGCAGCCGGGGCCATGGTGGCGACCTTCGTGGCGCCCGAGGTCGCCGACGCCTACCTCTCCCTGATCTCCGCCTGACGGCTCCGGGACCGGTGCTGTCCCGTGGCGTGCGTTGTCACCTCGTGTGAGTCCTGGAAAGAACTGCGAATTACAGCTATGTAATTCAGCCTAACGTGCCGAAAGTAGTCATGTGGGACCATTGACGGCAGATGTGGCACTTGTTACGTTGCGAGGCCCTGAGGCGATGAGGGACGGAAGTGGAAGATGTGGCACATGAGGCTTCTGAGGCAAGAGTGGCCGATGTGGGAGTTGTGACGGATGGGCAAGCGACGACCGTTCGTGGGTGACCGGCTCCTCACGGTCGCGGAGGTGGCCGCGACGATGCGCGTCTCGAACATGACCGTGTACCGGCTCATCAAGAGCGGTCAGCTCGCCGCCATCCGGGTCGGGAAGAACTACCGCATCCGGGAGTCGGATGTGGATCGGTACCTGTCTGAGCGGTCGGTCTAGCCGGGGGCGTGGGGATGGCGAAGAAGACCCGGAGCGTGTGGGAGGCCGGAGACCGGCTCCTCACGGTCGCGGAGGTGGCCTCGACCATGCGGGTCTCGAACATGACGGTCTACCGCCTGATCAAGGCGGGCGATCTCCCGGCGCTCCGGGTGGGCAAGAACTACCGGGTCCGTGAGTCGGAGGTCGACCGGTACCTCGCGGCTCGCTCGGTCGAGGTGGAGGGCGCGTAGGTGGCCAAGACGAGGATCGGCGTGGACATCGGTTCCACCGCCGTGCGCGTCGCGGAGGTGGTTCCGGGCGACGCGCCCGTGGTCATCCGAGCCGCCCAGACGCCGCTTCCGCCTGGTGCTGTGGAGAACGGCGAGGTCCGCCAGCCCGAGCTCGTGGCTCAGACCCTTCGGGAGCTCTGGGGCATGAGCGGCGTCAAGAGCAAGCAGATCCACCTCGGCGTCGGGAACCAGCGCATGGTGGTGCGCGAAGTGGCCCTCCCGTGGCTCCCGGAGAAGGAGCTGCGTGACTCGCTGGGCTTCCAGGTCCAGGAGTTCATCCCGATGTCGGTGGACGAGGCGGTCTTGGACTTCGACCCGCTGGGTGAGGTCGACCAGGGCGGCCGGCGGATGCTCAGGATCCTGCTCGTGGCCGCCCACAAGGCCATGATCGACGCGCTCGTGCAGGCCGCGACCCTCGCGAAGCTCGAGCCGGTCGGGATCGACCTGTCTCCGTTCGCGATCGTCCGGGCCGTCGGGTCGACCGACGAGGCGCTCGACCTGGATCGGCCGGGAGACGAGGCGGTCCTGGACGTCGGCGCCCACGTCACCACGATCTGCGTGCACGAGCGCGGGGTGACCCGATTCGTGCGGATCCTTCCCTCCGGCGGACGGGACATCACGCTCGCGATCTCACGCGGGCTCGGCGTGGACGAGGACGTCGCCGAGCAGCTGAAGCGCGGACAGGAGGTGGAGGGTGGTCCCAGCCTGGACGATGTCCGGCGTGTGGCCACCACCCGCGTGGGGAGCTTCATCGACGAGGTCCGCTCGTCGCTCGAGTTCTATGCCGCCCAGGTCCCGGGCGCCAAGATCGCGGGGGTCCTCACGGTCGGCGGCGGATCCAAGCTCGATGGGTTCCTCGAGGTCCTGCGCGAGCGCATCCCGGTCCCCGTCGAACGGGGCCGCGTGTTCGAGAAGGTGAAGTCCGAGCTCGACCTGACGCCCGAGGCCCAGGAGGAGGCCGAGCCGGTGCTCGCCGCCGCCGTTGGGCTCGCCATCCCCGACAGGAGGCGATCGTGAGCCGGGTCAACCTCCTTCCCCCCGAGCTGCGGCAGAAGCAGGCCGTTCGACGGACGACCGGGCTCGTTGCGCTGGTGAGCGCCGCTGTCCTTGCGGCCATCCTGGTCTTCTACTTCCTGCAGACCGTGCGGCTGTCCTCCGCCGAGGACGAGCTCGCCGCCCAGCAGCAGACCAACGCCGCGCTGACCGCGCAGATCGCGGAGCTCCAGCCCTACGCGGACCTGCAGGCGCAACTCGCCGCGAAGCAGGATCTCGTGGACTCCCTGTACCTGAACGAGGTCTCGTGGTCGAGCGTGCTCCTCGACGTCTCGCGGGTGATCCCGGACGCCTCGTACCTCACCAACCTCACGGGGCAGATCACGGCCCCGACCGGTACCCAGGTTGGCCAGGCGCCCGCCGAGGGGGTCGCGACCGAGCTGATCGGCAACGTGAGCTTCTCCGGCGTCGCCCTGGAAACGGAGACGATCGCGAGCTGGCTCACGCGGCTCGAGGAGGTCCAGGGCTGGGTCAACCCCTGGGTGAACAACGCCCAGGAGAGCGGGCAGCTGACCCGGATCTACTCGTTCGAGGGCGGGCTCGACCTCACCGTCGACGCCACCACCGAGCGCGGCCGCGGAGGGGTGGAGTGATGGACGCGCGCCGAGGGCCGCTGATCGCCGGCATCGTCGGGGGCGTCCTCGCCCTGCTGCTGATCGTGCTCCTCGTGCTCCCGAAGATGAACCAGGTTAACGAGACGCAGGAGCAGGTGCAGGTCGCGCAGGATCAGGAGGTCGCGCTGCAGGCGGAGCTCCGCTCGCTGCAGGACGCGCAGGCGCAGGCGGAGGAGACCGAGCAGGAGATCCTCGCCCTCGACGAGCAGGTGCCGCCGACCGTGGACCTGCCCGAACTGTTCCGCCTGCTGCAGGCGGCCGCGGACCGCTCGGCCGTGGACTTCTTCCAGTTCTCGCCGGGGACCCCCGTGGCGGACGCCTCGGGCGCGTTCTCGACCGTGGCGAGCCAGATCGTGGTCACCGGGGGGTACTTCAACCTCCAGGAGTTCCTGTACAGCCTGGAGACCCTGCCGCGTGCCGCGAAGGTCATGAACGTGACCATCGCCCCCTCGGGTGGAACGGAGGGTGAGACCGCGGTCATCACGACCTCGAGCGACCGCCTCCAGATGCAGCTCGCGGTGGAGTTCTACACGACGGACTCGAGCGCGGGTCCAGGCTCCTCGCCCGGTCCGACGCAGGGCGTCCCGACGGCGCCGCAGGCGGCGGTCTCGCCCACCCCAACGGCGACGGAGGGGGCGTAGGCGATGACGCTCACCGACCGCGACCGCAAGCTGCTGATCGTCCTCGGCGCGGTGGCCGCCGTCGCGCTCCTGTACCTGTTCTTCTTCGTGCTGCGAGGTGGTGGGGACGAGGGAGAGGTCACACAGCCGACCCCGACGGCCACGCCGTCGGTGACGGTCTCCCCGAGCCCCACCGAGACGCCCCGCCCGACCTCGCCGCCCATCGATCTCATCGGGGACCGGGATCCGTTCTCCATCCCTCCCGGTCTCTCGCCGAGCCCGACGGGCGGCGAGGTCAGCCCCACGTCCACGGTGAGCCCGACCGCCCCCACGACGGTCCCGACGGCTCCCACCACGGTTCCGACCGTGCCGACGACCCCGCCCACGACACCCCCCACGACCCCGCCCACCACGCCGCCGACGACCCCTCCGACGACCCCGCCTCCGCCTCCCACCGACCAGATCACGATCGGCGGGCACGACGTGCGGTTGCTGAGCGTGTTCAGGAGCGGGAGCCGGGTCCAGGTCGAGGTCGACGGCCGGGTCTGGACCGTCGAGGAGGGCGCACGCTTCGACGACAACTTCAAGCTCGTCAAGATCGACGGCCGCTGCGCCCGCTTCCTGTACGGGGACCAGAAGTTCGTGCTCTGCGAGGACCCGCGGAAGTAGCGGCCAGGGTCGCCGGCGAGCCGCCCACGGGGGGAGCGGTCGCCGGTCGGTGAGGGCGGTCCCGCTGCGCGGGGCCGCCCTCCTCCATGGAGGAGCCCGTCGGCGGGGGCCGGAGGGACGTCACCTATGATGAGGGCCATGCTGCGCCAGCTCACGGCCGGCGAGTCGCACGGGAAGGCCCTCGTCGCGATCTTGGAGGGTCTGCCGGCGGGCGTGCCGATCTCCCCGAAGGAGCTGGCCGGCGAGCTCGCGCGCCGCCGCCGCGGCTACGGTCGGAGCGGCCGCCAGCGCCTGGAGGCCGATGCGTTCGAGATCGTCTCCGGCGTTCGCCACGGACGCACGCTCGGCAGCCCCATCGGCGTGACGATCGCGAACGCCGAATGGGAGGCGAGGTACCGCGAGCTCATGGGTGTCGAGGGCGAGGCGGACCCGCGGGCCCGCCTCACACGCCCCCGTCCCGGCCACGCGGACCTGGCCGGCGCCCTGAAGTACGGGTTCGACGACGTGCGCAACGTGCTCGAGCGCGCGAGCGCACGCGAGACGGCGGCTCGGGTCGCGCTCGGGTGCTTCTGCAAGGCGTTCCTCGCGGAGCTCGGGATCCACGTGATCTCGCACGTGGTGCGGATCGGGAAGGCGGCGAGCCGGTCACGGCGCGCCCCGGCGCCGGGGGAGGTCGACGCCGTGGATGCCTCGCCCGTCCGGTGCCTGGACCCGACGGCTGCCGAGAGGATGGTCCGGGAGATCGACCGGGTCCGCAAGGGCCGCGACACCCTGGGCGGCGTGTTCGAGGTCCTGGCGTACGGCTGCCCGCCGGGGCTCGGTTCCCACGTGCAGGCCGACCGCAAGCTGGACGCGAGGCTCGCGCTGGCGCTGATGTCGATCCAGTCGGTCAAGGGGGTCGAGGTCGGCGACGGCTTCGCCCTGGCCGCTCAGCTGGGATCCCGGGCGCACGACGGCATCGTCACGCGGGCGGGCCGGATCGCGCGCACCAGCGCCCGTGCAGGCGGGATCGAGGGTGGGATGAGCACCGGCCAGGTCATCCGCGTCCGGGCAGCGATGAAGCCGTTCTCGACGGTGCCCAAGCCGCTGCCGACGGTCGACCTCGTGACGGGTCGGCCGGAGGTGGCCATCAAGCAGCGCACGGACGTCTGCGCCGTGCCGGCCGGGGCGGTCGTGGGCGAGGCGGCCGTGGCGTACGTCCTTGCCGACGCCGTGCTGGAGAAGTTCGGCGGGGACTCCCTCGCGGAGACCCGGCGCAACCTCGAGAGCTACCTGGCGGGGCTGCCGTGATCGTCTACCTGGTGGGGATGCCGGGCTCGGGCAAGTCCACCGTCGGACCGGAGCTCGCGCGCCGGCTCGGGGTGCCGTTCGTCGAGCTCGACGCGGAGATCGAGGCCGCGGCGGGCGCCACGGTCCGCGAGATCTTCGAGCGCCAGGGCGAGCCACGCTTCCGCGAGCTGGAGGCGGCCGCGCTGACGGACGTCGCGACGCGCGACCCCTCGGTGGTGTCCTGCGGCGGCGGCGTCGTGCTCGAGCCTGCCAACCGGGTCATGCTGCGGGCCACCGGGGAGGTCGTGTTCCTGTCCGTGCCGCTCGAGGTGCTGCACGAGCGGATCCGGCCCGCGGCCGATCGGCCGCTGATCCGTCAGCGGGAGGACCTCGAGCGGCTGTTCCGCGAGCGAGAGCCCCTCTACCGGGAGTTCGCGGCTCACGTCGTGGACGCGAGCGGGTCGCCCACCCAGGTCGCGGAGTCGATCGAACGGGAGCTCCTGCGTTGGTCCGGGTGACCGTCGAGGTCCCCGGGCGCGCCTACGACGTGACCGTCGGAGCCGGGCTGCTGCAGGTCGCCGGTGAGCTGGTTCCCTCCCTGTCTGGCGCCGAACGGGCCTTCGTCGTGGCCGACCATGGCGTGGCCGAGCGGTACCTCGATCGACTCTCGGCCGGGCTGGCCCGGGCGGGGCTCGAGACCGTCCACCTGGGCGTGCCCGAGGGCGAACAGGCCAAGGCGTTCGCGGTGATGAGCGCGCTCCAGCGCCAGCTCGCCGTCCAGGAGGCGCACCGTGACGACCCGATCGTGGCGCTCGGGGGCGGCGCGGTGGGCGACCTCGCAGGCTTCGTCGCGGCCACCTACATGCGCGGCGTGCCGCTGATCCAGGTGCCCACGACGTTGACCGCGCAGGTCGATGCCTCGATCGGCGGCAAGACGGCGGTCAACCTCCCGGAGGGCAAGAACCTCGTCGGCGCCTTCTACCAGCCGCGGGCCGTGGTGGCCGACGTCACGACGCTCGCGACCCTGCCGGAGCGGGCGTTCCGATCCGGCCTCGCCGAGGTCGCGAAGTACGCGCTCACCTTGGACCCGTCGCTCCTGCGGCTGCTCGAGGACGAGCTGCCCAACGTCCTTTCGCGCGAGCCCGCGGTGATGGAGGACCTCGTGTCCCGGTGCGTCCGGGCGAAGGCCTCCGTGGTGGCTCGAGACGAGCTCGACACGGGTGCCCGGCTGGTCCTGAACTACGGGCACACCCTGGGCCACGCGCTCGAGCGGCTGGACGCGTTCGTCGGTCGGACGCACGGGGAGGCGATCGCCATCGGCATGGTGTTCGCGGCGCGCCTCGCCGAGCGGACGGGCGTGGCGCCCGAGGGGCTCGCGGCGCGCCACGCGCGGCTCCTGGCATCCCTGGGCCTCGAGCCCGAGGGGGAGATCCCCGAGGCGGGCGAGGTGCTGGACGCGATGCGGCTGGACAAGAAGTACGCGTCGGGGCTGCGGTTCGTGCTCCTGGAGGACGTGGGACGTCCGCGCGTCGTGGCGGACGTCCCCGACGACCAGATCCGAGGGACGCTCGAGGAGATGCGAGCGGGGCTGGGCAGATCCGGCGGCGACCGGCCGGGGGAGGGACCATGAAGGTGCTGTTCGTGTTCGGACCGAACCTGGGGGCGCTCGGCACCCGCGACCCGGAGCGCTACGGGGCTCGCACGCTGGAGGAGATCGCGCACGGGGTGCGCGAGCGCGGGCGTGAGCTCGGCCACGAGGTCGAGTGGCGGCAGTCGGATCACGAGGGCGACCTGGTCGGCTGGCTGCTCTCGGCCGCGGGCGAGCGCTACGGCGCGATCGTGCTCAACGCGGGTGCGCTCACGCACTACTCGTACGCGCTGCGGGATGCGGTCGAGGCGTGCGGCGTCCCGGTCGTCGAGGTCCACATGACCAACATCTACGCGCGGGAGGGGTTCCGCCGGCACTCGGTGATCTCGCCGGTCTGCGCCGCGACGATCGCCGGAGCCGGCGAGGGGAGCTACCACCTTGCGCTGGAGGCGCTGCCGTGGATCACGGGCTGAGACGGGCGCGCCTCGTGACGCGGCTGGACGAGCGCGGCCTGGATGCGCTCATCGTCACTCGGCTCCCCAACGTCCGGTACCTGACGGGCTTCACGGGCTCGAACGGGCAGGTCGTGGTCGGTCGCGCCGGCGCCGTGTTCCTCACGGACGGCCGGTACGAGCAGCAGGCCACCCGTGAGGTCCCCGATCTCGAGCGCCGCGTCTACCTGGACGAGCGTGCGAAGCACCTGATCGCGGCGTGCGCCGACCTGGCGGTCGAACGGGCGGGGTTCGAGCGGGAGGGCCACAGCTACGGGGATTGGGAGCGTCTGGCGGGTGCTGCGGGGGCGATCGAGCTGGTGCCGACCGGCGGAGAGGTGGAGTCGCTCCGGGCGTCCAAGGAGGCTCAGGAGATCCGCGCGATCGAGCGCGCCCAGGAGGCGGTCGACGTCGCGTTCGAGGAGATCGTGGCGGGCGGGCTGCGGGTCGGCACGACCGAACGCGAGCTCGCGCTCGCGCTCGAGATCGCGATGCGAGGCGCCGGGGCCGAGGGCGCGGCCTTCGGGACGATCGTGGCGTTCGGAGAGGCGGCGGCCGAGCCGCACCACGACCCGACCGACCGACCCCTCGCGCCAGGGGATGTCGTCAAGGTCGACTTCGGAGCCCGGGTCGATGGCTACCACTCCGACATGACCCGCACGGTGGCGCTCGGGGAGCCGGATCCTCGGCTGCGCGAGATCCACGACGTGGTCGCGGCGGCCCAGGCTGCGGGCATCGATGCCGTGCGCCCCGGCGCGAGCCTTCGCGAGGTGGACCGAGCGGCTCGGGCCGTGGTCGAGGCCGCCGGGCTCGCGGACCGCTTCCCGCACGGGCTGGGGCACGGCGTGGGCCTGGAGATCCACGAAGCGCCGTTCCTCCGCTGGGACTCGCCGGAAGGCGAGCGAGTGCCCGCGGGCGCCGTCGTGACGATCGAGCCGGGCGTCTACGTGCCGGGGCTCGGGGGGGTGCGGATCGAGGACATGGTGGAGGTGACCGAGGACGGCGGGCGCGTCGTGGGCCGCTCCCCTCGGGACCTGCTGGTGCTGTGATGGTGCGTCCGACCGGCCCCTAGACTCTGATGCGCCTGCGGATCTCGAAGGAGCCATCGTGAGCGTGTCCACCAACGACCTGAAGAACGGCATGACCCTCGAGCTGGACGGGGTCCTGTTCCAGGTGCTGGAGTTCCAGCACGTGAAGCCCGGCAAGGGCGGGGCGTTCGTCCGCACGAAGCTCCGCAACGTGAAGACGGGGGCCGTGCTGGAGCGGACGTTCAACGCCGGCGTGAAGGTCGGGCTGGCGATCGTCGAGCGCAAGGACATGCAGTACCTCTACCGCGACGGCGCGTCCCTGGTGTTCATGGACATGGAGACCTACGAGCAGGTACCGGTCCCGGTCGACGTCGCCGGGGGCGCGGAGCGGTACCTGTCCGAGGGCTCGACCGCGCAGGTCGCCATGCACCAGGGCAACCCGATCGCCGTGGAGCTGCCGGCATCGATCGTGCTCGCCATCACCGACACCCAGCCGGCGGTGAAGGGCGACACGCGCACGTCCGCGCTCAAGCCGGCCACGCTCGAGACCGGGATCGTGGTCCAGGTGCCGCTCTTCGTCGAGACGGGGGAGCGGGTCAAGGTGGACACCCGGACCGGCCAGTACATCGAGCGGGTGAAGTAGCCGTGGCCCGGCGCAGGGACGCCCGGCGCCAGGCGATCGACATCCTGTACCAGGCCGACGTGCTGGGCGAGCTGCCCCTGGACGCGCTCGAGGAGTGGGAGGCCGCCGGGCGGAGGGTGGCGCCGTTCGCGCGCCAGCTCGTCGAGGGCGTGAGCGACCACCTCGACGAGATCGATCGGGTGCTGGGCGACCACGCCGAGGAGTGGACCGTGGCGCGGATGCCCTCGCTCGACCGCACGATCCTGCGGATCGCGTGCTACGAGCTGCTGCACCGCCCCGACGTGCCGCCGGGAGCGGCGATCGATGAGGCGGTGGGGGCCGCGAAGGAGCTGTCCACGGCGGACTCGGGGCGGTTCATCAACGGCGTGCTCGGCAAGATCGCGCGAGAGCGCGCCGTCGGCTGAACGCGGCTACTGGGGGGTCGTCGAGCCCTCGGCGTCGGATCCGGCCGGCGGCTGAGCCTCACCCTCGGGCTGGGGAGCCGGTGCCTGCGCCTCGGGCTGCGTCTGGGTGGGGGCGGGGGCCGGGGCTGCCGGGGCCTCGCCGATCTCGTCCGCGCCCTCCTTCATCCCCTTCTTGAACTCGCTCTGGGCCTTGCCCATCGACCGGGCGATCTCGGGGATCTTCTTGGCGCCGAAGATCACCACGATCGCGACGATGGCGATGATCACCCATTCACTCGGTCCAGGCATCCGCTGATCACCTTCCCCCGCTCCGAAGCTCTCAGTCTAGGCGCTGGGCCCCTCGCGCGTCCGCTCGTCGCGTGACTTGTGACGGCTCCGAGCCCCGCGTATCCTACGTCCCGGCCTTCCCCTTTAAGCCGGTCCCGTGAGGCCGGGAAGGGAGCGACAACCGATGCAGCGCGACGTCGACGCCCCGCCGCACGAGCGGTCGGGCGTTCGTTCTTCCCGGGGGGCCGCGTCCGGAGCGATGGTCCGATGAGTCCGGCGACCATCCTGGACGAAGCCGAGATCCGGCGCGCCGTGACCCGGATCGCCCACGAGGTCCTCGAGCGCAACCACGGTGCCGGCGGCGTGGCGCTCGTCGGGATCGCCGCACGCGGTGACGACCTCGCCCGCCGGCTGGCCTTGGAGATCGAGCGGATCGAGGGCGCGAGCCTGCCGGTGGGGGTGCTCGACATCACCTTCTACCGGGACGACATCGGCATCCGCGCGGAGGCGCCGGAGGTCCACGAGACCCGGATCGACTTCGACATCAACGACCGCACGGTGGTCCTGGTCGACGACGTGCTGTTCACCGGGCGCACGATCCGGGCGGCGCTGGATGCGCTCGTGGACCTCGGGCGGCCGCGGGCGATCCAGCTCGCCGTGCTCGTGGACCGCGGGCACCGCGAGCTGCCGATCCGCGCGGACTACGTGGGCAAGAACGTGCCGACCCGCACCGACGAGCAGGTGCGCGTCTGCCTGAAGGAGGTCGACGGCGAGGACGCCGTCGTGGTGGAGGAACCCGGGGGGTCCGCATGAACAAGCACCTGCTCTCGATCCACGACGTGTCCGCCGACGACATCGTCCGGATCCTGGACACGGCCGAGTCCTTCCGCGAGGTCGGGACCCGCGTCATCAAGAAGGTCCCGGCGCTCCGGGGACGAACCGTGGTGAACCTGTTCTACGAGAACTCGACGCGAACCCGGATCAGCTTCGAGCTCGCGGCCAAGCGCCTGTCCGCCGACGTCATCAACTTCACGACGAGTGGGACCTCCGTCGCCAAGGGCGAGAGCCTGAAGGACACGGCGCTCACGCTCCAGGCGATGGGCGCGGACGCGGTCGTGATCAGGCACTCCTCGAGCGGCGCCCCCCTCACCCTCACGAAGTGGGTGCGCGGCAGCGTCCTGAACGCCGGCGACGGCACCCACGAGCATCCCACCCAGGCGCTCCTGGACCTGTACACGATGCGCGACCGGGTGGGCCGGCTCGAGGGGCTCCGCGTCGCGATCATCGGCGACGTGCTGCACTCGCGCGTCGCGCGGTCGCTGTCGTTCGCGCTCGTGAAGATGGGCGCCGACGTCACGCTGGTGGGGCCGCCAACGTTGATTCCACCGGACGCGGCCTCGTGGGGCGTGGCGGTCTCCTACGACGTGGAGGAGGTCCTGCCCAAGCTCGACGTCTGCTACTTGCTCCGCGTCCAGCGCGAGCGCCAACGGCAGCAGTACTTCCCGAGCGTCCGTGAGTACGCTCGGCTGTTCGGTCTGACACGTGACCGGGTCGGTCTGCTCCCCGAGGGCTCGATGATCATGCACCCCGGCCCGATGAACCGTGGGGTGGAGATCGACTCCGACGTCGCCGATCTGCCGCAGGCGGTGATGGAGGAGCAGGTGACCAACGGCATCGCGATCCGGATGTCGCTCCTGTACCTGTTGCTCGGCGGTCGCGCGGAGGAGGTGGGCGCCGATGCCTGACGCCCTGCTGTTCACCGGCGCCCGCGTCGTGGACCCGGCGAGCGGACGCGACGAGGTCGGTGATGTGCTCGTCAGCGGGGGCCTGGTCCGGGCGGTGGGTGACGCCCCCGCGGGCGTCACGCGGATCGACTGCTCGGGCCTGGTGCTCGCGCCCGGTCTCGTCGACCCGCACACCCATCTGCGTGAGCCTGGCCGCGAGGACAAGGAGACGGTCGAGACCGGCTGCCGAGCGGCGGCGCTCGGCGGGTACACGGCGGTCTCGCCCATGCCGAACACGGACCCGGTGGCCGACAACGCCGCCGTGATCCACGAGGTGCTCGACCTCGGCGCCCGGGCGGGCCTGTGCGACGTGTTCCCGGTCGGCGCGATCACCCGGGGTCGAGACGGCGGGTCGATGGCCGAGCTCGGCGAGATGGTCGAGGCCGGCGTGCGGGTGTTCAGCGACGACGGGAGCGCGGTGGCCACGCCCCGGGTGCTCCGTAACGCGCTCACGTACGTGAAGGCGTTCGAGGACGTCGTGATCGCCGAGCACTGCGAAGACGACTCGCTCGCCGCCGATGGCCAGATGCACGAAGGCGAGCACTCGTACGCGCTCGGCCTGGCCGGAAAGCCCAGGGAGTCCGAGGAGATCGTGGTGGCGCGGGACATCGCGGTCGCTCGGCTCACCGCCGGTCGGCTGCACCTGCTCCACCTCTCGTCCGCCGGCTCGGTCGACCTGGTGCGTCGCGCGAAGGCGGAGGGCCTGCGCGTGAGCGCCGAGGCCACCCCGCACCACCTGGTGTTCACCGATGAGAACCTCGTGACCTACGACACGAACTTCAAGGTGAACCCACCGCTGCGCACCGCCGAGGACCGCGACGCGATCCGCGCGGCGCTGGTGGACGGGACGATCGACGTCGTGGGGACCGACCATGCGCCCCACGCGGTCGAGGAGAAGGAGGTCGAGTTCGACCAGGCGCCGCCCGGCACGATCGGCCTCGAGACCGCTCTGGCCGCGATACTGACGCACCTGGTCGTGCCGGGGCTGATGTCGCTCGGGCGGGCGATCGAGGTGCTGTCCACGGCGCCCGCACGCTTGATCGGCGCCGCCGACCACGGCGGCCCGATCGAGCCCGGCAGACCGGCGAACCTGGTGGTGTTCGACCCGGAGCTCGAGTGGGTCGTCGAGCCACCTTTCGCCTCCCGGAGCCGCAACTCGGCGTTCCTCGGGACGACGCTTCGGGGTCGGGTCGTCCACACCGTCTACCGCGGGGAGCTGGTGGTGGCCGACGGCAAGGCCCAGCGATGAAGATCGTCCTCGGGTGGCCGGCCGACGTGCGCACGCGCTTGGGGGACGGCGCGTGAGGGGAGCTCCCGCGGCCATCCTCGCGCTCGAGGACGGCACGGTGTTCCGCGGGACGTCGTTCGGAGCGATGGGCGAGGCGCTCGGTGAGGCCGTGTTCAACACCGGCATGTCCGGCTACCAGGAGGTGCTGACCGACCCCTCGTACGCCGGTCAGGTCGTGGCGATGACGTCGCCGCACCAGGGCAACTGTGGGACGAACGGGCTGGACCCGGAGTCCGATCGCGTGCAGGTGGCCGGCTTCGTGGTCCGCGAAGCGTCGAGACGCGCCTCCAGCTGGCGCGCGGAGGGAACCCTCGCCGGCGAGCTCGCCCGGGCGGGCGTCGTGGGCGTCGAGGGCGTCGACACCAGGGCGCTGACGCTGCGGCTCCGCGAGCGAGGCGCCATGCGCTGCGGGGTGTCGACCGAAGATCTCGACGGCGCCTCGCTGGTGGCGCGCGTTCGGGAGCATCCGGGCATGGTCGGAGCCGACCTGGCTCGCACGGTCAGCGCCCCCGAGCCGTACGAGGCGCGAGCGGTCGTCGGGCCGGCCAGGACCGATCGGGGACCGGTGCTCCGCGTCGCCGCCTACGACTTCGGCATCAAGGCGAGCATCCTGCGACGGCTCGCCGCGAACGGCCTCGAGGCCACGGTCGTACCCGCTCGGACGCCGCCGGATGCGCTCGTGGGCGACGGGTACCAGGGCGTGTTCCTCAGCAACGGGCCGGGCGACCCGGCGGCCACCGCCTACGGGGTGGAGGCGGCCAGGGCGCTCCTCGGTCGGCTGCCACTGTTCGGCATCTGCCTCGGGCACCAGCTCCTCGCCCTCGCGCTCGGCGGACGCACCTACAAGATGCGCTTCGGCCACCGGGGCTCGAACCAGCCGGTGAAGGACACGGAGCGCGGCCGCGTCGAGATCACGACCCACAACCACGGCTTCGCGGTGGATCCGGGCGGGTGGGATGACGTCGATGCGGCGCCGGTCGACGCGGAGACGGCCTCGGTCGCCACGCGCGAGGTTGCCACGGCCTTCGGGCGCGTGTCGCTCACCCACTGGAATTTGAACGACGGGACCCTCGAGGGCCTCCGATGCCTCGACGTGCCGGCGTTCTCGGTGCAGTACCACCCGGAGGCCGCGCCCGGGCCGCACGACTCTCGGTACCTGTTCGACCGTTTCAGGGATCTCATGCTGCATGCCTAGGCGGAGCGACATCCGGAAGATCATGGTGATCGGGTCCGGACCGATCGTGATCGGCCAGGCCTGCGAGTTCGACTACTCCGGGACCCAGGCGTGCAAGGTGCTCCGACGCGAAGGGTACGAGGTCGCGCTCGTGAACCCGAACCCCGCGACCGTGATGACCGATCCCGCGTTCGCCGACCGGACGTACGTGGAGCCGCTCATCCCCGAGTGGGTCCTGGGGATCCTCGAGCGTGAGCGTCCCGACGTGCTCCTGCCGACGCTCGGCGGCCAGACCGCTCTGAACGTGGCGGTGGCGCTGGCCGGGTCGGGGGACCTGGACCGCCTGGGGATCGGGCTCATCGGGGCGAGCCTGGAGGCGATCCGTCGGGCCGAGGACCGCAGCGGCTTCCGTGCGGCGATGCTGGACGCGGGCCTGGAGGTGCCCCGCGCGGGGACCGCTCGGTCCGTGCCGGAGGCGGTCGAGGTGGCGGAGCGGATCGGGTTCCCCCTCATCGTCCGCCCGTCCTTCACGCTCGGCGGCGGGGGGAGCGGGTTCGCCTCGGACCGGGATGCCTTCGCGCCCCTGGCCGCGAGGGGCCTGGAGAGCAGCCCGGTGGGCGAGATCCTCATCGAGGAGTCGATCGCCGGATGGAAGGAGTTCGAGCTGGAGGTCATGCGCGATGCCGGCGACGACGCGGTGGTCGTCTGCTCGATCGAGAACGTCGACCCGATGGGGGTGCACACGGGCGACTCGATCACGGTCGCGCCCGCCCAGACCCTCACCGATCGCGAGTACCAGGCCATGCGCGACGACGGGATCGCGGTCCTGCGCGCGATCGGCGTCGAGACCGGGGGGTCCAACGTGCAGTTCGCGGTGGACCCGAGGGACGGGCGCCGCGTGGTCATCGAGATGAATCCCCGCGTCTCACGCTCCTCCGCGCTGGCCTCCAAGGCGACCGGCTTCCCCATCGCCAAGATCGCTGCGCTGCTCGCCGTGGGGTACCGGCTCGACGAGATCGTCAACGACATCACCGGGGCGACGCCCGTCGCCTTCGAGCCAGCGCTGGACTACGTCGTGGTGAAGATCCCTCGGTTCGCGTTCGAGAAGTTCTCCGAGGCCGACCCCGGGTTGACCTCGACGATGAAGTCGGTCGGCGAGGTCATGGCGATCGGACGCACGTTCAAGGAGGCCCTGGGGAAGGCGTGGAGGGGCCTCGAACGGGAGGGGTTCGAGCTGGGGGCGGATCGGTGGGCGGGGGGGTTCGGGGAGGCGGGGCTCCGCGGGGGGCGCTCCGCTCATCCTCCTCGCTCCGCTCGGCTCATGGCGCCTGCTCCGCCCGACCTCCCCGGACTCCTGGCGCGCCTCGGGCACCCGACCGAGGATCGGTTGCACCTCGTGGAAGCCGCACTCGTCGCCGGGGGCTCCGTGGAGGAGGTGGCGAGGGCGTCGGGGATCGATGCGTGGTTCGTGGATCAGATCGCGCAGGTGGTGGAGGAGGCCGACCGGTTGCGGGGCAGGCCGCTGGGAGAACTGGGCGCCGACGAGGTGCGGCGTGTCAAGCGGATGGGGGTCTCGGACGCGCGGATCGCGGCGCTGAGCGGGGCCGACGAGCCGGCGGTGCGCCGGCGACGGGCGGAGCTCGCGGTGGAGCCGGTGTTCAAGACCGTCGACACGTGCGCGGGAGAGTTCCCGGCCGGGACGCCGTACCACTACTCGACCTACGAGGAGGAGACCGAGGTGCGGCCGGCCACGCGGCCGCGGATCGTGATCTTGGGGGCGGGCCCGAACCGGATCGGCCAGGGCCTCGAGTTCGATCACGCGTGCGTGCACGCGGCCTTCGCGCTCGAAGAAGCGGGGTTCGAATCGGTGATGGTGAACTCGAACCCCGAGACCGTCTCGACGGACTACGACACCTCCAGCCGACTGTACTTCGAGCCGATCGCCGCGGAGGACGTGCTCGCGGTCTGCGCGGCGGAGCGGCCGGAGGGCGTCATCGTCCAGTTCGGCGGTCAGACGCCCCTCACGCTCGCCCCGACGCTGGAGGCCGCGGGGTACCGGGTGCTCGGGACGCGGCCCGACGCGATCGATCTCGCGGAGGATCGAGGCAGGTTCGCCGATCTCCTGCGGGGCCTGGGGATCTCCGCGCCGCCCCACGGCGAGGCCCGAACGATGGCCGAGGCCCGGCGGATCGCCGCGCGGGTCGGGTTCCCGGTGGTCGTGCGCCCCTCGTACGTGCTGGGCGGCCGCGCGATGGAGATCGTCTACGACGCGGACGAGCTCGAGACCTACGTCCGCGTGGCGGCCGACGTCGCCCCGGAGCGTCCGGTCCTGATCGATCGGTTCCTCGAGGGGGCGATCGAGGTCGACGTGGACGCGGTGTGCGACGGGGCGGACGTCTTCATCGGCGCGGTGATGGAGCACATCGAGGAGGCGGGCGTGCACTCGGGAGACTCCTCGTGCCAGATCCCGCCGGCCACCTTGTCCGACGACGAGCTGGACCGCATCGAGACGATCACCTATGAGATCGCCATGGCGCTCGGCGTGCGAGGGCTCCTGAACCTCCAGCTCGCCGTCAAGGACGAGCGGATCTGGGTCCTGGAGGCCAACCCCAGAGCCTCTCGGACGCTTCCGTTCGTCGCGAAGGTGACCGGTGTCTCCCTGGCGCGGGTCGCCACCCTTGTCCTCACGGGGCGGACCCTCCGGGACCTCATGGAGGAGGGGATCGTCCCGCGCGATCGATGCCACTACCGCGATCTCCCGTGCACGGCGGTCAAGGCCGCCGTGCTGCCCTTCGGGAGGTTCCCCGGCGTCGACACGATCCTGGGGCCGGAGATGCGATCCACCGGCGAGGTGATGGGGATCGACGCCGAGCCGGGGATGGCGCTCGCGAAGGCCCTCCTGGCGAGCGGCGCCGCGCTCCCCACCAGCGGCACGGTGTTCGTCTCGGTCGCCAACCGCGACAAGCGCGCGATCGTGCTGCCCGCGCAGCGGCTCGCGAGCATGGGGTTCCGGCTCGTGGCCACGACCGGGACGGCCGGGGTCCTACGGCGGGCGGGGATCCCGGTCGAGCGCGTCGCGAAGGTGAGCGAGGACCCGGACAACGTCGTGGAGGCCATCCGACGTGGGAGAGTGGACCTCGTGATCAACACGCCCTTCGGCCGTGGGCCGCGCTCCGACGGCTACTACATCCGGACGGCGGCCGCAGCCGCCGGCATCCCCTGCGTCACGACCCTCCCGGGGCTGCACGCAGCGATCCGGGGCATCGAGGCGCTGCGCGGAGGTCGGACGGAGCCGATCAGCCTGCAGGAGCACCACGCCCGCCGGTCGTCGGCCGGCGCCCTGCAGCCGCCGGTGCCGCGCACCCGGGCGACCCGCTCGGTGGGGTCGTAGATGCGCCGGGTCCGCGCGGAGATCCTGAACGCCCGCAAGCTCGGCGGCTACCACTCCGTGACGCTCGTCGCCCCCGAGATCGCGGAACGGGCGAGACCCGGTCAGTTCATCGCGGTCGGGATGCCACCCGGACGCGCCTTCCTCCTGCGCCGGCATTTCTCGATCCACCAGGCGTCGCGTCGCGGCGGGTGGGCCGGGACGCTCGAGTTCGTGTTCGACCCCCGCGGCGCGGGCACGGAGTGGCTGGCGGACGCGCGGGCTCACCAGTTCCTGGATGTGATCGGGCCCCTCGGCAAGGGGTTCGCCTACCCGCGCCGGCTCACGAGCTGCCTGCTGATCTCCGAAGGTCACGGTGCGGCGACGATCCTCTTCCTCGCCCAGGAGCTGCGCTCCCGCGGGCGGCGGGTGGACATGGTCCTGGGCGGCGAGACCGGGGAGCATGTCTTCAAGCCGATCGAAGGGAAGCGGCTCTCGCAGACGATCGCGATCGCCACCGCCGACGGGTCGATGGGCGAGCGGGGGACGGTGCTGGATCTCCTCCCCGAGGCCGCGGAGCGCTCGGGGGCGCAGGTGGTCTACGCGGCGGGCTCACGCGCGACGCTCCGCAGGGTCGCGGAGTTCTGCGCGGAGCGGCGGATCCCGTCGCAGATGGCGGTCGAGGAGCAGATGGCCTGCGGCATGGGGCAGTGCTTCACGTGCGTGGTGCCCGTGATCCGCAAGGACGGCTCGGGCTACGACAACCTGCGCGCGTGCACCGACGGACCGGTGTTCAACGCGGCGCGCATCCTGTGGGGTCGGTGGATGGGCGACGAGCCGCCGCTCCTGCCCACCCCGCCCGAGGGCTTCCCGGTGGTGCGGTCGTGGCCGGGGTGAAGCAGCGGATGGCCGTCGACCTGAACGGGGTCGCGTTCCCCCTGCCCGTCCTCGCGGCGGCGGGATGCCTCGGCACCGGGCGCGAGCCCAGCCTCGTCGATCTCCACCGCATCGGAGGGGTGGTCACGCGGAGCCTGACCCTCATGCCCACGAAGGGGTCGCCGACGCCCCGGATGGCCGAGACGCCCTCCGGGCTCCTCTCGTGGGTCGGCCTGCAGAACCCCGGGGTGGAGGAGTTCGTCACCGTCGACCTGCCTCGACTGGTCAAGGCCGGCGTCCCGGTGGTCGCATCGGTCGCGGGCTCGAGCCTGGAGGAGTACCTGCGGGTGGCGAGCGCCCTCCAGGGTCGGCCCGGGATCGTGGCGCTCGAGATCTACCTGGGAGCCCCCGACGAGGAGCGCGGGCGGGGTGAGCCGTTCACCGCCCGGCCCGATCGCGTCCACGAGGTCGTGGGGGCGGTGGCCCGCATGTCGCACCTCCCCGTGTTCGTCAAGCTGCCGGCGCTCGGCAGCCTCGTCGAGATGGCGCGGACGTGCGTTCGCGCGGGCGCCCATGGGTTGACGCTGATCGACGGCGTCCCCGGGTTGGCCGTGGACGCCGAGCGCCTGCGTCCGCGTCTGGCCGCACCCGTCGGGGCGCTCTCGGGTCCCGCGATCAAGCCGATCGCGCTCGCGGCTGTCTTCGTGGTCGCCAGGGCGCTGCCGGACGTACCGATCATGGGTGTCGGGGGGATCTGCACGGGACTCGACGCGGTCGAGTTCCTCCTGGCGGGAGCCTGGGCGGTCCAGGTGGGCACCGCGATGCTCGTGAACCCAGCCGCACCGTTCGAGATCGCACAGGGCGTGCTGGCCTACCTCAAGGCCAAAGGGATGGCCGAGCCGGCCGATCTGCGCGGACGCCTCCGGGTCGACCGCGCCCAGACGATCCGCGAGGGCGTCCTGTGATCACCTCGCCCGAGAACCCCCTCGTCGTCGCGCTCGACGTCTCGGACCTCGGTGCGGCCGAAGCCCTGGCGGCGTCCCTCCAGGGTCAGGTCGGTCTGTTCAAGGTCGGCCTCGAGCTCTTCACCGCCCATGGGCCTTCGGCCGTGACACGCATCCGGCGTCACGGACCGGTGTTCCTGGATCTGAAGCTCCACGACATCCCCACCACCGTCGAGCGCGCGGCGTTCCACGGTGGCCGTCTCGGTGCGGCGATGCTCACCGTGCACGCTCTGGGCGGTGAGGCCATGGTGGCCGCGGCCGTGCGTGGGGCCGCCGCCGGTGCGGAGGACGGCGGGCATCCGGTGCCGTCGGTCGCGGCGGTCACCGTGCTCTCGAGCCACGCCGGCGAGGGCCTGGCCTCGCCCGCGTCGCTCGCGTTCGAGGCGGTGACTGCGGGAGCCACGGCCGTGGTCGTCTCGGGGGACGACGTCGCGGTCGTCCGCGAGGTCGTGGGGGACCCGGTCGCGCTCGTCGTGCCCGGGATCCGGCCGGCGGGCTCCAACGGTCACGATCAGGTCCGCGTGCTCACACCGGAGGAGGCGATCGCGAGAGGAGCGGACTACCTGGTGGTGGGCAGGCCGATCACACGGAGCGCGGACCCACCCGCGGCGGCGCGGTCGATCCTGGCGACGATCCGCTGAGCGCCGGCGAAACCGCAGGTTGCGGCGGTCGCGCGCGTTGCGGCCCGTGCGAGCCGGGCACTATACTCGCGTCGCTTCGCACCCAGACGAGCAAAGGAGCCACGCATGCCCCTGCCTACCCTGACGGATGAACAGCGCAAGCAGGCCCTCGAGAAGGCCGCCGAGGCGCGGAAGAAGCGCGCGGCGCTGAAGGCCGAGCTGAAGTCCGGCAAGCGCACGCTGGCCGACGTGCTCGCCATCACCAACGACGACACCGTCGGCAAGATGAAGGTCTCCGCGGTCCTCGAGTCGCTGCCCGGGGTGGGGAAGGTTCGGGCAACGAAGATCATGGAGAAGCTGGACATCTCCGCCAGCCGTCGGGTCCGAGGCCTCGGCGCCAAGCAGCGCGAGGCGCTCCTCGCGGAGTTCCCGAAGAAGTAACCGCCGCCATCGAACCGCGCGGCAGGCTCTTCGTGATCGCCGGCCCCTCCGGGGTGGGCAAGGGAACCATCGTCCGGCAGGTCCTGGAGCGACTGCCGCACCTGCGCCTGTCGGTGTCGGCGACCACGCGTCCACCTCGTCCGGACGAGCGGGACGGGGTGGACTACACGTTCGTCTCGGAGGCCGAGTTCGCCAGGCTCGCGCGCACGGGTGGGCTCCTGGAGTGGGCCGAGGTCTTCGGGCATCGGTACGGGACACCGCGGCGCGCCGTCGAGCAGGCGCTCGGGTCCGGTCACGACGTCCTGCTCGAGATCGACGTCCAGGGCGCACACCAGGTGCGTGAGCAGATGCCCTCGGCGGTGCTGATCCTGCTGGAGCCCCCGTCCATGGAGGAGCTCGAGCGTCGGCTCCGCTCCCGTGCCACCGAGGATCCCGAGGACCTCGCCCGACGTCTGGAGAAGGTCACGTGGGAGCTCGGCCAGCGCTCGTGGTTCGATCACGTCGTGGTGAACGACGACGCGGACCGTGCGACCGACGAGGTCGTCGCTATACTGCAGGGGCTCCCATCCGCGAACGAAGGACGACCGCGCCCATGATCGAGCCGAAGATCGACGACCTCCTCGGACAGGTCGACTCCAAGTACACGCTGGTGATCCTGGCCGCCAAGCGGGCCCGGGAGATCAACTCGTACTACAACCAGCTCGGGGAGGGTCGCGCCGAGTTCGTCCCGCCCCTGGTCGAGTCCGGCCTCCGCAACAAGCCCCTGTCCGTCGCGCTCGAGGAGATCGGCGAGGGGAAGATCCTGGCGGAGCGCCCCGAAGGGGTTGGCATCAAGTAGCCCGCTCGCGGGACGCCGGGTCCTGCTCGGCGTCACCGGCGGCATCGCCGCCTACAAGGCCTGTTCGCTGACGCGCCTGCTGACCGCCGCCGGATCGGATGTGCGGGTCGTCATGACGAGATCCGCCACCAGGTTCGTCGGTCCCGACACCTTCGCGGCGCTCTCCGGGCACCCCGTGCACATCGACCTGTGGGAGGAGCCCGGCGTGGTGCTCCACGTCGAGCTGGCACACTGGGCGAACCTCGCGGTGGTGGCGCCGGCCACCGCCAACCTCCTGGCGAAGCTCGCGACCGGCCTGGCCGACGACCTGCTCACATGCACGCTCCTGGAGGCGGCCTGCCCGCTGGTGGTCGCTCCGGCGATGCACACCGGGATGTGGGACCACCCTGCGACGCAGGACAACGTGGCGACCCTGGCCGCGCGGGGCGTGCGGTTCGTCGGACCTGCGACGGGTGCGCTCGCGGCCGGGGACGAGGGACCCGGACGCCTCGCGGACCCCGAGGAGATCCTCGAGGAGCTCGGATCCGTGATCTCGCGGGGGCGGGATCTCGCCGGGCGCCGGGTCGTCGTGACGGCAGGACCCACGCACGAGCCGATCGATCCGGTCCGGTTCATCGGGAACCGATCGAGCGGCAAGATGGGGTTCGCGGTGGCGCGGGAGGCCTTCGGGCGAGGTGCGGACGTGACGCTCGTGGTCGGGCCGGGGACCGTGGATCCGCCGGAGGGACCCCGCCTCATCCGGGTGAGCACGGCCCAGGAGATGCTGGAGGCGGTTCGGGCCGCGGTCCGGGATGCCGACGCGCTGGTCATGGCCGCGGCCGTGGCGGACTTCCGGCCCGCGGCCCCCGCGGATGCCAAGCTGAAGAAGGAGGCCGGCATCCCGCAGCTCCAGCTGGTCCCGACCCCGGACATCCTCGGCGAGCTGGGCGCCGGAGGTCTCGATCTGGTCCTGGTGGGGTTCGCGGCCGAGACCCACGATCTCGAGGCGGCGGCTCGGGCCAAGCTGGAGGCGAAGGGGCTGGACCTGATCGTGGTGAACGAGGTCGGCCGGGAGGGCACCGGCTTCGGGACGGACACCAACCACGCGGCGATCCTGGACCGGCATGGTACCGGGGAGCCGCTGCGCGTGTGGACCAAGGACGAGCTCGCCGCGGCGATCTGCGACCGGCTGGTCGCGCTGCTCGCCTAGCACGTCGGGACCTGCTGCTATGCTCGCCAGACATGGCTCACCGCTACCTCTTCTCCTCGGAGTCGGTCACCGAGGGGCATCCCGACAAGCTGGCGGACCAGATCTCCGACGGGATCTTGGACGCGATCCTCGCCGTCGACCCGATCGGCAGGGTGGCGTGCGAGACGCTCGTCACCACGGGCTTCGTGCTGGTGGCGGGGGAGATCACGACCTCTGAGTACGTCGACATCCCCTCGGTCGTGCGCAGCACCATCACGGAGATCGGCTACACGGACGCGAGCTTCGGGATCGACGGGCACACCTGCGGCGTGCTGACGTCGATCCAGGAGCAGTCCCCCGACATCGCCCGCGGCGTGGACGATGCCCTCGAGCACCGCGAGGGTCACTCGGCCGACGAGCTCGATGCGCTCGGGGCGGGCGACCAGGGCATGATGTTCGGCTTCGCGTGCCGCGAGACCGAGGACCTGATGCCGGTGCCGATCGCGATGGCGCACCGGTTGACCAAGCGCTTGGCCGATGTGCGCAAGGCAGGCGTGGTGCCGTACCTGCGTCCCGATGGCAAGGCGCAGGTCAGCGTGGAGTACGTGGGCGATCGACCCGTGCGCGTGGACACGGTGCTGATCGCCGCCCAGCACCGCGAGGAGGTCGATGTCGAGACCCTGCTCGCGCCCGACGTGGAGGCCGAGGTGATCGACCCCGTCCTGCGCGAGTTCGACCTGGACGCGGAGGGGGTCCGCGTGCTGGTCAACCCCACGGGCCGGTTCGAGATCGGAGGGCCGAAGGCGGACACGGGTCTCACGGGGCGCAAGATCGTGGTCGACACGTACGGAGGCATGGCCCCGCACGGCGGCGGGTGCTTCTCGGGCAAGGACCCCACCAAGGTCGACCGCTCGGCCGCCTACATGGCCCGCTACGTCGCCAAGAACCTCGTGGCGGCGGGGCTCGCGGACAAGCTCCAGATCCAGGTCGCGTACGCGATCGGGACCTCGCATCCGGTGTCGCTCGCTGTCGACACCTTCGGTGTCGAGCACGTCGACCCCGCCAAGCTGGTCGATCTCGTGTGGGAGGCCTTCGACTTCCGCCCGGCGGCCATCATCCGCCACCTCGACCTGTGGCGGCCCATCTACAAGGACACGGCCGCCTACGGTCACTTCGGCCGCAAGGAATTCCCGTGGGAGGCGACCGACCGCGCGGATGAGCTCCGCCGGGCGTTCGCCTAGCCCGATCGGAACCACGCCCGGCGCCGAGCCGACGGCGATGGACGTGCTCTCCGGGCCGGTGGCCGTGTGCGTCGACCGACCCCTCCTGTCCCTGGATCGACCCTTCACGTACAACCTGGCCGAGGACCTGGGCGCAGGGGTGGGCTCGCTGGTCCAGGTCCCGTTCCACGGCAAGCGGGTCCGTGGGTGGATCCTGGGACCGACCGACGACGTCCCGGCGCGCGTCGCCGATGTCCGCGCGTGCATCTCCCCGGTGCGGTTCTTCGACGTGCGGATGCTCGAGGTGCTCCGATGGGTCTCGGAGCGATACGTGGCGCCCCTCGCGACGGTGATCGCGAGGTCGCACCCGCCGAGGGTGGCCTCGGAGGAGGCAGGCGTGGAGTTCGCCGGGCGGGTCGGCCTGGGCGGGGGGCGCTCCGCTCCTTCGGCTCGCTCCGATCGCCTGGGAGCCTACGCGGACGGGGGCACGTTGCTGGATGCGCTCAGAGGGGGGGTCGGGGGTTCGTTCGTCGTCCGACCGGCGCCTGCCGACGAGGTCGCGCTGGCGGTGGAGTGCGTCCTGGAGGCGCTCGGCGGGGGGCGGTCGGTGGTCGTCCTCGTGCCGGAGGTCGAGCCGCTGCCGGCCACCGCGGCCGCGGTGTTGGAGGCCGTGGGATCGACGGGGGTGCTGTTCGCGGGCGGGGACCGCCGCGAGCGGTACCGGCGGTGGCTGGAGATCGCCGGGGGCCGCTACCGGGCGGTGGTGGGCACGCGGCCGGCGGTGTTCGCGCCGGTGCCCGACCTCGGGCTCGTGTACGTGGCTCGTGAGTCCCACACGTTGCACCGGGAGGAGCGCGCCCCGTACCACCACGTCCGGGACGTGGCGCTCGCCCGGGGAAGGGTCGAGGGGGCCACCGTCGTTCTGTCGGCCCTGTGTCCGTCGATCGAGGCGCAGATCGGTGGTCACGTCGAGGTGGTGCCCAGGCGGCGAGCATGGCCCCCGGTCGAGGTGGTGGCCCCCGGTCCCGAGGGACGGGCGCCGCGGCTCGTGAGCGCGCTGCACTCCGCCCGACGGGGGTTCCTGTACGCGCCCCTGCCTGGGTACGGCGTGGCACGTGTGTGCCGTGGATGCGGTGAGCCCGCCGCGTGCGCGGCGTGCGGCGGGACGCTCCGAGCCGCGGAGGGGATCGTGCGCTGCGTCGTGTGCGGGGCGGACGGCCGGTGCGCGCGATGCGGCGCGACGTCCTTCGGGATCGCCCGTGGCGGGGCTGAGCGGGTGGAGGAATGGGCTCGCGCCGTGGCCACCGTGCCCGTGCGGCGGGTGGGACGGGAGCCTCCCCGAGCGCCTCGCGAGGCCGAGGTGCTGGTCGGCGGGGTGGAGGCGGTGAAGGATCTCGGGCCCCTGGACCTGGACCTGGTCGGGATCCTCGACGCCGATCTCGCGTCACGGCGCCCCGGTCTCTCGGCGCGCGAGCGAGCCCTCGCGACCTGGTTCGAGGTGGCGTCCTGGGCGAGCGCGCGTGGGCGCGTCATCGTCCAGACGCGCGCACCCAACGATCCGGCCGTCCAGGCGCTGGTGGCCGGCAACCCGGATCGGTTCGCGCGCAGCGAGATCCCTCGGCGGGCCCACGCGGGGTTCCCCGTCGGTGGGCCGGTGTTCCGGGTGGTCGGGTCCCCAGCGCTGGAGGACGCCCTGCGAGGGCTCGCGCCACGCACCCTCCTGACCTCGCGGGTCGAGGGGCAGACGGTATGCTTGGTCGCGCTCGACCCCGGCCCCACCCGCCCGTTCAGCACGGCGCTCCGCTCGCTCGCGGAACGCGGCGTGGTGACCCGGGTCGAGGCGGAGCCCCACCTGTAGGGCCTCCGCACGCGACCCACCCGGAGGAGATGGTGGCGATCCTTCCGATCCGCACGCTCGGGGACCCCGTGCTGCGCGAGTCGTGCCGTCCCGTCGAGCGGTTCGACGCCTGGCTGCGGAGGACCGCGGAGGACATGCTCGAGACCATGTACGCCGCTCCCGGGGTGGGGCTCGCCGCCAACCAGGTCGGCATCGCGATGCGGTTCTTCGTCTACGACGATGGGGACGGGCACGCGGGCTTCGTGGCCAACCCCGAGCTCTCGGAGCTGAGGGGGGAGGACACGATCGACGAGGGATGCCTGTCGATCCCCGGCCCGTTCCATCCGACGACACGCGCGCTGAGGGTGCGCCTGCGGGGCTCGGACCTCGAGGGGGAGCGGATCGACATCGAGGCCGAAGGGCTCCTCGCGAGGATCTTCCAGCACGAGACCGATCACCTGAACGGCATGCTGTACATCGACCGCCTCGATGAGGACGGTCGTCGCGATGTGATGCGGCAGCTCCGCGAGCTCGAGCTGAAGCGTGCCGAGCGGCCCTGAGCCGGAGGAGGTCCGATGCGTTCCCTGCGTGTCGCGTTCCTCGGGAACGACGCGTGGTCCACGCCATCGCTCGGGGCGTTGGCGCGGTCGCGCCACCATGTCGTCGCGGTGGCCACGGCCACGCCGCGAGTGGCGGGCCGGGGCAACGTGCTCAGGAGGACCCCCGTCGCGGTCGAAGCCGAGCGGCTGGGCCTGCCGCTGACCGAGACCGACACCGTGAAGAGCGGGAGCGGGTTCGAGCGTCTGGCAGAGAGCGCGCCCGACGTCCTCACCGTCGTCGCCTACGGGGAGATCCTCCCCCCGACGGTGCTGCACCTGCCCACCGTTGCCCCCGTCAACCTGCACTTCTCGCTGCTCCCGGAGCTCCGGGGCGCCGCGCCGGTCCAGGCCGCCCTCCTGATGGGGCTCCGCCGCACGGGGGTCACGACGATCCGGATGGATCC